>Ga0114997_10000225_pt1 | contig 44472 bp, 72 predicted proteins | sample ArcticOcean_MG_C_2_FD_87045 | JGI IMG/M metagenome (GOLD analysis project Ga0114997, IMG submission 87045) | Marine microbial communities from western Arctic Ocean - ArcticOcean_MG_CB4_136 | ecosystem: Environmental > Aquatic > Marine > Oceanic | place: Arctic Ocean: Canada Basin | collected... | reverse complement strand
GCAGATGTAATCTTTTGTTGTCTCTTAACTGCGGCTGCTTTTTTACGCTTTCTTTTGGTGGTGGGCTTTTCGAAAAATTCACGCTGTCTTACCTCATTGATAATTCCAGCGTTATCGCATTTTCTACGGAACATACGAAGTGCCCTTTCGAGAGGCATACTACTGGAGTTAATACTTGGCATTTTGCCTCACTTGTTTCCAGTATCTACGCTTGGCGTATTTGCGCAGGTGTTTCCACCATTCGGGACTTTTAGTGTTATGTCTAGCGTGTGCCATCTGTTACCCTATCGAATGTGTACCCTTTCTTGCGTAGTATATGTACTTTGTTGCGTATAGACTGCTCGCTTCTACCAAGTAGAGTCGCAAGCTTACCTACGCTTTCATTATTATACGCTTTGCGGAGGAATTTAATTTCTTCTTCAGTCCAAGTTCTCATATAGTTATTATACTAAAAAGAGAAGCAAAAGTCAAGAACTATTTTTGATGAACTTACGAAAATTCTTGACTGCGCGCTTAAATAGTAGTATAATGTACTATAAATCAAAAAAGTAAGGAGAAAAATATGATAGTCATAGGCAGTATGCGTCACAGTCCTAGCGGGCGTAAACGCAAAACTAATGCTTGGAAGAAAACAGTAGTTAAAGCAAGCAAGTCGGTACTACAGACTAGTGCAAAAACGACACAACCAAAGGCAAAGGAATATCCTAGTATGAAAACGAGCAGATATTCAGAGCCAGTAGACAATTCTTGGAAGATAGAAGAAAGTAAGAAATTCACTGTAGCTCCAGCATATAACAAGGGCGCTTATCAGGTTATACCACGAAGCGACATAAAACACATAGGTAAATAATGAACGATATAGTATATATAATAGGAGTGCCTATCTTAATTCTGTGGGCAGCGTATGGTATGCAAGTAATAACAGAATTTATAAAACACACAGGAAAATAGTATGGAATTGTTTGGACTGAATGAGTACCAGTGGCTTGTCCTAGCAGTATGCTCTAGTGGCTGCTTCTACGCAATAGGCAAAAGGATAGGGATATCTGATACGCTCGAATATTTACGAGAAAAAGGACAGATAGACTATGATGACTGAAAATAGTTCTTGACACCAAGTTTAAAATTTGTTATAATTATCGAGTAAGTGGAAAAATCGCTTACATAACAAACCGCGCTACCGAAAGGAGCGTAAGCGTGACCGAAAGGCACAAAGGAGAAAGACTATGGTAGCACATACACTACATAGAGAAATACTAAAAAACTTCTGGCTAGGACATAATCCAGCATGGTTCGACCAAATGGATATGCAAACAAACTACCCAAGATATAATATAGTGGAGGGCAAAAGTGGATTCAAACTCGAAGTCGCAGTGCCCGGTTGGAGTAAAAAACAACTAAAAGTAGTTCAAAAAGACAACGAACTACGCATAGTAGGCACTAAAAGCACTGAAGGAGGTGATAATTATCTTCATCAAGGACTGAGTGCAAAGTCATTTGACAAAACATTCGTCCTTAATTCTGACCTTAAAGTAAATTCCATCAAATTAAAAGATGGCTTACTGACAGTCGATATCACGAAAGACTCATCAAAAGAGGTGGAGTTCGATATCAGCTAGAACCTTGTGGGGAGTGCAAGCTCCCCATAACCTTCCACAATAAAAAGGATAAAACAATTATGAAAATAAGCAAAAACGGATTAGATTTAATCAAGCACTTTGAAGGGTGCGAACTAGAGGCATATAAATGTCCCGCAGGCGTGTGGACGATAGGCTATGGTCATATCAAGACAGCCGTAGAAGGCATGACAATTACTCAGCATCAAGCTGATGAAATGCTTATTGAGGAAATGAACGAGTACGAAGGTTATATTAACAATTCAGTACGAGTAGACTTGACTCAAAATCAATTTGACGCTATGGTTTCGTGGGTATACAATCTAGGAAGCGGAAACCTTAACGCAAGTACACTTTTGAAAGTTCTAAACTCAGGCGATTATGCCGGAGTACCAGAGCAAATGCTAAGATGGAACAAAGCAGGCGGCAGAGTCCTAGAAGGACTGACCAGACGCAGACAAGCAGAAGCAGATTTATTTGCTTTATGAAAGCCTTCTTTAAACAAATATGGGCGTATCTGTCAAAAGTTATCGTCCTTATTTGGAAAGGAATAAAGTGGTGTTACATTTGGCTAAAGTACAAACTATTTCCTAGATACAAACTTACTGTCAGTTATAACTCCACATGGGGTGATGAAGATGATAGAAGTTACGAAGTTAAGAAGTTTATTAAAAAACAACCTAACTTCATAAAGTTCATAAACGATGATGGAGAGTTAATCGAAATCAGAGGAGCAGACGGACTTAATTATAGGGTAGAAGAACTATGAACCAATTTATGATGGCAATTATACTAGTACTGAGCTTAGGTGGATACTATCTGTATCAACAAAACCTAGTACTGACAGCCAACAACTTAGCACTAGAAGGTGCTGTAGCAACACAGGAAGCTGCGATAGAAAATATGCAGAATGATTTTGCATTACAAACAAAGTCGCTCGGGGAACTTCAGGCTAAGTCCCAAGCAACACAACTAGAGATGAATAGGTATTTAGATATATTTAAGCGTCACAATTTAACCAAACTAGCAGCGGCAAAGCCGGGTTTGCTAGAGCCTAGAATCAACAAGGGAACTAAAAATGTATTTGACTCAATCGAAGAAATTAGTAGGACTATTGACGCTCTCGATGATGATGTCGAGCTGCAGTCTACTAAGTCCAAAACAAATTGAAATAACAGCTAAACCAATGGACAGGATTATAACACAACCTGTTCTGCCTAGAGAAATAGACTTGAAAGAGCCTCTATGGTATGTAGTAAGCGATAAGAATATTGAAGAGTTCCACGCCAGGTTGACAAAAGAGCATGGCCAGATAGTTTTCGTAGCCATGTCAATCCCTGATTATGAGTTGATGAGTTATAATATGCAAGAACTTAAGCGTTATATAACTGAACTCAAAGAGGTCGTAGTTTACTATGAAAAAGTAACAGACCCCGAAGCATTGAAAAATGAAACAAGTACCGATTAAAAACATAAAAATGTTGCAGAAGTTAGACTCTTTTGCAACTATACTACTACAGATGCCCCACAGTTGGGTGTCTGAACCTAAAGCAAACTTAACTTTTGCTAAACTAAAAGAACATATGGCAGATGCCTCCTTTGTAGGCTACCCCCAATCACACAATTATCAAGACTATACGGGCACAGTTGCGAAAGTTAGTAGTGGTATGATGAAGAAAAGGCTTAGAACAGAAAAGTATTTCTTCTTAAAATATTTTCAGCATAGCTCTGGAGTTGTAGACATGAACCACCCTAAGTGGTATTATGATACACTTACTGCTATGCCACCACGCTGGGGACACACTGGTTGGAGCAATTCCAAAAACAAGGGCAGATGCTACATTAGATTTATTTATAATGCAGGTAGTGGCTACTCGATAGAAGTTGAAGGGAAAAAGCAGACAACCATTAAAGACCAAAGACGTCTTATCGGAGCGGGCAACTGGACTGTAATAACAGGCAGATGCGGCAAAGATGGAAAGACTTGGTTCGCGGATACTAATACGGGCGGAAAGCCTAGGATTGTAATAGACCTTAGTATCCCTGAGAAGTATCAATATGTTGTTGATGCTACAATTGACCACCTAACACACTATTAGATTTTTATGAACTACGAACCCTTTAATACATTAGCTAGGGAATGCATTAAATATGTCAATCCAGAATACGACTGGAGATTTATTCACGCGGACAGCTACACCTTCTACTCACACACAGGTAGTATTCTATATAAGTCCAGCTTCCCTCTATTTAGAGAAATGCAAAACGACCTATTTAAAGCAATACGAGAAATAGCAGGGCTTCCCGATGCTTTTATAACAAACCTAACACTAGTAAACTGTAGCGAACACTCAGTTTGCCATCCCATGCCCCTCATGTCGGGAGTTATTACTCTCAATGCAGCGGGTGCTTATGCATCTATACGCAAAAACGGAGAAGATAAGAGTAGACTAACTGCCTACCGAGCAATGCATCTTCATGCGCCTCATTTAATGAAATGGGAAGCTAGCGAGAGCATCGGCTTCTATGTAGGAAATCAGAAGCATCTTTTCCCCGGCAGCCGCATTTTTAACTACTATCCGAAAGCAGGAACACAATTCTTTTACTTTCATATTGACCAATCATATACACGACTAGGAAAGAAGAAAGATGAATAACGAAATTATACGCATATTTGTAGGAACAAGTGAGTACGAGGACAAGTGGATAGAGAAGATACTTGCCTACACCCTACATCAAAATACAGACAGACAATTAGAGATAACCTTCATGCGACCTAGCATGTTTCCCGATTGGAATACCGATGGTTGGGGTACACCCTTCACTTGCTTTAGGTATGCAATACCAGAGCTATGCGGATTCCAAGGACGAGCAATCTATATGGACTGCGACCAAATGAACTTCCGAGATATCGGAGTGCTGTACGACACTTACTTAGAAGGCTGTGCTTTCGGAATGTGTTGGGACACCCTCAATATGAACCCAAAAGACTATGCAGGTACGCCATTAGAGCGTGGTTGGTTTAGTGATAGTGTAATTGTGATAGATTGTGAAAGAGCAAAAGAATATATTGCTCCTATAGAAGAAATCGCAGCAACCACATGGGGCTATAAAAATGTCTTCAGTAAGAAGATTGGCTCTCCTGATAGGTTTGCAGTAGAGGACAGAATAATAAAAAGAATAGATGCCCGCTGGAACTCCTTCGATGGTTACGCAACCGATGGAGAAGCAAAAGATAGAGACGAACAGGCTGAGTATGATTTAGACGACATTTGGCACTTACATTTTACCTCTCTATCCAGCCAGCCTTGGCATCCAAAGTACAATCCTCATGCAAAAGCAATATACAAGAGAGAAGATATAGTTGATGAACTATGGAGAGTAAATAAGAAAGTAACAGACTTTTTAGACTGTTTAGGTGACTACTAATGATGTTCACGAAACTAGATACACCACTACCACAAGAGCTGTTTGACATATGTAGAAAAACATTTGAAACACACGTGGGCATGGAAGGACTAGCAAATGCACCTGAGATTAGAAAGACCGAGTGTAGATATATTCAGCGAAGCAGAAAGCTAGGAGAACCACAACCTAGAGGCATACAGCTCATGGAAGAGTTCATAAACGATATGGGTTATCCAGACTATACGCCAGAGATACTACAAATCGCTAGATACACCAGAGGACACTTTTATAAGTGGCATACTGATGATAAGGGTAGAGGGTATAGAAGGCTATCAATGTCTTGCTTACTTAACGACCCAAGCGAGTTTGTAGGTGGTGAGCTAGAGTTTAAGATGCCCGATAAAGTAGCATTTCGAGAAGTAGTAATGGTAGGACAAAAGACTGAAATAAAGTTAAAGAAGCAAGAAGTATTATTATTTCCCCCAAGTGTAGAACATCAAGTGCTACCAGTATTTGAAGGCACTAGGGATAGTTTAGTTGTTTGGTTTGTGGAGAAAGAATGAAATTACCTGAATTAACACGAATGACAATCGAAGAGTTTGAAAGCAAATCTAACGATTGGTTTATAGTGAAAGATGAGAATTATAGTAGGTTTCATAACTATTTTAGTTGGGAAGAGATGGACAGCTATATGAATAGTAATGGACTGAATGGGCATGATAGGTTCCCCCAGTTACAAGTTATTGATAAAAAGAGTGGTAGAAAATACTGCCACAAGAAAGCCGAACAAAAGATGACTAAACAAGATATCTTCAAGAAGTGGAAAGAAGGTAGTTCTTTTGTATTACCATTGAGTGAACATTTGAATAAACAATGTTGGAATCAATGCAAAGACTTTGAAGAATATTATGGCAGAGGCCAGTCCAACATTTATATGTCAGGACAGAAGGACGCTAGATGCTTCCCAACCCATGCCGATACTACAGCAAATTTTCTGTTTCATGTTAGGGGTACAGTTCGTTGGTACATCATGAATGAGTACGAACACGAGTGTAAACCAGAAGATGCAACAGTAGATAAATGTATTGACCTAAGTGAAGGGGATTTATTATACCTCCCGCCTAAGTTATATCACAGGGTAGATACCCTAGGCCCAAGAATATCAATCTCTTTCCACTTCCACGCACCTAGTGAGCGGAAGCATTGGAGAGAAGAATGGTTGGATTGGATTGGAGACATAAATGGCGCAGCCAAGTGAACAGTTCTCAGGCGATATGTCTAGGAACGAAGTTGAGATAGACCTTAATAAGTTTATGGCAATGGTGTCTGAGATTGGAGAATTAAAAGAAAATATCAGACAGTTAGAAAACGATAAAGAACCAGACAACCCATGGCAAAAAGCCATATGGTTTTCTCAAATGATAGACTCATGGAGAATATTCCCTAGAATGTTCTTATCAGTGTATATGTATTTATTGTACTATTGTACTTTTTGGTTTATGGAATTGGACGTACCCACGTTAGAGCAATCAGGACTTATCTCGATTGTGGTGGGAGCCGGTGCAGCATGGTTTGGATTATATGCAGGTACAGCTAAAGATAAGATAAACAGTAAGTAATACTTATACGAAGTCAAAAATAGTTCTTGACAGAACTTTAAATTTTATGTATAATATACATAATAAAAAAATAAAACTATAAATAAATATAGTTTGAGCAGTTTGAGATGTCCCCTTCAGGACAAGTGAACAGACCGCCCAGAAACGCAGTCTTATAGTGTAGCGATAGTGTGTGAACGCTATAGAAGTAACTAACACAGCAACAACGTAAAAAGACTAACGACAGGGCAATATGTATCTACCTATTTAATAGGATTGAAGGGGACTATCTCTCCTTATGGAATTCAGATGACAGAAATCATTAAAGAAAACATAGTATCAGATTCAGGCGTTCGTGCATACGAAATAAGTGGCATGAGAGTAACAATGCCCGAAGCATGGGACGACGATAAAAAACAGGCATGGCTAGAGAAAGCCAGAGATGATATGCACTTGCGTAGAAATCTTAAAATGATTAAAAAAGGCGGCACAGCAACTTTATTGCGTGCATTTAGACAACACGGAGAACTTACAAGTGAGTAAGAAAAACAAAATCAATATTAGTGGTAATACAGTCTATGAAGATATGGACTGGAACGTAGACGCAGACACAATGCTACCGCCCTCACCAGTAGATTCTACTCCGTACAGCCACAACAGGGAATTACTAACACCAGATGCATTTAAACTTGTAGTAGAACCCCAACCAAAGATTATGGAACACACAAAAGTAATAAGATTAAACCTTCAACAGCAACAGATAGAAATTGAGAAACAGATAGCGTTGCTAGAAGGACAACTTAACAAGCAAAAAGAATACCTAGCCAAGATCGAAGGTGGTATTGATGTACTTGACGAACTAGCAAAGGCTTAGAGTATGTTATGGGTGGTTGATGATTTTTATCCTAATCCTGACGAAATTAGAGCAAAAGCGTTAGAGCTTACGTTCAAGACAGGACAAGGCATTACAGTAATGCACCCCGGCTCACGTGCCTTAACAAATGCTAAAGACCAGCGTGCAAACCTTTATTGGATTAAGAATAGGCAATACTTAAAAAACAGATGGAGAGGTATCTGCAATGCAGAGCCTGTTTCATGGGATAAGATGCAAAGTAACTGTGCGTTTAACTTATGCACAGAGGATAAAGCAGCAAGGTTTAGTTGGGTTCATTCGGATGATGGCCAAACTGGACTGGCTCCTATGTATGCCTGTGTACTCTATCTCACCCCCAACCCACCGCCAAGTACTGGTACTATCATGTTCGCATATAAAGGCAACATTAGGGACGAGCAAGTTAAAGATAGAAAAGCAGAAAAACATTACCCTCCAATTAGGGGTAATTACTATAAAAGCCCTACTAGTGTTAACCCAGACTGGAGACCCCATGTTACAGTAGAAAACAGATACAATCGTTGTATTATCTACGAAGCAGACATGCTCCATGCCCCACAAGATGCAGGATTCGGAAAGACTAAGGAAGAAGCTCGATTAACACAACTAGGATTTTGGTATGGCGAACAAAGATAAAGACTGGAAATATAAGTACAATGAAGGCACAGTACTTATGGTTCTACAAAAATATATAGACGAAACTTACTTGCAACACTATGCAAAGGGAGGTATTCAGGCAACTGAGTTTATCTTCTCTAGCGGACATGGAGAAGGGTTTTGTATGGGCAATGTAATGAAGTACGCCCAGAGATATGGAAAGAAGAAGGGTAAAAACCCAGATGACTTACTAAAGATTATTCACTATGCTATAATGCTCTACGGAACAAACCACACAAAAATTATAGATGGAGAAGATTATGGCGATTAGTACGGGTGTGAAAAAGAAATCACACGAAAAATTAGACAATGCAAATGTATTACAAGTTAAGGAACTGCTAGACGCAGAGAATCCTATCTCGAAGAAAGAAGCTTGCGACATGCTGAATATCAGGTATAACACGACCAGACTTCAGAGAATTATAGACGAGTTTACTGATGTTTGGGAACATAAAGAGAAGCGTAGAAGCCAGAATAGAGGCAAGGGCGCTACTAGGGACGAGATAAAGTCGGTAATTGAGTATTATTTAGAAGGGGATAACATCTCTGAAATATCTACTCGACTGTACCGCTCTAACGCATTTGTAAAAGCTATAATAGACCGAGTAGGCATACCACAAAAGTTGCCATCTGGGTATAGTAGAACTAAAGACATTATGCTACCAGAGCAGTGCGTTAGTGATGAGTTTCGTATAGGCGAGAAAGTTTGGAGTGCTAGAGATAATGGTATTGCCGAGATTAGAGCAGAGCATACTACAGCACACCAAGACAGCAAGCCTGGCCTCGGTAGAGTTGATTACGAAGCTAAGTATGGAGCCAAAGGATATCAGTTATTTGTCCAAACTCCCTGCGATACTTCAAAGACCTTATTCCCTTGGCTAGATGGTACTAAAATGGGTCATTACTCATTTGCGCTATCTTACGATCTCGGGAGCTTAAGGCATTTGGAGCAGTATGGAGTCAACTTATAATATACTATTTGCAATGTGGGTAACTACATGGCTAATAGCACAATGGAGAATTTTCTACCCAACACTAGGGATTCTTCAAGCAATGGAACCAGACAATATCACCCTTAGGTGGTGGCCAGCAGCTTGGTTGCTTTTTGGTGTTGGAAGTTTTATAACAATCCCTATTATTATTTTCCCAGTTCTATCGGATAAATACAGGGATATCTTCGTACGGGGCTATGTACGAAGTTTATTGGAGATACACGAATGAGAGAACTTATATTAAAAGCAATGAAGTTAAAATACGAAGGTATTATGGCAGAGTGTTCTGCAAACATAGAAATCTATTTACGCAATGCAGCGGGTATTGGCGAACATTCTGAAGTGTTAGAGTCATTGGACTTACAGATAGAGAAGTTAGCTTCTGCTGAGGAGAAACTAAAAACATTGGGGTACTTTAAAAATGGGTGATAGAGATTATTCCCCAGACCATGAGGTAACAGAGTGTAACAAGAAACTATCCGCATTATTAGAGAAATTAAACAAAATTGATACAAGAGATACAAAACACTTAGCATATGAAGTTGATGATTGTAAAGCCTTGGCTCGGGAATTAAGTTATGAAGCAAAGTTCTTACATACAAGTAGGCGATAAAAAAGTAGCGATAGTACGCAATCCATACGAAAGAATAATAACGCTCTACAGAGAGAGCTGGAACTGGGTAGGATTAGAGATATGGCTAGAAAAAGAACGGATAGAGTCCCAAACGGAGTTATATAATGACGAACTTTCTATAACGCTAGAACATTGGGAATCGGACTGTAAAGACTTAGATATAAGTCCTGACAAAAAGAGGATGGAATTGCTCACTAAAAAATATTCTACGGACTATAAGCGTTGGTATGGACGTCGCCTTATGAAGATAGTAACCCCTATAGTAGAGCAAGACTTAGTGACCTTCGGATATAGGTTTTAAAAAATAGTTCTTGACTCGGCTTCTATTACTTGATATAATATACATAAGAAATCGGAAATAGAGGCAAACGAATTGAGCGATAGATATTACACACAGATGCTAGAAACCACAGGTTGGTGCCCCGGCTACAAGAATACTGCCACTCTTGACGAATATAAACTAAAATATAACACAACAAGGAAAAGAAAAATGGCTTGGACAGATGAAGCAAAAGCTCAGGCAGTAGAGATGTATACTGCAGAACAACCAACTCCAGATAACAGCATGGAAGTTGTCAAAGAAATTGCGGCCGAATTAGGTGAGAGCCCAAATGGTGTCAGAATGATTTTGACTAAAGCTGGTGTTTATGTAAAGAAAACTCCTGCGGCTAAATCCACATCAAGTGGTACTAGCGGCGGTGGCGGTGGCAGAGTATCTGTCGCAGATGCTCAACAGGCAGTCAAAGATGCAATCTCTGACGCAGGACTGGAAGCAGATGACGCTATCATTAGTAAGTTGACAGGTAAGGCTGCAAACTACTTCGCAGAGATAATCGGCAAAGCACAGGGTTAATTCAGATAAATAACGCTAGGTAGCAGTAGTTACCTGGCGTATTTTTGTATCTGAAGAAACAACCTCACAGTTATAACCATAGGGTTCTTGGTAGAATACAATTTTAACCTTAAAGGAACTCATGAAGAAAGATGAATTTATCCAGCAAGTCGACAGATGCGGCGATGCGATAATCACCTATCGAAGCCAGAACAGTCGTAGATTAAAGTACAACGTCTGTACACTCGACTTCGATAACAAATATATACAATCTAAAAGGAACAGAGCGCAGCCCACTAATAACCAAGTGTTATTATTTTGTTGGGATACTGACTCTTACAGACTACTCAGCCCCGAAAATGTAACTTCTATAGTTCCTTTATCAGCGATACTCAAAAATGATAGAACTTCATGAAGCACCGGCTCTCTATGAGAAGCTAATACATTACAACGAGGCTAAGCACGAGAAAGTCTTCCTTTCAATTAACACGTTTCGAGAAGTGGAATATCTCTCGATCAGAAAATACTATCTTGACTTTGACGAAGAATGGAAACCTACCAAAGACGGAGTCAGCATGGTGGTTGACTTTGAAAATACTAGGGCATTGTTCGACGGACTAGTCGAAATATTATCACTCTCAGAAGTAAAAGGAATCTTAGAAACTCACTTTAAAGAGACTCTTGATGCAATCTATACCTAGAAATATATTTTATGGTGACAGCCATACCCAAGGGTATGAGATAGACCATGATAAGATATTAGGAAGAGACACTTTCCGAGAGAAGCAAGACTTAATCCACCAGTTTGGTTTACACCAAGCTATTATGATGTGGAATCATAAGATGGGCAGAGCTACTAATATGACGCCCTATGACTTTGCACATAGACGAGTAGCGGGCTCATACCCTTTACAGTTTGATAATGACGCAATTATTATTGCTAACGGCGCTATGAGTATGGACTACTTACATTTACAGTTAGTAAATGATTATAACGAGGGTAGAATAAAAGGCGAGCATGACAGACTATTTATTGGACTATGCAGACCTACTAGAACTTACTCTCTCCACCCCGACGGCTCTTTTAATTACCAGCATCAAGACATGGACGGCACAGCCGAGATCATGAGCGATATTAGATATGCTGTTACTTGGGCACTAGCCTGCCAATCTATAATGGATTTTTGTAAGCGCAGACGTATACCCTTCCACTTTATCCAGCACTTCCCCTTGAACTCTAATCCTCGCGGTGCTGAGATTCATTCACACCCCGACCTACTTAACAACCCTAAGTACACAGACGTATACACAGATACTATTATGAATATGCAACCCTATATAATCCCTAAAAGCCTACATGAGTTTGGCGAAGAGAAAAACTATCATGGGTTCTATCATACAACAGCGATGGGTCATAGTATTTTTGCAGCATACCTTAAAGAATACTTGACAAATCCTTAAAATCTTAGTATAATAGTCGTAATGAATATATTTATCCTAGACGAAAACATAGATGCGTGCGCAGAAGCCCACGTTGACAAGCACATAGTTAAGATGCCGCTAGAAGCTGCACAAATGCTGTGTACAACTCATTGGGTGCATAAGTTTGCAGGTTATGTACCTAGAAAACTCACATCTGACGAATGGGGCAAAGTCTCTATAGAGAAGAAGAATGAACCACGAGATTTCCCCTACCTTCCCACAATGTATAACCACCCTTGTTCTATCTGGGCTCGCGAGTCTCTTGATAATTACGAATGGTTGTACTGCTACGCCCTTGCTCTCGGAGAAGAATATACATACCGATACGGCAAAGAGCATAAATCAGTGCGTGAAGTTATACTACACCTACCAGAGATCGACTTACCTCGTATCGGACTCACACCCTTTGCTCAGGCAATGCCTGATGAACTTAAAGGAGCAGACGCTATCAAGTCCTACCGAGACTTCTACCACAAGGATAAAGCAACTTTTGCCGAGTGGAAATACAGAGACCGCCCCCATTGGTGGTCTGACGAAGAAGCCAGTTACGACTCTCGAATAACAAGATAGGAAGATTGGCTGAGTGGTCTAAAGCGCTCCCCTGCTAAGGGAGTATGGGGTTCACCCCCATCGAAGGTTCGAATCCTTCATCTTCCGCCAGTTTTCTGAATAAGTCCTGCTAGCTCAACTGGATAGAGCAACGGCCTTCTAAGCCGTAGGTTGCAAGTTCAAGTCTTGCGTGGGACACCAGAAAAATAGTTCTTGACATCAACTTAAAATCCAAGTATAATATATAATATGAATAAAGATATAAGAACATATTTGAGCAAGTGCCGCGATGCTTATTTCAATGGACGTCCTATGATTCCAGATGAAGTATACGACCGCCTTGTAGATAACATAAATACAGATGATGTGGGGTCTGCTACAGACAGCCGTTATAAGCACCCCTTCCCAATGTACTCCCTCCAAAAAGTCTTCCAAGACGAAGATAAAGCACCTGATTATGGCAATGAAGCAGTAGTTACGACTACTAAGCTTGATGGCGCAGCTGTGTCTTTAACTTATATGGACGGAGTGTTTCATCAGGCGCTCACTAGAGGAGATGGTAAAGCTGGTTTAGACATTACAGAGAAGATGCGTTGCATCGTTCCGCCTATGCTAGACAAGTATGCTTTCTCAGGCGTTAGACAGGTTACTGGAGAAGTGGTAGCTCCCAAAGATATACCCAATTCTAGAAACTATGCTGCAGGCGCACTCAACTTGAAAGATGTGCAAGAGTTCAAGAAACGTGATACTACCTTTATTGCATATGGTGTACAGCCTACTATCGGAGCCAGGTGGCTCGAAGACATGACATTCCTAGACAACTGGTTCAAAGTGATTTCTACTAGTGATTGGAATGAGTTCCCAAACGATGGAGTTGTATTCCGAGTCGACAGATATAGTGCTTTCGAGAAGTTTGGCTATACCTCCCACCACCCTCGCGGAGCTTATGCTTATAAGACTAGAGAGGCGGGAATAGTTACAAAACTATTAGATGTAGAGTGGAATACTGGTAAGTCAGGAGTAATTGCTCCTACAGGCATACTAGAGCCTATCAACATCGGGGGAGCTACTATATCTCGCGCTACTCTACACAATATTGCTTTCATTGACGAGATGATGCTAGAGATTGGTTGTAGTGTAGAAGTGATACGAAGTGGAGAGATTATACCGAAAGTTGTAAGGAGAGTAGAGTAGTGTTTTTATATTTAGAGACACAACTAGAAAAAGCTTACAGAGTATACCTTACCCACATACCTTTTGGACAGTGTTTTCCTTCTAAAGAGTTCTTTAGAGAAATGATAGAAGAAATGAATGACGCAGATTATTTTGAGGAGTTATTAGATGAGTGGGAAAGACTTGAACCTAACAGTAAGTCAACCAACTGAAACAGATGTTATATTTAAAACATACAAACACTCTAAGTTCACTTTGATTAAGCATGCGCTAGGTTCGTTCGGAGAGCAGGACGGGTATGATAAAGCCAATGAAGATAAAATTGCGTACATTCGTATATTTATAGTAGGTTCTAATCTGGTATGTGCATATTTATTTATGCTAAACATTATAGTGGGGTGGATAGCATCGCTTCTGTAGGAAAATATAATGAAACGTACTTTAAAAATCACCCAGCAGAAGCTGAGCGTGAGGGTGTGTTATATGGGGTTATACTCGTAAACAAGAAAACACACGAAAGAGAAGTAATAAAAGTAGGAATCGCTAGTGGTAAAGACTGGCGTCACGTAGTTAAGAGAGCAAGAGGCTTTCAAGGTTATGACTTAAGGATTCAGCGTACATGGACAAGCACTCTATACGAAGTGTTTGCAATGGAGCAAATGCTTCACGCTAAGTATTTAAGTGATAAACTAGAACCAGCTCACAAGTTTGGAGGACATACAGAGTGCTTCAAAATTACAAGCAAGATATTGGAGGATTTCCCTAAAAAATGGTAATACAAATAGATAATGACAGGTCAAAGTACGTAGAATCGGACAAACCTTTGGACGAACACAAGTATAGCGGGTGGTACTACCACTACGCGGATCAGAAATACTACAGATTTGATGACCTGCCCTTTCATGAAAATAAATAAGGTAGGACACACATACTTTGCTGTAGTAGATAATTTTTTTACTATAGCCGAGTGTAGACAAGTTATACTTGCCTGCAAAGACTTTAATTTAACTAAAGTCCCAGCGGGTGTATATAATGGTTGGGAAACGGGAGTACAGAATAGAAATATTGCAGTACCCCCCGTCATCATGTACAAGTCTAAAATTGACGCAGCTTTCGAGAAACTTAATACAACATATAGGTTTGACTTAATTAAGGAAACCTCGCACTTTGTTAATGAGTATAAAACAGGTCAACATTTAGACTGGCATAGAGACGAAGATGAGTCCGTAGAAGATTTATTTAAGAGAACGCCCGCGAATAGATTATCGTGTGCTTTATTCTTAAATGATGATTTTGAGGGCGGTGAGTTTGAGCTTAATGGTATAGATTCATGGACGGCAAAAACCGGACGTGCAATATTCTTTCCATCAGCTCAGCGTCACAGAGGGCGGTTAGTGAAAGAAGGCACGAAGTACAACTATACTTTGTGGAGAAAAGGAGCAAGGGGTGCATAAATTATGGTATCTATGGGCAAAAGCATTAGGAGACAAAAGTGGGAAAAGTAACAGAGACGCTGATATTGTTGCAATATTTAGGAGTATCATCGTGCTCGTTAATTTTGTTACTTGTTTCTTTATTATGTCAGGGGTTATACACCAGTGGTAGTTAAGGGAATCTCAGAAGGCTTCCATGACGCCTCAGTAGCATTAGTAAACAAAGAAGAAATTGTTTGGGCTAAGCATGCTGAGCGGATCACTAGGAAAAAGAACGATAGACATAACCCAGAGTCTTTACGCAATGCAGACGCCGCAGTATCGGTTTTCCACGAGAACGTACCCTTAAAGAACAGAAGACGAGCCGAGTTTGGTCAATCTCTTCTTTCCACGAAAATTTTTGATGATTGTGATTACCACTTAGAACATCACGAAAGCCACGCAGCAGGAGCGTACTACACATCGCCGTTTACCGAAGATGTCGTTTGTCTCGTGATTGATGCGATTGGGGAGTGGACAACTAGTAGTGTATGGATTATTGAACGTGGAAAATTGAAGAAAGTATTTGAGAAAATATATCCACAAAGCATTGGCCTGTTCTATAGTGCTATTACAAAGCGTATTGGTTTGAAACCAAACGAAGATGAATACATAACTATGGGAATGGCGGCATACGGGAAACCAATGGTAGACATGCAATACTGCTTTAATGATTGGGCAAACTGGCACAAGGGGTTTACCCTAGACGACTTTAAAGGACATAGTCCCGAAGACATTGCCGCAAGTGCCCAGTTACAAGCAGAGCATGAGATAGAGAAGATGGTGCAGTTCGCTGCCCCTTGGGGTAAGAATTTATGCTATGCAGGTGGGGTTGCTCTTAACTGTGTAGCGAATAGTAAAATACTACACAACTACTTTGACAATGTTTGGATTTACCCTAACCCTGGCGATGCAGGAAGCAGCCTAGGAGCAGCTCTAGGACATACTAGACAGAAAGTAGAATACAGTCCCTATCTGGGAACAAACATTGACCGAGCGATTAACCCTCGTGAGGTTGTTGAACATATACTGAAAACTAAAGTAGTAGGAGTTGCAAATGGGAAAGCGGAATTCGGACCGAGAGCATTGGGTAATCGATCCCTACTTGGTGATGTACGCTTTGATATTAAGCGCACTGTTAATCGAATTAAAAGACGCCAGAACTTCAGACCTTTTGCCCCGGCGATCCTGTCCGAGTTCGCAAACGAGTACTTTGATGGAGAAATGAATTGCTATATGCAGTACACTTCTCAGGCAAAGCACGATTATTCTAGCGTAACCCACGTTGATGGTAGTGCTAGAGTACAGATAGTCACACCTAAGTGTGAAACCATATTAAGACCTATTCTAGAAGAATATTATGAGAAAACAGGAGTACCTATGCTATTGAACACGAGCCTTAATATAAAAGGACAGCCTATGGTAGATAACTGGCAAGATGCTCTTGACTTTCAAAAGATGTATGGAGTAAAAGTATTTTGAGTATGTTATTTGTAGGGTGTAGTTTTACCAACGGAATGGAACTACAAGATAAACAAGTCAGTCGCTTTAGTGCAATAGTATCTAAAGAGTTTGGCTATAATCAATGGAATGAGGGTAAAGTAGGTGCTGGTAACGATTATATACAAAGAACAGTATTTAATTCGGTAATCAATAACCAGCTATTCTACAATACTCCGCTACAAACTCTAGGTGTCAAAAAACATAAGTATGAAACTAGAGTCAAGACTAAAGGAGACTACATTGAAAAGTTTATGTGGGAAGACAAGACTAAAGAAGGCAATTACCAACAAACATTTCAGCAGAGTAAAACAGAATCTGGGCAAGGCAAACCCAAGTTGGTAGTATGTATGTGGTCGGGCATTAACCGTCACGAAATACTTAGAAAATCCAACATTGCAGACACTTGGAGTTGGACTATTAACACTTGGTCACGCTTCGGCTTAGACCCTAAATCATTACTAGCAACACCTGAAAGTAAAGCGTACTGTGATAATCAGTACCCAGCAGGCGTAAGAGACACCTTAGAAGGTTATCTAAAAGAGGTTCGTAACGGACACATGAATCTACGTCTTACTATTGGTAATATGCTAGCAGTAAAATATTTCTTGCAGTCGCAAGGAATACCACAATTACATTATGTATTCTCGAGTGGGCAATATAAGCCATTGCTACCAGTATTGGACTGGGACGTATTTGAGAACACCAACACTTGGTGGAAAGGAACTGACATAGACCAACAAACAGCACTTAGAGAGCTGCCTGTTTTAGAGTCCGAAGGCTTTTACGATATGACCAAAAGACTTAGACTACCTATAGGAAGTAAAGACCACCCATTAGAAGAAGCGCACCAAGCAATGGCACAGCGCATCATCGAGGATATAAGAAAAAATGAATTTTTTAAATAAAATAGTCAAGTATTTCAGAACCATGTGGTTTGAGTGGCAGTTGAAAAGAAACTACAGCCCCGACACCTATGTCTATGAAGAAGACGAAATTTTCGAACCTGAAAAAGAAAGTTAGGATACAAAAAATAGTTCTTGACAAGAGGTTAAATTTCCTCTATAATATACAATATAAATAAGAAAAGAGAGAAAAATCTAAATGAGCCAAATTTTACCGCCAACTGCTTGTCCTTCCTGTGAGGGTGATGTAACTTGGGTCAATGACCTAATTTACTGCCTAAACAAGATGTGTCCAGCACAGTGGAGTAAGAAACTGGAGCATTTCGGAAAACTCTTAAAAATAAAAGGATTCGGCCCATCTTGCATTAGTAAGTTGGATATCGGAGACTACCCAGAACTGTATGAGCTAACTGTTGAGGATATTTCCTTAAGACTTGGCTCAGAGAGACTGGCTATAAAATTAGCTATTGAAATTGAGAAGTCAAAATCAGTAGATTTGCAAACTTTATTGCCAGCTTTCTCTATTCCTCTTTTTGGTCGGTCAGCTTCTCAAAAACTATGTGAGACTATATCTTCGCTTGAAGATATATCTGAGAAAAGTTGTGCTGAAGCAGGCATTGGCCCAAAAGCAACAAGCAACCTAATGCAATGGTTAGAATCAGAATTTATACCAAACAAATACAAAACGAAACTTCCTTTCTCCTATTCTGCAACGAAAGTTGTAAAACGAGAGTTAATGGGCACAGTCTGTATTAGTGGTAGACTCAATTCATATCCCAGCAAGGCTCATGCGGCGGAAGTTCTGGAACAACACGGCTATGCCGTAAAAAATAGTCTGACAAAGGACTGTACTCATTTAATAAACGAGTCAGGAGTTGAGTCAGCAAAAACTAAGGCAGCGCAAGATCGCGGTGTCATTATAATAACAAGCATTTTAAATTTAATCGGAGAATAATAAAATGGCATTACCAAAATGGACAGACGAGAGAACATCATCTCTTGAGAGCTTTGTAGGCTCTGAATCCCCAGTATCTCAAACTACTGTAGCATCAGCTGCAACAGACTTAGAAACTTCTGTAAGAAGTGTTTCAAGCAAGTTGAGAAAAATGGGTTATGATGTAGAATTGGCTTCATCTAGCAACACTAAATCTTTTAGTGACGCACAAGAGGCTACCCTTTCAGCATTTGTAACTGATAACTCAGGTTCTTACACATACGCTGAAATCGCTACGAATTTTGAAGGCGGAAACTTTTCTGCTAAATCAATTCAAGGCAAAATCCTTTCAATGCAACTAACAGAGCACGTTAAACCTGCCCCTAAAGTTGAATCAGTTAAGACTTATTCTGAAGCTGAAGAAGGAACTTTCGTAACTATGGTTAACGATGGTGCTTTCATTGAAGAGATTGCTGATAGCCTAGGAAAGAGTGTAAACTCTATCAGAGGTAAGGCACTTTCTCTACTAAGAGCTGGCGAAATTAACGCTATCCCTAAGCAGAAAGAAACTAAAGGTTCAGGCAAAGCAGATCCTTTAGCTGACATGGCAATTGACGGCATGACTGTCGACGCTATCGCCGATTCAATCGGTAAAACTGTAAGAGGCGTGAAAACAATGCTTACAAGACGTGGATTAGTATGTGCTGACTACGACGGATCAGCTAGAAAAGAAAGAGTTACATCTTAATTAACTTTTAATTGTCAAGATCGCAGGGGGAGTACGCTCCCCTTGCTTTTTCTTGGGAGAGACTATGACAGTAGAAAGTGCACTTATAAAACAACTTTTATCGCAAGGAGATTTCGAGACTTGGAACCGCTTACAGGTGCATTATTTACCTGAAGGCGAGTACCAAAAGATTTGGAAGGTCGTGGATAAACACGTCCACAAGTTTCATGCGCTTCCCTCTTTTGAGGATTTGAAGTATGAAATACGTTCCAGAGAACTCCAAGAGAAAATCTTTGCGATAGAGGCTGTGGAGACAGAAACTCCCGCGCACGAACTATTAGAATATCTTAAGGATTCGTTCACACAGAATGAAATCCTAGCCAAGATAGAACACTATCTAGACGAAACAATCTCCATTGCTGACGCAAAGGAGAATATAGACTATCTGCAAGAGATGGTCGTACAAGTTCAAGATCGAGTTAACACAGCCGACGACCAAGATACAATGGAAACGGTTGAGTTGTTCGATTCTGAAGACGATTTGGCAAAGTACTTAGGCTTAGGGTTAAACCAAGACTACGACTTGTCTTATCAATTCTCTCCCAAAGACTTGGTCATTGTGGGGGCGCAACGAGGTCACGGAAAATCATTTGCTTGCTGTAATATGGCTGTCAATGCCCAGCAATCAGGACGTTCCGTGCTTTACTTTACTATCGAGATGGATCAGCGACCTATTCTGCAAAGAATGTGTAGCATGGCCACGGGTGTACCACTAGGCAGACTGATAAAGAGAAATCTTTATGAGAAAGAGTGGAAACGCATCGGTGAGTGGTGGGCAGATAGATTTGAAGGAGGCAGTGAAGTCCTAGCGGACTGGAATGTTTCCACAGATTTTGACAAATTCCACTATGCACTCACTCGAAAGTGTGAACTAAAGAGAACGGCTCAGTTAGATGTATTCTTTGACCCTTCACTTACACTTGCTAAGATTATTAGTACAGTTAGGCAGAAGAAGATAGAGTACCCCGATCTGGGTATGGTAATTGTAGATTATCTGAACCAAGTACGTCGTCACAATGCTCCTAGTCGCTCTGGTCAGTACGAATGGACTGAACAAATAGAGATTTCAAAGGGATTGAAGGCACTCGCCCAAGACCAAGAAGTATTGGTCATATCAGCGTTCCAAACAAACCCCAAAGGAGAAGTAAGATTCTCTAAAGGTATCGAAGATGCAGTAGACGCCTCGTATACACTAGAACATTGGGGCAAAGAGGAGAACGCAATCAAATTCAAATGTAACAAAATGCGTAGTGGAGAGATGAAGTCATTTATCTCGGAAATCGATTGGGAAACACTAAAGATCGGACCACACACAGCTATGGACCCAGACGAGAAAGCAGAGATGAGGGAAAACATGAAAACTGGGGAAGACTACAGTGATTTATGATAGAACTGCTCGTGACTTTCAGGTAGGTATCTTCGCTTTTGACGTGGACGATAAGTTCTTCAGTTGGTTTGGGAAAGATTGGCAAACGACACAGGGCGCCGAAGGCTGGCTTCGTCACAATAAACCAAGAGTTTACTTACGACTATGGACGTTCATAGATTCAGTTCTAGAACGACACAACTCGGGGCAAAGAGGCTTCCGAGACCCAGTAATTATATACGGAGACTTAGAAAAACAACATTTTAATGTACATCCCGGCACAAACAGAATAGTACTAAAGAAATTACTTCCTGAAGTAAGATTAGTAGGTTGGGTAGTAGACCCACGATGCACTAATAGATCACAGTACAAACCATATTTCAATAACATACAGCCTATTGCTAGAGATAAGCAAGGCAATAACCAAATACTATGGCAGGCACATCACAGGTCTGGTAGGGGTAGAGGAGTGGAAGATGTTTATGACTTCTCGCTAACCTCAGATATATATTTAGGTGCAGATACGTATGATACGCCAAAAAGGAAATTAGAGTGGCAGAAAATAAGAAAGACCACAGGTTTTTCAGTATATGTAAACAACAAGTACTTTTACGATATAGGTACGCCTCAGGGCAATCATGCATATGAAATTAAAACAGTAGAGGGAGTGTATCAGTTGTTTTTACATTACTTCTTTGGTTATCCGCTAACTAAGTGGAAAACACATTATTTTAGGAAAAAGATATGAAAGCAGGTAAAGTATGGGGACAAACAGAGTTAATACACGCTAATGGAGTCTTAGAGTTCCATAGAGTAGAATTTAAAAAAGGAATGAAGTGTTCAGAGCATGAGCATGAATTTAAATGGAATGGCTTTTTCGTTGAGTCAGGACAGTTGCTAGTAAGATGTTGGCAGAATGATTACGATTTAGTAGATGAAACAATCCTAAATCCAGGCGAGTTTACGCAGGTTAAGCCTGGCGTAATACATCAATTTGAAGGACTAAAAGATGGAGTTGCATTTGAACTCTATTGGGCAGAATTCAACCATAACGATATCAAAAGGAGAACTGTAGGTGGCACAAGCTAACCCAGACCGAATGACATTTGTAGACTATAAATTCGTTCGAGAGGGCGAAGATATACAATTTGATGAAGAATTAAGTATGGAATCATTACGATTCTATGAAGGTAAAACATTTAAAGTCCAAGTCCATGAAGGACGCATTTGGCTTAGGTTTATAGAAGATTGGGATATGATGCCCGATTTATCCTATAGAAACGGCAAGCCAATAGACTTTATAAAAGAATCTAGGGAGCTAGAATTACAATATGAACAAGACAAACAATCCAGTAGCTAAGCATAGCAGAAACAAATCAGGGGCAGGCCCCCATAAATCAAAGAAAGAATATGATAGAAAAGAAGGAAAAGTAGATATGGAAACCATGGAAGACGAACTTGAGAGTTGGGCTAGTAAGATTGATAGAATAGTCTTGCTGACAAAGATGCAGAAAAATTGCAACAATCCAAACGCATGGTTTGATTATGAAGAACGAATACATGAGGTCAAATTGGAGTTAGAAGCATGGCAAACGACAGAGTAAGTAGATCAACTGCTGAACTTATACCTATGCCACCTAATACGTGGTATATTAGAAAGATAAATTGGTTGCTAGAACAGCCCAAGGTAAAGGAGAATATTAAATCCGTCCCCTTGAATGAACCTCTCATGGATTCATTACTATCACATGGAATGAAAGCGCCCATCCTAACGATGCCGAACTGGTATCCAATCGCTGGCTCACAAAGACTAAGAGCATACGCAGAGATTGTAAAAGACTTTCCAGAACTAGGGGAACAAGAGATTAGAGTTTGCCGAATAGATAAGGAATACTGGCTAGTATGGTATCTATGGGGAGATAAAGATTTCAGAGACAAAGCTGTTGCAATATATTTTCAGATGGTAGAATTAGTATGGAAATCACTATATTATGAAGACGATGCTGATCCTAGTGGTGTGAAAATGACAGAATTTGAAAAATTGGGGGACGAGCTGGAGTGGAAACACAAATCTACGCTGGGTTCAGAAAGAATTAAATCTATGGAAAGGAAAAATAATACTTGACACAAGGTCAAAATTCCTGTATAATATACTTATAAATGATAGCAATAGACTTATTACAAGACAAGAAGATGCCGTTTACTGTCAAAGGACAGGACGCACTAATATCATGCCTAAATCCTGAGCATGATGATAATAACCCAAGTCTCAGAGTAGATAAAGTAACAGGCGTAATGCACTGTTTCGGTTGTGGTTATAAAGGTAACATATTTACATACTTCGGTGCTCCAGAGAGTCCACTAGAAGTTAAAGTACACAGAATTAAAGACAAGATTGCAAAAGCCCGTTCGCAAACCGTAGGTATTCAACTCCCAGAAGACCGGATCGAATGGAAAGGTGGTCCGTATCGCAATATCTCAGAGGAAACTTTGAAGATATGGCAAGCCTTCACTTGGAATGTTCCAAAGTTTGAAGGTCGGATTATCTTTCCAATTCGTGACTTGACAGGCAAAACTATTGCACTCTTAGGGAGAAGCATAGCAGGAGCAGTAGGTAGTGACAAGTATTATATCTACCCACACGGGGTAAAGATGCCGTTCACTCCAGCTAAGGTTAAACCAATAGCTAATAGAGTTATATTGGTAGAAGGAATTTTTGATTGTCTCAATCTTTGGGACAACGGCTTAAAGAACACAGTTTGCTGTTTCGGAACACAACAAATGGACTGGTTCAAGCTATCCCTGCTCAAACTACAAGGAGTGCAGGGAATTGATATATTGTTTGACGGCGACGAAGCAGGCCAGAAAGCATCAGAACAGATTAGAACATTGGCAGAGAAAATGGAACTGTCAGTACAGCAGATTAAACTAAAGGATGGACAAGACCCAGGCGGGTTCACTCCAGCCCAAATACACAAGTTGAAAGCCCGATTATATGGATAGTGAACAGTTACAAAAAGCAATCTTCGGATTGCATACTCGTAGATTCGGCACAGTTGCTGAGATTATGATTAAGAAGATTATAAAGGCTACTGAAAGTGGAACTCTTAGCTACGACCTATTTGATAATATCGAGGGTAGTCGTATAGAGTGTAAATTCTCGAGAGTTCAGAAGAAAGCAGAATTGAAGATAACGGACAGGAACTTGTTTAAGGCTTTAGAATGCGAAGCTAACCGTGATATTATGTATCACCAATGGCAAGACTACGACTGGGATTGTAATATCCAGCAAGTCAAGAAAGAAGAATTTGATGTACTATTTTATGGAGTATTCTTTAAAGACATGATTCAAGTCTTTAAGGTGCAGAATAGTGACATCGGTAAAGAAATGAAATACTCTAACAAACAACATAGGGGTAATACAGGAGAAGGTCAGTTTCACTTAAACAGACAGACCTACAAATATCATCTGGATTGCAACTTATTTAAAACATTAACTTATGGAGAATTATTAGAATGGCTAAAATAGCACTTATAGAAACCAAGCCAACAAGTACAAACTTCGATAAATACTTCGAGTTTGAATTTGAACGTTTTGCGTTATGTTCTGATAGTTCAGTAACAAAAGTTCTTAAGAAAGATGTTGACCTAGAACTAAACCCTGACGACTATGATTGGCTAATCTTAGTGGGCGCAGAAGCATTTAAGCAGTACACTAGGAAAACATCAGTGACAGAATACAATGGTAAAATTATTGATGAGAAGTTTTTAGCTCTCATGAATCCAGCTATCATTAAGTTCAAACCCGAAGCTAAGAAAGCTTTTGAAGATGCTATTGAAAGCATCTCAGGGTACGTTAGCGGAGAACTAAAAATTGAAAAACTATCGGAAGACAAATGCTATGGCATACAGGACAAAGAAACAGCAATTAAATTTATACAAGCAGCGATTGACGCCCCGCTCCCGTATATCGCACTCGACTCAGAGACAAGTGCTTTATACTGTAGGGACGGCTATATGCTTGGATTTAGTATGTCTTATGAGCCTGATCATGGTATATATTGTGATTGCGACGTAATTGATGAAGAAGTCGAAGCAAAAATGCAGGAACTTTTCAACAAGAAAACTGTAGTATTTCACAATGCGAAGTTCGATTTACAATGGTTTATTTACCATTTTAATTTCGAGTTTCCAAACTTCGAGGATACAATGCTTATGCATTATATGTTCGATGAAAACCCTGGCACACATGGTCTTAAACAACTAGCGATGAAGCATACTCCTTATGGAGACTATGAGAAGCCGTTAGAAGATTGGGGCGTAGAGTACAGGAGAAAACATGGCATACTAAAGCAAGCCTTTAGTTATGACCTGATACCTTTTGATGTGATGAAAGATTACGCGGCTATGGACGCAGTTGTAACCTTCTCACTATATCAGAAGATGAAGCCAGCAATCGAGCAGAACAAGAGACTCTTATGGGTCTATGAGAATATTCTACTAGAAGGCTGTAACTTTTTAAGGCAAGTTGAGAACAATGGTGTTCCTTTCAACCGTGAGCGACTAGACTTTGCTCAGGGTGTAATGCAGGAAGATATAACAAAAGCAGTTGCAGAGTTATACGAATTTCCTGAAGTGAGACAGTTTGAGAAAGCACAGGGTAAAGACTTTAACCCGAACTCCACAGTTCAACTTCGATCCCTTTTATTCGATTTTATAAATCTAACCCCAACGGGTAAGAAAACAGGTACAGGTGCCCATAGTACTGATGCTGAGGTTCTTAATGAACTGGCAGAAGAACACGCTGTTCCTAAGCACATACTAGAAATTAGACAGAAGAACAAGATAAAGACTACATATCTTGATAAGATTATACCGAATCTTGATAGAGATAGTAGACTCCGTACAGGTTTTAACCTGCATGGCACAACTTCCGGACGTCTTTCTTCTAGTGGTAAATTGAATATGCAACAGCTTCCTAGGGATAACCCTACGGTAAAAGGCTGTATACAAGCAAAAGAAGGGCATAAAATCGTCTCTATGGACTTAACAACGGCAGAAGTGTATGTTGCCGCTGTTTTGGCGAAAGACGTAGGACTGCAGAACGTATTCAAGAGTGGAGGCAACTTTCACTCGACTATCGCGAAGCAAGTCTTTAAACTACCATGTGAAGCTGATCAAGTCGATGAATTATACAAAGACAAACGTCAACAAGCTAAGGCTGTAACATTCGGTATTATGTACGGTGCAGGCCCAGCTAAAATCTCATGGCAAGTTACGAAGGACTCTGGAACAGAGTTCTCAATGCATGATGCTCAGACAGTTATTTCAGAATACTTCCAGTCATTCCCCAATCTGAAGAAGTGGTTAGATGATTGCGGTTCGTATATACGAGCCAACGCATTCATTTACAGCGAATTCGGTAGGAAGCGTAGGCTTCCCAATGCCAAGAGTAAGGACAAAGGTATTGCGTCTCACGAAGTAAGAAGTGGAATTAACTTTCTAGTACAATCCGTCGCATCGGACATCAACCTATTGGGTGCGATAGATATGCAACACTACATCAATAGAACTGGAATGAAGTCCAAAATCTTCGGACTTGTGCACGATTCAATTCTTGCAGAAGTACCAGAGACTGAAATGGACGTCTATTGTAAAAACCTGAAATCTTTTGTCCAGAAGGACAGAGGCTTTTCTATACCCAATTGTCCTGTAGGATGTGACTTTGAGATAGGTCAAGACTACAGTTTCGACAAATGGGAAAAGTATTATAACTAATGAAAAAAATAAAAAGAACAGCTAATAGCATATACACAAACTGTTTGCGAATCAACCGTCATGACATTGACGGGCACGAAGACGATATAGCCTTCGCGATTCTAGCAGTATTTGTGTTTGGGACTATGTGGATTAGCTTAATCCAATTGTAGGAGAATAAGGATCATGGACATGTTAAGAGGACAAAGAGTAGCAGTAACAGGACATACAAGCGGTATTGGTCTAGAAGTTTACCAGTACTGTTTACATCATGGAGCTGACGTAAGGGGTTACTCACGGAGTAACGGTTTTGATTTAATGAAAGGTGGGGACGACGTTCTCAACGATATATTAAAGTTTGACGCAGATATCGTGTTTAATCATGCTTGGGTACCTCGAGTACAGAACAAGATTCAGAAGATATTACATACACAATGGAAAAAGCATAACAATAAAGTTGTTATAAGCACTGGCTCGGCTACCAGTTATTACAGTATAGGTTCAGACATATACGAAAATGATAAAACTGAGTTACGAGAATATTCAATACAGGCTGCAGTTTCCTACCCGCATACTAATAAGTGTAGATTACACAATGTTAGCATGGGTTGGACAAATTCAGCAATCCTAGATGGAGTTGAGGATGGGGAGTACTTTATCGACCCTTATGAGGCCGCACTGATTTTAATTAACCTTGCGCAACCTCAAAATTACGTAGTGTCTGAGATACTAGTAAACGCCAAATTCAAACCATTGAAGGATATGACTCTGTTACGGGACAAGGCAACAGCAAATGTATTGACTAGCTTGGAGAAGAGCAATGCCAACAATTAAGGTACCAAAGCAAGAGAATCAGACTCTTAAGTCATCGGACGATATTGTTAACGCAATAAATAATGCTGATCCTCGTACTAATACCTATATGCCTCTCAGCGCAGGTGTAGAGTCCACAGCGGCTCTAATTTACACGCAAAGAGATCCTGACATGCACCCATTCTGTGTATATTGGTATGATCAACGATATGGAATGTTTTCGGACGCCATGGCGTTTTATACACAGAAACAAGCAGAGTTTTATAACTTACCGTACGGTAACGATAAATCAATGCTATCAGTTCTACCACACACGAGGGAAGTTCCGATTATTGTATCGGGACTATCCTCCTTTATGTCAGTAGTATTAGGCGCACCTGGAGGAATCAAGTTCAAATGGTTCATGATGGGAGCTAATGCAGAAGATGACATGAGAATGCGATTACAGTTTAGGGAGTACAGAAAGATTATGGCTCTCTATATGAGTGATTGCTTAGATGGAACAGGAGTTAAACTATCAGCGTGTAGAGAGACCCCTGAAGTACGAAACCCATTGGAGTTCTTAACTAAATCGGAAATGTATGCACTTATTATGCGAGAAGAGCCGAAGATGTTAGAATTACTATGGACTTGTATTTTACCTAAGGGCGAAATACGAAAAAATGGAAAGTTAGTAGGATATGAGGCTTGTAATGTATGTTACAAGTGTCAAGAGTTAGAGCAAGCGAAGAAGACAGCAGCAGATGGTGTATTTCGCTACCAGGAGGGTATCAAGTATTTCAGTACGATTAGTAAGGACATGAAATGAAGCCCTACAAGCAAAACTCTTTCATGAGTCCTCATGAGTGTGATACAGTAAATAAGTATATAGACTTACGTATACTGAACAAGACTATACCTAGACGTAAACAAAAGAATGGAGAACACTATCAACTAAGTGGAGATCCTTTATCCGATGCAATCGGACTTGTTTATAGAGACACAGTAGCACAATTATTAAAAAAAGATGTTGTTCTTAGCTACTCAATGATAAGAAGGTATGCTAAACATTCTTTTATGCCTTGGCATAGAAATAGATGGGAAGCAGAACACGCTATAGTAATACAGATTAGTGATAATAGCTGGCCTATGGGGTTTGTTGAAGGACAGGATAACCCTCTTATTGAAGGCGAACAAAAGCCTAGTAGTATATTGAACTGTCATCAGGGAGACGCAGTAGTATTTAATGCTGCTGAGACGTATCATGGCAGACATAAATTGAAACTTGATTTAGTAACTACCTTAAATTTATACTATGTAGAAGCAGGCGGTTATCTAGATAATAAAGATAGACGAATAAATTACGGAGATAACTATAAATCACAGCACAACCCGGACAGTCACCAATGGAAAATTTCAGCAGAAAAGCAATAGCAAGAAGGATATACGGTAATGGGTACACTAAAGAGTTATTCCATTACGATAGCATAACAAAAGAAGAGTATGCAAAGACCTGCCAAGAACGAGTAGATATGTTCGTAGTAGGCAATCAACGAATTATGAATCCTATAGATGCGTTAGACCAAGAGTCTTACTTTCTATGGATTAAAAATAGAGATAGCGAAATAGTAGCTTGTGTAAGGATAATTCCACCACACCTGACTAAAGAGCTATATGGGAGGAGATACTCAGTCTGGGATAAGGGCTGGATTACTGACAGTAAGTGTCATTTATTTCCTGTAGATAAGAACAAAGAAGCTCCATGCTTATGGACTCCAGAATGGGGAACAAAAGTACAGGGAGTAGAACATGCCATCATGGACTTGTATGAAGCAGGTCATATGTACGTAAATTTCTTTAAGAAGCATATGCCTGGGCTAGAGTACTTAGGGTCACAGAAAGACGAGTACGGGTACGAAGGATGGCAATGGGTATGGGAACCAACCCCAAAAGAGGAAGCTGAGCCGATAATAAGGAAGTTCATTGAATCGCAGACTTCATAAAAGTATGCAGTCGAGACAAAAGTCTCAGCGAAGAATCTGGGCTCTTAGGAATAATAAGATGCAAGATAGAGTCAATACTTGGGAAGATTTAATCTTCCCTGTTTACGTTATACATAGTGAGAATGTCGAGCTAATAGATGGTATTCTATGGCTAGATAATCAAGTGTTGGACGACAAGAACATGCTAGGAGAGACTCTAGGAATAAGAAGAATGCAGACTCCTATGAAAAGTTTATATTCCCTAAGGTATATGATAAGAGATATAGTAGGCATGAGTCAACATAAGGGAAAGAACTTTGTTGACAGCGATGGCAGAGTGATAGCGTATGAGAAAACAGAGAAGTGCAAAATACACTATCACAAAATAACAAAGCGTTTCAAAAGAGGCGTAGCAACAATGATAAAGTTTAAAGGTATAGACAGGCTTATGGAAGTAGCAACTCCTCCTAGTGAGGACGCAGCATGGGCTGGTATAGTATATAGACGAGGGCTTCCTTGGGAAATCCGAGACTTTACAGTTGAAGAACAAAAAAGCACTTGGTGTATGATATGAAAACAACAAAAAACGATATTACAGGCGACCTCATAAAGACTAAGCCTAGTAGTCAAGCTTATACCACTAATTGGGATAAGATATTTAGGAGAAAAATGCAAGTAATAATTTACGGAAAAGATAACTGTCCTTACTGCGACAAAGCAGTATTTTTATGTACACAGAAGGACGTTGAGATGACATACAAAAAGCTAGGAAGAGACTTTGATGCGCTAGAAATGGCAAAAGAGTTTCCCAATGCAAGAACCTTTCCTCAAATAATATTTGATGGAGAAAAAATCGGTGGATACACCGAACTGGAGAAAAAGTGGACATAGATAAAATTATCGAGAAGATGAAAAATCACATCTGTTTAATCGAGTATACTAGCCTTATTTCTGGCACAAAGAAAAGTCGAGAAATGACGCTTAGTTATGATGTGATACCTAAAAAGCATCAACTCTTTAAGAACCTACCTACAAGTAATAAAATGATTGCTTATGATATAGAGTTTCAGAGGTGGGACGACATTGACCCTGATACTATTCTTAGTTGGAAAGTGATTAGCTAATGTGTGGATTTATAGGTACAACCAATAAACATTTAGCACACATAATGTTAAAAAAACAAGAGCATCGAGGTCCAGATGCTCTTTCTTTCTGGGGAGATGAAAAAATACATCTTGGGCACGCTTTACTTGATATAACAGGAGCGGGTCAAAAGCAGCCTATAGTTACTGATAATGGTAATATAGTCATGCTGAATGGAGAGATGTATGATTCTAGAATAGCTAACGATACTGTATGGCTCGGCAAAATGCTGGACAAGTATGGTACTTCCGTTTTAGAATGGACAGACTGGCATGGCAGTATTATGTACTATATGCCACAAATGGAGAAATTAGTTCTAATTAGAGATCAATTTGGAACAAAACCTCTATGGTGGGGGTTTGATGGAAAGACCTTTGAATTCAGTACAAGTTGTAAATCGTTCTTAAACAAGGAACTAAATGTAAATGAAAGAAAGTTTGGCTCTATGGGAGACGAGTGCATCTGGAAAGGGTATCACAAGGTCGAACCGGGCGGAGTACTGGAATTCAACACTAATACTTGGAAACTTCGTAGGCATAATCTATGGAACTGGTTTATACTTAGAAAAGATAAGTTTAATCCCGAAGATTTTATACAAAAAACAAAAGACTCAATATTAAAAGTAGCAAACCACGGTAATAGTACCAATAAGCATGCTATTTTTCTAAGCGGCGGGTTCGACAGCCAATTAGTAGCATCTATATGCCGTGAAAGTACTAAGGATATCACGCTTTTCACTTGCGGTTATAGTAACGAGAAAGGAAACAGTCATGAACACATGGGTTTCCAAGAAGAAAGCAGAATGGCTATAAAGAGTGGAGAACTATGGGGCAGAGAAGTAGTAAAAGTAGACTTAGGTAGAGACCAACGAATAGCATTAGGTAAGACCTGGCTAGCAGGCACGCATTACGCATGGTCAGATCACAATAGACAAGCCCCTAGATACTTACTAGCAAGGGCGGCAGCCGAACATGGCTGTAAAGTAGTATTAACAGGAGATAGTGGAGATGAATTGTACTCAGGGTATTTACACCATGACAAACGTTTTGACCCAGCCTACTGCTTACAAATGCTAGAGGGTATGAAAGATAAAAGATGGTTCCCCCAAAATATGCTAGATCAGGGAGACCCTATGGGCATGAGTCTTTTCATAGACTTGCTCACAACTTCCGAACAGAACATTCTAGCAACTGACCAAACAGTCGGATTATTTGGAATGGAAGCTAGAATACCTCTACTTACCCAGCGGTATGTTCACTACGTTCTAGGTATTCCTACAGCAACAAGATTTAAACAACTACAAGGGTACGCACCTGGTACTACAAAGTATTTGATGAGGGAAGTTATGAAAGACTATATACCTCAACACGTTATAGAAAGAAAGCAGAAAACAGGATGGAGTTCCCCATGGGACAATAACCACCACACTCAATCAATGCGTTGGAGAGACGAAGATCTAGAGTTACTGAAAAGGTTAGGTGAATGAAGGCAGTCATAAGTAACAGAATACAGTTACAAGGCGATGCTAAATTCCTTGGATTACTGGAGCAGGAACTGACTTATACGTTGCCTCCTCGTATGCCCCAAGACCCACCTATGATAATTAAAACAATTCGCCCATTAAAAGAAGGTGTGGTTTCCATACCTGTCGGGCGCATTGATTTGATACCAGAGGACTACGAGATTATCGATAAGCGCGTAACAGCGCCAACGGTGTTTCCTGAATTTAAGTTCAAATTACGTGCGTCCCAGCAGAGAGTTTATGACGCAGTAGAAGACAATGCTATAATTAACGCTTGGGTAAGTTGGGGAAAGACTTTTACAGGTCTTTCTATAGCCGCTAAGCTAGGTCAGAAAACATTAGTAGTAACACATACTACCAACCTACGTAATCAGTGGGAGAAAGAAGTACAGAAATGCTTCGGAATAAAGGCAGGGAGAATCGGAAGCGGAGAGTTCAACACTTCGTCTCCGATAGTAGTGGGAAACATTCAGAGTTTATACCGCAGGATAGACGAGATAAAACATTTGTTCGGGACAGTAATCCTAGACGAGATGCACCATGTTTCGTCTCCAACGTTTACCCGAATAGTAGATGAAATGCCATCAAGATTCAAAGTGGGACTAACAGGAACACTAGAGAGAAAGGACGGCAGACACGTAGTATTCAGGGATTACTTTGGTCAAGACGTACATAAGCCACCCAAAGAAAACTACATGATTCCAGAAATAGATTGTATTAAAAGTAACATACGATTCCTTGACGGATCGTTTACTCCTTGGGCAGAAAGAATCAATCATTTGACACAGAACGAAGAATATATACATAGTGTTGCTCTGATTGCGTCAACATATGCTGCGGAAGGTCATAAGGTACTAGTAGTATCGGATAGAGTTGCATTTCTTAAAGTCTGCCAACGATTAGTTGGTGAAAATGCAGTCTGCATAACCGGAGACATGGATTTTACGGAAAGGGAAAATACCATGAGGAGAATGGGTGCTGACAGAAATATTCTGTTTGGTACGCAGTCAATTTTCTCAGAGGGTATCTCTCTAGATGTGCTAAGTTGTTTAGTACTGGCTACACCAGTAAACAATGAACCACTCCTTACTCAGCTAATAGGTAGAGTTATTCGTAAAAAAGAGGGTAAGATACAGCCCAAAATAGTAGATATACATTTGTTAGGAAAAACTGCCGGTAGGCAGGCCAATGCACGAATGGGATATTATGTTAAACAAGATTATAAGGTGAACATCAAGTAATCAGAAACTTTATTTGAATTAAATACATGGAAAAAATAGTTCTTGACACACACTCTAAAAATTGGTATAATATATGATATATTTTGACTGGAAGAAGATTTTAGAAGCAAGCCATGGCAATGTTGGTGACATCATAACCATACTAAGGATTGTGACTTATAAGCTGACTCCTAAAAATTATTATGATAAGACCTTTAGGTTTTATGAAAAAAGCTTTCATGGTAGTAGCTTTCTGGTTAACCCAGTTGCACTACTTGAAAAAGGGCGTGCCTTTAGCGATAAAGAGGTTGCGGAGTATGTAGGTGTTGCTTCATTCCGTAATTCTTTCGAGTACGCAAAAACAAAAGACACCACACTAGATCTCATCTACTCTCAAGTAAGTGAGAACACTATTAACCAAAACAGACTGCTCGAGATTAGAGATGGAATAATCCACTTCAAATACGAGGAGACATTATAAGGAGAATTATTATGGCTATTGGCTTTAATACAACGAAGGGCTCAGCCCAAAAGACCAAAATTGAGACTTACAACTTTGGCAACAAGGAAGATCATCACATACGACTAGTAGGTGATTTACTTCCAAGATACGTTTACTGGATCAAAGGAGAGAACGCAAAGAATATTCCTATGGAATGTTTGTCTTTCGACAGAAACTCAGAAACGTTTAACAATATCGAGCATGACCATGTTCGAGATTACTTCCCTGACTTAAAATGCGGTTGGGCTTATGCAGTCCAAGGTATCGACTACTCTGATAAAAGTATCAAAGTGGTTAATCTAAAAAGGAAACTTTTTGACCAAATTTTAGTAGCAATGGAAGAGCTAGGAAATCCTACAGACCAGACGACTGGTTGGGATATTTACTTCAAGAGATTGAAGACTGGCCCACAAGTGTTCAATGTTGAATATCAACTAGCAATGCTTAAGTGTAAGCCAAGAGCTTTAGAAGATTGGGAACAAGAACTTGTCGCAGACCTCAAGTCTATGGACGACGTTCTTCCAAGACCTACAGCTGACGCGCAACTTGAGTTGCTTAGAAAAGTTCAAGGTGCAGATTCTAATGAAACAGTAGACTCGGAGTTTGACGTATCATGATTGGAATAGGACAAAAGTTTCCAGAAGTATCACTTAACGGTGTTGATCTGAATAACGATATGAGCATGGAAGATACATGGGAAAACGGCGAAGGCTGGAGAGTATTTTACTTTTATCCCAAAGACTTTACGTTTATTTGTCCTACTGAGATTGCAGGTATGGATATTTTAGTAGACGAAGCAGAAGTACTAGGAATTAGTGGCGATAACGAATTTTGTAAGTTGGCTTGGAAAACAGCCAACGGTGCAATAAGAAATATCAGACATTCCCTAGCGGCTGACTGCGGACTCTATCTAGCTGAAGAATTAGGTATTGTTGACAATAACAATGGAGTTGCTTACAGAGCTACGTATATCGTAGACCCTGAAGGCTATATCCAGCATATGTCTGTCAATTCCTTAGACACAGGTAGAAACGCAAACGAAGTCTTAAGAACTCTACAAGCTTTAAAAGCTGGTGGACTAACTGGGTGCGAATGGCAACCAGGGGACGAATACGTAGTATGATTTTATATACAGCAGACTGGCACATTAAACTCGGGCAAAAGAACGTACCTGTAGATTGGGCAACCAATAGATACACTATGTTCTTTAACCAGATTACTGAGTTGGAAGCTGATTGTGAATTGCACATCATTGGCGGGGACTTGTTTGATCGAGTCCCCTCAATGGACGAGCTTACCCTATACTTTGATTTTATAAGAAGGGTAACTATTCCTACTATTATTTATGATGGAAATCATGAAGCTACTAGGAAGAACAAGACTTTCTTTACTAACCTAAAGAAAGCAACTTCAGATGTTAACGCATTAGTAGAGGTTATAGACTCTACTTATGTACAAGATGATTGGGCTATATTACCTTATGCTGATTTGCACCGCAAAAACAGTATAGAATCGATAGATGCCCAGATTCTTTTTACTCATGTTAGGGGTGAGATACCTCCTCATGTAATGCCTGAAGTAGAATTAGAAAGGTTTGACAAGTTTAAGACTGTCTTCGCTGGAGATTTACATGCTCACGAGAATACTCAAAGAAACATAGTATATCCCGGCAGTCCTATGACAACCAGTTTCCACAGGAACAGAGTAAAGACAGGCGCTCTACTCATAGACACGGATTGGTCATGGACATGGCACGAACTTGATTTACCTCAGCTAATCAGAAAGACTGTATCAGACCCAGACGATATGATACAGACTGACTTTGACCACACAATTTACGAACTCGAAGGCGACGTTCAGGATTTGGCAAAGATTAAGAACTCAGACCTCTTAGACAAGAAAGTTGTAAGACGACACGTAGAAGCTAGATTGTCCCTTACTTCCGATATGTCTATGGGTGATGAACTTGTAGTATACTTACGAGATATACTAAATTTAGATGAAGAAAAGATAAAACCAATTATAGGAGTGTACAATGATTATTCTACAGAAGTTAGCTTGGGATAACTGTTTCTCCTATGGGTTAAACAATGAAATCAATCTTGCAGAAGCAACTCTAACACAGCTAGTAGGCACAAATGGAGTAGGTAAATCATCTATTCCACTTATTCTTGAAGAAGTATTATTCAACAAGAATAGTAAGAATGTGAAGAAAGCTGATATTGCTAATAGATACGTAAATCAAGGCTATAATATTAGTCTAGATTTTACTGTTGATGATGATGTCTACAATATTACAGTTAACAGACGAGCAACTTTAAAGTGTAAACTGACAAAAAATGGTGAAGATATAAGTAGCCATACTGCTAGTAATACTTATAAGACTTTGGGAGAGGTCTTAGGTTGTGATTTCAAAACGTTTACTCAGCTTGTTTATCAGAATACTAATACAAGTTTACAGTTCTTAACTGCGACAGATACTAACCGTAAGAAGTTTTTAATAGATTTATTAAAGCTTGACGATTACGTCGCGTTTTTCGAGGTGTTCAAGGAAGGAGTACGGAGTGCAACACAGGAAGTAACAGCCCTGACCGCCAAAACAGATACTATTGTCAAATGGTTAACAGACAATAAATTAGAGACTACAGAGATACTATCCAAAATGGATTTACCAAAAATCTCACAAAAAGACGAAGATACTCTCCGTCAGTTACAAGTAGACTTTGAAAATATCTCGGAAAAAAATAAAAAAATCAACGCTAACAATAATTCGTTAGAGATGTTAAAGTCAATAGATATTACTTCTTTAAGGAATGATTATCGTCTTTACCCTCAGTCTACGGACACAGCAGGGACAATAGGCGCTATTGGAGCGTGGAAATCAGAACTCACACATGAAACAAATATGCGTGAAAAGTATGAAGCACTGAAAAATGCAGAAGACCAAGAGTGCCCAACGTGCGCACAGGATATAGACTTAGCATTTATTGAAAGTCAGTATCTAACCCACGACAAACGGGCAATGCAATGTTCTAAGTTCTTGCGAGAAGAACAAGAGAAATTAGAGAAACTAGAAAATGAAAATGAAATACATAGGGACGCAGCCAAAGGAGTTAGAGACTGGGAACAGCTCTTCAGCTCTATTGACTCTGGACTCCCAACGAAAGTTAGCGATCCAGAAAGAATCAGAGACAGTATTACAGCGCTTAGGGCGAAAGCTCAAATGGCTCATGACGAGCTTTACGAGATAGCAAATGAAAATGAAAGACGAGAAAGACACAATACGCGAATTGAGATTATACAAGAGCAAACTACTCAATTTGAGAAAGAGCTTGATAGTATTATCAGCAAACTCAGCGGTATTGAAGATAAACTTTCAATTCTCGAGATACTTAAAAAGGCATTTAGTACAAACGGCTTACTCGCATACAAAATCGAGTCCCTCGTTAAAGAACTAGAGTCTTTAACAAACGACTACTTAGCAGAGTTTAGCGATGGTAGATTTAGTATCAATTTCGTAGTAGAGAATGATAAACTAAACGTAGAAGTTACTGATACAGGCAAACTTATTGACATTTTAGCGTTATCTAGTGGTGAGCTCGCAAGAGTAAACATTGCTACGTTAGTTGCAATACGAAAACTAATGACATCTATTAGTAGAAGTCAGATCAATGTGCTATTCCTCGATGAGGTTAATCAGGCACTTGATGAACAGGGAAAGGAAAAGGTAGTAGAAGTACTACTCAAGGAAGAGACACTTAATACCTATCTAGTCTCACATGGTTGGACACATCCATTACTAGAGAAGATAGAAATTATTAAAGATGACAATATAAGTCATTTGGAGTAGAGTATGAAGGTAAGAGAGGGCGATACATTTTGGCTGCACATCTGTCCACATAAGGCTGAGTTTAGGGAGTATATCCTTACAGGAGTAACTTGCAAGACTTGTGACTGGGAAGAATTAACAGATATGCAAAAAACCAAAATAAGACATGAAGAATATAGAGAAAGATTGGAGCAAGACGTTGATTACTGAAAATATAGAGACAATGTTTAGAATTATAGAAGAAGTATTAGACTTAGATAGGGGTACTCTCCAAGAAGGGGACGACCTCATTGAGTTAGGTGCTGATAGTCTAGATATAGTTGATATTGTTCTACAGTTGGAACACGAGCTAGAAATAGATATTCATGACGACGCAATAGTAGACTTAAAACTACACAATACCGATAATTTAATTAAATATATCGATACTTGTGGTAAATAGTAGACAGAAAGGCGCAAAAGCCGAGGCACTAGTTGCCAATATGTTAACAAGACATACCCAGTTACCGTTTGTGGGCACCCCTGGCTCTGGTAGTGGGAAAATAAAAGGAGATCTTTATCTTACACATAAGATAAACAAGTTCCTAATCGAGGTAAAATTTTATAGAGACGATGCAGTCACTACTAAAATATTTACCAACAAAAGTAATAATTTTGTGCAATGGTGGGCTAAGGCAAGACAACAAGCGGAGCTTTGTAATCAAGAACCGCTTCTGTTTTTCAAAGCCAACCATGCACAATTTTTTGTATCAACCGTTCGGAAACCTCAGAAGTTAGAACAGTATATGCATCTGCCTTGGCTTGATGCTTATATTTGTCTAGCGGAGAAGTGGCTCGAACACGAAAAACAGGAATGGACACATGGCGATAGAATTTACGAGCCTTGGAAACCCTCCGACTCCTAACGGTAATCTGTTAGTAGTTGATGGGCTTAACTTGGCGTTTAGATGGAAACATCAAAAGAAAGAGTTCTTTAAAGTAGAATATCTCAGGACTATAGAAAGTCTTGCAAAATCATACGATTGCGGAGAAATCGTAGTACTTGGAGATGGTGGTAGCGATTATAGAAAAGCTATTGACCCCGAGTATAAAGCAAACCGTAAAGAGCGGTATGCAGACCAAACAGAAGAAGAGAAGAAAGAGTTTCTGAATTTCCTAGGAGAGTTTCAGAAATGTATTGATTTATGCAAAGAAAAAGGTTATCTCACTATTAAGTATAATGGTGTAGAGGCTGATGACATTGCAGCAGTTATAGCTCTAAACAGAGAAGCTATAGGTGTACAGGACATTTGGATGGTGAGTTCAGATAAAGACTGGGATCTTCTAATAACCGAGAACATATCACGGTTCTCTACCGTAACAAGAAAAGAGACAACAATGGGCAATTGGGACGAGCATTATGACTTTCACCCAGATATGTACTTAACTTTTAAGTGCTTATGTGGAGATAAAGGTGATAACGTTCCGGGAGTAAATGGAATAGGTCCAAAACGTGCTAGTACAATGATTGCCGATTACGGCGATGTATTTGATATAATGTCAACACTTCCTATACAAAGCAAGTATAAATTTATGCAAAACTTAAACGAGTTTGGTGCAGAAAATCTTGCTAAGAATATAGAGTTGATGGATTTATCATACGACCCAGACGCACAAGTACTTGGACACAGCAAAGAAATAATAGGATTAGTTAAAAATTATGTCAGTTAAAATAGATTTTAGTAAGGATAGCCTTCTTGACGAGTTTGCAATAGCAACTCTCAAGGACAGGTATATGATACCAGGAGAGGACTCTCCTCAAGAAGCTTTTGCAAGAGCTTGTACAGCATTTGCTGACGATGACGCTCATGCACAGAGGTTGTATGATTACGTAAGTAACCTATGGTTTATGTTTGCTACACCAGTACTATCGAATGGTGGTACTCAACGTGGTCTTCCTATTAGTTGTTTTCTTAATTACGTAGAAGATAGTAGGGAAGGTATAACCGACCATTACACAGAAAATGCCTACTTATCATCGTTTGGCGGTGGTATTGGTGGACATTGGAGTGATGTTCGTTCGCAAGGTACAAAAACTTCTAAAGGAAGTGAGAGTACTGGAGTGATACCTTTTCTAAAAGTAGTAGATGCGGAGATGTTAGCATTTTCACAAGGCATAACTCGAAGGGGTAGTTATGCAGCTTATCTACATATGAGTCACCCCGAAATTGAGGAATTTTTAGATGTTAGAAAACCCACTGGTGGTGATACTAATCGTAAGTCTATCAATTTACATCATGGGGTCGTGGTTCCTGATAGCTTTATGGAACTCATACACGCTGCCACAAAGTATCCTGATTTTGACGATAGCTGGGATCTTATCGATCCTCACAGCAGACAAGTAAAGAAATCAGTAAGTGCAAGAGCGCTCTGGGTCAAACTATTGCAAAATAGAATGGAAACAGGCGAGCCGTACTTAATGTTTGAAGATGCCGTACAGCAGGGTCTACCTGAGTTCCAAAAGAGGAAAGGGCTAGAAGTACACCATAGTAACTTGTGTAGTGAGATTACATTAGCCACAAACGAAGAAAGAACAGCTGTATGTTGCTTATCATCAGTTAATTTAGAAAAATATGATGAATGGAAGAAGCACCCAGCATTTATCCCAGACCTAGTAAGAATGTTAGACAATGTTTTAGATGACTTTATTGCTAGAGCACCTGACCAACTACATAGAGCTAAATTTAGTGCTATGCGCGAAAGAAGCATTGGTCTAGGAGCTATGGGATTTCATGCGTATTTGCAAAAGAACAGCATACCTTTCGAGAGTATGCAAGCGACATCAGCCAACTTGCAGATGTTTGAGAAACTCAAGCATGATGCATTAGAAACCACTAAGAAACTAGCAGTAGATAAAGGGGCTTGCCCTGACGATGACACTTGTTCTGTAAGGAACGCGCATCTTCTTGCAATCGCACCGAACGCTTCTTCTAGTATTATTTGTGGAAATACAAGTCCAAGTATTGAGCCTTTTAGAGCTAACGCTTTTACACAAAAGACAAAATCAGGTAGTAACCTATTGAAGAATAAGTTCTTAACTACAGTTTTGGAAGGGCATGGACAAAATAATGACGACGTTTGGAAAAGCATCGTCATGCAAAGAGGTAGTGTACAACACCTAGACTTCTTGACACAGGACGAAAGAGATGTTTTCAAGACTGCTGTAGAGATAAATCAGGCATGGATTATAGAGCATGCGGCGGCTAGACAGGAATATATCTGTCAGAGTCAGTCGTTAAACCTATTCTTCCCACCTGATGTAAACAAAGGTGATTTACACAGCGCTCATATGTTAGCATGGGCAAAAAATTTAAAAACGCTTTATTATTTACGTAGTGAAGCCATTTCAAGAGCAGACAACGCTTCTACACAGGCAAAAAGAGAAATCATTTTTGAAGCAGAAGAATGTCTGAGTTGTGAGGGATAGATGAGTTTATTAGAAGAAAGAGAATACTATAAACCCTTTAAATATCCGTGGGCATTTGAGAATTATAAAAAACAACAACAAATGCATTGGCTTCCCGAAGAAGTACCACTACAAGATGATATTAAAGATTATAAAGAAAAATTAAGTGAAGGTGAGAGAATGTTACTAGATAATATTTTTAAGTTTTTCACTCAGGCAGATGTAGACGTGTGCGGAGGTTATGCTACGCACTATTTACCTACATTTAAACAACCAGAAGTAAGAATGATGCTAGTTGCTTATGCAGCTATGGAGGCAGTCCATCAGGAAGCATACTCCTTACTACTAGATACTTTAGGTAAATCAGAAGAGATGTACCAAGAGTTTTTCAATATACACGCTATGATGGAGAAACATGAGTACTTACAAGACTTTAACATGAATACTCCACATGACATGGCGAAAACAATGGCGGTATATAGCGCATTTACAGAAGGAGTACAGTTATTTAGTAGCTTTGCGATTCTTCTCAACTACCCAAGACATAACTTAATGAAAGGAATGGGACAAATTGTTACATGGAGTATTCGTGATGAATCCTTGCATGTCGAAGGTTTGTCAAAACTATTCAGAACTTTCATGCAGGAAAACCCTGAGTTGTGGACTGATAAGTTGAAATACGAAATATATTGTGCCGCTGAAAAAACAGTAGAGTTAGAAGATAACTTTATTGATATTTGCTTTGATAAAGCCGATATCCCTGATTTAACTGCAAAAGAAGTCAAGGAATATATTAGATATATTGCAGACAGAAGGCTACTAGGAATAGGTATGAAGAAGATTTTTCATAGTACCGAAAACCCCTTGCCTTGGATTGACATGCAAGTCAACGCAGTTGAGCATACCAACTTTTTTGAAAACCGTGCTACTGAGTATGCTAAGGCTAGTACACAAGGAAATTGGCAGGATATATTCAAATGAGCGAAGAAATTCAAACAATCACTATTGATGGAACTGAGTACGTAATTGACCAGTTAAGCGAAGACCACAGGTCTATAGTAAACCATATTCAAGTAGCGGACCTAGCATGTCAGCAGAAGCAGACAGAAATTGCAATCTTAACTACAGGAAGACAGGCTTACATTAACCAACTTGGGGAAGAGCTTAGCAAAGAAGACAAGGGATTCACTCCAGAAATAGTAAACAACAGCAGTACCTAATGGATATTTACATTGGGTATGAAGAAGCACACCCAGAGATGTATGAAGCGTGCAAGGCGAGTATCGAAAGATTCTCTAAATTGCACGTGATACGTCCTTTAAGAAAAAGAGTTCTACAGGACTCTGGTGTGTATACTCGCGAGTACCAAGGCGAAGCAACAGACTTTGCCTTTACTCGTTTTTTAGTACCTTACTTACAGGATTTTACAGGGTATGCCCTGTTTTGTGATGGAGACTTCTTATGGAGGTCAGACCCAGCAGAGCTAGAGCAGTACCAAGACGAGAACATTAACGTTCATGTCGTAAAGCACCCCGAACTTATTACTAAAAAAGGGATAAAGATGGATGGTAAAGTAAATCGTCCGTATCCTTTTAAATACTGGTCATCTCTAATGTACATCAACTGTGATGAAATGGAGATAGACGCAGACTATGTAAACGAAGCCCCAGCGGGTGATTTGCATGGTTTCAAATGGACAGGTGAGATTGGAAGCCTGCCCGCAACTTATAACAATATGATAGGGTATTACGATATTCATCAACCTAAGGCAGTTCACTTTACAGATGGTGGGCCGTGGTTGAAGGGGTATGAAGATGTACCTTATGCAGATGAATGGAGGACTGTCCTTGAAGAAGCAAGAAGACCAACATAGTTTCTTAGCACATAGAAAACAACAAGAAGCAGACCATCATAAGAGGCTTTCTAACGAGGAGCTTAACCCAATAAATTCGATACTTACAGTCGAAGTAAATACTACCGAACTTTGTAATCGAACTTGTGTGTTTTGCCCGAGACATGACCCTGAAGTTTTTGGGAACAGAAACTTGCATATGACTCCGAAAGGAGCAGCAAGAATTGCCGAAGAACTTGCACGTAATGACTATCGTGGGAAGATCTCTCTTAGCGGTTTTGGAGAAAATTTACTCAATCCGCAGTTTCGAGAAGTAGTTAAAAGTTTTAGAACACATCTTCATTCCAACATAATCGAGTGCAATACTAATGGGGATAGATTAACGCCTGAGTATGCAAGTGACCTTTTTGAGAATGGTTTATCCTTGCTATACATTAACCTGTATGACGGTGCGCATCAGACGTACACATTCGATAAAGTTATGAAGGATATTCCAGGAAACAGGTACAAGTACCGAATGCACTGGAGTATGAAAGATCATGGACTCATTCTTAATAATAGGAGTGGGACAATAGACTGGCTAGGTATAGACGAAAGTGATATACAGTCTTTAAAAGGAAAGCCGTGTCATTATCCGTTCTACAAAATGTTTGTAGATTGGAATGGAGACGTTCTCTTTTGCTCCAACGACTGGGGTAGAGAACATATAGTAGGAAATCTACTAAACGACAATTTAATGAACGTTTGGTTTGGTAAACCTATGAGAAAAATTAGACGTAAATTAGCAAAAGGAGATAGAAGCATGTCTCCGTGTAACGGGTGTTCCGTAGATGGGACACTATTTGGAAAAGAATCATTCGAGATTATACAAACATATGAAAACAAAACTAATTAGTTACAGCCAAGCTCCACCTTTCAGTGGTATACCACTAGATTTATTAGATTTAGTAGCTTATTGCGCTAGAGTGAGTAACCCCTCTAACCAGATGAATAAAGAAACAAATGAAAAACTTGTCAAATATCTGATTAAACACAAGCATTGGAGCCCATTAGAAATGGTCAGTGTATGTATGGAGATAGAAACAACAAGAGACATTGCTCGTCAGTTCTTACGTCATCGTAGCTTTAGCTTCCAAGAGTTTAGTCAGCGCTATGCTGACCCAACTAATGACTTGGACTTTATGACTCGCGAGGCTAGATTACAAGACCCTAAGAATAGACAAAACAGCATAAAGTCAGACAATGATGGTCTACATATCGAATGGCACAGACGACAGAGAGAAGTTATACAAACTGCTAAAGATGCATATAACTGGGCTGTTGAAAATGGTATTGCAAAGGAACAAGCAAGAGCAGTACTTCCAGAAGGTAATACAATGAGTCGTCTTTATGTAAACGGTACTTTAAGATCATGGATTCATTACATTGAATTACGATCTGCTAATGGGACACAACTAGAACATATTGACCTAGCTAAGGCATGTGGTCAAGTAATAAGTGAGATATTTAAGATATGAGAGTAGCAATTACAGGCGCATCAGGACTAGCAGCAGCCATAGCGGGTGCTTTACAGGATTGTCCTATTAGGCACGTTCGTATTGAGGACATCATGGACTGTGAGTGGGTGTGGG
>Ga0114997_10000224_pt1 | contig 44473 bp, 40 predicted proteins | sample ArcticOcean_MG_C_2_FD_87045 | JGI IMG/M metagenome (GOLD analysis project Ga0114997, IMG submission 87045) | Marine microbial communities from western Arctic Ocean - ArcticOcean_MG_CB4_136 | ecosystem: Environmental > Aquatic > Marine > Oceanic | place: Arctic Ocean: Canada Basin | collected... | reverse complement strand
TGCTCTCCTACTTCGGTTTTTGATTTTGTAATAGCCTACCTCCAAATTCATTTCACGAAATTACTCTAGCCCCTCTAAAAACCAAAAACCTGTAGCGTTAAGACTATGGGGTTATCTGACGATTGACCGCTGACCTCGATGTGCGGATTGCGGACTGGAAATGGGGTACGTTCGGATTTCGATTGTCAAATGGCTTTTTGGCTCCTGGTTAACTCCTATATTAACCTATTTTGGTACTCTACCTGTTAAATATGGGCTTGGATCACCTGCAAATACATATCCATCTTTTTAAATCAAAAAGATTTTCACCTGACACCTGAAAGAGTGAATTAATAAAAATTTGGATCCGTTCGATTTGGCAATACTTAAAAAGTCTGGAGCTGGTAAAGTCCAGAACTCAACCCCTGGAGCAATTACCCCAGGATCCGAACCCCTCAAAAATAAACATCAACTTTTTTTTACCCCAATTATCAACGCTCACAGTCTCAAATCAACGATTTCGAAGGGAAAGCAAGAGAAAATCAGCAGAAATATTAAAATAATGTTAGGATATATCAATATTATTGCTAGATTTGCTCATGTATTATTTAAAACTAAATATTTTTTGATATGGAAACACTAGTAAAAACAACCCCCAAAACAAGCACAAACAGTGCAATACCAGCAGAAGCCAGAATCTTTTTAACCGATTACGCTTCTTATAACGACGGCACCCAGTTTGAATTTGGGCACTGGGTCCACCTGGACAGGTTCGCAGATGCTGACGAGCTCAACGCTTATATAGCTAAGCACTTCAAAGAAGCAGACAAGAAAAGCCCTTTAGGCTTTGGAAGCATACGTGAAGAAATTATGATCACTGACTTTGAGGGATTCCCAAAAGCATTTTATGATGAATGCATGGATTTTGAGCCATTATTTGAGTATTTCGAGCGTGCGTCATCTTGTGGTTTTGATCTTGAGATAGTAGAAGCCTTTACCAAATTAGGCAATTATAAGGTCGAAGATGTAGACACCTTTTTTGATGCCCTGGAGGAAAGCTATAGCGGAGAATTTTCCAGCGATGAAGATTTTGCTGAAGATATGGCCGAGCAATGCGGACTACTAGAGGAAAAGCCAGCCTGGCCTTATACCTGTATCAACTGGAGCCACGCAGCCCAGGAGCTCATGTATGATTATTACGAGCAAGACGGTCACTATTTTAGGGCTATATAATGTTAAAAAACTACTTTATTAATGCTTCAATCACTATTTAAAACTAGAAAACTAATGAAATATTTTATACTAGATCCAAGCGGTAAAGCCTGGACACAAACGAAACTCAAAGCGGACTACTTAGGCTATCACTGGCTAAAGCTCTACAATGATGATTTAACGGATAAAGGAATGGGCATGGTAAGACCATCCCCCACCAGGGAAGAATTTACCAGGCTCAAAGAAACCTGGAGCAAAACCCTTGCAAACCTGAACCACCATCTAGAGGAAGATAAATTTTAAAGCCATGACCGAGAAAGAAGTCAAAAAAGAAATAGTAAAACTATGAAATCATTATTGATAACAATCGTGGTAGCGACATTGTATAATGCGTTACCAGAACAGACTGATGATAGCCCACTGGTAACCGCTAGTGGTGCCATCATAAATGGGCTATGCCCTGAATCGCATAGATGGGTAGCTGTATCTCCTGACCTACTTAAAAAGGGTTGGGGGTTCGGTGAATGCATCCGAGTGGAGGGAGCTGGAGAAATGGATGGTGTTTGGCAGATCCAGGATGTAATGAATCCACGCTACAAGAACTATATCGATTTCCTAGTTGAGAACGATCGAAAGCTGGGGAAATGGCATAACGTAAAAATCACCTTAATAAGCGGAAACGATGAAGCGGAGATTTGATGAAAAGACCATAGGCATGGATCTATTGGTTCACAAAGAACTCAAGATCCTAGCCGATCAAAAGGGACTTAAAATGAAAGACCTTTTGATGAACATTTTAACCAATTACATAACAACCAAAACCACGAGAAAAAAGGATGAAGAAATGCAAGTATTTAAAGTGTGAAAACAAGATAAAAGAGCACAAAAGAATTATGTTTTGTTCCAGGCAATGTTGGAAGCTCCACAACAAGGTAATCAAGATAAAAAAGTGCGCCCAGGAATCTTGTCATAATACTTTTGAAGTGATCAATGGAGCCAAGCAATTTTGCTCCATAGAGTGCCGTAAAAAGAAGGTATCAGAACCGAAAGATAGACCTAGTGTATCCTCCATAAAAAGAGGTTTTGACTACGACTATCTTTTTGTTTTCTCTAGTGATATCAAGGATTGGATTTCATCTCAGAAACAATCTAGGTATGCTGCAACGAAGAAACAGGAATCTACATCGATGAAAAAACATGAGGAGGTTTTTTATGATAACGAAAATCTATCTATCATTGCGGAGGTGGCAAAGGCTAGTTAAGACAAGGTAAACCTTGTATTGCTTTGAAAAACTTAAAAATGGTACACTTTTGGTACACTGTTTTAATAAAGCACAAAAAAAGCCTATTTTAAGCTCCCAAAGGGCATTTATTTGTTGAGGATCTTTCTAAAATAAAAAGATGGCTACCAAAGAAAATAAGTTTTTGAGAGTATTAGTTAAAGTTGTATCTCACGCCCGCCATTACCCCAAAGCCATTAGGAATGGATGAAAAACCCATATAGCTTCTGGTGATAGATTGGAATGATTGTGTGTAGTTAGGCTCAAATGTAACATCGACATTTTGAAGAAGTCGGTAACCTAAACTCATCCCTGTCTGTCCTGAAAACGAGATGTTTCTATATAAAGCATTATCACTGGTTGTAAATTCAGCAAGGGGTGTTGGATCATCCAAGGATCGATGAATGTTTCCTAGGTAAAAATTGGTCACCAAACCAGCGTTCAGACGGAGTGACAAGCGTTGATCTAAAAATATAAAACCTGCCCGCAAAGGCACAGAGGCAAAATCTATCCTGTTCTTCAATTCCGTCTCTGTATTTGTATATGCTATTTCTTGCGCCTTTTGAACTCCCTTGTTTGTGTTTTCTGCAACTACAGATGGATTCTGAGCGGGCATTGATGTGGGATAAGAAATAGTTTCAACCATAAAATTAGATTGTTGAACTAATTCTGTTTGGACATATTGAAGCCCTCCCTCAAGAACAAACCGATCTTTGATAGTCATACCTAGATTGACTTCTATTTTCCTATTAATTCCCACTAACATATTTTCATTCATTGAGGTCACCTTACCCTCTTGATCCCTCAAAAATCCTTGGTTTAACCCTCCTGCCGAGAGCATATCTCCTGCATTTATCATTTCATAATTGGGGTTAAATGAAGATCCACCAACATTAATTCCCGCCCATAAATGGTCCTTTTCTATTATTAAATTTTTCTTGAGAAAAAGCAGAGGATAAGAAGCAAGAATGGGAGTTATGGTTTTTTTATCAATCGAATTATTATCCAATAACTGATATTCTTTCTTATCAAGACTTAATATTTTCTTATTCATTGCCAGTGAAGAACTCTTTTTCACCAATTTGGGATGCTCTGAATTTGAATATACTTCTTTTAAATCTAAAAAATAAAGCCTACCTGAAGCCGTTCGAGGTCCTATTAGCAATGAAGTATCGTTTGATAGATTTTGATCTCCATTTTGGCTCAAATAAAAATTTCCTGAGTAAGGGTCAGTGCCTAACCATTGTGATTGAATGGAAACACTGATCGTTATTAAAACAGCAATAGCTGCCACCAAACCGTAGGTTTGGGCACGATGCCTGTACTTCAATACATCCAAACTTTTAGCGATCAAGCTCCACACGCTATCAGAAGGAGCTATTTCCACCTCTTCCATGGCTTTTCGCCAGTGGTTTGCAAATGGTTCTCGATCCCTACTGTGGCTATCCATATTTGACATGACCTTTTGACTCCAACATTTTGATCAATAGCTTCTTAGCCCTCGAGTATTGAGATTTTGATGTTCCCTCACTGATTTTTAACTTCGCTGCAATCTCGTGATGTTTGTACCCCTCTATGGCGTACATATTAAATATTATTCGGCATCCATCGGGCAGCGACATAATCATCTTAATTAATTCTTGGTGACTAAATTCGGAGAAGACATCTTCATTTACTACACGATCATCTAAATTGACTATATCTACCATTGGATATAAAAAAAGCTTACTCCTCTGATGATTTAAAGCAGTATTTACCACGATCCGCTTAATCCAATAGGGTAAGGAGGAATCTCCTCTAAATTTTTCTATATTTTCAAAAACTTTAATAAAAGACTCTTGTAAAATGTCTTCGGCCTCTTGAATTCCCTTTACATAACGTAATGCAACCGCGTACATGGCTTTCGAATATTTAGCATAAAGAGCTTCTTGAGCCTTTGGTTTACTTTTCTTACACCCTTTAATTAAAAATTTATCGGAATCAAACATCCTGTTAGGTTAAAGACAACTTTTATTGAAAATTCGTTGTAAACTTGTTGATAAAAAAATCTCATGAAAAGACTCCGCTTCTGCTTTTTACTGATCTTTTTTGTTCAATCTAAATGCACATTCGTAAGCTCATCTTCGAGTTTGGATGCATTTGAAGTACAATATACAGATAAAGAATATACCAGCCAAGTAGGTACTGTAAGCATTGCCCCCCTTGAGGCTTTGAATGCAGCTCAATTGAATGCAGTACCCCTGGCTCAAGGACAAACCTATGAGCTCATTTTTGACCTCCTCAATCCAGATTACCAATACCTTAAAATGAAGATTTTTCATTGTGATTGGAACTGGATTCCTTCAAAATTGAATGATTTGGAATTTCTAAGCGAGTACAATGAATTTACGATTGCTGATTATGAGTTTTCTCAGAGTAATTTTTCAGCATATGTGACCTACAAAACGGTTATTCCTAAATTAAAAATATCTGGCAATTATATCATCTGTATTTATCAAGATGATCAATCAGCTATTCCGTTATTTACAAGAAAGTTTATCGTTTATGAAAATTTAACCTATTTAGACGCAAATATTTCCACTCCTAAACAACCTAAAAATAGTCGAACGCATCAAAAAATAAACTTAAAAATCAACTATGGTGCTCTTGAAACCTCAAATTCACAAGATGATTTTAAAGTGGTTTTAATTCAAAACAGAGATTGGAAGCATGCCCTCATGCCTTTGCTCCCTACACAACTAATCCCCAATGAAAAAACTTTAATTTTCAACTACTTCAATGATGAGATGCTCTTTCCAGGCTTAAATAATTTTAGGTTTTTTGATGCCCGATACATAAGCTATCGGGGTCAAAATGTAATGGCGCTTCAACCCACCAGCCGGGGTATCGAGTTAATCTTAGAACCAGAATCACCAAAAAAAGGTTTGGCCTTTAGTCAAACATTAAATACAGATTTAAACGGTGCCTACTACACCCAAACTTTGGATCCCAATACCCAAAATTTCAATTCAGAATATGTTTGGGTGCATTTTAGAATGGATATCCCCCAAATTAATGGCGATATTTTCATTCATGGAGGTTTTAATAATTGGCAGTTGAGCTTACAAAATAAGATGACCTATGATGAAAATATGCAAGCTTACACAGGTAGAATTCGAGTAAAGCAAGGATTTTATAATTATAACTATTATGTATCAAGCGAACAGTATCCTTTTTATTGGATAGATGGCAATCATGGCGAACATCGTAATAAGTATGAAATACTCGTCTATCACCGAGCTCCGGGATCTATTAATGACAGACTAGTAGGCTATAAAAAGCTTTAAATTAAAAGAAGCACTTGCTTTGATCATTGAATGTTGTGATCTGGAGTTACCTCCTAACCTATACATTGAATCGAAAGTGCATGATATCACCGTCCTTCACAATATATTCTTTTCCTTCAATGGCCAACTTTCCCGCCTCCTTACATCCTTGTTCGGTTTGATACCGTTCGTAATCCGTCAATTTAATCACCTCGGCTTTGATAAAACCCTTTTCAAAATCGGTATGTATGACCCCTGCCGCTTGAGGGGCTTTCCAGCCCTCTTGAATCGTCCAAGCACGTACCTCTTGATCACCCGCTGTAAAATAAGTGATGAGTCTTAAAATACGATAAGAGGTTTTAATTAATCGATTCAATCCAGATTCAGTTAACCCATATTCTTCAAGAAATAAATTTTTATCCTCTTCTTCTTCAAATTCAGCTATTTGCGCCTCGAGAGAAGCACAAACCAATATCACCTCAGCATTTTCCTTGTCTACAAATTCTACCAATTGCTTGCTCCAATCATTACCATGGATCACGTGCTCCTCTTCCACATTAGCTACATAAATAACCGGCTTATCGGTAAGCAAATTAAGGGAATTTATGAAGGTCATGGCCTCATCATCTCTCTCCAGTGATCTCACATTTTGTCCCGATTCCAAATGGATTTTGAATGTATTCAAAATATCGTATTCCTTACACGCCATTTGATCTCCTGACTTAGCCAATTTTTCGACTCTGGCACATCTTTTCTCGACGGAATCTAAATCCTTTAGTTGTAGTTCTGTATCGATAACCTCTTTATCCGAAATGGGATTGACCACTCCTTCTACATGTATAATGTTATCATTGTCAAAGCAACGCACCACATGAATGATGGCATCTACCTCACGTATATTAGCCAAAAATTGATTGCCCAATCCCTCTCCTTTGCTTGCCCCTTTGACAAGTCCTGCAATGTCCACAAATTCCATGGCCGTTGGGATCACTTTCTCAGGATGAACCAGCTCATTCAGAATTTTCAATCTTTCATCAGGGACTGTGATCACTCCTACATTAGGCTCAATGGTGCAAAAAGGGAAATTAGCCGCCTCCGCTTTCGCATTGGATAAGGCATTAAACAAAGTAGACTTACCCACATTAGGCAATCCTACAATTCCACATTGTAATCCCATTTTTTTATCCTTGATTTTGAAACTAAATATTTGTTAAGCTTTTTTAATTCAGGGTCCCTTATTTCAACGAATCAAGGAGCATCCACCGATCATTGAGCTCTCAGGAGTACTCATCTCGTACTTAAATTAAAAAATATCATTTACTGAAGGTATTATTGACGCTCCTGACGGTTTTCGTCTTCCCGCTCTATTTCATCAAAATCAACTTCAGGCATCAACTCTTCTTTGATGTGATCAACAGTACTGTTGAGCGCATTTACGAACTTATGGAAATCCTCTTTATATAAAAATAGCTTATGCTTTTCATAGACAAATTCGTCATCCTTAAATCGGCGTTTACTCTCCGTTATGGTGAGATAATAATCATTAGATCTTGTTGCTTTGACATCAAAAAAGTAAGTTCTTTTTCCAGCCTGCACTTTCTCTGAATAAATTTCTTCCCTCCTATTATCATTGTTATCATCCACGGCTATACTATTTTGTTGCTATTCAAATTGCTTAGCAAGTTTATGCAAAAAATTGAACATTTTATACAAATTTAATGCAGTATTGCTCGAACTGACTTAATATAGCCCCTAAATTAATGTTTTAGCAAAAAAATATTGCTATGGGTTTAGATTTATCATCGATTAAAAAATTTGACAATTTAGAGTTGCTTGCCAAAGAATTGGTTGAAGGATTCATCACAGGTTTGCACCGATCCCCTTATCATGGCTTTTCTGTTGAATTTGCTGAACATAAGCATTATAATTTTGGTGAAAGTACAAAAAACATAGATTGGAAAGTCTTTGCCAAAACGGATCAACTTTTCGTTAAGCAATATGAAGAAGAAACCAACCTTCGGTGCACGATCTTAATGGATATTTCTCAAAGCATGTACTATCCTAAACCAAAATATGATAAAATAAGGTTTAGTATCTATTGCGCTGCAGCCCTTTCTCACTTAATGATTTCTCAACGAGATGCCGTAGGCTTAATAGGCTTCTCAAACGGCGTAAAATTAACGACTGCACAGAAATCTAGTAAATCACATCTCCATCAATTGCTCCTACAATTGAATCATTGGATGGAGACAGAAAGCACCCAATCGTCCTCCTCTCAAATCGCTGAAAGTATTCATGCCGTTGCGGACAAAATCAGTCGCCGGTCATTAGTGATCCTTTTTACAGATATGTTTCAAAATTCCTCATCATCTACCGATCTTTATGAGTCTCTTCAACATCTTAAACATAAAAATCATGAAGTTTTAATTTTTCATGTTTCGGATCAAAATACGGAGAAAGCTTTTAATTTCGAAGATCGGCCCTATCTTTTCATAGATTCAGAAAATGGACGAAAAATAAAAATCACTCCTTCCCTACTCAAAGAGCAATACCAAATAAAAACGGAAAAATTTTATCATGATATTCAACAAATGTGTGGTCAACTTAAAATCGACTTTGTCGAGGTAGATACAAAAGAAACTTTTGATAAAATATTAGGGGCCTATCTCGTTAAAAGAAGAAAAATGAGCTAGTCTGTGATTCAAGAATTTAATCAAGATGCAACCATTCTTTTTTGGTCATCAATTCATCTTTCGTCTCAACATAATCAGGATCATCGACACAACAATCCACCGGACATACCGCCGCACATTGTGGCTCTTCATGAAATCCTGTACATTCAGTACACTTACCTGGAACAATATAATAAAACTCTTCAGATACCGGCTCCTGATCGGTCTGCGCATCTAAAGTGATGCCTCCCTCTAACTCAACTTCCTTTAATCCTGTGCCGTCGGACCATTTCCATTGCTCACCCCCTTCGTAGATCGCCGTATTGGGACATTCTGGTTCGCAAGCGCCACAATTGATACATTCGTCGGTTATTATAATTGCCATTATATATAAATGATTAATTTTTGAACAAAACTAGTAACAAAGTAATTAGCGAAGTTGTTTCAATAGAATAAAAAATATTTATGATCTAGAAAGTGTTTTGAATAATCGTAATCAAATTAGAACTGAGCGGCAGGTTAGCCCGTCAATCCATCAGCTTATAAAGTTCTGAAATTTTTAAAGCACGATCCTTCCAATAAGCATCATCAAAAAATCCATATTGAGAAGGTTGGTAATTACCTATCAAATCAACCTTAGATTTTTCTGGAACCTTCAGGCCCAAACACCAGTAAGCTGCATTAATCAACATTCTTCGCGTACCCTCAGCGACCAAATCTGTTGAGGCCCCCATCGTTGTGGCAAAGACCCTTCCCTGTTTACCCTTCGGGATTTGATAGTTTTTGATCCATGCTATGGGCATCATCGGTCCATTGAGATCAATGGATACGGTATCCCCTCGCTCATTTTTTCTTTTCACAATGGCCCCTAGTTTGCTATCGCTAGGCCTCATTCCAAAAAACGGATCTAACTTATCATAGGGGCCATTTCGCTCAGTAACTTGTCCAAGTAATAACGGAAGTGCATCGTTAACCATCGGCAATCTAATAGCATAAACATCGGTTGCCCCCCAAATCGAACCGGGCAGTATCCCCTTAAAAACAGGATGATCCCGAGATGTCTTCGGAACGACACCCAGGGTACTTTGCTGACCATGAGCGCCATGGTGAGCGATCCATTTTTCACCTAAAATCAATTTTCCAAAGCCTCCCTGCCAGACATTATTCTCTTTATAATAATTACCATAATGCGCATAGCTACTCTTGATAGGACCCATATCAAATTTAAAGGCATGCGTCGCCGTGCGCATGCCTAAAACAGGCTTTCCACTTTTTAAATAATCATCGATATAGCGCATTTGTACATCAGGCAAGGCTCTAAAACGTGTAAGAATAATCATTAAATCTGCATCAGTCAATGCCACTAAACCTGGGATATTATTTTGATAATTCGGATTTACAATGCCTGGATAATTGGGATTTTGGGCAAATAAAACCGTACAATTAAATCCATGATTGACATTTAAAATTTTGGCCAGTTGAACTAAGGTCTCTTCAGATCTATATTCTTCATCTCCAGAAATTAATACGATTTTTGCCTTCTCGGGATTTCCCTTCCAATGAAGCCATTCCATGGTTAGATCCTGCCCTGAAGGCGTTACGGCCATTGATGGTGATCCTTGGATATCGCACTGATGGATGAGAAACAGAGCTGCTATTAGATATTTGAACAATTTCATAGGCTGATTTTAAATCCCTCCTTAGATTGAGGAAAATTAATTTATTTAAAGATATTCAAAAAATAATTTAATAAAGTCTCCCAATCATAAAATGATGGGACCAAAAAACTTATCACCGGAGATCCGCTGATATTTAAAATCTCTATTGAAAACCCATTTTTGTAACAAATAAGATTAGTTAAAAAAAATTAATTAGGTCTGATCAGCTATTCAATTCCTACCTTTGTCATGAAAATGCCATGGATCTATGAAATTGGAAGAACGTCTTAATGCTTTTATCAAATTAAATCAAGTTCTAAGTGAACTATTGGCCTCCGAACGCGCTGAAATTATAACGCAAGCCACAAATAACAATCGTTGGTTTGATACATCCAACATTGAACAAGCCCTATCGGGACTCATTCATTTAACTGATCCCGTCAAAATGAAAACTTGGCTGAATGGTTATGATCTTAAGCCATCAAAACAAAAAATCATTGGCTTGATTATGGCTGGAAACATACCTTTGGTGGGATTTCATGACTTGATATGCGTGCTCTTGTCGGGTCATAAAGCAGCGATAAAGTTGAGCAGTCAAGATTTATTTTTGATGCAATGGATCATCCGTAAACTCTGTGAAATTGAACCTGCCTTCATTGACCAGATCGATGTTTGTGAGCAGCTCAAAGTTATGGATGCTGTGATTGCAACGGGTAGCAATAACACCGCCAGGTATTTTGATTATTATTTCGGAAAATACCCACATATTATCAGAAAAAACCGAACCTCTATAGCTATTCTAAATGGTAAAGAAACAGATGCTGAACTCATGAAACTAGGCAAAGACGTCTTTACTTATTTTGGGTTAGGTTGCCGAAATGTCTCCAAAATATGGGTTCCTCAAGATTATCTTTTTTTAAATCTTCTAGATTTATGGGCATCCTTTAAAAAAGTTGCTGACAACTTTAAATATCATAATAATTATGAATATAATAAATCCATCTATCTAGTCAATGGGGTCACTCATTTGGATACGGGTTTTTTGCTGCTCACTGAATCCGAAGCCCTCACCTCACCGATTTCTGTGTTAAACTACCAACAATATCAAAATCTAACTGAGGTTGACCAATATCTCACTCAAAATCAGGACAAAATTCAATGTACTGTATCGAGTCAGTCCTCAAAGAATTTCATTCCTTTTGGACAAACCCAAGTCCCTGAAATTTCAGACTATGCAGATGGTATGGATGTGATGCAATTTTTGAATACGCTTTAAATATAAATTCACCTTAAAATAAGTGGATAAAAACTGATTTAAATAAAATGAAATTTGGTTTAAAAAAGGGTGCTCACGGTTAAACTTATTTATCAATCAATTGCGATCTGCTTTCATTTTAACTATTCTATTTAGTCCTACACCGAGAATCAAAAGACTTTTCGATTACCACCGAAATTGTGTATTTTTGGTTACGTAAAATTATTAAGATACCTCAAACCAAAATTCTTCATGAAAAACATATTACTTGCTACTTTTATCATCTTCTCTGTTACCCTTTGTAAACCAAAAAAAGAGTCTGAAAAGACTGAAAAAATAGTATCAAAGCCCCAGATACAATTGATCAAAGCACCCTCTTCTCCAGCTTATCTGGATTCGGAATTGAATTTATCAGATATAAAACTTACCTCAACCGATACGAGTTATTTGGTTGATTTTAATTTTGATGTAAAAAATTATGAGCTGGGTGTAATCACAGCAGATGCGAATGATCGGGGCATTGCAAATTCGGCAAAAGGACAGCACATTCACCTTATTTTAGATAATGAACCGTATTCAGCCCATTATGATCCAATGGCGCAAAAAAACTTGTCAAAAGGTCAGTATGTGGTCCTAGCATTTCTCTCGCGCTCCTACCATGAAAGTGTCAAAAATGAAAATTCCTTCATTCTTACCACTTTTGATGCTGAAAGTTCTAAAGCATTTCCTTATAAATTTGATGAAAAAGGTCAGCATATGTTTTACAGCCGTCCCAAAGGGACTTACAACGGAAGTGATATCAATAACCTTCTTCTTGACTTTTTTCTCATCAATGTTACCCTTGGCCCTGACGGAAATAAGGTACGTGCCACTATAAATGATGACGTCTTTATGATCGATGAATGGGTGCCTTACTATATCCAAGGATTAACTCCCGGGATACTCACAGTAAAGCTTGAACTGATCGATGCTGATGGCGTACTGATCGAAGGCCCTTTCAACGAAGTAACACGAACCGTGACACTCTTAAAATAATTAGGAACCGTCAATAATCAAGATAAAATTATCAATTTAACTATTAAAATAGACACCTTAACGCCTCTATTTCAAAGGGTACTAAATAATCATTCTGTATGATAGAAAGCCGGGACTTTATACTTTAAAAACTAACCATGTATTTAATCTTTGATACTGAAACTACCGGACTTCCTCTGCGTAGGAATGCGCCTATAGAAGAGGTAGATAACTGGCCTAGATTGGTTCAAATTGCATGGCAAGTGCATGATGCTTTTGGTAACTTAAAGTCTCAAGGAAATAAAATCATCAAACCAGAGGGCTACACCATTCCCTTCAATGCACAAAAAATTCATGGGATAACTACTGAAAGAGCTCTTCTTGAAGGAGATTCACTCAAATCGGTACTTGATTTGTTTGCCGGAGAGCTCAAAAACATACAAGTCCTTGTGGGTCACAATATTGACTTTGACAATAAAATTGTGGGTGCTGAGTTTTTTCGATGTAACTCCCAAAATTTACTTGCCGATTTTCCGAGCATAGATACCTGTTTTCAAACCAAAGAGTTCACGCAACTCAGAGGAGGCATCGGAGGTCGATTAAAAGCACCTAAATTAATTGAACTTTATGAGAAACTTTTTGGGACGTCTTTTGGAGATGCACATGATGCCGCCTATGATGTAGATGCTACTGCGAAATCTTTTTTTGAATGTCTCCGCAGGGGAATCCTTGAACCGTTTGAACCCATCCCAAAAGAGGATATAAAATATCAGGCTCCAGAACTCGAAAAAGCAAATTTCTCCGTCATCGAGGAAAAAGAAATCGTTGTTAAAAAGCAAGATACGCAAGCGCTCAGTAAAAGTGAATTTACGCACCTTCACCTCCATTCTCAATTCTCCGTACTTCAGGCAACTCCCGAACTCGATGGGATCTTTGAAAAAGCAACTGCTCTCAAGATGAGTGCAGTTGCGATTACTGATCTAAGCAACTTATTTGGCGCTTTTAAATTTGTTCGCTTGGCTAAAAAGTACGATATAAAACCTATTATAGGATGTGAGTTTTATGTGGCCGAAGAACGAAAAAAGACAAAATTCACCAAAGACAGTCCTGACAAAAGGTTTCAACAAGTCCTCTTAGCTAAAAATAAAAAGGGTTATCAAAATTTAGTCAAGCTGAGCTCTCTTGCCTATATCGAAGGCAATTATGGCCTTTATCCCCGAATAGATAAAGACCTGATTATTGAACATAGCGAAGGATTAATCGCGCTAAGTGGTGGTTTGAGAGGGGAGATTCCAAATTTAATACTTAATGTGGGTGAGACCCAGGCAGAAGAAGCCCTGAAGTGGTGGAAGGACGCTTTTGGTGATGACTTTTATCTCGAATTGAACCGGCACGGTATCCCTGAAGAAGACCATCTGAATCAAATATTAAATCGATTTTCTTCATCCTATGGTATCAAAACCATCGCTGCTAATGAATTGTTCTATTTGAATCAAGAAGATGCAAAGGCCCATGATGTACTGATCTGCATTAAAGAAAATGAAAAACAAAGTACACCTATAGGTAGAGGACGTGGATTTAGACACGGAATGGTCAACGATCAATATTTTTTTAAGAGTCAAGAAGAGATGAAAATTTTATTTGATGATCTTCCTGAGGCCATAGAAAATATTAGTGCGCTGGTTTCCAAAATAGAACATTTTGAGTTGGAGCGCGAGGTGCTATTACCCGACTTTGATATTCCTGAATCTTTTTTAAATCAACAAGATCAATCAGACGGTGGAAAGCGTGGAGAAAATGCCTATTTAAGAGACCTCACCTACAAAGGTGCGGAAAAAAGATATGAACAGATCGACCATACATTAACAGAGCGCATTGATTTTGAGTTAGAAACCATACAAAATACGGGCTATCCTGGCTATTTTTTGATCGTCCAAGATTTCACCTCAAAAGCGCGTGAAATGGGAGTCGCTGTCGGGCCTGGACGAGGTTCTGCCGCAGGTAGTGTCGTCGCTTATTGTATTGGTATTACCAATGTCGATCCGATTGCTTATAATTTACTTTTCGAACGGTTTTTAAATCCTGATCGGGTCTCACTTCCCGATATTGATATTGATTTTGACAATGAAGGTAGGGAAAAAGTAATCAATTACGTTGTCAATAAATATGGGTTCAATCAAGTAGCCCAAATCATTACTTACGGCACCATGGCGCCAAAATCTGCCATAAGAGATGCGGGTCGTGTCATGGAGTTACCCCTATCAGAGACGGACAAAATTGCCAAATTGATTCCCGAAAGACCCGGAACTAATTTTATACAAGCATTGAAAGAGGTTCCTAGCCTCAAGTCCATGCAGAAGGGAAGTGATTTACCCTCTCAGGTATTAAATCAAGCCATGATTTTAGAAGGATCCCTGAGGAATACGGGGATTCATGCATGTGGGGTGATCATCACGCCTAAAGACATGTCCAATTATGTCCCCATGGCTCGAGCAAAAGATTCTGAATTGCTCATCACCCAATTCGATAACAGTGTCGTAGAATCAGCAGGTATGCTGAAAATGGATTTTCTGGGATTAAGGACGCTTTCTATCATTAAAACAGCGGTAGAAAACATAGACATGAGGAATGGTATTCAAATTGACATTGATCTCATCCCTTTAGATGATAAAGCTACCTATGAATTATATCAAAAAGGAGCAACCAACGGAACCTTTCAGTTCGAGTCTCCTGGTATGCAAAAACATCTCCAAGCCTTGAAACCTGATAAATTTGAAGATCTAATTGCTATGAATGCGCTCTATCGCCCCGGGCCGATGGAATACATCCCCAACTTCATCAGTCGTAAGCATGGCACAGAAAAAATCCATTATGATTTACCAGATATGGAAGAATATCTGGCAGAGACCTATGGTATCACTGTTTACCAAGAGCAAGTCATGCTACTCTCTCAAAAAATAGCTGGCTTTAGCAAAGGAGAAGCCGATGTTTTGAGGAAAGCCATGGGCAAGAAAATATTCAAGTTACTTGAAGAACTCAAACCCAAGTTCATAAATCAAGCCAAAGCGAAAGGTCATGATCAGACCAGTCTCGAGAAAATATGGAAGGATTGGGAAGCTTTTGCTGCCTATGCTTTCAATAAATCTCATAGTACCTGCTACTCTGTGGTAGCCTATCAAACGGGGTATCTTAAGGCCAATTATCCCGCTGAATATATGGCGGCCGTCTTGACTCACAATCAAAATAATATTGATAAAGTCACTTTTTTCATGGAAGAATGCCGGAATCAAAATATCGTGGTTTTGGGTCCTGATGTCAATGAATCTGATCAGCATTTCACAGTAAATTCAGCCGGTGAAATTAGATTTGGCCTCGGAGCCATTAAAGGTACCGGTGAAGCGGCAGTCCAAGCTATTGTGGCTGAACGAAAAGATGTACCCTATGAGGATCTCTTTGATTTCGCAGTCAGGGTGAATTTGCGGGCAGTGAATAAAAAATCATTTGAAGCCTTGGCAAAAGCTGGTGGTTTTGATTGCTTCCCCGCCTATCACCGAAGGCAATATGTGGAGCCTGATATGGAAGGGAATTCATTGATAGAAAGAGCCATTTCCTATGCCAATAAAGTTCAGGAGGAGGCTTTAAGTGCGCAAGGATCATTATTTGGTGGCCGGGAAAATAAGGGACTATCAAAACCAAAAGCAGGTGAAGTGGCTCCATATGGGGAGATAGAAAAACTAAATATTGAAAAAGATTTAGTCGGCCTTTACATCTCGGGGCACCCTTTAGACGAGTACAAATTTGAAATGCGTTTCCTTACTAAAGGAAAAATCAGTGACCTAAAAGATCTGACATTGGTTAACGGCCATATATTCAAAATAGGAGGAATTATTAGTCAAGTGCAACATAGAATGACTAAAAAAGGTAGCCCATTTGGTCAATTTACATTTGAAGATTATAGTGACAGTCATACCTTTTTCCTGTTTTCAGATACCTATTTAAAGTTTAAGAGTTTCTTAGAAGTGGGCTGGTTTTTATCCTTAAGTGGATCCGTTCAAAACAGATGGAAAAGTGAAGAATTAGAATTTAAAATCTCCAATATGGAATACTTAGGAGACATTAGAGAAAAAGCCATCAAGGGACTCGAAATTCAAGTAAACCTTCAAGATATTAATGACAATCTCATTGATGAACTCCAAAAATTGGGAGAGGAGTTCCCTGGGAATTGTATGATCAAATTAAATATTTATAACCGATATGAAGACCGCATGATCAATGTGGAAATGCTCAGTCGAAGCGTAACCATTGACCCGAACTATGCAATTATAAAAAAAATAGAATCAATGGTTGACCTTAGCTATAAAGTACTGCTGAACTAAAAAAATTATGTTAAAGTAGTAGTCATATTATTAATTGAGGTTACAAATTGTTTAACTTTGCAACTTCAAAAAAATTTAATAATCAATAAGTTAAAGAAAAATTTTATGTCAAAGCCAGTAGAAATAACAGATAGTAATTTTGAGGAGATCATCAACTCAGAAAAACCTGTATTGGTTGATTTTTGGGCAGAATGGTGTGGCCCATGTAAAATGATTGGCCCCTTGGTTGAAGAGTTAGCAAATGAATTTGAAGGTAAAGCTATCATTGGAAAAGTAGATGTTGACGCCAACCCTGAAGTTTCTGCCAAATTTGGCATCCGATCGATTCCTACCCTACTTGTATTCAAAGGTGGAGAAATTGTCGACAAACAAGTGGGAGCAGTCCCCAAGTCGGTATTAAGCGAAAAAATAGAAGCCCAATTGGCTTAAAATCTTAAATTAAATAGATCTTATTTAATTTAAGATTTATTTAATTGGCTTTCAATGGTCAGATGTTAATAAATGGGGTCACTTACACAAATCTTAAATAAAGCCGACCACACAACGTTCCTCACTCAAAAGATCCATATCTTTTCTTGTAAAAGCCGATTTAACGTCTTGCATTCTATCCCTGAATGCAGCGCTGAACTCCTTGCGCTTTAAAGCCTCAAGAAACCTTCTAACCTCAATTTCCTCTTCCAATACCAATTCAGGTACCATTGCAGTCTTGTTGTCATCGCCTTTGGCCACCATCGTAAAATAAGATGAATTGGTATGCCTGGCTGTACCCATCTTAACGTTTTCAGCTACTACCTTCATTCCCACAACCAAAGATGATTTACCTACATAATTCACCGAAGCATAAAACGAAACCAAATCTCCTACTTCAACAGGTTGAAGAAACTCAACATTTTCAATCGATACCGTCACACAATAATTACCCGCATGCTTACTTGCGCAAGCATAGGCCGTCTTATCCATTATGGATAATAGGATACCCCCATGTATTTTTCCACCAAAATTTGCGTAAGAGGGGATCATTAATTCAGTAATGGTAGTTTGGGAATTTTTAACTGTTTTGACTTCCATGAGTATACTTATTTAATAGCTTAAAGTTAGTAGATCTAGAATTGTTCAAAAACATTTGTACAACTTAATTAAATTTCTTTTTAAAGAAATTATCAACATGTTTATTAACAATATGAAAAGATATCAAGTACTTTATCCACATTACAACTATATAATATCAACAATTTTTTGAGAATCTGAAAGAATGAAAGTTCCCTGTTGATGTAATGCCAAACATATTGTCTAAATTGAGGCAATATAATTTGAGAAAGCATTGAAATTTAGTGAAATAGGATTCCATCCAGACTTATTGCAGGGCATTGATGCAATAGGTTTTGAATCCGCAACGCCCATCCAAGAGCAAGCAATTCCCGTCATTTTAGCTGGCAAAGACCTTATAGGATCTGCCCAAACAGGCACTGGAAAAACCGCTGCCTTTTTACTACCCATTATCAATGATATTTTAACTAAAAATGAACCTGAGGCAACTAAATGTTTAATCGTTGTTCCCACTCGGGAGTTGGCTATTCAGATAGATCAGCAGATGCAAGGTCTCTCCTATTTTACACGGGTAAACTCCATCGCAGTGTACGGTGGTGGTGATGGGGATCTCTTTGCTCAAGAGAAAAAAGCCCTTTCTGAGGGTGCATCGGTCATTACAGCTACACCCGGAAGATTGATCGCCCATCTGAAAATGGGCTATGTTAATATGAAAAGTTTACGTTTTCTCGTACTTGATGAAGCCGATCGTATGCTTGATATGGGATTTCATCAAGACATTCAGAAAATCATTTCATTTCTACCCAAAAAACGTCAAAATTTGATGTTTTCTGCTACGATGCCCCCTAAAATGAGAAATCTTGCTAAGGAAGTATTGAGTAATCCTGAAGAAATTAATGTTGCCGTTTCCGTGCCTGCCGACAAAATTATCCAAGTGGGATTTGTGGTGCACGATACCCAAAAAATTCCCATGATAGAGCATGTGCTGAGTGCGGGGAATTTTTTAAGTGTCATTGTCTTTTGTTCGACGAAAGACAATACCAAAAATTTGACCAAATCGCTAAAAAAATTAAAATTTTCAGTAGCTGAAATACATTCAGACCTTGATCAAAAAGAGAGAGGTGAAGTACTTAATTTATTTAAAGCGAAAAAATTAACCATTCTAGTGGCAACTGATATATTATCTCGAGGGATTGATATTGAAGACATTGAATTGGTTATCAATTATGATGTCCCCAATGATGTAGAAGATTATATTCACAGAATTGGCCGAACCGCTAGAGCAGCGGCCAAGGGTGTTGCCTTCACCTTCATCAATGAAAAGGAACAAAGGCAATTTGGTGATATTGAGAAATTCATCGGCAGAACCATAGATAAAGCCGAAATCCCTGTAAGTTTAGGTGTGGCTCCAGATTACAATCCTGATCAAAAAAGAGCCTATCACAAGACTTTCCACGGAAAAAAGCGTAGGTGATTATTAGAAATAAAGCGACCTAAAATCGTTAGAGATAAGATTATTATTTATTTTAGTAACGATCTTTAATCGGCATTTTTTTTAGTTTTGGATTTCAATATTTCAATTTTCATATGCATTCATTAAAACTTATCTCCCTCATCTTATTATTTGGCGTCATGTTCTCTTCTTCATGTGTCTCCAATACCTCTGACTCTCAAAAGCGCAACAAAAATATTATTAAAGCAATTGCTAGCGACATAAAACTAGATACGGCTACCTTTGCAGGTGGTTGTTTTTGGAGCATTGAGGCCTCTTTTGAACAAATTGAAGGAGTCATTGAGGCCGTTTCTGGATACGCTGGTGGTACAAAACATAATGCTCGATATGATCTTGTTTCATCGGGCAAGACAGCGCATGCAGAAGCAGTTCAGATATATTATGACCCTAATAAAATCAGCTTTGAGACTTTGTTAGACATTCTTTTTACAGCACATGATCCTACTCAATTGAACCGACAAGGGCCTGATGTTGGAAAACAATATCGATCAGTCGTCTTTTATCATAATGGGGCTCAAAAAGAAATAGTGAGTCAGAAAATAAAAGATCTAAGTCCTGTTTTTGTTAGTCCTATCGTCACACTCATTGAACCTCTGGTCGCTTTTTATCCCGCTGAAGACTATCATCAAGATTATGAACAAAAGAATCCGTATCAGCCTTATGTCTTGAGTATTTCAAAACCAAAAATAGATTTAGTAGCCAGAAAATTTAAAGCACTTTTAAAAGTATCTGAATAATTTTCACCCTCAGAAGTTAAGCTCTTATATTCAAGATTTAAAACTCACTCATGATCACTCAGAAAAAAGAAAGTCAAAGTAATTTTATTCATATGGTCTTTTTTTGGTTAAAAGATACCTCGGATAAGCAGGTAGATGCTTTTAAAAACCGCACGATTTCTTTCCTTGATCAGGTAGATAGTATAGATACCTATCATGTTGGAATTCCTGCATCAACAGATAGACCGATCATTGAACGAAGTTATACCGTTGCTCTAGTAGCCACTTTTAAAGATAATAAGGAACATGATATTTATCAGGAACATCAAGCACACAAGCAATTCATAGATGACTGTCAACACTTATGGGATAACGTGAAGATTTTTGATACCGATAAATGAAAATCCACTAAACCCGCTTGCAAATCCCGTTATACGGGCAATATTCACATTTTTTAAGATCATGGGTCTGATCGAAGGGAATTTCATTATCCCAAATTTCGGTAAGTAATTCATTCAAAACTTGCTCAAAACCATCACTGTACTGTCCAAATGATTGTACTTGGATTTCTGCTTGACCCTTCTCTTTTTGAGTCAATTTCCAATCAAATTTATCATCAAAAAGATGCTTACTATTAAATATACTAGGTTCAATGCGCTCGTACGAATCTTTGTATCCGCTTTGTACTAAATAGCTATAGAAAAATATTTGAAAAGCGGTTTTATTTCGTTTGGTGTTTTCAGAATCAATGAGTGAAGCAAGGGTCTCAAAGGTTTTCTCATCCTTACCCGTTTTATAATCTAACACCCTCAATACACCCCCCTTTAAATCAATTCTGTCAATTTTACCCTTGAGACCGATTATCTGCTTCCTACCATTTACCTGAATCGGCAGGTCAACAGAGAAACCGTCTTTAGTACCTGACTCTAAGCCTATTATTTTAAATGGTGCATACTTTTCATCTATGTCCAATATTTTATTGATCATCTTTTTTATTATTTCAGCAGCGATGATATTTCTGCCTTCAATCATTATTTTTTTCTTGTCTCCTTTAATTTGGTAATGCTTGCGAAACGCTTCATTAATGACTCCATCCACTCCTTCTCTCAACCAAAAGAAATGTGGAGAACCCACGATAGATGTCTTTTGTACAACCATGAATTGGCGATATAAAATTTCCATGGCATCGTGAAGAATATTACCAAAAATCATGGCGTCTAGTTCTTCCTGAATTTGCTCCTCTTCGTACAGTTCTGCGATATATTTATAGTAAAATCTGAGTTTACAATAGAGATAAGTATCTAACGCTGATGGAGTCAATCTACTCATATAGGTATTCTTAAAATCCTTAGTGAACCTTGCTAGCTTTTTCATAACCGAATAATCCTTGTTCACTGAGATTTCTTTTTTAACAGGGAGTGCAATGGGATTAGCTAATATTTTCTTTTTGATCGAATGAACCGACTCAAGTTCCAGTTGTTTTACCAAACGACTCAATTCTCCATTCACATTGAATTCTGAAATTGTATTATAATAAAAAACTACTTCCCGAGAACGTTGTAACAATCGATAAAACAGATAAGCATATATCGCATCTTGATGTTCATGAGTAGGTAAGTCAAACGCTCTTCTGATATTATGGGGGATAAAAGATCCACTTCGTGGGGGTGCGGGCCAGGCATTTTCATTCATACTCAATACAAAAACATGTTCAAAATCTAGATTCCTAGTTTCTAATATTCCCATGATCTGGATACCTCTTAAGGGTTCTCCTGAAAAGGGTATTTTCAAACTTCTCGAAATTTTTTGAAATAATTGGATCAAAAATTCATAGGATAAGAGATCAACTTGAACTCCTAGCACTTCTCTCAATTGAAAAATATGCTGATAATATTTAAGAATAAAGGCACTATCGAGACCGTCTTTTTCTATTTCTGATTGATCTTCAAATGATTTAAGGATTTCTAAGAGATAATCTAATGGATTTTCTGGCTTCGAAAATATTAATTTCAATAAGGGTGAGTTCAATGGAATCTGACTTTCCCCCACAAAAACCAAATTGTACTTTTTAATTTTAGCATTTAATCCTTTGAAACGAGTGACGTCCAACCCATAAATCAAGGGATGCTCCAAGATAGCGATGACGGGTTTATGATAGAAAATATCCCCATGGGCCGCAGGCCTTCGCGTATTTTGAAGCATCAATATGCTTTCTAATAAGGCATATATAGGCGTATCTTTGAGGGGAAAGCCCATCGTTATATTGATCTCGTTCAACGCCTTGGGCAATGCATGTAAAACAGGAAATAGCATGTATTCATTGGGGAGAACGATGACTACATTTTCAGCTTTGAAATGTGGTGCTGACATTAAAATTGACAATTTTTCACCCAAAGCTTTGGCTTGACCTACTTCCAAGGAAACGCCGACAGCGGTCATTAATTTGGGTTCATCAATGTGGTTAGGAATCTTTGATTTAAAAGTGTTACCTAGAATCCCATCTTTTTGATACATGCGGTGAAAATAGCCTGCCTCTTGGGCCGTATCTTGTAGGTAATAAGCATCTGTATCCCAAAGTACCTCCGCCCCGTTATGCTCAACATAATATTTTATAATCCCCTCTTCAACGGCTGTTAATGCATTAAATCCAACAAAAATTAACGGCCCTTTATCATGATAATCATCTGCTAATAAATGTGCTAAAAAGTCAGCGTAAATCATCCCAATGTATGCTTTCCCTTTTGCCGTCAATAGAGACTTATATTCAATATATATGGATTTAAGTATTTTCCATGTCTCCAAAAATATATCTTGGTTTTTGCTACTTTTCGGTAAAAAGGTAGCCCAAAAAGAAGTAATTATTTTTTTATCTTCTTCTGAAAGAAAATAAAATTCTTGATCTAGCTCCTTTTGAGATTTTATGCTGGTAAAAATTTGATGGGCGTCCACTCCATATTGATCTATTTCTTCAAAATCTTTTATGATCATCTCCCCCCAAAAGAAAAATTTATCGAGGGCCTCTCCTTTTTCTTGATGATTTAAGTAAACCTCATGTAACCATAGGACTGATTCAAAACTTTCTATTTTTTCAAATTGAGAATGGGACAAAATAAAATCCTCAAGACTCGAAATGTGAGGCAGCCAAATAGGTTTTTTAATCCTTTTTCCAAGTTCTTGCTGTAAGAAAATTCCTGCCCTCCTATTGGGGAAAATCACTATCAGATTTCTTAGATCCTGATATTTTGTAAGCAATCGCTCCGCAAGGTCTCCAATAAAACTTTTCATAATGAACGAGGTACCATTAGATGAAAAATAAAGTTATGTTTTTCTAGATATGGTAAAAGCGAGAAGCTGCTCTAATGAATTTCTGTAAACTGAATCTGGATAAGTTTTAAGGATAGCAATAGCTTCTGAGAGAAAATGATTCATTTTTTTCGTCGCATAATCAATACCCCCTTTTGCTACTACGAATTCAATTACTTTTTTTACGTTACCAGATTTTTTTTCACTATCCGAAATCATTTTTTTAATCGTTGCCACCTCTGATGAACTGCTCTGCTTGAGCGCGTAAATGACCGGTAAAGTCATCTTCCTTTCTCGAATATCAATGCCCGTAGGCTTTCCAATAGCAGCACTTTCATAGTCAAATAAATCATCTTTTATCTGAAATGCCATGCCTACATTAGTACCAAAAGTCCCCATTTTAGATATGTCTTCCGCGGTTCCTCCACCCGAACTTGCGCCCACTTCACAGCAAGAGGTAATCAAACTGGCCGTTTTTTGCCTGATTACTTCATAGTACAGCTCCTCTGTAATATCCAATTTCCTCGCCTTCTCCATCTGAAGCAATTCTCCCTCACTCATTTGCTGCACGGCATTAGAAACAATCCGAAGCAATCCAAAATCATCATTTTTCAAGGAAAGCAGTAACCCTTTTGACAAAAGAAAATCTCCCACCAAGACGGCTATCTTATTTTTCCAAAGGGCATTAATTGAAAAAAATCCACGACGATAATGTGCGTTATCTACCACATCATCATGAACCAAGCTGGCTGTATGCAAGAGCTCTATTAAAGCAGCACCTCGATATGTAGCCTCGTTAATATTGCCTGTGATCGCAGCGGTAAGAAACACAAATAACGGCCGCATTTGCTTTCCTTTTCTTTTGATAATGTAATCCATGATTTTATCAAGCAACATCACCTTGCTTTTCATAGACTGACGGAATTTTAATTCAAAATCATTCATTTCCTGTTTTACAGGAGCTTGTATGTCTTTGAGTGTGCTCATATAATTACAATATTAAACTACTTCGCTTGCATAAAAAATAGGCACTTATAATGAGCCTCATTAGATTTACATATATCTTAAACATATGAGTGTGAAAAAAGCGAAATATCATCTTCTAGATGTCTTTACGAATAAGAAATTTGGAGGAAATCAATTGGCCATCTTCGAAGATGCAACAGAAATTCCATCTGAAATGTTTCAAAACATTGCTCGAGAGCTCAACTTATCAGAAACCGTATTTCTTTTTCGAAAAAATACGGCTGGAAGATACCCAATGCGCATTTTCACACCCGTCAAAGAACTGCCTACTGCAGGTCATCCCAGTATTGGAACTGCCTATTTCTTAGCACAAGATTTCCCTAAAGAGGATGGACTAATAACCATAACCTTAAGCCAGAATATTGGCCCTATTGAAGTGAAAATCAAAATGTCTAAAAAGGGACCGCTCATGGCTACTATGTATCAAGTACGTCCCCATTTTGGGGGTATTTTGGATAATAGATCCGAAATAGCAGAATTATTCCATCTAACAGTATCAGACTTAATGGATTATCCAATACAAGAAGTTTCTTGTGGGGTGCCTTACATCATCGTGCCAGTAAAAACCCTAGAAAATATTCAAAATTTAACTTTTAATACCCAAGTTTGGGAAAAGCTCAAATCTATATTAAAAGATCATAGCGTTTATGTGTTCACGCCACAGGGATTATTACCTAACAGTGATTTACACGGCCGTATGTTTGCTCCAGAAATTGGTATTACAGAAGATCCTGCAACCGGTTCTGCGAATGGACCCTTAGCCTGTTATTTGTTTAAATATGATATAAAAAAAGGTCCACTCACCAGTGAGCAAGGTTTTGAGATGAATCGACCTAGTATCCTCCATCTTGAAATTGAAAGCGAAAAAGAAATAATAAAAAAGGTAAAGGTAGGCGGACAAGCCGTCTTTGTCGGACAAGGGCAATTTATCATTGATTAAATAGTCAAATGTTTATATTTGCGGACATAAAAACATTAAATGAGTCAGAATAGGCCTCGATATAAAGATATTCTCAAGAGAAAAAAAGATTGGCCCATTGTCAATCTTTCACAAAATAAAAAACCATTTCTCGATGAAGTGAGTCGACATGTTTTTACAAATCTGACACAAGACAATGGGCGTAAAACTCTTCATGAAGAACTCGAAACGACTATCTACAGAGAGAAACAGCGTGTCATTAACAATCCATGGCGCGTAGACCCAAAAGATGATTTAACTTTTTGGAAACGTATCCAGAAAAAACAATTAGCTATTAAAGAAAGTAAGGATAGGCTAACTATTGAGAAAGAAATATTAAAAGAAATTATTGATCGATATTGTGAAGAAATTGTTGGTAATTTCAATAAATCCTCCTATCGATTTGCAAAAAGGATTACCACTTTTGGATTTGCCCGATTGCTCAATGCCGCTCGGGTCAAAGGGTTTAATTCGATATTCAGTCGACAGTTAGATTTACAAGATCAAATTCATGTAGTTGGTGAACCTGATCAATTGAGGAAACTAGCGAAAATAGGGACCATTGTTCTAGTTCCTACCCATTTTAGTAATCTAGACTCTATCCTCATTGGATGGGTGATCCAGTTTTTAGGACTCCCACCCTTCATCTATGGTGCAGGCCTTAACCTTTTCAATATTAAAATATTGGCCTATTTTATGAATAGCTTGGGAGCCTATAAATTAGATCGAAGAAAGAAAAATCCCATTTATTTAGAAACCCTAAAAGAATATTCAAAAAGGGCTTTAGAATGGGGATGTCACAGCCTGTTTTTTCCAGGAGGTACCAGGAGTCGCTCCGGTCAAATCGAAAATTCATTGAAATTAGGCTTATTAGGTACTGCCATTGAAGCACAAAGATCTCTCATCAGTGACCATGGTAAGCAAGCCAAACCTATTTTTATTGTACCTGTGGTCATTAATTACCAGTTTACGCTCGAAGCACCGTCGTTAATCAATGAACATCTCAAAAGAACCGGCAGAGAAAGGTATTATAGAGAGTCGGATGCCTTCAGTAATTCTAAAAAAATCACCACCTTTCTGATGAAATTTTTTACCAAAAAATCTGATATTTCAGTCAGTATTGGCCGTGGCCTCGATGTCTTGGGTAATTATGTAGATGATCAAGGACAAAGCTTAGACCAACAGGGAGCTGTCGTTGATATCAAAGATTATTTCCTTTCTAATGGAAAAGTTAACGTCGATAAACAACGAGAACATACTTACGTACAAATTCTTTCTAAAAAAATTATTTCAGAGTACTACAAGAACAATCGCGTTTACTCTAGTCATTTGGTGGCCTTTACTGCTTTTAAGATGCTTGAAAGAAAAAATTCCAAACTGGATCTTTACAGTATTTTAAGACTTTCAGAAGATGATCTCACTCTAGATTATGAAGCTTTCAAAATAAATTTCAAAAAACTGAGAGGTATAATTTTAGTACTCAATGAACAAGGGAAAGTAGATGTAAATGATAAACTTAAAAATACAATAGATGAATCCATCATCTATGGACTGAATAATATTGGGATGTATCATGCAAAAAGACCTTTGATAAAATCAAAGGATCAGATTTTAATACTCAATGCAAGCACACTCTATTATTACCACAACAGACTAGAGGGATATGGCCTTGAAAAACACATATAAGGTAACCGTCGGTGTCATTGGTACCGGTAATTTTGGTACCGCATTAGCGAATCTACTCGCTGAAAAATGTCATCGAGTGCTGCTCTATGCAAGAAGCAAGCAAAAAGCATTACAACTCAATCAAACCAGAAAAAATGGCTACCATAATATTGCAGATAACGTAAAAATTATTACCGATGTTTCATTTCTTGCAGAGAAATGTAACTTGATTTTTCCAATCGTTCCCTCCATCAATTTTAGGGAAATGATGAAGAACTTATCCCCTTATCTAAAACCTTATCATGTCTTAATCCATGGTACGAAAGGATTTGACTTTAACAAGTCAAATAAAAGCAGTAATCCTCTCAAGGAATCAATAATTCAAATTTTCACGATGAGTGAAGTCATCAGACAAGAATCTTCGGTAGTACGAATAGGGTGTATTGCAGGTCCCAATTTATCTAAAGAAATTGCCTCTAAAATGCCTGCAGCCTCGGTGATTGCAAGTGAATTTGATGAAGTCATTAACCTGGGTCAAAAATATCTAAAAAGTGATCGCTTTTTAGTTTTTGGAAGCAATGATTTGATGAGTACTGAGCTTTGTGGAATTTTAAAAAACATCATTGCTGTAGGTGCTGGGACTATTGAAGGCATGAAATTAGGCGAAAATGCCAAGGCCTTGTTTATCACGCGAGGTATGGTGGAAATGGTGGAAATTACTAAAGCGATGGGTGGACAAGTTGAGCCTTTTTTAGGCCTTGCAGGTATTGGTGATTTGATTGCTACATGTTCAAGTAACCTCAGTAGAAATTATACGGTAGGTGTTCGCCTAGCTAATGGAGAAAAACTAAGTGAAATCATTCACTCCATGCGTGAAGTAGCCGAAGGAATCAAGACCATTGACATCATCCATGAATGGTCAATAAATAATCCCATACGTATTCCGATCACCGAAACTCTCTACAAAATAATTCATGAAGAAATTACAGTGGAAGAAGCGCATACTTACATGATGAAGTTTCCTTTCACTTCTGAAATTAAATTTTTAAACTAATCTTTTATTTCAATAAATTCATCGCCCTAATTCTCTGTAATACGGTGGGATGTGAATAGTTAATAAAGACATTAGCCGGATGAGGCGTTAGATTAGATAAATGATCTCCACTCATTTTTTTCAACCCATCGATCAAAGGTTGCGCGGCAAAATGCGTTGCAGCATAAGCGTCGGCCTCATATTCATGTTTACGGCTGATCAAATTCATGATAATCCCTAAAATTCTAGATACTGGGCTATATAAAATACCAAAAGCGAGCATATTGAGATGAAGAGCTGTTACTTCCCCCCCCATGGCAAAACTAACTTCCGTATTTAAAATCATTTTTGAGAGTAAAAAGAGCATTAATCCGGTCTGAACAATAGATATGAAAGTACCTATGTAGATATGATTCTTTTTGTAGTGACCCACCTCGTGGGCAAAGACCGCCGTAAGTTCATCAACACTGTGCTTGGCGATTAAGGTATCGTAAAGAACTACTTTTTTCTTTTTTCCCAATCCTGAGAAAAAAGCATTGCCTTTACTTGATCGTTTAGATCCGTCAATTACGAATACTTGCGTGAGAGGGAAGGATACTTTTTCTGCAAAGTCAGCGATAGATTTTTTTAATTCACCTTCTTCTAAAGGCACTAATTTATTGAATAACGGCAGCAATAAAGAAGTGTAAAGCATATTTAAAGCCAATAAAAAAACAGTGATTACAATCCAAAAATACCACCAAAAATCAGACCCAATTACCTCAACCATCAAAACAAAAATGACAAGCAAACCGCCTCCCAATAAAGTCGCCAAAAGATAGCCCTTCACTTTATCTGTGAAAAAAGTTTTTAAAGTCATTTTATTAAATCCAAAGCGCGCTTCAATTACAAAGTTTTGATAGAGTGAAAAGGGAATTCCCATCAAATCCGAGATCACAAACAATACTCCGAAAAAAATCAAAGGGGTGACCGGTGCCAAAGGACTGAAACTGCGTGCCCAATCATCCAAAAGCCCAAACCATCCCAACCCAATAGCAACTACCATTACGATCAAAGATAACGCCCCTGAAATTTTGCCAAAGCGCCCGGTAGTATTTTGATAATCTTGAGATTTTTGATATTTCTCATCATCATAGACCCCATTCAATTCCTCTGGAATAGGTTTGTTAGAACTTTTTTCATTTAAAAAGCTTAATAATAAGTCTAAAAGAAAATCAAAGATTAAAATTCCTAAAACGAGGATAACTATTGTTTTTTCACTCATAAAAATACATTTCTAAAAAAAATAAAATCAACAAATGGCTTTCATTTTTTCGCCCATGGCTAAAAAATAAACGGCACAGGACATTTTACATCACGCGAACCTCGAGGAGGTTTTTTTGCATCTCTTAAATCAAATGAATAACTCATAGAGAGCTCGTGTGCCCCACCACTACTAACTCCTAAGTCTGACAATGTAAAATCATAACTGTAGCCCACCAGGGTAGGTCCTATTTTAATACCAAATAACAGCACAATATCACTTGGTCCGATTCCAGAAAAATCTTCGCTAGGAAAACCACGATACCACAGACCCAACATGAGAGGCTCTAACATAAGACTCATACCAACATCGAGTTGAGTAAAGTCTTGCTGATCTTTAAAATTAAAAGAAGGGGTCATACTTCTCTCTTTACCCTCTTTTGAAGCCCATCTGAGATTGATTTGACTAAAATTAATTTTATAACCCCCATGCAGTGAAAACTTAATCCTCAAAGGACTCTCATCTCCTGAAATAGACTGATTAGGCTCAGTCAGATGATGAAAAGAGGTCCCCAACCAAGCTTGTTTATTGAAAATAATACCTCCAAAAGCCAAATCCATAAATTCCACGCTCAATCCAGTATTAAAAGATTCAATAGTTTGCGCAGAAATCAAACCCGTATCATCAAATTGATCTCCAAAAGTCAATCGATCAAAGTTTATATCCTTCCAAACGTAGCCCACTTCTACCCCTGGCCTGAAGGTCCAGTTATAATTTAATCGAACTTGATAAGCATATTGAACCGCTGCACTTCGAGCATAGAGTCCTGCTAGACCTTCTCTATCTGAATTTAAAATCAAGCCCAAACTACTGCTGACATCATCAAAATTATAATAGGAGTAAAAGGAGTAGCTTTCAAAGTTAGCATTGATCGAAGGCCATTGATTGCGATAGTTTATCCCTGCACTGCCTTGTTGATTGATCCCAACCAAAGCCGGATTCAAAAACATAGGATTTGAATAATATTGTGAGAACTGCGTATCCTGAGCCATCAAAACATGCAGATATACTAAAAAAAAGAAAAGAAATAAACCTCTTAGCCTCATTAAAGGATTAAAATAGATCAAAAGTTAAAAAAACAATTACTAAAGCATAAATTTGGCATTATACTTTGGCCCACTGATACAACGTTAAATAAACCATAGTATTTTACGGTAAATTTAAAGATTTGAATCCACAGTTGAACCACTTAATTATTAAATCCTTCGCAAACCTCATCACCTTTTATCGGAAAGGTTTCATTTATACCTGTCTTCTGGTTTTTTCGGTGGCTTCAAATGCGCAATTATTAAATGAGACACAATGGTTTTTTGGCAGTTCTACTGCCAACTTGCAATTTGACAAAAATGGGCTTCTCGTATACCAGGAAAATCGTATGAATCCAAATTTTGGATCTGGGGGTCCAGCAGTAATTAATCATTCTCTAACAGGAAATTTAATGTTATACACCGATGGTGTTCGAATTTACGATGGCTCCGGAGAAATTATGTTGGGCGCTGTTGATTTAAACGGTGATGCGTCGGTCAATCAAACCGCCTTGGCCTGTCCCTCACCGGATGATGCAGATAGATATATTATTTTCACCAACGCAAGCGAACTATCCGCAGAAGATGAATTGCAATATAGTATCGTAGATCTAAGTGCTCCCGGTAATGGGAGTCTTGATGCCCCCTTAGGTGAAGTCGTATCAAATAATAATCCAGTAGGCCTTTTCAGTCCTGCGGAAGGTATGACGGTAGTACGAAGTGCCACCAATCCAAGCCTCAGCTGGTTAATCGCCCAAAATAGAGGTACCCATGCTTTTTATGTGTATAAAATCACCAATGACGGTGTTGACCCAGAGCCTGTAAGTATTCTTGACCCCTTTACTACTGACATTAGGGAATTTGAAGCAGCCCATATGTCAATTAATCCAGTTTATTCTATTCTAGCCGTAGCACCCAAAACAGGCTTAAGAAACGTAATGCTGATGAACTTTAATGATACTTCTGGAGTATTAAGCTTCAATAGTCAAATTTTAAATACAGGTTTTCCTGATGATGCTAAGCAAAATATTTATGATGCTGAATGGTCAAATGATGGGAGCAAATTATATCTTTCTCGCTATGGTACTTTCGATGAGCTATCAGGTGATCTCTACTTATTTGATTTGACCGATAGCTTAAATCTCATCCAATCTATTCTACCGGATCCAGTTTACCGAAGTTATGGCCTTAAAAGGGCCATTGATGGTAAACTATACCACCTCGTTCAAGAAGAGGAAGCAGGTCCTTATTTGGTTAAGCGACTTAATAATATTGACGGTAATTATGATTTGATTGAATACGACAATGATTTTTCAATGACCGATTTTCAAAGTACGCAGTTCCCATCATTTGCACCGGGTACTTTTGAGGAATTCACCTCTTTAGATTTTACTTATTTAGATAGTTGTCAAGATCTATCTACTAAATTTTTCCCTTTGGTAGATCCGCCCGCCAATAAATATGTATGGGATTTTGGAGATGGAAATGGAATCAACAGCATCGCCCCCATTCATGCCTACGAATCTGCAAGTTCATATAATGTCACCCTTTATGTAGAGCTTAACGGTAAAATACAAAGCATCACTAAGTCCATTAACATCATTGCAGAAGAAATGGAAGTCAATCTGATCGCTGATACTACCATTTGTGATAATGAAATTCTTACCCTTGATCCAGAGACAGAAGATGGTATTTCATATCAATGGAATACGGGTGAAACCACGAGTACCATCGATATTGATACCGCAGGTATTTATTGGGTAGAAATAACTGGTGCCTCAGGTTGTACTAAATATGCAGAATCCTCAGTCACGGAATACGGTGCACAACGTCAAATTCAAAATAAATGGTATTTCGGAGAGACCGCAGGTATTGAATTCACCGATGGCCCCCTACCGATCGATGATGAAAATCAAATGACCTCATTGGAGGCTTGCGCGACCATTGATGATGCGGATGGGTATTTAATGTTTTATACCAATGGGAAAACTATTTGGAATAAAGCGCACCAAGTCATGCCCTTCCTATCTGACAGCATCCAAAGTCTATCGGGAGATAGTACAAGTAGTCAAGGTGCTTTGATTATTCCTTTTATGGATGATATTACCATGTTCTATGTATTCACTGCTGGAGAAGTAGATGCGGATGGAACCCATTTCCCCATGACTTATGCTATTGTAGATATGAAAAAAGATTCGGCCCGTGGTGCCGTTGTACTTAGTAATTTACCACTGTTTGACCAAAGTATTGAAAAAATCACTTCTTCAGGTTTTTCTTTAAATGCCTGGTTGATCACGCATGAATTCGGTAATAATTCTTTCCGAGCCAATCTCATCGATGATACAGGCATCGGAGCCACCATATACACTCCTATCGGCAGTGTCTTAAAAACGCAAACGCCTATACATGCCTCTGGGTACATGACCTTTGGCAATGGTACGCAATTGTTTGCTAATACCATTCCAGGTCCCAATACCCTTGAAATATTTGATTTTGATAACCAAATAGGAAATTTTGAAAATTTCAGACAAATCGAAACTGCAGCAACAAACGACCTCTATGGTGTGGCTTTTTCTAGTGATGGTTCTAAGATTTATACCACCTCAGCTAGTGAATTGATTCAGTTTAATCTTGATAGTTTAGATACTGAAGATGAAATAACTTACATCACATCAAGTAAATATGATGATTATAGCTCGGAAGGTATCTACGGTGCGCTACAGCGTGGACCCAATGGTATCATTTATCTGGCCATTGATCAAGGGCTCGCGGTGGGTACCATTTCTAATCCTTCACTGGAAGGTGCGGCAGCCAATTTCAATGCTACAGGTTTTGATTTATTGGGGCATACCAGCAGAAAGGGTCTACCTAGTTTTATTCAAAATTCAGGATCATCTCTTCAAAACCCCGCTGCTTCCTATGTCAATGCCTGTTTTGGACTTAGTACGGAGTTTTATGCATCCGGTAGTTCTATTTTAGATGAATATTTTTGGGTTTTTTATGATTCATTATCTCAAACTGATACTTTGTATGCTACGAACGAGCAAACTACAGAATATGAATATGGTGCTGCTGGTTTTCAATATTTCACTTTGAATATTACCAATCGATGTGGCTATGACAGCCTAATCACAGATACCTTGGAGGTTTATAGTCTTCCTGTGAATCCTGATATTACCGAAAGTGCCTCCATATGTGAAGAATTTTTGGAACTTGCCGCATGGGATGAGAATCGCAGTGATTACAATTATTATTGGTCAACTGGAGATACTTCAAGAATCATTGAAATTTTCGATCCCATTACCCTCTACTTGGCCATTATAAATGATGATGGTTGTTCCTCGGATACGCTAGAAATATTTGTTGGAGATGGGCGTCCAGACCTTGACTTAGGTATTGATCAACAGTATTGTCAATTTGATTCAGCACCCGATTTAAACAGCTATATAAGTGACTTAAATACCCAACAATGGACCATTGATGGCACAATCCTCGATACGACCAGTACGCAGTCTATATCCACAGAAATTTCAGGTGTTTTTGAATATATAATTTATGCCAAAGAGGACGATGCTTTTGGCGGTTGCAGTAATACAGATACCGTCTTGATATCTATAAAAGCAGCCCCAGAGGTCAATCCAATCTATACTCCACCCTCTAATTGCGGTGCAGATGATGCACTACTCTCTTTATACGTTTCATCTGAAGGAAGTTACAGATACGATTTCAGTGGTATAGATATCAATACTTTTGGATCTGTTGATGGCCCCGATACCTTATCGGTCTCTGGTGGACTGTCTGCTGGAGTTTATAATTATAAAATCACAGACTTAGTCTCTAGCTGCATACTGGAAAATCCAGTTATTATTGAAGATGACGCTCCCTTCTCATTATCAGCAAATAATATACCTGATTGTGATATCGATGCGAACTTGAGTTTGACGGTTTCGGGAGTAGCCCTTCCCTCAGCGGTAAATATATATATCAGCGATCTTAGTTATGATACGTTATATGCCGAAAATAATATTTATGTTCCACTCAGCATTACACCAGAACTAGACTCAGGGTTTTATTATGTAACCGTCGAAGAAATTGGTGACAGTGGACCCTGTATTCAGTCCGATACCGTTCTAATTACCCCACTAATTGCAGGAATAAATGACTGTCAACCTGAAATATTTGCGCCAAATGCATTCAGTCCGAATGGTAACAGCCAGAATGAAAACTTTTTTGTCTACCCCAATTTATTTGTCGATCAATTTGAAATATTTATCTATACCCGATGGGGAGAGCAAATCTATTACTCAAATGATAAAAATTTCAGTTGGGACGGTACCTATAATGACCAAATCATGGGTCCAGCAACCTATGCCTACGTAATTAAATACACCCATAGAGAAAAACCAGATTTAGGAATTCAAACCCAATATGGATCCATCTCTTTGATTAAATGAAAAAATATGTTGAACAGCCAAAATAAAAAAATATGAACCTATTGAGAATAAGCTACTTTTTGATGATCTACTTTTTGATCAGTCAGACCTCTTGGACCAAAACACAGATGCCCACTGCATTAAAAATACAAGTGATAGATGCCTTCGAACATCCTGTATCTGGCGCTGAAGTAGTGCTTTACACCACAGAAGAAAACTATCGATTTCAAAAAAATGCATTTGCCAAAGGGGAAACTGACAAAAAAGGAAGGGTTACTTTTCGAAGATTACAACCTATCCCTTATTTCATAGACGCCCGAAATGAGTTGAAAAAAAATGACGGGCTCACAGCTCTGACCGATTCACTTCAAAAAAATAAAATAAACATAGTCATCTTATTGATTGAGTAAACTATTTCTTTAAGGTAATGACCACCATCGCATATGCGGCAATCAAGACCCAAAAGACACCATTGCTAGAAAAAATATCTAAGTGAATGACCTCCAATTTTTCCAAAACAACTACCAAGACCAACAATATTGAGGTCAGTCTGATTAAATTTTTCTTCCTTTGATCTATGTTTCCTTATCTCAATGTAAATATATCAGAAATATTATATTCTACTAAAATCAATGGCTGAAATTGGTACTCAAATCTCGAAAGCATCCCGACTACTAGAAAACAACGAACTGGTAGCCATTCCAACAGAAACAGTATATGGCTTGGCTGGTAATGCACTGGAGCCCCTCGCTTTAGCAAAAATATATACAACAAAAGACCGCCCGAGTTTTGATCCGCTCATCACCCATGTAACCAATATCGCTGATGCCTCCGCACTGGTCCATACATTTCCCGCACTCGCTCAGAAGTTAGCAGAGCAATTTTGGCCAGGTCCTTTGACTTTGCTATTACCCAAACGAGAGCACATTCCTGATGTCCTCACCTCGGGTTTAGATAAAATGGCCATTAGAGTCCCTAATCACCCTATGTCGCTCAATTTATTGAAACAAATCCGTTTCCCGTTGGCTGCGCCAAGTGCTAATCCATTTGGCTATGTTTCCCCTACTACTGCCGCGCATGTAGACCAACAGTTAGGGGCTAAAATTTCCTATATTCTTGACGGGGGTCCGGCCCATATCGGTTTGGAGTCTACCATTGTATCGATTGAAGAAGAGGTCATTTACGTACATCGACTGGGAGGAATAGATATAGAAATGCTCAGAACGTTTGGCGAAGTAAACGTGCTGCCCCATACAAAAAGCCATCCCGATGCGCCCGGACAGCTCGACAGCCATTATGCACCCAGAAAAAAAATCATTATAGGTGATTTAGAGTTACTTCTTTTAAAGTATTCAGATATGAAAACCGGTATTCTCTCTTTTTCCAAAATCTATCCGCATCCCAATAAAAGCATCGCTTTATCTCCCGATGGAGATGTGCATGAAGCTGCGGAACATCTTTTCAGTGCCTTGAGAACCTTAGATGCTGAAGATATCGATCTGATTTTAGGTGAATATGTACCTCAAAAGGGCATTGGAAGGGCCATAAATGATCGTTTAAAGCGTGCTTCCTTTATTTAGCAATAATTAATTTTAATTTGAAGAAATTAGATACAATTTTGTGATCGAAAAGTATTCAATGGATATGAAAAACATAGATGATTTTAATTTCAGAAACCGAAAGGCCTTATTAAGGGTTGATTTTAATGTACCGTTGAATAACGAACTAATCGTAACTGATGAAACTCGGATTATTGCTGCTATCCCCACCATTAAAAAAATCATAAACGAAGGAGGTTCTGTCATCCTAATGAGCCATTTGGGTCGACCAAAAAAAGGTCCAGAGGACCAATATTCTCTAAAGCACATCATCCCTAATCTCCAAGAAAGACTGGGTACTGAGGTAAAGTTTGCTAGCGACTGCATTGGAGCATCAGCCTTAGAGCTATCACAAACACTGGGAACGGGAGAAGTAATGCTCCTCGAAAATGTCAGATTCTACCCAGAAGAGACCAAAGGTGATGAAGATTTTGCCTCCAAACTGGCAAAACTAGGTGACATTTATGTGAATGACGCTTTTGGAACGGCGCATCGCGCACATGCCTCTACAACCATTGTCGCCCAATTTTTTGAAGATAAGTGTGCCGGATATATCATGGGCAGCGAATTGGCTAATGCCAAGAAGGTACTCGAAGATCCCAACCGCCCTTTTACGGCCATCATGGGTGGTGCTAAAATTTCAGATAAAATCATGATCATTGAAAAGCTTCTGGACAAAGTAGATCATCTCATCATTGGTGGTGGCATGTCATATACCTTTTCAAAAGCACAAGGGGGAGCCATTGGTAAATCTCTATGTGAAGACAACCGTATGGCATTGACTCTTGAACTGATTGAAAAAGCCAAAGCCAAAGGCGTAAAACTATACCTTCCTCTTGATAATGTCATTGCTGATGATTTCAGTAATAATGCCCATCGTCAGATCGTCAACTCTGGAGAAATTCCTGACGATTGGGAGGGACTGGACATCGGCCCTCAAAGTATTGATTCGTTTGAAAATGTAATTAAAAACTCAAAAACAATTCTTTGGAATGGTCCTATGGGAGTTTTTGAATTTCCAAATTTTGCTGTGGGTACTGAAGCCATCGCAGAGGCTGTAGTGACCGCCACTCAAAATGATGGTTTTTCCCTCATCGGAGGAGGAGATTCTGCAGCCGCCATTAATAATCTAGGCTATGGTGATAAAGTATCTTATATTTCAACGGGCGGAGGGGCTTTATTGGAATATATGGAGGGGAAAATATTGCCGGGAGTGGCTATTTTAGAAGATTGATAACGCTTAATAATTTTTACCGATAGCTCATCGCTTTTTAATAACCGCACCACTTTCAAAATAAATCTTATTTTCATCAACTAACTTGCGCAAGACGGTGATGAGATCCTCTTGGTCATAAAGTTTGAAAAGAGTGGATAATGCATACAAATCTATTCCTTGAGAAGGTATGGATCGAATGATCTCAAGAGGATTCAAATCTACCGAGACTTTTTTTCTGGAAAGACAATAATCACAGATGCCACAGCCCAAATCGGTCTGCTCACCAAAATAATCTTGTAGCATTCTGGTTCTACAGATATGATTTGTATTCACATAATGAAGCACTCGGTGAAATTTATTCTCAGTCTGCTCATTTCTTTTCTGTAAATCAACTGATTGGATAGGCAAGGATCCTAGATCTAATCTTCCCTCTATAAATTCAATTTGTGGTTTGAAGGTCGTCATTCGATAGTCTATGACTTGATAATCATGCAGCAGGTGCAACTGCTCTTTTACTTTTTTTAAGTTGATTTTTAAAACGCCTGCGATGTCTGCCTCATTGACCATCATATAGCTCGTATAAAGCTCACCCCCATACAACCTAAAAAGTACTTTTATCAAAGGATCAAGTGAGGCATGAGCTACCTGAAACTGATAAAGCACCTCTCGTTGCATCAGCATGGAAATCTTGGACTTTTGAAAAACATTTTCTGTCAGCTGAATGAGGCCCGCGTTTTCAAGCTTCTTGAGGGCAAATACCGTTGGGTAAGCAGGTAAATCAAAATCATTGATGAAATCAATATAAACAAAATCAAAACTCAAACCTGCCCCACTTCCAATCGCCATCTTATACCTATTTGATAGGGCTTGATAGACACGCTTGACAAATTTAATATTTACTGCTGCCCGAGAGATACGCTGCTCCGTCTCAACGATATCTTGGTCATGGAAAAGAAGTACTGCATAAGCCTTTAAGCCATCTCGACCCGCTCTTCCTGCCTCTTGATAATAAGCCTCCAATGTTTGGGGCAAATCCAAATGTAATACCGTGCGTACATCAGGTTTGTTTATGCCCATACCAAACGCATTGGTCGCTACCATGACTCTTAATTTTGATTTTATCCAAGCGGCTTGTCTTTGATTTCGTTCATCAAAGGATAAGCCGGCATGATAAAATTGAGCAGAAATACCCTTTTGACTTAAGTCTCTGGAAACCTGCTCAGCTCTCTTTCGACTTCCCACATATACAATAGAAGATCCCGCAACTTTATTGAGAATATCATACACCTTTTGAAATTTATTTTGTCCTTTAAATACAACATAGGAAAGATTGGCGCGTGCGTAACTGTTTTGAAAGACTTTAGGATCCGCTAAGTCCAGCTGCTTGATGATGTCTTTTTTTACCTCTTCAGTAGCAGAAGCCGTTAAAGCAATCAACTTCTTCATTGGAAACAATTCCGTAAAATCTTTGATTTTTAGATAATAAGGTCTGAAATCATGGCCCCATTGAGAGATACAATGGGCCTCATCGATGACGAACAAAGCAATGACCATTTTTTCTAATCTGGCTAAAAAAAGCTCTGAAGTCAATCTTTCAGGAGAGAGATAAAGAAATTTAATACCTCCATAAATGCAGTTATCCAAAAGAATGTCAATTTCTCTTGAAGACAAGCCCCCATGGATGGCCACTGCCTTTATGTTTCTCTTTTTCAATTCATTCACCTGATCAATCATCAAAGCGATCAAGGGAGTGACGACTAGGGTAACGCCGTCAAGTAACAACCCAGGAATTTGAAAGCAAATTGACTTTCCTCCTCCAGTAGGCAATAATGCAAGGGTATTTTGACCTTTTAGTACGGACTCTATGATTTCTAGTTGAGATTCTCTAAAATGCTCAAACCCCCAATAATTACGCAATATATCTTTCGGATCAGTCAAACTTATTTACATTAAACCCATTCATCTTAGCAGTGCTTTGTGAAAATATAAAACAATAATATCAGCTCCTGTGACTACAAATCTAACATCCAATAACCATCTTCTTTTATATTATGTACAGGTACGTTTATTTCATGAGCCCAAGTACTGATTTTGTCAGCATAATAGGGAGAACAATTAGAACCAATGACTAGGCCCCAATCTTTAAATACCTCAATAAATACTCAAAATCTAAGGTTAACTCCTCAGTAATGACGACATAATCTACACTTAACGTTTCCACAAACTCCCACTGCTAATTATTATTATTTATAAATATGATTTTATGCCCTTGCCATAATAGCAGATGAAAGGGGCCGAAGTGTTTCAGTTCTTCAGTCTTAAACAACTCAGTCAGATCAGTGGAGGCACTCGGAAGTCCTAAAAATCCACGAAATAGATTTATGCTCCAGTTCAAGCGTTCAGAAGATCAAAGTTTGTGCCTATCAATCATTAAACGAGCAGAATAACCCTCAATCACATCGATGCTCATTTGGTCTTGCATATCATAAATCACAAGCATTTTTCGTTCATTCGCATTAAAATGGGTAAACAAATTAATTATTTGCCAAAAAATAATGAGTAGCAGTCCAAATACTAACCAAATAAATAATTCTTTCCTAAAAGCCACTAGGAGCACTATCTGTATCAAATACATAACGAAAACTTCACTCCAATTAAGATACAAGTCCGATATCTTACTGTATGGTAGCCGCTCAATCCACATGACATAGGCATTCATAACACTTATCAAATTTTCAATTACCCATCCCATATATAAGTGGATTGGATCAAAAAATAAGGAGATTACCAACAATACAACTGCCAAAATAAGAATACAAAAAGTAGCGGGTACTACCCATAAATTGGATAATAAAAAATACTTTGGAAGCTGATAAAAATAATATATCGCAATAGGAAGGGTAGCTATTTGCGCTGTCAAAGAAGTGCACATAAGTGCCCAAAAATAATCCCCTGCTGGATTTTTTATCTCCTAACAGCTATAGAACAGAGTAAAAAAAATAACAATTCCTGTCACAGCAATAAATGAAAGTTGAAAGCTAACATCATAAATCATATTTGGATCAATCAAAAGCAATACGAATGCGGTCAGTGCGATCGAATTATAAATATTAGAAGTCCGACGATTCATTTCGCTCAAACTCACAATAGAAAACATGGTAGCTGCACGCATTACTGAGGGAACGAGACCAGCTATAAAAGCATAAAGCCAGAGTCCCAAGATGATCCCTATACCATAGTAATAGCGACCTAAATATATATATTTTAAGGGTTTCAAAAAAACCTAAAATCAGAAAAATAATACCCATGTGTAATCCTGATACAGCTAAGACGTGCATAGTCCCTGAAGTAGCATAAGCTGACTTTAGTTATTGGTCTAAATAATCCTTAATCTCAAGTACTAAGGCAACTACTACAGCCCTTGACTGAGCATCCCTAATTTGATTTTGAAATAAGGCTTTTGCCTTATGCCTCATTTCAAATGCCAAAGCACGGATACTAAAACGCGACGAGCTACCGATACCCATAATGTCATCATCTCTCACATAAGTCTGATGGTAAATATATTGACGGCTTAAGTATTGAGCATAATCAAAAGCCATAGGATTTTTAGGGAATTTGATGGAGAATAAACTTCCAGATACATAGAAATAAGAACCATAAGACCTGACCTTATTGTGTATTTCTTTCCGTACATGAAGTTGAATTTTCCCCTCCATTTTAATTGACAGATCGCCTAGGAGCACAGAATCTATTCGAAAGGTATATCTGACATATTTCTCTTGCTCAATAGGATCCTCTACAATCCAACCTGAAAAAGAGCTTATTTCCTGAATATCCACATGACTCAAATGGTCCACATCTTTACGCTCATTGGTGTAATAGGCCATGCCATATCCAATCAAACTAATCATTAACAAACCAGTAATCCCACTGAAAAATAAGGAATACTTCCTCACAACAAGCCAGAAGTAAAGAATCGCTAGCCCACTAAATATTGAAAGGATAGAATAAGATGTAATTTCTAAATGAAAATCATAGATCCATATGCCGAGGATCAAACTCAATAAATAGCGCAAAAAAGGATAGTTATTCCATAGATACATTCAGTTATACCGTTTTAAACAATATAACTCACTAATGAAAAAGTCGCGTTATTTTAATTAAGGAATGTAATGAAGTGACACTTATAATACTTAAGTCGTTTGAGACATCCTTTGATGCATAATATCTGCTTCTATAAATCTCGGTCCTACCGGTAAAAATCCTTGGTGGGCATAAAGGTTTATGGCTTCCAATTGCGCGTTTAAATACACAAGTACTCCCGATCCGAATTTACTTTTAATATCTACCAAAATGGATCTTAACAAATCTGTACCTAAACCTTTATTTCTATAAATTGGCAATACTGCGAACCTTTCGAGCTTCACGCCTTGAGAAGTTTTCCTCCAACGTGCGGTACCCAAGGCATTGCCCTCTTCATCTACCGCAACAAAATAATGAGCCAAACTTTCCGCATCTTCATGTACAATAGCCTCGGGAACATCTTGTTCATTTACGAAAACACGTTGTCTAATTTCATAAGATTTATGTAATAATACAGCTGAATTTGCTGCTACAACCTTATGATTCATAATATTTATGGTAGGCTTTGATAATACTTTTGACCAGGCGATGTCTAAGTACATCTCGCTCATCAAGGTGTACAAATCCAATATTTTTGGTCTCCTTAAGTACTTCTAACACTTCTAGCAATCCTGATTTTTGCCTTGGCGGTAAATCAATTTGAGACTTATCGCCCGTCACAATTACCTTTGAACTAGGGCCCATGCGTGTGAGAAACATTTTGATCTGACTTTGTGTCGCATTTTGGGCTTCATCCAGCAAAATAAAGGCATTATTGAGCGTTCTGCCCCTCATATAGGCCAATGGGGCTATCTCAATAATATTATTTTCCTGATAAAATTTCAACTTCTCTGGCGGAACCATATCACTTAATGCATCGTAAATAGGTCTTAAATAAGGATCTATTTTATCCTTCAAATCTCCTGGAAGAAATCCCAGACTTTCGCCTGCCTCTACCGCTGGTCGGGTAATAATTATTTTGGCCACGTCTTTATTTTTTAATGCCTTCACAGCCAAAGCCACCGATATATAAGTCTTCCCAGTTCCTGCTGGTCCTAAGGCGAAGACCAAATCATTTTTCTGTACGGCCGTTACTAGTTTTTTTTGATTTGGGGTCTTTGCACTTATTTTAATCCCTTTGGTACCATAAACCAAAATTTCTGCCAAATCATCACCCTCATTTAGATGATTTTCATCTGCTAAATATGAAATCACATGATCCCGCGTAAGATTCCCGTATTTGCGATAATGAAGAATCAATGAGTTCAAAATTTCATTGATCTTGACCAATTCAGGAGCGGCACCTTGAATAGTGATCTCATTACCTCTTGAGATGATTTTAGTGTCCGGAAAGGCCGACATGATCTCATTTATATTGGCATTTTCTGTTCCAAGAAAATCAACCAAGGGTATGTTTTCTAGTGTAAATATTTTTTCGAGCAAGTGAAGTGTCTTTTTAAAATTGTCTTTGCCTATTTTTACCATTACATATTTAATAACAAATAAAACAAATATTCTTTTCAAACATGGCCCTAATCACTTTTATGTCTGATTATGGATTAGAAGACCATTATGTAGCTGCTGCCAAAGGAACGCTGCTAAGCCTCAACCCCGAGTTAACCATCGTTGATATCAGCCATGAAATTAAATTATCAGATATCGCTCATGGAGGTTACGTATTACGCAATGCTTTCAAAAAATTTCCCAAGGGTACCGTTCATCTCATTACTATGAATTCTTCCAGAAGCCTGAAAAATCGATGGATTGGACTCACTTTGGAAGGCCACCACTTCATCGGCACAGATTCTGGTATTTTCAGTATTATAAGCACTGAAAACCCTTCCCTCGTCGTTGAAATTTGCCCTATTAATACAGAAACGACTTATCTAAAAATAGTTGATCAAGCCGTCAACGATCTGGCTATGGGACGTGGTCTTGAACACATTGGTCGGATCATAACTGATCACCTACAACTGATTGATCGAACCGCTAAAATTACAAAAAAAGGTATGATTGGCCATGTCATCCATATAGATCACTATGGCAATTTAATTACCAATATTAAGCATACTGATTATCTTGAAATCCAGAAAATTAACGGACAGGTGACCTTCCAAATACAAATAGGTAGAGAGATTTTTGATCGATTGCATGAAGGCTATGATGCAGTCGATCCTGGTGAGTGTTTTGTGTTTTTTAATTCAGAAAAAGTCTTACAAATTGGTATTAATATGGGGCGAGCCTCAGAACTATTAGGTATCCGAATGGATGCTTCTGTTTATATAAATTTCAATGTTCAATGATGCTATTGAGAATTGTCCGTATGGAATTTCAAGAAGAAAAAGTCTTAGATTTTCAGAAATTATTTAAAAATATCAAAGGTAAACTTTCTGATTTTAAAGGTTGTCAATCTATTCATTTATACAGAGATCAAGATCAATTCAATGTTTTCTATACGCACAGCCATTGGCTATCGGTAGACCATTTAAATAAATACAAAGCGTCTTTTTTTTTAAAACGACTTGGGCAGAGGTGAAAGTTTTGTTTGCAGACAAACCTCAAGCGTATTCTTTAATAGAAAAATACTAGGAACAGGTAAGTAATCGGCTGAAGCATTGAAGCTACAAAATTGATCCATATTGCATTGCCATTTCCATAAAGTCAACATAGTTGGTTCAAACTGATCTGAAAAAAAATATAACTAGAGATTGTTGATAAAATGAGAATTTATCTAAGGAAAAATCAAATAAATTTAAGTACC
>Ga0114997_10000219_pt1 | contig 45074 bp, 41 predicted proteins | sample ArcticOcean_MG_C_2_FD_87045 | JGI IMG/M metagenome (GOLD analysis project Ga0114997, IMG submission 87045) | Marine microbial communities from western Arctic Ocean - ArcticOcean_MG_CB4_136 | ecosystem: Environmental > Aquatic > Marine > Oceanic | place: Arctic Ocean: Canada Basin | collected... | reverse complement strand
GGGTGAGAAAGCAGCGGGTGAGAAAGCAGCGGGTGAGAAAGCACCAGGAAAGCTCCGCGCCCTTGCCTGACGCTGTTCGCACCCTGGTGGCGTGGTGTCCCGACTGGCCTGTTGTCGCCCTTGGGTATCCGCTCGATGAACCCGTGGCTGTGGTCCACGCCAACAAGGTGATCGCGTCGTCGTCGGCGGCCCGCCAGGCCGGGGTGGCCCGTGGCCTTCGTCGCCGAGTGGCGCAGTCACGTTGTGCCGAACTCGAAGTGGTAGAGCGTGATGAAGCGCGTGAGGCGCGATCGTTCGAACCGATCTTGGTCTCGCTCGACGACATCACTCCGCGAGTTGAGGTCACCCGGCCCGGCACCTGTGCGTTGGCCATGCGGGGTCCGGCCCGATACTTCGGCGGAGACGAAGCCGTGGTCGAGCTGGTGCAGCAGCGCATGGGCGAAGCACTCGCGGGCCGCACCGAAATTCGAGTGGGCATCGCCGACGGACCGTTCGCCGCGGGTCTTGCCGCCCGTGCGGCCAAACCCACCCGGATCGTGGAGGTCGGCAGGAGCCCAGAGTTCCTGGCGCCGATGTCGATCTCGGTTCTCGACCAACCCGACCTCACCGATGTGTTGGTGCGGCTTGGTCTGCGATCACTGGGCACTTTCGCGGCGCTCCCCGCCAGGGATGTCCTTGCCCGTTTTGGTACCGAAGGACAAGGTGCGCACCGCCTGGCCGCGGGCCTTGACGAACGGCCGCCCGATGCTCGGATGCCGCCGCCCGATTGGTCGGTCACCACCGAGATCGACCCGCCCGCCGATCGAGTCGACCGGGTGGCTTTTTGTGCGCGGTCACTGGCCGATGAACTGCATCAGCGGCTCGAACGTGAAGGCATCTCCTGTATCCGCATCGCGATCGAGGCCGAAACCGAATTTGGCGAAGTCCTTCTGCGGCTGTGGCGTCATGAAGGGGCGTTGTCGGCTGGGGCGATCGCCGATCGGGTGCGCTGGCAGCTCAACGGGTGGCTCAATGGTTCTGCCGCCACTCGCCCAAGCGGCGGTATCTCGCGCGTGTCGCTGCTTCCCGACGAGATCGTGCCGGCGAAAGGCCGACAGCTGGGGTTCTGGGGTGGCGAAACTGAGGTCGACGAACGCGCCGCCCGGGTGGCGGCTCGGCTGCAAGGCCAACTCGGAGCGGATGCAGTGAAGGTGCCCGAGCGCCGGGGTGGCCGTCACGCCGATGAGCAGTTGGTGCTGGTGCCGGCGGCAACGGTGGAGCTGCGAGGGCGCAGTCTCGCGGTCGACCACAACAACCCCGACACGGCGCCGTGGCCCGGACGGCTCCCCGCTCCGTCGCCCAGCCGCGTGCCGCCATCACCACGGGCGGCCGAGCTCTGTGACGCGGCGGGGGTGATGGTCACCGTCACCGGCCGGGGGCTTCCTTCGGCGGCACCGGCCGAGTTGGTGGTCGACGGTCGTCGCCAACCCATCACTGGTTGGGCTGGTCCGTGGCCGGTCGACGAGCGTTGGTGGGACACCGACGAACACCGTCGTCGGGCCCGATTCCAGATCCTCACCGCCGACGGTCAAGCCCGGCTCGTGACACTGGAAAACGGTCAGTGGTGGATCACCGCTTATTGGGACTAGTGACAGTGGGTTTGAGCCTCGACACCACGGTCGGCAACACAAAGCTGCGCACGAAACGAAGCCGGTTGCGCCGTTCCACGCCGAACACATGGGCGAGTTGTTCGCGACCGATCCGGCGCTAGGACGGACTGACCGCCTTCACGTCCGCTACCGAGGATGACCTCATCAAGGCTGCCGCTATCAAGGCTGAGCGCTCATGACCTTTCCGTCCGACACCTGCAGCGACACCGCCGGCTGACGAGGCTCGCAGCAACCTCTCTCTGCGTTGATCGCTCAACGCGGCTTCTTCGCAGATTCGCATCTCTAGGGCCCACTCGGTACGTATTACGACATGTGCGTCACATTTTGAATCCCCACGACGGACTGCTCGACCTTCGTTGCCTGGTTGGCGACCGTCCAATACCTGTTGCAGCCATCGACGAGCGCCTTCGGGATGTCCCCGGAGCCGCACTGGCTTCTGGCGTGTGGCGGCAAGAAGAACTGCAGGCGTCGCTCCATTTTCAACAAAAAAGGACCCGAAAACTATGAACATGATCGGCAAATTGGCACAGACCGTCGCTCCGCTCTGGATTCTGAACGTCTGGTTCAACCGGTTCAATAAGGACACCGGATATCGCGGCGGAAATGCCACGAACATGAAAGAGGAGTTCCTCGAGTACGGGCTGTCACAAGACACGATGTATGCGGTTGGCGCAGCAAAGGTGAGCCTGGCTGCGCTGATGCTGGCCGGCCACGCCAAGCCGCAACTCGTGCGACCCGCTTCGCTCGGACTCGCCTCGTTCATGCTTGGCGCTGTCGGTATGCACCTAAAGGTCGGAGATCCCGTGAAGCGCTACCTCCCGGCGATGTCGGTCTTCACGCTCGCCATGACCGCTGCGGTTCTTAGCGGCAAGGCCTCGCAGCCACCGTCTCCTACGAGTTGAGGAAGAGCACCACCAGCACGGCATTCAGGCATGCCAGTACCGCAGCAGGAACCATGAGCCGGGGTGTATCGCGTATCCTGATACGGACGTTCAGTCCGAGGACCATGAGCAGGGTGAGGCCAGCAGCCCCGAAGGCCCCCAGCGGCGCTATGGCCAGACCCAACAAGACTGCGAGTCCGCCCAGGACCTCCATGGTCCCGACGAAGGTGCGGATCCCCGGCATTTGGTACCGTGCAAACTCGTTTTTTAGCCGTGCTCGAAAAAGAACCTCGAAGCCGTACTTCAGGAACGCAAGTCCCGAGATGAGCGCCAAGACAATGAGGACCATGCAGGGCGAACCCTAGCGACCAGAATTGTAGTCCTGCTGCGGAGCTCTCCCCGAACGTATGTGATGGGCGAACGCGACGCGGGCCGACTCCGGATCTGAGTTGAGATAACTGGTTGGTAGCTGCGATCAGCTGACCTCCCCCGACGTGGACCGATTTGCCATCGGGCTAGGCCCTTCGGACCCCCTGAATGCGTTGATGGGATAGATACCGCTCTCGCACGTAGGGATAACGCTCTGCTCTCCCGTGCCAACTGACTACCATCTGTCAACTGAGACTCCCTCGGGGCTAACGCCTCGGGGGTTTCTTGGCGTTATAGGGAGCACGGGGAGCACTTCTTAGTTCTGCGTCCGTGTTCCTCAACGCGGAGATCTGGCGGGTGGCCAATGACTTCACGCTGCCTTTCTTCGCTTGCGTGGCCGCGTTGGTACTTGGGATTGGCAGCGTGTTTGTGATGTTGTCGGTTCGACGAATCACCGTCGACCTGGCTCGCTTTTCGAAGTGGGCCGATGTGCGGCCCTATTGCGACGCCACTCCGGTGGAAGAGATCGTGCCCGAGAACGATGCCACCGACCCGAACGCGCTTGCCTTGGGGCGCCGAGCGCAGTGGAACGTGGCGCTTTTGCTCTTTGTGTCGCAGGCCATCCAAATCCTGTTGGTCGCTCTCGTGATCACCGCGTTCTATTTGCTCTTTGGACTCCCCACTGTGCGAGAGACCACGCTGCTCCAATGAACCACAGCCACTGAACTCACGACGGCTGAGCATTGGGCCTCTCGCTGGTCGGTCTTCGGGGCCGAGCTGGTCTTCCCCCGCCAACTCGTGCTGGTGTCGGGTTTTATCGGCCTGATGTCGGGTTTGCAGTTTGCGGTGCAGCTGGTGACCGACGAGGCGTATCGAGCGGAGTACGCCGAGGGGACGACCGAAGAGATTCGCGAAGCCTTTGCTGTCCGGGCCGTATATCAGCGAGTTCTGGTTCGAGGAGAAGATTAGCTACCCTAATTGTTATGGGTGCTAAGGGAATTGCGACGGACCGGGCCTACGCGGTCACGGTGATTGCGCTCGGCCGAGCGATCGAGATAGCGGTCAATGAGAGCGGACTCACAAGCTCGCAGTTCCGGGCGCTGTCGCTCGTCGACGCCGGTATCACCTCGGGTGGTGTGCTCGCTCGTTTCCTCGCCGTACGTCCGCCGACCGTCACTACGGTGATGAACGGGCTCGTCGACGACGGCCTCGTGAGTCGTGCCCGAGCCGAGGACGACCGGCGGCGAGTCGACTACGAAGTCACAGCAGCTGGCCGCGTGGCGCTCGACGCCGCGAACGAAGTAGCCGACGCCGTGCTCACCTCTCTCACCGAAGCGTTCGGTGCTGATGACCGCAAAGCCGCTCGCGCCGGCCTCGATATTTGGCGCGCCGCCCTCGACGCAAAACGAACCGGCCGATGACCGCCGTCGCCACCGAAGATCTCGCTCGATACCTGGAACCAGAGGGACGGCCCGATCCCGACACCAGCAAGGGGTGGATTCGTCGCCTTCTGCCCGTGATCGCGCCGATGAAGGTCGGCCTGATCGTCGCCACGACGGGGACAACGATCGGCATGGTGGCCCGCATCGTCGTGCCCGCGGTGCTGATGCTGGCGATCGACAACGCCCTCGACGAGCAGACCGACTCAATCGCCCCGTATGCGATCGCGATCGGGGTGCTCTCGGTGGTCGGCTTCGTTTCTAGCTACGCAGCGCGGCGAGAGATGTTCCGGGTGGCCTTCCGCGTTGAGACCGCGATGCGCCACGCCGTGTTCGATCACCTCTCTCGTATGTCGGCGTCGTTCTACGACCGCAGCGAGACCGGGCAACTCCTCGCTCGAGCCAACGGCGATATTCGCTCGGTCCAGATGTTCTTGAACTTCGGTCCGTTCATGGTGCTGTCGCTCGCCAGCTTGGTGATTGCCCTCGGCTTCATGTTCGCCGTGAGTGTGCCGCTGACGCTGGTGACGATCATTCCCATTCCAATCGTGGCGTTCATCGGCTTGAGGAGTCGTCATCCCCAACTGCCGGCGTGGTGGCTCGTGATGGCGCGCCAGGCCGAGGTTGCGACGCTGGTCGACGAGAACATCGCGGGTGTGCGGGTCGTGAAGAACTTTGCCGGCGAGCAGCATGAGGTTGCTCGTATGGCCGGTGTGGCCGACCAGCTTCGGTGGGCGATGGTCAAGGGCGCTGACGTGACAGCGCGTTACGTACCCGCGCTCGAGCATCTGCCTCGCATGAGCATGGTCGCGGTCTTGCTGTATGGCGGCTTGTTGGTGGAAGACGGCACGCTTGGTATTGGCGCCTTGGTCGCGTTTAGCTCGTATGTCGTGATGGTGCAGGTGCCTTTCCGGTTCATTGGGCACCTTGTGCAGATGGCGCAGCGGGCGAAGGCTTCCTCTCTCCGTGTGTTCGAAATCTTTGACGAAGAGATCACGATCGCCGACATCGAGCAGCCGACCGACATCAGTAAGGCCCGCGGTCGCGTGCAGTTCAACGACGTACGGTTTGGCTATGGCGGCGACGCCGATGTGCTCCGGGGCTTCATGCTCGATATCCAGCCGGGCGAGACCGTTGCGTTAGTCGGAGAGACTGCATCCGGTAAGTCCACCGTCGCTCGACTCCTGCCTCGTTTTTACGACGTACGTAGCGGCGCGATCCAAATCGATGGTGTCGACGTGCGAGAGGCCTCCCTTTCGAGCCTCCGTTCTGTGGTCGGCGTCGCCCTCGATGACCCCTTCCTCTTCTCGATGAGCATCCGCGACAACATTGCGTTCGCCGACCCGACCGCATCCGACGAACGAGTGCGGGCGGCCGCCCAAGCGGCGCAGGCGCTGGGGTTCATCGAAGAGCTTGACAACGGCTTTGATGAGGTTGTGGGGGAGCGGGGCTACACCCTCTCCGGCGGTCAACGCCAACGAATCTCGCTGGCTCGGGCCTTGCTGCACGACCCCCAGGTCCTGGTGCTCGACGACGCCACATCGGCGATCGATGTTCGAGTCGAAGAGAAGATCCACGCCGGACTTCGCGTGGCCACGGCCGACCGCACCGTGATTGTGATCGCCCATCGGCTGTCGACAATCTCGCTGGCCGATCGGGTGGTACTGCTCGACGAGGGTGTTGTTGCCGCCACTGGCGTCCATGAAGATCTGATCAAGTCTGAGCCGCGTTATCGACGTCTCCTTGAACACATGGAGGACGACTCATGAGTATGGCCGGATGGGGCGGCCACGCCGATACCGGTTTCAGCGGTGTGCCGGCCGAGGTGAAAGAAAAGGTCGAACAATGGATGGCTGAGGGGCCGCCCGAGGTGGCGGCCGACCCGCCGCCGTTTAGTCAGACCGAATACGACCGCAAACCCTTCACGATGGCGCACTTCCTACGTCCCTATTTCGGCGCGCTGTTCGGCGTGTTCGTGCTGGTGGCGATCGAAGCGGTGATGGCCCAGACCGGGCCGTTGCTTCTCCAGATCTCGATCGACGAAGGCATCCGTAAGGGCGACCGCGATCTCGTAGTGATGATCGGCGTGATCTTCGCGATCTTCGTTCCGACCTCGATCGTGGTCGGCATCGCTCGAACAATGGCCGCGGGGCGCGTTGGCGCTCGTGTCATGGCCAACCTCCGCGTGCAGTTGTTCGCTCATTTCCAGCGACTCAGCATCGACTTCTACACCAACGAACGCGCCGGTCGTTTGCTCAGCCGGATGACCAGCGACCTCGAGCCGCTGCAGCAACTGTTCCAGCAGGGATTGGTGCAGCTGGCCGTGCAGGGTGTGACCCTCGTGGCCATCACGATCGTGCTGTTTGTTCTGAATCCCTTGCTCGCGTTGATCACCGTGGTCGCCGTGGTGCCGGGCACGCTGATCCTGTCGCTCTGGTACCGCCGGGTTGCGGGCGAAGCCCAGCTTCGGGTGCGCGACACGATCGCCGAGGTGCTGGCCCATCTGCAGGAGAGTCTCGCCGGCATCCGAATCGTCACCGCCTATAACCGTCGCCGCCGCACGGTGGTCGAACATCAGAACGAAGCGGGCGAATACCTCGATGCCAACGACCGCACCGCGCAGATCAACGGCATCTACGGGCCGGGCTCCGAGGCGATGGGTCCGCTGGCGCAAATGGTCCTGCTGGTCATCGGTGGCAATCTGGTGCTCGACGGACGGGCATCGCTCGGCGAGCTGATTGCCTTCGTGATCTATGTCGGTGCCTTCTTCGCCCCGATCACTGAGCTGGTGGCGCTGTACAACATCTACCAACAGGGCCGGGCCTCGGTCGTGAAGCTCGGCGAAGTTCTGGCCACGGAACCGTCGGTGCCCGAGTCGCCCACGGCGATCACACTGCCGCCAGTCGAAGGAGAGATTCGACTGCAGGGCGTGATATTTGGGTACGACCCCACGCATCCCGTCATCAGTGGTATCGACCTGGCGATTCATCCCGGCGAGACCATCGCGATCGTTGGGCCAACCGGTGCCGGAAAGTCCACGATCGCCAAGCTACTCAACCGTTTCTACGATCCGACCGAGGGTGTCATCACGATTGACGGCCACGATATTCGCGACGTCACGCTGTCATCATTGCGTCGCCAGATCGGCGTTGTCCCGCAGGAGCCGTTCCTCTTCGGCGGAACGATTCGCGACAACCTGCTCGTCGGAAACCGAGACGTTGGCCATCAGGACCTGGAAGCGGTTTGCCAACAGGTCGGCCTCGGCCGACTCCTTGACCGCATGCCCGAGCGCCTCGACACGCCCTGCCATGAGCGTGGCGTGGCCCTTTCGGCCGGCGAGCGTCAGCTCCTGGCCTTGGCCCGCGCCTTCCTGTCGCAGCCGCGCCTCCTCGTGCTCGACGAAGCAACGTCGTCCCTCGACCTGCGCACCGAACAAGCGGTCGAGACCGCCCTCGACGTCGTGCTCGAAGGCCGCACCGCGGTGATCATCGCACACCGTTTGCAGACCACCATGCGGGCCGACCGGATCGTCGTGATCGACAACGGCGTCGTCGCCGAAATCGGCACCAGCGACGAACTCATCGCCGCCGGCGGCCACTTCACCGAAATGTGGAAAACTGGCGGCCTGCATTAAGGGCGAGTTCGGCGGAGCCGAAGTCGTAGGAACCCGAAGGGTTCCCTCTGACCCGCTCCACAACTAGAGCGCCGCGGCATCCATATCCTCGCCGATGCCTAGGTAGTCGGCTTCATCGGGGCCGGCGACGGGGGTGTGGAGCTCTTCGTAGGTTGGCCCGTACTGCTCGGCCAGAGGGGCGAGTTTCTCGAGGTCGAAGCCATAGAGGTTGGCCGCGTTGCCGGAGAGCATCTTCTCGCATTCTTCGTGATCGAGGCCGGCGAACCGGCGGCGCAGATGCTCCTTGGTGTTCGGATGTGTGCCCTCGTCGTGCGGGTAGTCACTGCCCCACATGAAACGATCGATGCCGACCGTGTGGCGCACATCCATGTCGGCCTGGCCGGGACCAGATACGCCGACCCAGCCGCAGTTCGCCCACTGTTCACTGGCGAGCATGGTGGGCAGTGCACCCTTGTCGTACTTGATCTCGCCGGTCTCGCCGGTGTCACGAATCCGCGAGATGGTGTTGTCGAGTTGATCGAGCAGCGGCGGGATCCATGAAGCACCGATCTCCGTGAGCACGAATTTCATCTTCGGGAAGCGTTCGAAGACGGAGCCCATGATCATGTGGACGAGCGGACGCTGCGTGTAGAACGCGACCTCGTTGATGTAGAGCAGCATCGAGATCGGGTATTTGCCGTAGTCGGGGTTGCCGGTGCCGGAGTGCATGTTGACCGGAATCTCAAGGTCGGCGAGCACTTCCCACAGCGGGTTGTAGATCGGGTCGTGGAGCGGCTTTACCCACTTCACATCGGGGGCAATATTCGGCAACAGGATTCCGCCGCGTAGGCCGTTTTCCTTGATCCACTTAGCGTCTTCGATTGCGTCGTCAACATCGTTAAGGAAGATCTGGCCGACGCCCGCACGACGTTCGGGGTAGTCCTCGCAGAACTCCTTGAGCCAGCGGTTGTGGGCCTGGATGCCGGCCCGCCGTTTGCGGTACTCCTCGGCTGTCGGGGGCTGAGCGAACAGCACGAAAGTTGGAAAAAACGGCGGCACAGTGTTCGGGAAGATGACTTCGCCAACCACCCCTTCTTCGTCGAGCTGCGCCTGGTTGCGCATGTCGTTGTCCCAGTTGCGCAGCCGGCGGTTGTCGCCCAAGTCCTTGTACGGGTTCTTATAAACGCCCCGCCAGTCGTCGAACTCCTGGTGAAACTCGCTGTCGAGGTATTCGCGGTATGCGGCGTGGCTACCGCCCGCGTGCGTGTCGGCAGAGATCACTGTGTAATACCCGTGGGACGTGTCAATGGCGGTCATGGGACCAGCTTTGCCTACAGTTGGGCATGGCCGCCAACCTTGATCTGCCCGGTGAGGACGACCCCCGCCGCCAAGAGCTGCGCGAATGGTTCGCGACGCACCCCAATGCCACGCCAACTCAACTTCGTGATCGCGGCCTTGTCGTCCCCCATTGGCCCGAGCCGTGGGGCCTCGACGCTGAGCCGGTTCACCAACTGATCATCGAAGAGGAGATGAAACGAGCGGAGGCCAAGAAACCGATCAACCCGATTGGCACCGGCCACTGCGGTCCAGTCCTCGTCGTGCACGGCTCACAGGAGCAGCAGGATCGATACCTCCCGCTGATGCTGACGGGGGAGGAGATGTGGTGCCAGCTCTTCAGCGAACCAGACGCCGGTTCGGACCTGGCCAACCTCTCGACTCGAGCCGTTCGCGACGGCGACGAGTACATCATTAACGGCCAGAAGACCTGGACGAGCCTCGCGGATGTGGCCAAGTTCGGGATCCTGATCGCCCGCACCGACATCGACGTCTCGAAGCACACCGGGATCAGCTACTTCATCATCGACATGGCGACCCCGGGCATCGAGGTGCGCCCGATCTTCAACATGAGTGGTGGCGGCCTTTTCAACGAGGTCTTCTTCGATGAAGTGCGTGTTCCCGCAGACAACTTGATTGGTGAGCAACACAACGGCTGGGGAATGGCCAAACTGACCCTCGCCAATGAGCGCGTCTCGCTGAGTCAGGGCGGCCTCCGCTGGGGCCACGGGCCGACGGTGCGTGACCTCGTCGATGCCGTACGCGCTCGAGGAGGCATCAAACGCGGCCCGCAGAAGGAACGACTGCTCTCCGCCTATATCGACGGCGAGATTCTCCGTTATCACCGGCTCGCGCTGGTGGCCGCCAAGCTCAACAAGAAGCCGGGGCCCGACGCGTCGTTGCGAAAGGCGCTCGCCGATCCGCACGGCAAGGTCGTTTATGAGCTCGCCGTAGATCTCATGGGGCCGGCCGGCACCCTGGCCGGCGGCTACGAAGACGGCAGCTGGGCTGAGTGGAGCGACGGATTCTTATTCTCGCCCGCCTTGACGGTGGGCGGCGGAACCAGTGAAGTACTAAGAAACATCATCGCCGAGCGCCTGCTCGGGCTGCCCCACGACCTCGATGTCGAACAGGGGCTGACGTGGAAGGAAGCGCAGCAAATACAGCACAAGGGGTAATCGTTCGGGGGACCGATGGCCAAGGGGGACGAAAACCAAGCTGACGGCGCACCGAGCGCCGCCGCGCTCGCGGGCATGGTCCTCGACGAGGAGGCGGCCCGGCGTGATGCTGCGGTCCAAGAGGAGATCCTGTTCGCTGACGAACTGCTCCCCGGCGTCGGGAGCGAGGAGCTGGCTCTCAAGAAGGGCCTCGTCATGGGAGGCGGTGCCGCAACCTTCGTCGTCTTGCTAATCCTGAACTCGCTCGACGAACTCCAGACCTCCGCGTTCGCGCTTCTTGCGCCCGACATTCGCGACAGCTTCGGTGTCGGTGACGGCCTCATCACTTTCATCGGTGCGATCTCCGCCGCGTTTGTTGTGCTCGGAGCGGTTCCGATGGGCTGGCTGGCCGACCGCTGCAAGCGGGGCCCCGTGATCGGCTGGTCGAGTTTGATGTTCAGCGTCTTCGTCTTCCTGAGCGGGATCGCGCCGAATGCATTCGCCTTCTTCTGGACGAGATTCGGCGTGGGGATCGCGAAGGCCAACACGATTCCCGTGCATGGATCGATGGTGGCCGACACCTACCCGATCGGCATCCGCGGCCGGCTCGGCGCGATGACGGCGATCGCTGGTCGCGGCGTCGCGGTCTTGAGCCCACTGCTCGTCGGCCTGATCACCGAGGTTGCCAATGGGCCCGGAGAAGTCGATGGCTGGCGCTGGTCGTACTACATCCTCGGCGTGCCGGTTGTGTTCTTCGCATTCGCCGCATTTCGGCTACGTGAGCCCATCCGCGGCCAGTGGGAGAAAGAGGACGTTCTCGGCGAGGTGATAGCGGAGGACGATCCGTTGCCACCGAGCATGGACGCAGCGTTCGCTCGCTTGTGGCAGATCCGCACCCTCAAAGGCGTGATTGTCGGGTTCTCGGCGATGGGGTTCGGCATCTTCACTGCACCTTTCCTGGAGAACCTTTATCTCGAAGACGAGTTCAACCTCGAGGCGCTCGACCGGGGCATCGCGAAAACGGCCGGCGGTGTCTTCGTGATGATTGCCTTGGTGTGGATTGGGCCAAAGTTCGACCGCCTATATCGGCGTGATCCGGCGCTCGTGCTGCGGCTGGTGGGCGGCCTGATCTTCTTCTCGGCGTTCTTGATGCCCGTGCAGTACTTCATGCCGAACGTCACGAGCTTCGTGATCTTCTCGATCCCACGCGAGGTCATGTTGTTCTCGGCGTTCGCGATGGTGCAGCCGATGCTCCAATCAATCGTGCCGTATCGCCTGCGGGGCCTCGGCGCGGCGCTCGGCACGCTCTACATCTTCTTCACCGGTGCAGTCGGCGGCGGGCTGGTTGCCCTGCTCTTCGCCGACACGTGGGGGGCGCGGACCACCGTCCTGGTCGTGTCGGTGCCGACGACGCTGCTCGGTGGCGCCTTGATGGTGCGAGCCGCGAGCTTCGTGAAGTACGACCTGTCACAGGTGGTCCAAGAGCTCCGGGAGGAACTCGACGAGACACAGCGCCGCTCGGCCGACCCGGAGAACGTCCCGGCTTTGCAGGTCAACAACCTCGACTTCAGCTACGGCAAAGTGCAGGTGCTCTTCGACATCGAGTTCGAGGTGGCGAAGGGCGAGTCGCTCGCGTTGCTCGGCACAAATGGCGCGGGCAAGTCCACGGTCCTGCGCGTCGTGAGCGGACTGGGCACCCCCAGTCGAGGAGTGGTGCGCCATCACGGGCGAACGATCACGTTCAGCTCACCGCAAGTCCGCTCGGCGCTCGGTATTCAGCAGCTCCCGGGCGGCAACGGCGTGTTTGCCGACATGACCATTCAGCAGAACCTCGTGATGGGCGCCTACAAGTTCCGCGCCGACCGCGCCGATGTGCAGCGGCGCATCGGCAGTGTGAAGGAGCTCTTCCCGACGCTCGTCGGCCGAGAGAAGGAACTTGCCCGGAACCTTTCCGGCGGGCAGCAGCAGATGCTCGCGCTGGCAATCACGATGCTGAACGAGCCTGACATCCTCTTGATCGACGAGCTCTCGCTCGGCCTCGCTCCGACGGTCGTCGCCGAGCTGCTCGAGCTGATCGACCGGCTCAGAGAAGCCGGTCAGACGATGATAATCGTCGAGCAGTCGATCAATATCGCGCTCCAGGTGAGCGATCGAGCGATCTTCCTCGAGAAGGGCCAGGTCCGGTTCGAAGGGTCAGCGGCGGAGCTCCTGGAACGTGACGACATCGCCCGCGCCGTGTTCCTCGGAGACGAGGGCGGATGATCGCCGACATCCTGATCTGGGACTGGATTTGGGCCTGGTGGGTCGATCGCAGCTCCTGGCAATTCGTCTTCGACGGGATCGTGATCGGCCTCGTCTACGGGATGATCGCGATGGGCATCGTGCTCATCTATCGATCGACCAAGGTGATCAACCTCGCGGTGGGCAACATGGGGCTGCCGGCCATGGGCCTGATGGCGATCATGGTCGTCAACTACAACTTCCCCTACTGGATAGCGCTCGTCATCGCGATCGCGGTCGGAATAATCAGCGGTGGCGTGCTGGAGCTCGCTGTAGTGCGACGGCTTTTCGACGCGCCCCGCGTCATTGTCCTCGTTGCCACCATCGGCATTGCGCAGCTCATGCAAGCGCTCCTCCTAGCGCTGCCCGACGCCACGCCGTCTCAGGGCGAAGGGTTCCCCGTGCCACTGGGTGGAGAATGGGAGACGTTCTGGAGTGTCGACGTTGAAGGCCCGGATCTCACCATTCTCGTGGTGGTCCCCGCAGTGGCGATTGGCCTCTCGCTTTTCCTGAACCGGACCGTGTTCGGTCAGACAGTGCAGGCATCGGCAGCCAATCCGGATCTGGCTCGCTTGCAAGGGATCAGCCCGCGCACGGTCTCATTTTTCGTGTGGTGCGTCGCTGGCCTACTTGGAGCGACGGCGATGATCCTCCTCGCCGGTCGCGGCGGTCAGGCGACCGGTTTCCAAAATCTCGGGCCGGTCACGATGACCCGGGCGCTGGCCGCAGCGGTCATCGCCGGCATGTTTTCCTTCCGTCGAGCCATGATTGCTGGCGTCGCGCTCGGACTCCTTCAACGCCATGTCCTTCGGATTCATCTCGACGAACCTGCCCTCTTCGACTTCGTGCTCTTTGTCATCGTGGTTATGGCCATCGTGCTGCAGCACCGGGGCGAGGGGAAGGGCAAAGCGTCGTTCTCGTTCGTCTCGAAGCGCCGTCCGATTCCGCCTCACCTGCGATCAATCTGGTGGGTGCGACATCTTGCTCACTTCGGGCCCGCCCTTTTGCTGGTGATCGGCCTTCTCCTTCCCGCCCTTATCGACTTGCCGAGCCGCCACCGGATCTACGCCCGCATCGTGGCGTTCGCCGTTTGTGCGCTCTCGGTCACGGTCATCACGGGCTGGTCCGGCCAGGTGTCACTCGCCCAAATGGCCTTTGCGGGGTTCGGCGCGCTTTTGGCGGCGGCGTTTAACCGCGGCCTCCACATCGGGGTGGGCTTCGGCGACATCCAGGTGTTTGCGCTCACGCTTCCCGATCTTCCTTTCCTGGTGTCCATGCTGGCGGCGGCGTTGGTCACCTCGCTGATCGCGGCCGTTGTCGGCGTCGGGTCGCTGCGCGTCCGTGGACTGTTGCTGGCGGTGAGCACATTCACGTTTGCCCTCGCGGCGCAGGCCTACCTCTTCCGTCGCGACGTGCTCGACGATGGCGAGGGTTCCGCCGTCGGCTTCAACCGCGGCAGCGTCGGACCTTGGAAGCTCGAGAGCGAGCGCGACTATTACTATTTCGTGCTGGCGGTGTTGGTCATCTTGTTGGTGATCGTCGCCCGCCTGCGTCGGTCGGGAATCGGGCGGGCGATCATCGCGGTGCGCGACAACGAAGACAACGCCAGCGCCTACGGAGTGTCACCGGTGCGCATGAAGCTCATGGCGTTCGCGATTGCGGGCGGGATTGCCGGCCTCGGTGGCGCCTTGCTCGGTGGCCTCGTAGAGAACGTCCCTCTCGCAAATCAGTTCTTCACGATCGACGATTCTCTGACGGTGGTCGCGATGGTGGTTATCGGCGGGCTGGGCACTCTGCTCGGGCCGCTGGTGGGCTCGGTGTGGATCATCGGACTGCCCTCGTTTTGGCCCGACAACGATCTGGTGCCGCTCTTCACTTCCAGTGTCGGGCTGCTGATCTTGATCCTGTACTTCCCGGCCGGGCTCGTCCACATCGGCTACGTCGCCCGCGACGCGGTGGTCGATCGAGTGTTGCGCCGCTATCCGGCACCGCTGGCGTCGTCGTCGCCGGCGGTCCCGATCTCGCTCTCGTCTGGTGATCGGGCCGAGCCAGAGGGTCGCCTTGCGCTCGAGACCAGGGACATCGATGTGAGCTTCGGAGGCATCTTGGCGGTTTCCGGTGTCAATTTTGAGGCCGCTCATGGCGAGATCGTTGGCCTTATCGGCACGAACGGTGCGGGGAAGTCGACGTTGATGAACGCCATTGGCGGCTACGTTCCATCGAGCGGCGAGATTGTGATCAATGGCCACGACGTGACGAATCTGCCGTCATATCAGCGGACGCAGCGCGGGCTTGGGCGCACGTTCCAAGCCGCCGAGCTGTTCCCCGAGCTCACGGTGCGCGAAACCGTGCTCGTCGCCCTTGAGGCGCGTAAGCGAACCGGCTTCATTTCGACCTCGCTCTTCATTCCGGTTGCCCTTCGACGCGACCGTCGCAAACGCGTGCAAGCCTCCGAGCTCATCGATTTCCTCGGTCTCGGGCGTTATGCCGACACGTTCATCAACGAGCTGTCGACGGGCACTCGCCGCATCGTGGAGCTGGCGGGCCTGCTCGCGCTCGACGCTCGTGTGCTCTGTCTCGACGAGCCGACGGCGGGTCTCGCACAACGTGAGACCGAGGCGTTCGGCCCGCTGATCAGCTCGATCCGGTCTGAGCTCAACGCGACGATGATCGTGATTGAGCACGACATGGGTCTGATCATGTCGCTCTCGGATCGGGTGTACTGCCTCGAAGACGGCATCGTGATCGCGGAGGGAATCCCCGACGATGTGCGCGCTGATCCGGTGGTGATCGCGAGTTACCTCGGGACCGACCGTCGAGCGATTGACCGTAGTGATCTCCGCCGCAACTAGATCAGCGTCACAATTAGTCGACGGAATCCACGTCGGTGACCGGTTCGAGTTTCCCGATCTCGCCCGATGTGAAGTCGAATTGGCCAATACGTAGCGAGTTGTCGGCGTCGTACTTGCCGGCGCTGATGCTGGCGAACACGACGTTGGCGAGTTCGATCTTGCCGATCTGATCTAGGCCGGCCCGGAACGTGGTCGGGTTCAGATCGCCACCGGCAAAGTCGCCGGCCGCCTTCAACACACTGAGGTACTGGCACGGAGCGGTCGCCCCGGCAACCCAGTCGGGATCACCCTCAGGAACCTCGTCGGGGTGAAGCACATCGATCCCCGCGTTGTTGCGCAGGAGGTCGTAGCAGGCCTGGCTGGCATCGAGCTCCCATGACTCGTCGCGCGAGGCGCCCATCGGCGCGTAGGCGCCGTCGTAGAGCGACGGTGGCCGTTCGTCGAGGCCGCCGATCGTGTTGACCTGTGTCCCCGTGTCGATCGCGAGGATCGTGCCGGTGAAGCCGTTCTCGCGCATGTGAGCGATGCCGAATGCGATCCCGGACTGAATGATGATGAGGGTGTCGATGTTCTCATCGTCGATGACCTCGGCATACACACTGGCCTGCTCGGCGAGTGCGACTTCGTCGCCCTGCGGCACGTTGCTGGTGAACGACTGGACGACATCAATTCCGAGTTCGCTGAGCGCCGGAAGCACCACGTCCTCAGTCACGGTCTCGTGTTCGGAGGAGTCGTCATAAGTGGCAACCCGTCCATCGAGGAGGCCGAGCTCCTGGTAGAGGGCCAGCGTGCCCTGGTGGCGTCGCGGTGAACTCATGACTGTCGAGACCCACGGCATTGTCGCCTTGGGGTAATGGGCGGGTGTATGCGTGCCGCCGATGACCATGTGCTCTTGCTGCTCGACGAAGCAGAGGATGCTGTCGATCGCGGGGCCGGCGACGCCGCCGAGGACGATGAACACTTCGTTGTCTTGCGTGAGTTCGATGCACGCGTCGTCGGCTGATGCAGTGAACACGGGGTTGTATTCCCGGTAGACCATCTCGACTTGGCGGCCCGCGATTCCACCGTCGGCGTTGACGTCATCGATCATCGTCTGCCAGATCAGCTCGCGGTCGCCTTGGTTGATGTCGACCAAACCCAGCTCGCGGAGCTCGTCGAGATCGGTCGTGAGGACGCCGACCGTGATGGTGTCGGCCGTGACCCCTCGATACGAGTCGAAGGGCGCGACCTCTTCTGGCGGCTCCGGCGGGTCGTCGCCGGGCGCGGCTGTAGTGGTCGTCGTCGTGGTGGTGGTGGTCTCACCAGTGCCGGTCTCCGTGCCGCCGTCATCGCTGCATGCAGCGGCGACGAGTGCGAGGACCACGAAAAGCACTACAAAGTGCTGGCGGGTTCGAGCGGTCATGGTGTCCCCCTAAGGCCCAGACGGCTAAATGTGTTATCCGTTTTGTAGCAGATCTCGAAACGAGAGACCAGGGACACGCTCAACCAGGACGTTGCCCTTCTAATTCTTCGGCAGGTCCTTGAACGGGGTGGTCTTCGCCGGACCGGGCTCTTTTGGGAGGCCGAGGAAACGTTCGCCGAGGATGTTGCGTTGGACTTGATCGGTGCCGCCGTAGATCGATGGGGCGGGGGAGTTCAGGGTGGTGGCCTGGACCTCGCCGCCGCCCGGGCCCGCGGCCGCGTCGGCGCCGCCGAGCATGCCGGCCGCCCCGATCGACTGGTTGCCAGCCTCACGACGCATGCGAGCGATCTCGCTCATCGCGAGCTTGCCGAGGTTGCCGATAGCGGGGACCGCGCCGCTTCGGGCCCGGAGACCGAGCATCCGGTTGACCTCTTCACGAATGTGGAGGCGCATACGCGTGTCGCGTCGCTGGGCGCCACCGAGGCCGAGCGGTTCGGCGATTCGCTGGAAGCGAACGGCTGAGGGTTCATCACCGGGTTTGGCCCGTGGGCCGCCGATGGAGCGGAGTCCGAAGCCGCCGGCGGGCTTGTCGAGATCCTCCGACGTTGCCCCTGCCGACGCGTACGGAAGTTCAACCGCGGCGCCGGAGAGGCTCATACGTTCGAACGTGAGTGTGGTGTTGCCCACGCGCCAACCGTCGTTGAGATCGCCGATGAGATTTGGGGCCGGAACCCGGGTGTCGTCCATGAACACTTCGTTGAAGAACGCCTGGCCCGTCATCTCGACGAGCGGCCGAATCTCGACGCCGTCTTGCATCATTGGGAAGGCGAACCAGCTGATGCCGGCGTGTTTCGGCTGATCGATGTCGGATCGAGCGAGGAGCATTCCGTAGGTGGTGCCGGCGGCGAGGCTGGTCCACACTTTCTGCCCGTTGACTATCCATTCTTCGCCGTCGAGATCGGCCCGGGTGCTGAGCCCGGCGAGGTCAGAGCCGGCGCCCGGCTCGGAGAAGAGCTGACACCAAGATTCGGTGCCGTTGAGGATTGGTTTGATGAAGCGCTCTATCTGCTCGAGTGTGCCGTGGTTCGCGATTGTGGGCGCGGCCATCATCGTGCCGATGTTTGACGGTGCCCCCAGCGTGCCGATCTCGGCGAGCGCTCGTTTGACCTCGTTCTCGTCTTCTTTTGAATATCCACGGCCGAAGGCTTGCTCAGGCAATGTTGGCAAGGCGTAGCGCTCATCGGCGAGCAGCTGCCACCACTCCCGCACGGTCATCTCTGGGTCCCAATGGGCCTTGGCCCAGGTGCGCACGTCGTCGCGAATCGTCATGGCGTTGACGGTAGTGGCAGGGGTCACCCCGACGTCCATTCCGGGCGGCGGGTACCTACTATGCGCGCTTGCAGGCGAATCGAGAAGTGAAGTGGTATTCGGCCGCGGCCGTGGTGGCCCCGGCGCTCTTCGTTCTCGCCCCTGGTTTTCTGGTATTCGCGGCGGTAGCCGTCGTGGTGGCGGGTCGGCTGACACGGGGCGGATCGCGATGCACTGTTCCCCGGCTGGCCAGCAATGACCTGATGGTCATGGGTGTGGCGTTCGCTCTCGCCGCGGTGTGGTCTGCCGTTGCCGGCTCGGGTGGGTTCGAAGCAGTAGGCGCCGTGCTGCTGCTCCTCATTACCGAGATGGCTCGCCCGACCTCGTATGCCAACCCCATCCACTTTGGTGAGGTGGCGCTCGTGCTGGGCTTCGTGGCCGCAGTCACTCGAGGCATCGCTACGGGCAACCCTAAGAGCATCGACCGATGGACGCTCGTTGCGGTTGGTGCGGCGCTCACCGCCGCGCTGCTCTCTCACGCTCGAGGTGGCTGGATCGCCCTTCCGGCCATCATCCTGGTGACCGCCGTGCATCACGTCCGCTCGCCGGACCCCCGTCGACTTCGATATGTCGTTGCCCTCTCGCTGGCCCTCATGCCGGCGCTCGGGCTCGCCGCAACGGCGACCGACCGTGCCGCTCTCAATGCCTTCGACCGTGGCATCTCTGAGACGGTCGAGTACGTCGCCAACCATGGCCTCGAAGACACCGGGGAGACCTCGGTCGGTGCCCGTCTCGAGATGTGGCGCAGCGCGTTCGAAGGGTTCCGTCGTGAACCCACCCTCGGCATTGGGTGGGGCAACATGGACGACCGATTCCAGGAAGACGTCGACGCCGGTGTGCGGGCCGAATGAATCGCTGAGCACAGTCATCCCCACAACCAATACCTCTCGCATCTCGCCAGTGGCGGCGTCGTCAGCTTAGGTACGTTCCTGGCCCTCCTCGGTGTGCCGGGGTGGATCTGCGGACGTGCGCTCATGCGTCGACGCGGGGACGTTCAGGCGCTCGGTGGCGCGGGCCTTGTCGTGATCGTGGGTTACGCGATTTTCTCGCTGACCGACTCGGTCTTCGAATCGGCGTCGCCTCTGGTGTTCTTCGTGGCTGCCGTGGGCACGATCGTGGCGCAGATTGATCGAGTGGAAAGCGAACAGGTGTTCGTCTATCCTTCGATCGATGGGATGGAACAACCCCAACGTCTCGTGGAAGGACATCGAATGGACGCTCTCTGATCGTCCGCCCTCTGGTCGCGTTCTTGAAGAGGTACTGGGTGAAGAGATACTGGGTGATGGTGGCGATAGCCCGGCCTGGTCGCGAAAGCGGGCCAAGTATGAGCCGCCGGTCGAGCCGCCGAAATACCGCAGTGCCACGCCGTATGCCGAGCTGCATTGCCACTCCAACTTCTCGTTCCTCGATGGCGCCTCACACCCCGAAGAGCTCGCCGAAGAGGCCGCCCGTCTCGACCTGAAGGCGCTGGCCCTCACCGATCACAACGGCTTCTACGGAATCGTTCGTTTCTCCGAAGCCGCCCGGGCCATTGGTTTGCCTACCGTGTTTGGGGCCGAGCTCACGCTGTCTGAACCGGAGATCGACTTGTCTCGTCCGGGTCCGGCCGATCCGGTGGGGGAGCACATGGTCGTGATCGCTCGAGACCCGCAGGGGTATGCCTCGCTGGCCCGAGCGATTAGCGAGGGGCAGCTGGCCGGCCAGAAGGGTGCGCCGCGGATCAGCTACGAGCGGCTCGTGGAGCTGGGCGGGTCCAGCGATCATTGGCTGATCCTCACCGGTTGCCGGAAGGCATCGGTGCCGAAAACGTTGGTCGAATCTGGCCCCACCGCGGCCCGCCGGGCGCTCGACCAGCTGGTGTCCGACTTCGGTCGTGAGAATGTGGCCGTCGAGCTGTGGGACCACGGCCTGCCATCGGATTCGGTTCGTAACGACGGTCTGGCTGAGCTGGCCGTGGTCGCCGGTCTCGACCTGGTTGCCACCGGCAATGTGCATCACCACTCGGTTGCTCGGAAACGTCTGGCCTCGGCCATGGCGGCGGTGCGGGCACGGCGCAGCCTCGACGAGATCGATGGATGGCTTCCACCCGCCGGACTCCACCTTCGATCGGGCGACGAACAGGCCCAGCGATTTGCCCGATACCCGGGCGTGGTCGAACGAGCAGCGGCCCTAGGTCTCGAGTGTGCGTTCGACCTGTCGCTGGTCGCCCCAAATCTTCCGCCCTACCCCTGCCCTGATGGGCTCGACGAAATGGGCCTTCTTCGTCAGCTGGTGGAAGAGGGTGGCACGCATCGCTACGGCTCCCGTAATGCCGAACAAGTGGAGGGTGCGTGGAAGCAGCTCGATCGCGAACTCGCGCTTATCGACCAGCTCGGCTTCCCCGGCTACTTCCTGGTGGTGTGGGACATCGTCGACTTCTGTCGCCGGTCCAACATCTTGTGCCAAGGCCGCGGTTCGGCCGCCAATTCTGCGGTCTGTTTCGCGCTCGGCATCACCAACGCCGATGCCGTGTCGCTCAACCTGCTCTTCGAACGTTTCCTCTCGCCCGAACGAGATGGCCCGCCCGACATCGACATCGACATCGAGAGCGACCGTCGAGAAGAGGTCATCCAATACGTCTACGACAAACACGGCCGTCACCACACCGCACAAGTCGCCAACGTCATCACCTATCGCTCGAAGTCGGCGATTCGAGACATGGCCAAAGCCCTTGGGTATGCCACCGGCCAACAAGATGCCTTCTCCAAGCAGGTCGATCGATGGCACAGTGTTTCCCAGGGCATGGTGAAGGCTGGCGCGGTTGACCCCGACACCTCCATCCCGCTTCCGGTGATGGAGCTCGCGGCCGAGATCGAACACTTCCCACGCCACCTCGGTATCCACTCCGGCGGCATGGTGATGTGTGATCGCCCGGTGATCGAGGTGTGCCCGGTCGAGTGGGGCGCCATGGCGAACCGCAGCGTTCTCCAATGGGACAAAGACGACTGCGCGGCGGCGGGTCTCGTGAAGTTCGATCTACTTGGCCTCGGCATGTTGTCGGTGCTGCATTACGCCATCGATTTCATCCGCGACACCGACGGCATCGAGATCGACCTGGCCACCCTCCCGCAGGAGTCCGAGGTCTACGACATGCTCCAGAAGGCCGACACCATCGGTGTCTTTCAGATCGAGTCGCGGGCCCAGATGGCCACCCTGCCCCGACTCAAGCCGCGCTGCTTCTACGATCTGGTGGTCGAGGTGGCGCTCATCCGCCCGGGGCCGATTCAGGGCGGGTCGGTGCATCCCTACATCCGGCGTCGCAACGGGCTCGAACCGGTCACCTATCTTCACCCACTGCTCGAAAACGCGCTGGCGAAGACTCTCGGTATTCCGCTGTTCCAAGAGCAGCTCATGCAGATCGCCATCGACGTCGCGAACTTCACTCCGGCCGAGGCCGACCAGCTTCGCCAAGCGGTTGGTTCAAAGCGTAGTCGCGAACGTATGGAGCAGCTCAAGGTGCGCTTCTTCAATGGCATGCGATCCAACGGCATCACCGACGAGATCGGCGAACAGATCTGGCTGAAGCTGGCCGCCTTTGCCAACTACGGCTTCCCCGAGAGCCACTCGGTGTCGTTCTCGTATCTCGTCTACGCCTCGTCGTGGATCAAATATCACCACCCAGCCGCCTTCTGCGCCGCACTGCTCAACGCCCAACCAATGGGCTTCTGGTCGCCCCACACGATCGTTGGTGATGCGTGCCGTCACGGGGTCACCATCCGCACCCCCGACCTCAACGAATCGTCGGGACAAGCCACGCTCGAACTCGACGATGCCGGCCTGTGGGGCGTGCGAATTGGGCTCGACTATGTGCGTGGTCTCAGCACCGAACTCGCCGAAGAGGTCGCCGCGGGTCGCCCCTACTCGTCGGTGGAAGATCTTCGCCGGCGGGTGCCGAAGCTTTCGCTCCCGATCCTTGAAGCGCTGGCCACCGCTGGCGCGTTCGGATGTTTTGGCATCGATCGACGGTCGGCATTGTGGACGGCCGGAGCAATGGCACAAACCGCTTCCGACCGATTGCCCGGAATCGTCACGGGGATGGACGCCCCCACCCTGCCGGGTATGTCGCCCCAAGAGCTTTCCCATGCAGATCTGTGGGCCACCAGCATCGCCCCCGATGGCCACCTCACGAAGTACCTCCGGGAAGAGTTGACCGAGATCGGCGTGGTCACCGCTGACGATCTGGTGACCCACCCCACCGACAAACGGGTTCTTGTCGGGGGAGTGGTCACACATCGTCAGCGTCCCGCGACCGCCGGCGGCACCACCTTCCTCAGCATCGAAGACGAAACCGGGCTCATCAATGTCGTGGTTTCGCAAGGCTGTTGGCAGCGTTACCAGAAGGCCGCCCGGGGTGCGCCGGCGCTGCTCATTCGCGGCCGGCTCGAGAGAAGCGAGGGAGTCATCAATGTGATTGCTGACCGACTCGAGCCACTGCCAGTGGGAAAGGCGCCCGCATCTCGCGACTTCCGCTAGGAAAGTTCTGAATCGAGGGAACCTTTCCGACCCGGCTGGGTTGAGCAAGACAACGAGTACAACCCCGACTTCTCGCTCGGCGCCACCGGCGCACTCGGCGAACAGTGCACCCGCCAGGCTCTGGCCGCGAGTCACAAGGTGACCGTGCTGGCCCGGACGCCAGCGAAGCTTCCCGTTGACCTCGCGGCCCAGGTGCAGGTTGTTGCCGGCGACGCTCTTGTCGCGGCCGACGTCGACCAAGCAATGCAGGGCGCCGACGCGATCCTGTTTGCGGTTGCCGTCGACAAGCGCTCGCCTGAGGATCTGTGCACCAACTCGACTCGGCTGATCCTCGACGTTATGCCCCGCCTCGGCACCGATCGTCAGGTTTGGTGCGGCGGCGGGAGTACCTGGGTCGACGGTGACCCCACCTCGTTCGGGGCGGGCTTCGTTCGCGGGTTTTCCAAGCGTTTCTTGGGGCTGCGGCGCCGTGACAAGGACCACCAACTCGCGCTGCTCCAGCAGCACACCGACCTCGACTGGTTCGGGGTCCGGCCTCTGCAGATGCGCAAGGGCGAACACACCGACACCTGCCGTCTGGGTATGGACTCGTTCTCCGGAATGTCGAAGATCAGCTTCGCCGACTGCGCCGATGTGATGATCGGCATGCTCACCGACGACACGTAGCGGCACCAGGTGCCGATCGTGCAGTACTGATGCTGGTCGACCGGATCATCGTTGGCCTGCTGGGCGGTTTCCTGGCCGCGGCCACGCTCGGCTCACGGTGCTTCCGCTGCGCAAGGTCTTTGACGTGGCGGCGCGGATGGCCCGCGATGAGGTGGGTGAGGATGCAACCAAGGCGCGCTTCGGCCCCGTCGTCCTGATGACGTTTCCGTTCGTCTGGGCCTCCGGGGTGATCATCGGCTGCGCGGGGATCTTCTGGGCACTCGGGGTGGAACCATTTCGCGACGCGGCCGTGTTGTCAGGATCGTCGGCCTCGGCCTCGTGGCACTGCTGATCAGCTTCCTCCCCACGATCTATGGCGCGTTCTCGCGCCGCGAAAACGCGGTAGCGGAGCTGCATCTGCGAGCGACCGATCCCGACGGCGTGCCGGCATCGCGCTCGATAGTGCCGCGCTCTATTGCTCGCTGCTCGACGTGCCTAGCGAGTTCCGAGCAATGCTGATGATCCACACCGGAACACTGTCGCTGCGGCGGGTCTGCGACTTTTTTGGCTTCCAGTACGACCCCGACGCCGCGCCCACCGATCCGATCGGGATCACCCGGGCCGACTTCGATGAGGTCGCGGACCTGTTCATTGGGGTCGGCATGCCGGTGGTCACGGATCTCGATCAGGCGTGGCGGGACTTTGCTGGTTGGCGGGTGAACTACGACGTACCTTTGCGGTCGCTGGCGACATTCATCGACCCGCCCGTGGTGCCGTGGGCAACCGACCGGCCGCTCGACATCGAAGGTTTACGCTTGGTGAGGCGGCGGCGCTGACCACTACGGTGCCGGGCATGCAGACCCGCGTCACCGAGATGCTCGGTATCGATATTCCAATCGTGCAGGCCCCTATGGGCTGGATCGCCCGATCGCAACTGGCCTCCGCCGTCTCGTCGGCCGGGGGTCTCGGCATCATCGAGACATCGTCGGGTGAATTGGAGGCGATCAAGGACGAGATCGCCAAGATGCGGGAACTGACCGACCGCCCCTGGGGTGTCAACGTCGCCCAACACTTTGTGCGCGACCTCGACGGGCTGTTTGAGTTTCTTCTCGCCGAGAAGGTTGGCTTCGTGACCACCTCGGCGGGCGACCCTGCCGTGTTCGCCCCACGGCTCAAAGCGGCCGGGGTCACCGTCTTCCATGTCGTTCCCTCAGTGCGCGGCGCCGAGAAGGCCGTGGCGGCCGGTGTCGACGGCGTCGTCGTGGAAGGCATCGAGGGTGGCGGCTTTAAGAGCGTCGACGGAGCGTCGTCACTTGTCCTGATCCCCGAGATCGCCGCTCGTTTCCCGGACTTGCCGATCGTCGCCGCGGGCGGCTTTGTTGACGGGCCTTCTATGGCTGCCGCGTTCGCGCTGGGGGCCGATGGCGTGCAGATGGGCACCCGGATGGTCGCCTCCGTCGAGTCGCCGATTCACGACAACTGGAAGCAGGCGATCGTCAACGGCAAAGAGACCGACACCGTCCTAGTCAACCGAAACTTCAAACCGGCGATGCGAGCGATGAAGACCGAGAAGACGATTCGCCTCGACACCGAGAACGAACCCGCCACCCTCGGTGTTGACGCGATGATGGACACCTACTTCGGTGGTGACCTCGAGGCGGGGGTGGCAATGAGTGGTCAGGTGCAGGGCCGAATCCACTCGATCGAACCCGTGGCCGACATCTTGGCGACGGCGTGGGCCGACTGTCAGACAGTCTTGGCCGACCTCGGCGCCCGAGCGGCTTCGTCGATCTCGAAGTAGTTCGCTTTCGCGAACCGACCAACCGCCGCGATGAAGCGTGAGGGGATCGACTCAAGGCGCCGGTTGTAGCCGCGGACAGTCTCGACATTCGACCAGGAGTTGGAGATCAGGTTCCGTTGCGAGACGAAGCGATTGAACGACACGATCACCCAACCGAGAACAACGACGCCAAAAATGGTGGCAATTGTGAGGGGAGACATGGTTTCTCTATCAGCATCGAGGTGAAAGGATCGAGCGGTTCTCCCTGCCGAGACAGCAGACTTGCTGGGTGGCTCGCTCGAATGATCGGTTGCCGCGCCTCGGACGGGCGCTAACCGGCGGTGACCCTCGCGCGTACCGAGACAGCCTCGCAGCGCTGATGATTGCGGGCGTGACGAGCCTTGTTGCCGGTGTCACCCTCGCCGTCACCACTGACACGCTGCAGGAGCTCCCAGGCCTCCTCCTCTTGGTCCCCGCCGCCCTTGCGGTAAAAGGAAACGTCTTCGGCGCGCTGGGTAGTCGCTTGGGGACGAGCATCCACACCGGTACCTTCCGGCTCAGTGCCCGCCTCGACACGGTGGTCGGTGCCAATCTCGCCGCCGCGATGCTGCTGAGCCTGGTGATCGCAGTGGCGATAGCGCTGTTCGCAAAGGGCGTGGCGATCGCTTTCTCGATCTCGCCGACGATGTCGGTCGCCGACTTCATTGTGGTCAGCGCCCTGGGTGGCCTACTGGCTTCGCTGGTGATTCTCGCGATCACACTGATGCTGGCCGCCGGGTCGGTTCGTTACGGCTGGGATCTCGATAATGTCGTCTCGCCCCTCGTGACCGCGTCCAGCGATGTGGTCAGCCTTCCGGCGCTCGTGTTCGCCGCCCAGCTCGCGAGTGTTGACCTTGTCACTCCTATCTTGGCCTGGGTCTTTGCGGCGATGTCGGCCGGTGCCGTGCTGTGGGCGCTGTTGTCGAAGTTCAATCTTCTCCGGGCGATTGTCCGCGAATCAATCCCCGTTCTTTTGCTCGCCGGGCTGCTCGATCTCATCGCCGGCATCACGATCGAGAAGCGGTTGGACGACTTTCTCGAGTTCCCTGTGCTGCTCGTCTTGTTGCCGGGTTTTCTTGGGACGGCCGGTGCACTGGGCGGCGTGATGTCGAGCCGGCTCGCCACGAAACTTCACCTTGGTCTGCTGGAGCCCGGGCCGATTCCGCGGGGCTCGGTCGTTGGCGAGATCATGATGATCTTCTCGCTTTCGATTCCTGTTTTTGTCGTAGCGGGTGTCGTCGCCGAGGCGGGCGGCGTGCTCGTGAGTCAGGCCAGCCCCGGCTTGGTTGACCTTGTAATGGTTGCCGTCTTGGGCGGAGTTCTGGCGACGATCTTCGTGGTGATCGTTGCGTACTACGCGACCATCGTAGCCGTGCGGTTTGGGCTTGATCCCGACACATACGGCATCCCGATGGTCACATCGTCGCTTGACTTTGTCGGCGCGTTCGCCCTGATTCTGGCCATGGTGGCCGTTGGAGTTGTATAGCTATGGTGAGGCAATCGTGAGTGACGACAGACCCCGCAATCTGCGCGAGATGCTCGCCGAGGCAAAGGACTTGTCCGAGCTGATGGTCGACCTCGCCTATGCGTCGCTGTTCTTCGGCGACCCCGACATGGCGGAGGAGGTCGGCGAGCTCGAAGAGCGGATGAATGACCTCGTTCAGGACATGCGCGGCGTGTGTGTGATGGCGGTCCGCCGCCCGAAAGATGCGGAGGGGATGTCCTCCGTCCTGCAGGTGATCAGTGCCATCGAACGGATCGCCAACGATGCGGTCGATATCGCTCGCATCGTCACTCACCAGCTCGGTATTCCGGCCCAACTCGTCGCCGATCTCTCCGAAGCCGAAGAGGTGAGCCATCGCGTGCTCGTTTCCGACGGTTCACACATGGCGCATCGTCCGCTCTCAGCCCACGAGCTTCCGGTGCAAACCGGTATGCGGGTGATGGCTATTCGTCGCGAACGTGACTGGATCACCGACGTCAAGGGCGACATCGTGTTGGTCCCCGGCGATGTGTTGTTCCTCCGGGGCAGCCCCGACGGGATCACCCGGCTACGCGAGCTCGCAGCGGCGGCGCCATGGCAAGCGCCACAGGTACCAGAGGACACGTTCACCACCGATCTCGACCGTGCCGTCGACGTCCTCGTCGAGATGAAGAACCTGTCCGAAGTCGCGGTCGGGCTCGCGTATTCGGCGCTGGTCTTCGGTGACCTTGGGCTCGCCGCGGAGGTCCGCCATCTCGAGGACCGACTCGACGAGATGAAGGACCGGCTCGAGCTGTGGGTGTTGCGCGCGGCGTCTGACAAGGTCGACCCCTCGCCTCTGCGCGGCCTCCTTCACTTGTCGCAAGCTGCCGAGGACATCGGTGATCAGGCTCAGCAGATGGTGTGGCTCATCGAGCAGCGCGAAGACGTGCACCCCATCCTCGGCCTGGCCCTGGGCGACAGTGACGAGGTGGTGGTGCGGATGCCGGTCGCAGAGGAGAGCGAGGCTGATCAGGCTCTCCTGGGCGACCTTCAGCTCAACATCGAGCCAGGTTTCACGGTTCTGGCGATTCGGCGCGGCGGCCAATACCTGTATCGCCCGCGAGGTCTCACCCGCCTTCTGTCAGGCGATGAGTTGATTGCTTCGGGGCCCGACGAGGGCCGCGAACTGTTCGCCCTCCGTTGTGGCTGGTGCCTTGTCGATCCGGAGGGTGACGGCGAGATGGAGCTAGAGCCAGTCAACGCCGGGTAGGTTCCCTCGGATGGACGAGCCCCTTTGCCTTCTCTCAGTCCACGCACACCCCGACGACGAAGCGTCGAAGGGTGCGAGCACCGTGGCCAAGTATCACGCGGATGGCGTGCGTACGATCCTTGTTTGCTGCACTGGCGGCGAAGAGGGCGACATTCTCAATCCGGCGATGGACCGCCCGGAAGTGCGTGACAATCTCGGCGAAGTGCGGATGCAAGAGCTCGCGGCTGCCGCTGCTGCGATTGGCTACGACGAAGTGCACATGTTGGGCTACCGCGACTCCGGCATGGCCGATTCTGAGGCCAACAAGAACCCCGACTGCTTCGCGATGGCGCCGCTCGACGAGGCCGTCGATCGGCTCGTCGCCATTCTCCGTAGTGAGCGCCCCCAGGTCGTCATCACTTACCCCGACGATCAGGGCACCTATCAACACCCCGATCACCTGCGGGTGTACGACATCACTCATCCGGCGGTCGACCGGGCCGCCGATGCGGCGTTCCGTCCGGAGCTCGGCGAGCCCTGGCAGGTCGCGAAGGTGTACTACTCCAGCTGGTCACGCGCCCGAATCGAAGCTCGCCACCAAGCGTTCCTCGATCTCGATCTCGAATCGCCCTACGACAAGCGCTGGTTCGAGCGGCCGGGTCAGGACCACACCATCACCACCAAGGTGCCGGTCGACGGTTTCACCGATGCTCGGCGCGAAGGCTTGCTCGCTCACGCCACGCAGATTGATCCGGAATCGTCGTTCTGGTTTGGTCTCCCGCTCGAGGTTGACCGCACGATCTACCCGATCGACGACTTCCGTCTCGCCTCTCGCGCCATCGATGGCGAGACCGATGGCGAGATCGAGACCGACCTCTTTGCCGGTATCCGCTCGGAGGCCACGGCCGGATGAACATCTTCGATGAAGAATGGCTCGCGGCCGCCACCGCCGCGCTGGGCAGCTTGCCGTCGATCGACGGCGCCGACGCCACGATTGACTATGTCGTCGCCGGCAGTCCGGCGGGCAAGGCGACGATCGGGATCAGTCTCGTGAATGGTCAGGTCACCGCGATGCAGACGGGGAAGTCGGCCAACCCCGACCTCGTCATCTCGCTGAAGTACGACGCGGCCGTCAAGATCCTCACCGGCGAGCTGTCGAGTGACGCCGGGTTCATGAACGGTGCACTCAAGGTCGAGGGAGCGCACCAGCGTTGGATGCTCGAACTTCGTCCCGTTCGAGTGGCCGCGATTGAAGCACTGCAGCCAGTGATGGCGGACACCGCCACCTGAGTGACTCAGCGAAGTGATCGCTGTAGATCGCGGATCTCGCGGAACCCGATCTGGATTGCCCCGGCGGTATCGAGCCGTTGGTTGAGACTGCGATCGGTGAGCACCGCAAGATCGTCCATGCGGTTTGTGGCGTGGGGATCGATGGCTCGAATTTCTTCCGCAGCAATAGTGGGCTCAAACGCCACAACGGTGACACCAGGCTGAAGGTTGGCGAGGACCCGATCGAGGTGATCCCGAGCTCCGCCGCGGACCAGCGTGAAATGATCGGGAATCAGGATTCCTTCTTCGCTGGCCAGGCGTCGGAAGGGGAAGCCGGCCCGCTCCTCGGCGTTGCCGGATTCGAGTCGGACCGGAAGCTCAGCGTCGTACGCAACATCGACGAGCACGTCGAAGAACTCGGGCCGTTGCTGCAGCGTGCCAAGGTGGGTGGCGAGATGGGTGACATCGAAGCCCCAGAGCTTCGCTCGTTCGAGTTGAGCACGACACTCCCGCCGCACCTCGTCGAGGTCGGCGTGGTCCCAGAGATCATCAGCGGTGCGGGGGAATCCGCCATCACCATCCAGCAGGCTCGGCGCAGTGGTGAGGGGACCCCAGCGGTAGCAGTCGAGCTGCGAGTTGAGGGTGAGATGGATGCCGAGATCGTCGGCGTCGTCGGCCCGGTCGGCGGCATAGCGAGACCAGGGGCCGGGCATCATGACGGTGCCGACGCTGGCGTGGCCCTCGCGTAGCGCGGTGAACCCGCCCGCGGTTGCGGCGTGCGTCGAGCCGAGTTGATCCGCACTCAGAATGAGCAGCTTCGCATCGGCAGGATAGCCAAGGGCTTCGGCGGTCGATTCCACGAGGATGACGGTAGCTGGCTATTCCCGCCTCAAGGCGTTACTCGAGCGGAACGTCGGGTCCGCCGCAGACTCCCCATAGGCCAACGTCGGCGTCTTCGGCGGTTCGTTCGGCGGCGCGGAACAGTGATTCGTAGTGATCGTTGGGGTCGTAGATCAAGACACCGGCGTAACCCTGCTCAAGTAGGTCGAGATTGATGAACAGATCGTCGCTCGTTCGCACGACATACGCGAGCAGGCGGTCGTATTGATCGCGGGCCTCTTCATCGAGCACGAGCGCAACCTCGGTGCCCTCGGGGAGGAGCGCCGTGAGGTAGGTGGACGACTCGGCGCCGTAACACTGGTCGGGCCGGTTCTGAGCCACGGACTCGGGCGTATCGATCCCGAGGAGACGGACACGTTCGCGCTGGCCGTTGACCTCAACGATGATCGTGTCGCCGTCGACCACCCGTTCGACAATCGCATTGGGTTCGAGGGTGTCCCGACCCGGCACCGTGGCGGGTTTGGCGCTCTCAGAGGGTGCGGGGGACAGGGTGGGCAATACCGAGGCCGGGTCGTCTGTGCAGGCCGACGACGCCAGACAGAGGGCTAGGATGAGCACGAGGATCTTCACGATCACCAGTCTGGCGATCAGATCGGCGATCCGGCGCCTACGCCGCGTCGACGACGTGGAGTTCGAGAGATTCGCCTTCGGTCAGAGCGGCTTCGCGGGCTCGAATCCGTGATTCCTGCAGCACGGCACGGGCCGTAGCGATGCCGTCGAGCCCTTCTTGCTTGGTCCTCCGGTCGAGGCGCCAGCTGCGGCGGGGGTTGATGAGGGTGAGCTGGTTGGTCATGGACACATCATGCAGAAGGGGTGTGACACGCACTTCGGCATGGCAGGATCTGGGCCATGTCAGAACCCGTTTCACAGCGCTACGGCATGACCGTCCCCTTCGATGGTCAGCCGCTCCACGCCCAAAAAGACCGTTTCCAGCGCCTGGAGGCCCTTGGCTACACGGATCTCTGGTCCGCAGAGGCAATGGGTGCCGACGGCCTCACGCCGCTCGCCCTCGGCTCGGTATGGGCGCCCTCGATGCGCCTCGGCACCGCCATCTTGCCCGCCTACACCCGAGGCCCCGCGCTGATGGCGCAGTCGGCGGCCGGAATGGCTTCTGCCGCACCAGGGCGATTCGTTCTGGGTATTGGGTCGTCGTCCAATGTCATCGTCGAACGATGGAATGGTGTGCCGTTTGAAGAGCCATTCAAGCAGACGCGTGACATGGTCCGCTTCGTGAAGGCCGCTCTCACCGGCGAGAAGATCACTGAGGATTATGACTCGTTTTCCGTGAAGGGCTTCCGTCTTGGCCTCGTGCCGGAGCAGCCGGTGCCCATCCTCGTGGCAGCGCTGCGCGAAGGCATGCTGCGGATGGCCGGCCGGGAATCCGATGGCGCGATCGTGAATTGGCTGTCGGCCGACAATGTCTCCACCGTGTCCGCCGTGGTACGCGCCGAAAACCCCAATGCCGAAATGGTCGCCCGCATCTTCGTGGCGCCCACGATCGACACCGAGTCGGCTCGGGCCACCGGCAAGTTCGCCGCCGCCGCATATCTCAATGTGCCCGTCTACAAGGCCTTCCACGAGTGGATGGGACGCGGCGACGCCCTTGGTGAGCACTGGGAACAATGGGCAGCCGGGGACCGTAAGGGTGCGCTGGAGAAGATCCCCGATCACATCATCGATGAGCTGATTATCCACGGCAGCTACGACGAATGCCGGGCCCACCTGCAGCGCTACATCGACAACGGCATCACGTGCCCGGCGATAGCGCTGATGCCGTTCCCCGGCGTCGACATCGACGAGGCAATCGAAGGATTGGCGCCCGCTTAGGCCTTCTTGCCTATGGCGTTGCGGAGATGTTCTGTCAGATCTGGAAGCTGGGAGTGGGCGTTGAGTCCGCTGGTGGATGGCATCACATAGACGGGGGACCCGCCGAGGTCCTCTGGCTGCCAACCCGCCGTTGCCTTCTTGTTGACGGCAATCCTCCAGCCACTCAAGCCGACCATGCAGACCGCGGTCGGGCGCAGCCACGCACACAGCCGACGGAGTCGTTCGAGGCCGTAGCGGTACTCCTCATCGGTGATGGCATCAGCGCGCGGCGTGGCCCGTTTCACGAGATCGGTCATGCCGACGCCGTGCTGCTCGAGGGCGTGGCGGGCATCGCGGTCGATCGAGACGATGCCCGATGCGAGGGCGGCCGGCCAGAAGCGGTTGCCGCCCCGGCCAAAGCCGATACCGAGATCGGCTGAATGCAGACTGGGATTCAGCCCGCAGACAAGCAGCTGCATATTCGGGCCGACGGTGTCGGGGAGCGAACGAAGGCGGGTGAGACTCGAGAGAAGGTAGGGCCAGTGCGATGTCTCTCGGTGATGGTGTTCGTCGACTGAGAAACCCGCTCCGGTGAACACGTCGCAGAGCTGCTCGTCATTCCATAACGAGAAGCTCCGGCCCGCGAAGTCGCCAGTGGTCATCTCGGTGAGGTCCTGATCGCCGCCGAACATACCGAGTTCGACGGGCGCGTCGACCTGGAGTGCCCGGTGGAGTTCGGCCAGCACCATGGGAAGTGTGGGCCGGTCGATATGGACATAAACGGTGTTGACAACGGCGCCGCCCAACGACTCGGTCGCGAACGGGAGATGCGCCGCTTCCCCCCGCACAGCCAACGCCGACGGCACCCGCATGTGGAGCAGATCGATCATTACTCGCGCCGGTTCAAGACCGATGGCGCCCGCGGGCAGGGCCGCCGTGAGATAACCCGGCCCCGCTCCCAGATCGAGCAGCGGTCCGCTGTCGGTCAAGGCACGTGACCGAAGCCGTTCTGCCGCGCTGACATCTTTGCCATCGCGGGCTGCCGTCCACTGGGTCGCCTTTGCTTCGTAGACGTCGTTCGTCGGGTGGTCGAGACTCACGGGGGAATCAGATCACGCGCCGGGAAGGGTTGCTTGCAGTTTTTGCATGCCGGTGAGCCAGCGCTCGCGGTCGCCCGCTCGCCGTTGTTCATACGTTGCAACTTCGGGATGGGGAAGGATGAGGAAGTCGTCGTCGGCGAGTCCGGCGGCCACTGCGTCGGCCACGTCTTCCGGCTCGATCATGCCCATCGCCTTTACAACCTCGATCGCCAGTTCGCCGTCGCCTTCAGTCATCGGCGTGCGCACCCCTTGCGGGCACAGACAGGAGACGCCAACCCCCTTCTCGCCGTAGGTGATCTTGGTCCACTCGGCGAGAGCCACACAGGCGTGTTTGGTGACGGCGTAGGGCGCCGTGCCGAGGTTGGTGAGGAGGCCCGCCGCCGAGGCCGTCAAGAGCAGATGGCCACGCCCGCGCTCGATCCAGCGGGGAACGAGTACCCGGGCCGTCATGACATGGGCCATCACGTTGACGTTCCAGTTGAAGTCCCATACGTCGTTTCCGAGCTCGACGCCGCCGTTGGCTCCGACGCCAGCGTTGCCGCACCACAGATCGATCGGGCCCACCTCAGCCTCGATGCGATCGATGAGGGTAGTGAGCGCGGTCTCGTCGGTCACGTCGCAGACTTCGCCGCGGCTCTCGGTTCCAGCGGCCGTCAGTTCAGCCGCGACCGCCGCGACACCGTCAGCGTTTAGATCCACAACCACCACCGTGCCCGCGCCGTCTGCCGCGAAGCGGCGGGCCATGGCCCGCCCGATTCCGCTGGCTCCGCCGGTGACCACGATGACTGCGTTCGCTGTATCCATCGGGCGATCGTAGGCCGTTCGGCACTTTCCGAGAATCTGGGCCGTCCGACCGTCGCTAGAACCCCATCGCGCGCGACTATGGTGCCCAAGCAACTCACGTGACCTGGAGGTCGCACAGAATGACCGAAGCCCTCAACGGCGCTCAGCTCGACGAAGCGCTCGCAGTCATCGACCGCGGTCTTGGCGAGATGATGCGACGCGACCTGGTGGCAACTGCCGAAGTGGCCGATCTTCTGCTGGATCTGCGAACGATCCTCACCTTCGTGCCGGCGGATCCCGCCGCCGAACCCGCTGGTGTCAACTAGGCGAGTACTCGCCGGGCGATCGCACCAAGTACGACGCCCACCGCAAGTCCACCGGCAACATCCGATGCGTGGTGGATCCGGACATGAATCCGGCTCGTCGCGACCGCTCCCGCGAGCGCATACCAAGCGACGCCACCGGTGTGTCGTGAGAGTAACGCGGCCGCGACCATCGCCGCCGACGCGTGCCCGCTGGGGAAGCTGCTGGTCCTAGGTTGACGGAGCTTGTGGGGGCGCGGCACCTCTTGCACCGGTCGGCTTCGTTTGAACAGTGATTTCACCGGCCCGTTGACGAGCGCCGACTCGATTCCAAGGGCAGCACTAAGCCCGAGCGCGATCTTGGGGTCGTCTTCGATGATGGCGGCGACAACACCCATGGCGTGCCACAACACAGAGAAGTCGGCGGCCTCCGAAGCGGTGTAGAACATCCGATCGAGAGCCGCGTTGCCGCGTAGCCGCTCCCAGATTTGGTCGACCTGGTCGTCGATGCGATCGACGGACTCCATGAAGCTGCTCATGACGGATGGTCCGGGTAGGCCCCAGCGCCGGAGAACATGCCGCGATGCCACCGCCGCGGTGTGGCGGCCATGGCTCGGGGGTAATCCTCGAACATCCAGCGAGCGAAGTTTCGGCGAGTCCATGGTGTTGCTCCGGTGAGCTTCAGTGCCCCGCGAGCGATCAGCGGTCGGCCCAGCAGCGGGATGAGTAACCGTGCCATGCGATCGTCGGCCACGAGTTCGTGACGTACGTTGCGTTCGTAGTGCTTCAGCGGGTCGTCGCCGTTCAGAATCGCTTCGGCGGCAAGTCGACCGGTAAGGAGGGCCTGCCCGATGCCTTCGCCGGTCATCGGGTCGGTGACGGCGGCGGCGTCGCCGACAAACATTGTATGCGGACCGATAATCGGCACTCGCCCGACGCGGGCCGGAATGGGCCAGGCCTTGTGAGGATCTTCGGGACGGGCATGAGGGCCGAGCACCTCGCGAATATGGGGCCGCTGAAGGAGGTCGGGCCAAAGCTCTTTCATCGAGCGGACCGAATGACGGCCGCCCCGCTGAATGCCAAACCCGATATTGGCGCGGCCATCGGCGAGCGGAAACGACCATGCGTAACCCGGAAGAAGATCCTTCTCGAACCAGATGATCAATTCGTTGCCGGCCCGAGGACTGACATTCTCGAAGTACTGCCGGAAGGCATGCCATTCGCCGAGGTAGCCGTCGACTTTGAGGCCCAGCGCCTTCCGTACGGGCGACCACATGCCGTCGGCCGCGATCACATTTTGCGCCTTCACGGTGCCGAGGCCGTCGACCACGACCATGACACCGTCGTCGGTGGCCGTAGCCGCCTCGACCGCGCAGCCTTCCTCGATTCGAGCACCCGCCTCACCGGCGAGCGCGACGAGTGCGTTGTCGAGATCGGTTCGCCGAGCGACAGCGGCGTGGTAGCCGGGTCCGTCAGGGAGTGAGTAGCGACGCTCGCTTCCCGACGGGGAACGGATCACGACTTCGTCGACGACGCGCCAAGATTCGACGGCGCTGGGTTGAAAATCGAGTCGCTCAAGCTCGCGCAGAGCCAGTGCCGTGAGTCCGTCGCCGCAGCACTTGTCTCGTGGGAATGTGGCCTTGTCGACGACGAGCACATCACGGCCGGCCCGGGCCAGAAGCGTGGCTGCAGTCGTGCCGGCGGGGCCAGCGCCAACGATCAGCGTGTCGACGGAGAGCATGTCAGGACGCTTTAAGGACGGCGGACATTCCCGCCTCGATGTTGCGAACAAGGCCAGCGTGATCGATAACGGCCGCCGGGTCGGTGCCGACGCTGATGTGGGCGGTGCCCGCGTAGCTCATGAGCGTGACGTTGGCCGCGCATCCGCTCAACGGCCCGAAGGGGACGACGGCCTGTACTTCTTGGCCGCACAGATACAAGGGGATCGGGCTCCCGGGCACGTTCGATGCGGCGAGGTCGAGTCCGGCCGTCATCGATTCGACCAGCGGCAGGCTGGCCGCCGGCGGCAGTCGGCGCAGCGCTCCGGCGAGCGGCGGGAGGAGCTGATGGGCGGGTTCGTTTCGGGTGAGGGCAACGCCTTCCCGGACGTTGGCCACGACCGCATCGGGATCGGGATTCGCGCCGAGTGCGACGTCTACGCGGCCCGGGGTCCAGTGGTTGCCCACGTCGTCGCGGCCCTCTCGGGTGTTGATTGGGATCGCGATTCGCAGGACGGTGTCCGGCTCGGTTCCGAAGTGGTCACCGACCCCAAGGGCGACACCGGCCACAAACGCGTCATTGATCGTCCCGCCGGTGCGAGCTCCAGCCGCCTTCACCTCGGCCAGCGCCACCGAGAAGAAACTTACGTCGAGGCCGGCTGAGCGTTCGGACGGCAGGGCGGTCGCGGCGGGGGGACGAAACATACGAACGGCGGAGCCGAGCGCTTCGCCCGCGCTACGGGCGGCATTTGTCATCTCAATAATTGATCGTGGTGTTGCGGCGCGATCGACGAGTGTCCGCAGGGACCGGAGTGTCTGTCCGGCTTCGGCCGTGAGCATTCCGCCCGCCGAGGGTTGGGTGTCGTCAGCGGTTGGTGTGGGCGGCAGCGTCGATCGCTCCGGGTCGGCTTCGGCCGCGAGATCGAAGAGTTCGAGCATCATTTGTACGCCGCCCACGCCGTCGCTCACGCAGTGATGAGACTTGAGGAGCAGGGCAGCCTGATCGCCGTTGAGCCCCTCGATCAGCGTGAACTCCCAGAGGGGGTGGGCTCGGTCGAACGGTTGCACGATGACATCGCGCAGAAACGTGGCGAGCGTGGCTTCGTCGCCATGACAGAGCTGGGCGACGCGGAAGTGGCGGGCGAGCTGGAAGTCGGTATCGACCGACCAGCGGGGTGCGGCGATCTGCACGGGATCGTGGATGATGCGCTGGCGTAGTCGGGGAACCACACGACTTGCTCGGTCGATCCGATGCCGGAGCTCGACGGGGTCGAGGCGACGATCGAAGCGGATGAGGGCGGCAATGGTTGCGCGCTGACGCGGATCCTGTTCGACGGCGAGTACCAGCGCGTCGACATCACTCATACGCTCGTCGATCATGTCGTCATCCTAGGGAGCAACTACTAGGGCACCGTGGTGGGGATCGTGGTTGTCGACGTGGTGGTGGTCGGGCGAGTCGACCCGCCCGCACAGTTGATGCCCTCGGGCCGATAACGAGCCGTGACGGAGTCGACTTCCACGCGTCCGTCGTCGACATAAGTGCGAGTGCGTTCGGTGTTGACCCGGGTGCAAGCGGCGCCCTCGGTGCGGCTCGTCTGTGCGGTCTGCTCGGCGGTGACGTATGCGGTCGAGTAGAGCCGGACCGTGATCGAGTCATCGTTCGTGGTTGGCCAAAGAAGGACGCCGTACGGCGTCGTGTTGACGATCTGGAGATCCGGGGCGGGGAAGGAGACGGTTGCTTCGCGGCCGAACGGATAGCGACTGATGTAGATCGAGTGGCTCTGGTATTCGCCGAAGTCGAGCCCGGCGAAGAAGGCGGCGTTGAACACAGTGGTGGCGTATTGCGAGATTCCGCCGCCGACCGAGCTACTGAAGACGCCGTTGCTGATCACGCCGGCTGAGACGAAGCCATCGGCCGTGGTGCGGCGGCCGACATAGTCGTTGACGGAGAAGGTCTCGCCCGGCTCGATGATGACTCCGCGGGTGATCTCCGAGATGCGGGCGATATTGATGTTTCGCGTCTGGTTGGGCTTGTAGAAGGTCGTGAACTCGCTGACCAGCTCGTTGATGCCGAGGGTGGACGCCCATTGCAGGCCGCGGGCGTCAGCCGCTTCAAGCGGGAAGATGGTGACCGGTTCGTTGCTGCCGAGAGCGGCGAACAGTCTGTCGGTGGTGTCTTCGGCGCAGCAGATCGACCCTTCGAGCGCGCCGAGAAGGTGCGGTTTGCCGTCGAACCCCACGAGAAATTGCACACCTTCTACGCCGACGAGGCCGACGTCGGGGAACACATCCGACAACGTCGACTGCACTTCGTCCGGATCAAACGAGAAGTCGTCGGCCGCGGTGGCGCCGGGAACCTCGAGCCAGCGCCGTAAGTCGCCCCGGTCGATGATTTGTGTGCGGAGCGTGCCGGCGAGGAGCACGGTGATGTCTTGGTCGGTGAGTTCGTTGGCGGCTACCGCGAGTGCATCGTCGCCTGCGATCTCTTCGACTCCGGAAGTTGGCACCTCGATCTCAGCGTTCCGCTCGCCGCTCGCGATCGCGTCGCGGAGCAGGTTCTCGAGGGTTTGCAGATCGAGGACGGGACGAGAAGTGGTCTCTACGGGAACGAACTCACCGTTGATCAGCTCGATCGGGGAGATCTCGAATACGACGCTGATCGATTGACCGTCAAAATGCCGCGCCAGCTGGTCGGAATCGATGGTCCAGACGGGGTCCGTCGCTCGGTCACGGATCACCGCGGCGGCCCAACGGAAGAAACGAACCACGCCGCTGCCCCGCATGGATGCCGCTTGATCGATCGTGGCGTCGACGTCGAGGGTGACACCCCATTCGGCATAGGACTGGGTGCTTTCCTCGCCTTGGAAGGTGAGGGTGAGGTCGCCCTCGAGCGCGAGCTGTCCATCGAGTCGCGCCGCCGCCGTAGCCCGGTCGGTGTTTCCGATCGAGATCTCCTCGACCAGGACGCCACGAGGGATATCTTCGCCCGAAATCAAGTCGTCCCAGAAGAAGCGCCCGACGACGGCTGCCAGCACTACGCCCAAGATCGCCACCGTCACGCGCATAGCGCCGAAGGGTAGTCGGGGTGTGTCCTAGAAAAGCTTCAGGTTGGGGGACTCGATGCCCCGAAGCTCGTCGTAGTCGACCTCAACCCAGTCGATACCGCGGTCAGTCGCGAGCACCTTGGCCTGCGGCTTGATCTCCTGCGCGACATAGATGCCCCGCACCGGACGAAGCATGGGATCGCGGTTCAAGAAGTCGAGATAACGGGTGAGCTGTTCGACGCCGTCGATCTCGCCGCGGCGTTTGATTTCGATGGCGACGGCGAGGCCATCCTCGTCGCGACACATCAGGTCGACCGGGCCAATATCGGTGGGGTACTCGCGACGCACGAGGCGGAGCCCTTCAGCGACAAACGTCGGGTCGTCGGCCAGTAGCTTCTGCAGGTGGGCCTCGACGCCGTCCTTCTGGAGGCCGGGGTCAGTGCCCATGTCGTGTGATGAGTCGCTGATGATGTTGCCGAACGTGATCGTGAGCACCTCGCCCTTCGGGCTGGTGACGGTCCACACACCCGCCTCATGGTCTTCGACGAGGCGATTGGGAGCGTTCATCCAGTTGAGTGGCTTGTAGGCGCCGCCATCGGCATGGATTGCCACACAACCATCGGCTTTCACCATGACGAGACGGGTGGCTTCGGGAAGGTGGGCTTGGAGCCGACCGTCATAGTCAACGGTGCATTCGGCGACAACGAGACGCATCCGGTGAACGTAGTCAGGTGGTCAGCCGCGCGCGCGGAGCCGATTGCGAATCAGCTCTCGACGGGCTTGGAGATCTTGATACGTCATTGCTTCGACCGTGTCGTCGACACCAAAGGCCGCGCGCATGCCATCGGGGTCGAACTCGTAGTCCTCGGGGTTCATCCCCACCTGCGCGGCGAGGCTCTCACCGTGGGTCGTAGCGAAGTAGGCGGCGATGTGCGAAATCTCGGCGAACAGGTCGAGGTCGGGTGAGAGGCGAGCGATCGCGCCGTCGAGGAACACCATGTTCTTCACGAAGAGCATGAGCTCCTTCGGCATACGTGCGCCGTATCCGAGCAGGGCCTTGACGACCCGCTGGAGTTCGCCAACGAGTTCCTCGGCCGTCATCGTCGTAGGGTCAACGGGGTCGCCGAGGAGGCCGAGTTCTTGGGCCACGACCTTGAGGTCGGTGTCAGCCGGGAGTGCGCCCAGGTCTCGCAATGCGGCCAATTGACCCAGGGCGTCGTTCATCATTCCGCTGATCAGCAGTCGAACAAATGCCAGTCGTTTGGCCTCGCTCATTCGTCCGGTGATGCCGAAGTCGAGCAGGGCGGTGCGGCCATCGGGCAACACGTAGATATTTCCGCCGTGCAGGTCGCCGTGGAAGATGCCGTGCACGAGCGCACCCTCCATGAAGCCGATCATCCCGGCCCGCACCACGGCGTGGGTATCGACGCCGTGTTCTTCGTAGGACTCGAGGTCGTCGAAGTTGAAGCCATCGATGCGTTCCATCACCAGCACCCGGCGGGTGACGAGCTCAGGGTGAGGTCGGGGCACCACGAACTGGTCTTGGCCGAGCTCAGCGAAGACGCGGGCCACGTCGATCATGTTGTCTGCCTCAACGCGAAAGTCGAGTTCCTCGCTGATGGTGTGGGCGAACACTTCAACCAGCGCAGGCGGGTTGGCGAGTGCCGTGATCGGGATTCGGCCAACCAGCATCGGGGCAACCCAGGCCATCACCCGAAGATCGTCATGCACGAGTTCATCGACGGTGGGGCGCTGCACCTTCACGACCACCACCGTGCCGTCGCGCAGAATGGCGCCGTGTACCTGGGCAATAGAGGCCGCCGCAATTGGTGTGCGATCGAATGACGAGAAGATCGCCTCAAGCGGCGCGCCAAGCTCCTGCTCGACCACATCGCGCACAGAGTGGAATCCCTCCGCTGGCACTTGGTCGCGGCACTTGATGAACTCGCTGACCAGCTCGCTCGGGAAGATTCCCTCACCACTCGAGATGATCTGGCCGAGCTTGATGTAGGTCGGGCCGAGCGCTTCTGCGGCCTCTCGAAGTCGTCGTGATAGGTCGGCGCGAGACTCGCGGCCGCCCTTCCGTCGTCCGGTGAGCCCCCACATGGCGAGGGCACCGGCGACATGGCGGGCAACCGTGATCGCTCGTCGACCCGGCGGGCGTCGCGACGGTGCGATGAGCGCGGGAAGCCGTCGACGAGTTGCGCGGCGCAGCGCGGGCACGCCACGTCGCCATTTCATGGCGTCAGGATCGACCAACCAGGGGGACTGGGTCACCCCGCCAGTATGCGTCGGGGACTAGCCCTCGAACGAGGCGAGCGCTTCGAGCGCGGCTGCCGCGAGTTCAGGGCGACAGATCAGGAGATCGGGGAGGTAGACGTCTTCTTGGTTGTAGAGCAGTTCGCTGCCGTCGATTCGACTCACATGACAACCGGCGGCAGCAGCAACCGCGACCGGGGCGCACGAATCCCATTCGTACTGACCGCCGCTGTGGGCGTAGATCTCGCACTCGCCGCGAACAACGGCCATGGCCTTCGCTCCGGCGGATCCCATCTGGACCAGGTCGGCGCCCATGGCTTCGGCCACGTGAACGGCGGCGGCGGTTGGGCGGCTGCGGGAAACAATCATGCGGGGTGGGGAGGCCGGGTTTGGATCAAGTACGTGCGCCGATGCCGTCGAGAGCACCATTCCAAGCGCCGGAAGTGCCACCGCGCCCGCGATAGGCCGGTTGTTCTCGACCAGTGCGACATGCACGGCCCAGTCGGAGCGCGGCACTTCGGAGAACTCGCGGGTGCCATCGAGGGGGTCGACGATCCAGGTGCGTTCGGCGCCGAGACGGACGAGATCGTCCTTGCCTTCTTCGGAGAGAATTGCGTCGCCGGGGCGAGCGGCGAGCAGACGTTCCATCAAAAATTCATGGGCCTGACGGTCGCCTTCGGCCTTCAACACTGCGGGAGGTGTGTCTTCCGCGGCAAGCCGATTTCGAAGTTTGATCAAGAGGTGGCCGGCCTCCTCGGCGAGGTCGGCCGCGAGTTGATGGTCATCTTGTGTTGCAGGCATAGGTCCAAGCATCTCGCTCTTGGGGCTCCCGGGCACTGAGCCTGAGGACCCATTTCGGGATTGGCCTCGATGACCGTAACATTGTGCCTGTCTATGGCCTATGACTTGACCCACCTCCGGCAGCTCGAAGCGGAATCGATTCACATCTTCCGCGAAGTCGCCGCCGAATTCGAAAACCCCTGCCTCCTGTTCTCTGGCGGCAAGGACAGCATCGTCATGCTTCGACTCGCGGAGAAGGCCTTCTGGCCGGCGAAGCTTCCGTTCCCAGTGATGCATGTCGATACTGGACACAACTTCCCGGAGGTGATCGAGTTCCGCGATCGTCGCGTCGAGGAAATGGGCTGTCGCCTCGTCGTCGCTTCCGTGCAGGATGCGATCGACTCCGGCAAGGTTGTCGAAGAGACTGGGCCACGGGCCAGCCGCAACCGTCTCCAAACCACCGCGCTGCTCGACGGCATCGCCGAACATCGCTTCGATGCACTTTTTGGTGGCGCTCGCCGTGACGAAGAGAAGGCCCGAGCGAAAGAGCGCGTCTACTCGTTCCGTGACGAGTTCGGCGCCTGGGACCCCAAGAACCAGCGCCCCGAGCTATGGAGCCTCTACAACGGCCGTATCAAGCAGGGTGAGCACATCCGCGTATTCCCGATCTCGAACTACACCGAGCTCGATATTTGGATGTACATCAAGGAAGAGGGGATCGAGATCCCCAACGTGTACTTCTCACACCAGCGTGAAGTCTTCGAGCGCGACGGCATGCTGCTGTCCACCTGCGAATTCATCACCCTCATGGACGACGAAGAGCCGTTCATGAAGACCGTTCGCTACCGCACGGTTGGCGACATGAGCTGTACCGGCGCGGTGGAATCCACCGCCGACACGCTCGACAAGATCATCGATGAAGTGGCCGCCACCCGGATCACCGAACGAGGCGCCACCCGCGCTGACGATCGAGTGTCCGAAGCGGCGATGGAAGACCGAAAGAAGGAGGGCTACTTCTAATGGAGATGCTCCGCTTTGCGACCGCTGGTTCGGTTGACGATGGCAAGTCCACTCTGATTGGCCGTCTGCTCTACGACACAAAGACCATCTTCGAGGACCAGATGGAGGCCGTCGAACGCGCCTCGATCCAGATGGGCGCCGAACACACCAACCTGGCACTGCTCACTGATGGTCTTCGGGCCGAGCGTGAGCAGGGCATCACGATCGATGTTGCGTATCGCTACTTCGCGACACCGAAGCGCAAGTTCATCATTGCCGACACGCCGGGCCACACCCAGTACACGCGCAACATGGTCACGGGTGCTTCCACCGCTGATCTCGCGATCGTGCTGCTCGATGCCCGCAAGGGTGTGCTTGAGCAGTCACGCCGGCATTCGTTCCTCGCTTCGTTGCTGCGAATCCCGCACCTCGTGCTTGCGGTCAACAAGATGGACTTGGTTGATTACAGCGAGGAACGCTTCGAGGAAGTGAAGAACGAGTATCGCGACTTCGCAGCCAAACTCGATATCGCCGACCTCACGTTCATCCCGGTCTCGGCCTTACACGGCGACAACGTCGTCGATCGTTCGACCAACATGACTTGGTACCAGGGTCCGTCGTTGCTTCATCACCTCGAAGAGGTGCACATCGCATCCGACCGCAACCTCATCGATACACGGTTCCCGGTCCAATACGTCATTCGCCCGCAGTCCGACGAGTACCACGACTATCGGGGCTATGCCGGCACGATGGCGGGCGGCGTCTTGCGTCCTGGCGACGATGTCATTGTTCTTCCCTCGGGCTTCCAGTCCACGGTGAAGAGCATCGAGACGATCACTGGCAACCTCGACGAGGCGTTCGCTCCGATGGCGGTCACGGTTCGTCTCAATGACGAGATCGACATCTCTCGCGGTGACATGATTGTTCGTCCGAACAACGTCCCGGAGAACTCGCAAGACATTGATGCGATGGTCAGCTGGATGAACGAGAAGGCGAGTCTTTCGCCGAACTCGAGGCTCATCATTAAGCACACGACGCGGGTCACGAAGGCGATCGTCAAGGACGTTGTCTACATGCTTGACATCAACACGTTGCACCGCAACGAGTCCGCCGGCGAGCTGAAGCTCAACGAGATCGGCCGTGTGAAACTGCGTACGCAACAGCCGTTGTTCTTCGACGAATACCGGCGCAATCGCGAAACCGGCAGCTTCATCCTGATCGACGAGGTAACCAACGTCACCGTCGGCGCAGGCATGATCCTCGGCGAAGCAGCGTAGCGGTGTCGTCAAGCCAGAGCCCGAATGTCGTTTGGCACCCGGGCCACCTCAGCCAAGCCGACCGATGGGAATTGATCGGTCAACGTGGCGCGACGGTGTGGTTCACCGGACTCTCAGGTTCGGGAAAATCTACGGTGGCCACCGCCGTAGAGAAGGCACTGCTTGAAGCAGGTCGACCTTGTTATGTCCTCGATGGCGACAATGTCCGTATGGGACTCAACGGCGATCTCGGCTTCTCGGTCGATGACCGCAACGAGAACGTCCGCCGTGTGGCGGAGGTCGGTCGACTCTTTGCCGACTCCGGTGTCGTCGCGTTGATTCCGTTGGTGTCGCCCTACCGGGCTGCACGCGACAATGCCCGGGCGCTGCACGTAGCGGCGTCGGTGCCGTTCTTCGAGGTCTTTGTTGATACGCCCATCGAGTTGTGCGAACAGCGCGATGTGAAGGGGCTCTACGCCAAAGCTCGCGCCGGCGAGATCAAGGGATTCACGGGGATCGATGATCCCTACGAGGCGCCCGCGGCCGCGGAGCTGCGTTTGGTGCCTGAAGACGGCGACGCCGATGTTATGGCGCAGCTCGTGATTCGATTGCTTGGGTGACCGGTTCTCGCCGTGCGCACGGTAGTAGGCGGTCTAGATATTGATCTTCCCGATCATGGCCACCTCCAGCGGCTGACCAGCTATCCGGGTCTGGGTTTCCAGTTTCGGTGGTGGTAGCTGCAGCGGGCTTTGCCGTTGTAGTGCGCTGTTCGCCCGTGGTCGTCCCAGGGGAGGTCGTGGTCGATTTCGCATTGGCGGGCGGG
>Ga0114997_10000218_pt1 | contig 45156 bp, 39 predicted proteins | sample ArcticOcean_MG_C_2_FD_87045 | JGI IMG/M metagenome (GOLD analysis project Ga0114997, IMG submission 87045) | Marine microbial communities from western Arctic Ocean - ArcticOcean_MG_CB4_136 | ecosystem: Environmental > Aquatic > Marine > Oceanic | place: Arctic Ocean: Canada Basin | collected... | reverse complement strand
TTTTTAATTATCATGAATTAATAAGTATATATATTTTATTCAATTTACTTTTTATTTTGAATAAAATTTGTTTAAAATATTTTTATTTAAATACTCTCCTTAAACTTGTAAAGCTTTATGACCTTTTCTTGAATTGGACCAGGAATTCTTTTTTCTATTAATGATTTATCATAATGCCCTAAGTAAAAGAAACCTAGACATCTTTCTCCTTCACCTAGAGCTGTAAACTCATTAATGTACTTAATTAGTTTTGGCGAACTCCAAAAACCTCCTATTCCTAAATCCGTAGCTGTTAGCCAAATATTTTGAACAGCCATTGACACAGCGGCGATCTCCTCCCATTCTGGTATAATTTTTTTTAAATCTCTTTGCATGCAAATAATAATTATCGCACCTGCCTTAATAGAATTGTTTTTAAATTTATTAAATTTAAATTCTGAATATTTAATTGATGTTTCTTTAAATTTATTAGCTAAAAAAACCCCTAAATTAGCTTGAGAATCACCCTTTAAAACTTTAAACCTCCATGGTTCGGTTTTTTTATGAGTTGGAGCCCAGTTAGCTGAGTCAAGAATCAAATCAATAGTTTCGTCACTTATTTCTTTATCAATAAATTGATCAGGCATAATGGATCTTCTTTCTTTAATAGCTTTTATAGTGTTCATATAATGATATTTATAATCGATTAAATATATTTATTTTAATTAAAAAAAATTAGTGTTTAAAAGTAATTAATATCAGTTTTAGGAAATAGTTAAATTACTCATTGAAGTTTATTAATTTGCATTTTAATTAAAAATAAAGTAAACCTTTTAAAAATGGATACATTAATAGAACGCGTTAAATGTTTAATCATAGGATCTGGCCCTGCAGGATATACAGCAGCAATATATGCTGCAAGAGCTAATATGATGCCTATATTGTATCAAGGAATTCAGCCTGGTGGACAGTTAACCACTACAACTGATGTTGAAAATTTTCCAGGGTATCCTGACGGAATTACTGGGCCTGAAATGATGTGTCATTTAAGGGCTCAGGCCGAAAGATTCGAAACAGATGTTAGAGATGGATGGGTTACAAAAGTTGATTTCTCTAAATCAATCCATAAAATATGGATAAATGATAAAATTGAGATTCACGCAGACACGATCATCATATCAACAGGAGCATCAGCTAAATATTTAGGTTTGAAATCCGAACAAAAATACCTTCAACTTGGTGGTGGAGTTTCTGCATGTGCTATTTGTGATGGATTTTTTTATAAAAATCAAGAAGTAGTAATCGTTGGTGCTGGAGATTCTGCTTGCGAAGAAGCTCATTATTTATCAAAATTATGTAGTAAAGTTACTATGGTAGTTAGAAAAGACGTTTTTAGAGCTTCTAAAATAATGGAGAAAAGAGTTAAAGGCACTAAAAATATAGAAATTTTATTTAATACTGAAACTGAAGAGGTCCTTGGTGATGGAAGTGTTGTGACTGGAGTTAGGGTTAAAAATACTATCACCAAGAATATAAATAATATTTCTGTAACTGGATTCTTTGTTGCAATAGGACACACACCTAACACTGCAATATTTAAAGATTTTTTAAATTTAGATGAAACAGGATATATAGTTAATGAAAAAGGTTCTTCAAAAACTAATATAAAAGGAGTTTTTGTGTCAGGAGATGCAGCTGATCATGTTTATAGACAGGCAATTACTGCTGCTGGAACAGGATGTATGGCTGCGCTTGATGCAGAAAGGTACTTAGCTTCTTTAGAGTAATACTCTTTAAAGTAAATATTCCGTGTTTATGAAATTTGATTCTTTTGAGTTAGCTAAAGCCTCAAGTATATTATTGTTATATTCATTATCCTTAGCTGCAACAAAAGTTCTTATTGAAAAAGACCTAAGAGCATCATTAACGCTTAAAGTACTAACAGCTGAATTCTTTCTTCCAGTAAAAGGATATATATCTGGACCTCTTTGACAAGCACTATTTAAATTTACTCTACAAACTAAATTGGACATTACATCTATTAAGGGACCTATTTTAGTAATATCCTGACCAAATAAACTAACTTGTTGACCATATTCAGATAAAGCCATAGCGTCAATTGGTTCACTTATATCATTATACGAAATAATAGGCACAACTGGACCAAACTGTTCTTCATGAAATACCTTCATAGATTTATTAACTGGGAATAGAACCGCTGGAAAAGAAAAATTTTCAGAAAGCTCACCTCCTTTTTTATTTATAACCTTAGCTCCTTTACTTATAGCATCTTTAATTAAATTTTGAATATATAAAGGCTTATTAGGTTCTGGAAGTGGAGTTAAAAAAGATCCTTCTTCCCATGGAAGTCCAAACTTTAATTTATCGACTTCTTCTGAAAAACGAGTTAAAAACCCTTCCACTATAGACTCATGGACATAAATTACTTTAAGAGCAGTACATCTTTGACCATTAAAAGAAAGTGCTCCTGAAATACATTCTTTTACGGTTAAATCCATATCAGCGTCTGGTAAAACAATACCAGGATTTTTAGCTTCTAATCCAAGAACTAATCTCAATCTATTTTTATTAGGGTGCTCATCTTGAAGAGCAATAGCTGAAGCACTGTGACCAATGAGGGCTAAAATATCAACTTTACCTGTTTTCATTATTGGAGATGCAATTTTTCTTCCTCTACCAAACAAAATATTAACTACTCCTGGAGGAAAACTTTCTTGAAAAGCTTTTAATAAAGGGGTAATTAAAAGAACTCCATACTTAGCAGGTTTTAAAATAGCTGTATTTCCCATTATTATTGCAGGGATTAATAAACAAAATGTTTCATTCAAGGGGTAATTATATGGCCCTAAGCACAATACAATTCCTATCGGACCTCTTCTAATATGTGCGTTAATACCTGAGTTTTTAGAAAAATTAGCGCTACCTCTATCTAAATCCTTATAAGCTTCTATTGTATCGTAGATATATTTAATTGTCCTATCAAATTCCTTAAATGAATCAGTTTTATTTTTTCCAATTTCCCACATTAATAATTCTACAATTACTGAACGAGTTTCTTTCATTTTCTCAACAAAATTTTGCATGCACTTAATGCGATCTTTAACTTTCATTGTTGGCCAAACTCCTTGACCTCTATTAAATGAATTCTCTGCAGAATTCAATGCATCAATTGCTGCATCAGTTCCCATGTCTGGAATAGAACCTAATAAGGTTGGGCCTTTCTTCCCTTTACTATTGACAGAATAAATTGCGGAATATACTTCTGAAATTTCACCTTTCCATTCTCTTAATTTTCCTTTAACAAGATACTTTCTAGAATGAATTGGATTATTAAAAAAAACTTGTTTCATCTTATAATATTTTTATTAATTTATTAATTAAAAAATGAAGCTTTCATTTACTTTATATTACTTATTAAATATTATTTTTTTTTAATTCTTCAACGGCAAAATTTGCCGCACGAGCAGTTAATGCCATATATGTCAAGGAAGGATTCTGATTTCCAGCTGAGGCCATACAAGCTCCATCGGTTACAAATACATTTGGAACTTCATGTAGTTGATTGTTTCTATTCAAAATAGAAGTCTTAGGGTCACGACCCATTCTTGCAGTTCCCATCTCATGAATTCCTTTACCAATTGGAGCATTTGAGTCAAAAGATTTAATGTTTTTAAATCCTGCAGCATCTAACATTTCTTGACCTTGTATCAGCCAATCTTGTTTCATTAATTTTTCATTTTCCTTAAACTCAGCATCAAATACTATTGTTGGTAGGCCATATTTATCCAATTTGTCATAATTTAGGAAAAAATGATTTTCATGATAAGGCAAGACCTCTCCAAATCCACCCATACCAAAAGACCAGCCACCTGGCTTAAGTATTTCTTCCTTAAAATCTTTACCATAACTATATTCAGCAACGCTTTCAGCCCAATTTCCAGAACCTCTGGATGCACTACCCTGATAACCATATCCTCTTAAAAAATTTACTTTTTCAGATTTTTTATTAAGGTTTCTAAATCTTGGAATATATATACCATTTGGCCTTCTTCCAATATAATATTTATCTAAATAACCATCAACTGAACCTGAAACTCCAGCTCCTAATTGATGATCCATAATATTATGCCCTAATTCTCCACTTTGATTTCCCATACCATTAGGGAAGGCATCTGACTTTGATTGCATTAAAATAGCAGTAGAAGCCATAGAGGATGCACATAAAAATATTATTTTAGATTTATATTCAATAACTTCCTTAGTAATAGCATCAATTACTTTAACTCCAGAAGCCTTTTTGGTTGTTTTGTTATAAATTATTTCAGAAACTATAGAATCAGCTCTTAGAGTCATATTTCCCGTAGCTTCTGCCATTGGTATAGTTGACGATATTGAACTGTAATAAGCACCAAAAGGACACCCTCTAGAGCATCTATTTCTATGCTGACAATTTACTCTACCCGCTCCAGGTTTAGTTCCTTCGGTAATATGAGCTACTCTGCCAATTGTTAAAACACGGTCTTTAAAGTTTTTTGCAATAGAACTTTTTAAATGATCTTCAACACAGTTTAACTCCATAGGTTTTAAAAACTCGCTATCTGGGAGATGAGATAGTCCTAAGGATTCTCCGCTAACTCCAATATGTTTTTCAACATATGAATACCATGGAGCTATATCTTTATATCTAATAGGCCAGTCAACTCCATAACCATCTTTCACGTTTGCTTCAAAATCAAGATCAGACCAACGGTATGTCTGCCTTCCCCATATAAGAGATCTTCCACCAACTTGTTTTCCTCGAATCCAGTCAAATGGCTTAATTTCATCATAATCATGCTCTTGATCGTTGTTGTAAAAATGACGATTAGTTTCATTAAACCCCCATCGACGTTGTTTAGGGTATTGAGCTTTAATTTTCTCAGGAGTTGATCCTCCGTGTTCCATATCCCAAGGATCTAAGTTCATAGTTGGATAATCATCAAAAGGAGGTTCATGCTTAACCATTCTACCTCTTTCAAGAACAAGCGTTTTTAACCCTTTTTCACAAAGCTCTTTAGCCGCCCATCCACCGCTAACTCCTGATCCAACAACGATAGCATCGAAATTGTTTATATTTAGATTATTCATGATTTATTTGACTATTTAGGATTAAATATGTTTAATAATATAAGCCTAAATCTAATAAATATTAATCATTTTTAGAGCTAATTAATCTTAATTCTATAAACTAATTGTTTAATGGATTTCTAAATGGGTGCATTTTTTTTGTTCCATATGGTAGACTAATTTTTTTACCATCAATTTGTTTTATTCCTATCGGAGTTCTATTTGATTCAATAATTCTATCATTTAAAACAATATATAAAGAATCTTTTATTTTATTATATTCAATATTATTAATAAGATTATTTAACTCTTTATTATCAAATTTATGATCATATAATTCCATTCCTAAAGAGCCTTTGATTCCCCAAATTGTAATCCTATATCGATCTGTTTTAATAGAATAACCATTTTTAAATTGAGTAAAAGCACTTTTTCTAATTGAATTACTCTCGCCACTTAAAAGTGGATATAAGCTCTTTCCGGAAATAAATTCAGGAATTGAATGATTAGTTAAATCCATTAATGTTGGGTAAATATCAACTAATTCAACAGGTGATTTAATTGTATTTTTTCTTTTTATTATATCTGGTCCAGAAAAAATCAAAGGAACTCTTGTTGCATTATCAAAAAGGGTTTGTTTTTGATAATGACCATGCTCACCTAGATGATACCCATGATCTGATGTAAAAACTACAATAGTATTCTTATCTAAACCTGTTTCTTTTAATTTATCCATAATTCTTCCAACTTGAGCATCTAAAAAAGTAACTGAAGCATAATATGCTCGTATGACTCTTTTTGCTGTTTCAATATCAAGATCATTATCAACGGATTTAGCTCTAATTGAATTGATAGTCGGCTTAGGTAGCTGAGACAAATACTCACTTGGAATTTCAGGAACTTCAATGTCATTTATGGGATACATGTCAAAATACTTTGATGGAGCAACATATGGAGTGTGGGGTCTAAATAATCCTACTCCTAGAAAAAAATTTTCATCATTAATTGAAAATTTTTCAAGCATTTCCATAGCTATTGATGCAGAAATACCATCTGTTTGTTCTTCATCATTACCTTTAGAAGCATACCAACTTAAAGTGCCACCAAATTGTCCTGGTAAAAGTGTATTAATTTTACTTTCTTCCATCTTATCAATTCCATATGGATTAAAGGTGAAATCCCAAGAAAATGGATCATCGTAACTTGATGTACCGATGTGAGCTGGAACATCAGCATGAAATATTTTACCAATCCTTACTGAGTAATAACCCTCATATCTATATTTTTCAGATAAAGTAACAACATCAGGAAGGGTTGATCTTAAATACATTCTAAGATCTTTCAATTTTGTTTGATCAGGATACAATCCAGTCATAAAAGAGGCTCTAGATGGACCACAAACGGGGTATTGGACATGAGCGTTTTCAAAGACAACTCCATTTTTTGCTAATTTATCAAGATTAGGAGTCTTAACTAATTTATGTCCATAAACTCCAATATCACAATTTAAATCATCTGAGACTATAAAAAGAATATTTTTTTTTAGATTCTTCCCAGAGACTGAATCATTTACATTCGTGAAACTTACAAAAAGAAAAAAAAGAATACATATTTTGTGATAATCTATCAAATCTTTATAATTGTGAATAAGCTAGAGGCTTTAGAAAAGTAACTATAATATTAGAAACTGTATTTTTGTATTCTTCGATACTAGAAAGTTTTTTCCAATCTGGATGAGCCATAAAATTCTCCCACCCTATCCTTCTTAACTCCATGCTTTCATGAACAAGCATATACGTTAAAATAGGCATTTGATTCCCAGAGATTTTTTCACCATAAAAAACGGAACGTAATCCAGATTCAGTAAAAATTTCAAACTCACCGTTGTTAAACATCTTGACTTTTCTTCTATATGCATCATCACTAGGACTTTCGTAGCTTCTTAATTCATAGATAGACATTCCGTCTTTGGGTTTTAAAATCTTTTGAAAACCTTCAAAAGCTAAAAAATGAGAAACATTATATCGACTATAAGGAACTTTATCATAGGGTATTGAATTAAATTCTTTAGAATCATTTATATAATTTTTATCATTTGGAAGAGATTCATATATCTTTTGATATTGATCCATACTAGCATAAGGTATTAAAACATATATTTTATTTGTAGAATGTCTTTCATGCCTAATCTCCTCAAAAACTCCAATCTTGTTTACTTCCTTTCTATTTAAAGCAGGTAATAAAGCATTTTTTAAATAATTATTTAATAACTCTGAAGAGGTTCCCCATTTAAGATCATAAGTTCTTAATTCATAAAATTCCCTTTGAGCAAAAACATTGGTCGATAAAATAAGTAAAAAAGATATTAATTTATTTTTCATATTTTTAATTTATATATATAATTATACAATTTTAGTCATAGCAGTCATAGACTCCCTTAATTCATATCCGATTAACTCAATAGGGTGAAAACGAATAATTTCATTAACATCAATCAATTGATTATTATCTGTGCCTGAGTCTTTACCTGCTCCATATTGAGAGCCAATTACATCTGAATTAATTTTTTTCATAAAGTTAACTAATAAAGGTTTACAAGCATGGTCAAATAAATAACACCCATATTCTGCAGTATCTGATATAACGCGATTCATTTCAAATAATTTTTTTCTAGCAATTGTATTAGCTATTAATGGGGTCTCATGAAGAGACTCATAATAGGCGGATTCTTCTTTTATTCCTGCAGAAACCATAGTTTCAAAAGCTAATTCAACTCCAGCTCTAACAAAAGAAACCATTAATAATCCATGATCAAAAAATTCTTGCTCACTAATAACTTGATCAGTTATAGTAGTTTTCTCAAAAGAAGTTTCCCCTGTAGCAGCCCGCCAATTATGTAAATTATAGTCATCATTAGCCCAATCTTCCATCATTGTTTTAGAAAAATGTCCTGACATAATATCATCCATATGTTTTTCAAATAATGGCTTCATAATTTCCTTTAGTTGTTCTGACAAATCAAAAGCTTTAATTTTAGCAGGATTAGATAATCGGTCCATCATATTTGTTATTCCTCCATGCTTTAATGCTTCAGTTATGGTTTCCCACCCATACTGAATTAATTTAGCAGCATATGATCCATCAATCCCTTTTTCTATCATTTTATCAAAGCATAAAATAGATCCAGTTTGTAAAACACCACATAAAATTGTCTGCTCCCCCATTAAATCAGACTTTACTTCAGCAATAAAAGAGGACTCTAAGACACCAGCCCTATTACCTCCAGTTCCTACTGCGTATGCTTTGGCTTGAACCAAACCATCTTTATTTGGGTCATTTTCAGGATGGACAGCAATTAAAGTTGGTACTCCAAATCCTCTTTTAAACTCTTCTCTTACTTCAGAACCAGGACATTTAGGCGCTACCATTATAACTGTAATGTCTTTTCTAATTTCCATTCCTTCTTCAACTATATTAAAACCGTGAGAGTAAGATAAAGTGGCTCCTTTTTTTATTAATGGCATTATTTCATTTACAACTGGTGTATGATTCTTGTCAGGAGTCAAATTAATAACCTAATCAGCAGATGGTATCATCTCTTTATATGTTCCGACTTTAAAATTATTGTCAACTGCATTAGTATATGATGCTCTTTTTTGTTCAATAGCTCCAGAACGGAGTGAGTATGAAACATCTAATCCAGAATCACGCATGTTTAATCCCTGATTAAGCCCTTGAGCACCACATCCTACTATTACAATTTTTTTTTCTTTAAGTGCATTTACTCCATCACTAAATTCTGAAGAATCCATAAAACGACATTGACCTAATTGGTCTAATTGCTCTCTTAATGATAATTGATTAAAATAATTTTCCATGATTTATATTTTTTAGTTTTTAATTTTATTAAAAGAATTTAAAATATCTGAAACATCCATCGGTGCTTTAGAAACTGATATTCGTCCTGATCTAACAAATTGCATTAAACCATATGGTGCTAATTTATATCTAAGTTTTTCAGTTTCTTCTCTAAACCCTGTCATCTCAATGACAAAAAATTCTGGAGAAACTGTAACAATATTAGCTTGACTTTTTTTAATTATGTTTTGAATATGTCTTTCTTCAAATAAAGAACTAGATTTTACTTTATATAGTGCTGTCTCTTGAAAAATTATTTCTTCATCAGTGTGATAAAAAGCTTTAATTACATCTATTTGCTTTTCAAGTTGCTGAATAACTTTTTTTATTTTCTCTTCTGTCATTTCAACAACAATAACAAAGCGAAATATATTTGGAATTTCTGAAGGACTAGTTGAAAAATTCTCTATATTAATATGTCTCTTAAGTAAAATTGAAGATATTCTGTTTAGCAATCCTATAGTGTTTTCTGAATACAGAGATATAGTATATGTAAGTTTATTATTCATTATTTAAGTCTAATTTCTGATACTGATGCTCCTGAAGGAATCATTGGAAATACATTGGCTTCTTTTTCAACACAAACTTCTAAAAATTGTGGCTTATTAGATAAAATCATTTCCTTAACTGCTACATCAAGATCTTTTCTTTCTTTAACTCTTCTTGCTTGAATATTATATCCTTTAGCTATAGTTACAAAATCAGGGTTTGTCATTTCAGTTGAAGCATATCTTTTATCAAAAAAAAGTTGTTGCCATTGTCTTACCATTCCTAAATAATCATTATTTAAAACAACTATCTTAACTGCTATTCCTGTTTGAAAAATTGTTCCCAATTCTTGAATAGTCATTTGATAACCTCCATCGCCTATTATTGCAATTACTTCTCTTTCAGGAGCTCCCATTTTAGCTCCTATTGCAGCAGGAAGAGCAAAACCCATAGTCCCTAGTCCTCCAGAAGTAATATTACTTTTAGATTTTACAAATTTAGCATACCTACAAGCTATCATCTGATGTTGACCAACGTCTGAAACGATAACTGCATCTCCCTTAGTGAATTTATTAATCGCTACAATAACTTCTCCCATAGTTAAACCATTTTTAGTCGGAATTGTATCCTCTTTTATAACAGTTTCATATTCAATTTTCATCAACTCATCAAATTTTGCCTTCCAATTGCTATGATCATTTTTAATGATTTTTTCTGTAAGAGCTTTTAGGCTTTCCTTGCAATTACCTAAAATTGGGTAATTTGCTTTAACATTTTTATTTATTTCGGCAGGGTCAATTTCAAGATGAATTATTTTTGCTTGTTTAGCGTAAGTGCTTAAATCCCCTGTAACTCTATCATCAAAGCGCATACCAATAGCAATTAAAACATCACATTGATTTGTTAATACATTAGGGCCATAATTGCCGTGCATACCAACCATACCAACATTCAAGTAATGATCAGTAGGCATAGCTGAAAGTCCTAAAATAGTCCAAGCAGAAGGAATTCCAGATTTTTCAATAAAAGCAATTAGTTCATTTTCTGCTTCTCCTAAAATTATTCCTTGTCCATATACTACAAAAGGCTTTTTAGCCTTATTTATTATTTCTGCAGCATCATTTATTTGCTTGTTATTAATTTCAGGAATAGGGATATAACTTCTGATTCCTTTACATTTAGAATATGAAAATTTAAATTTTTCAAATTGTGCATCTTTAGTTATATCAATTAAAACAGGTCCAGGTCTACCAGATCTAGCAATATAAAATGCTTTTGATAATATTTCTGGAATTTCAGAAGCCTTAGTGATTTGATAATTCCATTTTGTGACTGGAGTGGAAATTCCTATAATATCTGTCTCTTGAAAAGCATCTGAACCAAGTAAGTGAGAAGAAACCTGACCGGTGATACATACCATTGGAGTTGAGTCAATTTGAGCGTCAGTAATTCCGGTAACTAAATTTGTAGCCCCCGGTCCAGAAGTCGCAATTGCAACCCCCACCTTTCCTGAAGTCCTTGCGTAACCTTGCGCAGCATGAGTTGCTCCTTGTTCATGTCTAGTCAGAATATGCGTTAATTTATCACTGAATTTAAATAATTCATCATAAATTGGCATAATTGCTCCTCCAGGATAACCATAAATTAAATTTGCTCCTTCTTCCAAGAGACAATGAATTACAGCTTCAGCACCTGAAATTTTAATTGTTTTATTTTTAACTTCTTTCATTTTAAAATTCATCTGTTACACAGCCCTCAGAGGCAGTTGATACATTGTTTATATATTTATATAACACACCGCTAAAAAATTTATAATCTGGTTGAGTCCACTTACTTTTTCTTTTTTCTATTTCTTTATTAGACAACTTAAGCTCTAATGTGTTTTTTTCAGCATTTATCACTATAATATCTCCATTTTTAATTATAGCTATTGCACCACCCTCTTGAGCTTCTGGAACAATATGCCCAACTACAAAACCATGGGTTCCACCTGAAAATCGACCATCAGTTATTAAAGCAACCTCTTTACCTAAACCAGCTCCCATTATAGCTGCAGTAGGCTTTAACATCTCAGGCATACCAGGGCCTCCTTTTGGTCCTTCATAACGAATAACAACTACTTCTCCTTTTTCAACTATTCCTTTACCAATTCCATCATTAGCATCGTATTCACTATCAAAAACACGAGCAGGACCTTCAAAAACTAAACCCTCTTTTCCAGTTATTTTAGCAACAGATCCTCCAGGTGCAAGGTTTCCTTTTAAAATTCGAATATGACCAGAATCTTTAATTGGATTATTTATAGAAGATATTATTTCTTGCTTATCTGACAAAGATTTAACTTTTGACAAGTTCTCTGCTAATGAATTTCCTGTAACAGTAAGACAATCACCATGTAACATACCTTCATTTAACATGAATTTTAAAACTCCAGGAATCCCACCAATATCATGAAGATCTTCCATTAAAAACTTTCCACTAGGTTTTAGATTAGCTAAAAATGGGGTTTTATCCATTATTTTTTGAAAATCATCAATTGTAAATTTAATTTTAGCAGCTTTAGCTATGGCTAAAAAATGGAGTACAGCATTAGTTGATCCACCTAAAACAGCAATTAATCTAATTGCATTTTCTAAAGATTTCACGGTTACTATATCTGAAGGCTTAATGTCTTTCTCAATGAGTAACTTTAAAGCCTCTCCTACATTAAAGCATTCTTGTTTTTTATTTTCACTAACAGCTGGATTAGATGAATTATACGGAAGTGCCATCCCAAGAGCTTCTATAGCTGAAGCCATTGTGTTAGCGGTATACATCCCTCCACAGGCTCCAGCGCCAGGACATGCATTACGAACTATTTGTTTAAATTCATTTTCATCTATAATACCTGCAACTTTTTCACCCCAAGCTTCAAATGCAGAAACTACATCAAGTTTTTTATCTTTGTGACATCCTGGCGCAATGGTTCCTCCGTATACTAAAATTGAAGGACGATCTAGTCTTAACATCGCCATTAACGCGCCAGGCATGTTTTTGTCGCAACCTACAACAGTAACTAAACCATCATAAGCCATAGCCTGAACTACTGTTTCTATTGAATCAGCAATGATGTCTCTAGATGGCAATGAATATCTCATTCCAGGAGTTCCCATTGAAATTCCATCACTTACGCCAATAGTATTGAAAATTAATCCAACTAAATTAGATGACTCAATTCCTTTTTTTATATCAACAGACAAATCATTCAAATGCATATTACAAGGGTTTCCTTCATAACCAGTACTTGCAATTCCAATAATTGATTTTTTAAAATCTTCGTCGGTTAATCCTATTGCATGAAGCATTGCTTGAGCTGCAGGTTGCGTAGAATCCTGAGTGACTATTTTGCTGTATTTATTATAGCTCATTTTTTTTTATAATTACAAATTTACTCTCCTGTTATCTGCTTTTTTTTTAAAAAACTTATAAGTAATTAAACCCAAAATTATTTTTAATCACTTAAATCATTGTTTATCAATTTTTTATGATTAACAAATCACTTATGCTCAAATTCAAAATCAAATGCAAAAAAAATATTTTTAATCAATTCATATTCTGTTTTATCTTAAAAAAAGAATAGTAACTTTAAAAAGTTTATAAAACCTAAAAATGAATTATATAGAACTCATAGATTCACAAAAATTTCTTCTAAAATCTCAAGTTACTAAATCTGTGTCTTTTCGAAAAAATAGTTTAAAAAAACTATTAAAAAACATAAACATTAATGAAGAACAGATATATCAATCTTTAAAAAAAGATTTAAACAAACCTGAATATGAGTCATATATAACTGAAGTATATGTAATTAAAAAGGAAATTAAAACGATGCTTAAAAACATCAATAGATGGTCCAAAATAAAAAATATTAAATCTTCCATAATTAACTTTCCTTCAAAAGATTATATTATTCCAGAACCATATGGCACTACTTTACTTATCAGTCCCTGGAATTATCCTTTTCAATTAGCTTTAGGTCCATTAATTGGTGCTGTAGCTTCAGGGAATACAGTTATACTGAAGCCATCTGAGCACGCTGAAAACACTTCAAGATTAGTTGAAAAAATAATTACTGATTCTTTTAATAAAAACCATGTATGCGTTATTCTAGGAGATTCAAAAGTTGCAACCGAACTTCTATCAAACAGATGGGATTACATATTTTTTACAGGGAGCACTAATGTTGGTAAAATTATTGCAAAAGCAGCCGCAATTCATCTTACTCCATATACTCTTGAATTAGGAGGAAAAAATCCATGTATTGTTGATAAAACAATTCCAATTAAACTTACTGCAAAAAGAATAATTTGGGGAAAATTTTTAAACTGTGGACAAACTTGCATTGCTCCTGATTTCATAATAGCACATTCAAGTATAATAAAAGCTCTTTCAAATGAATTAATTATTGAAATTAAAAATGCTTTTGGAAACAATCCAATTGAATCAAAAAGTTATGGGAGAATTATAAACACTAAGCATATAGTAAGACTTGAAAAAATGCTTCAAAACGTTAATATTATCCATGGTGGAACAGTTAATTGTGAAACAAAATACATCGAACCTACTATTGTCCTAGAACCCTCTCTAAGTAGTGAATTAATGAAAGTTGAAATATTTGGTCCTATTTTACCTATAATTAGTTATGATACTGATGAAGATCTTGATATAATACTTAATAAATATGAAAAACCTCTTGGTTTTTATATTTTCTCAAAACGCAATAGTTTTATAAAAAAAATTCAATTAAAATATTCCTTTGGAGGCGGTGTAGCTAATGACACTATTATTCAATTTACAAATGACAAATTACCTTTTGGAGGAGTTGGCCATAGTGGAATGGGCTCTTATCACGGAAAGTTTAGCTTCGACTTATTTACGCATTATAAACCTTTTATAAAGAAAAGTTTATGGTTAGATCTATGGGTTCGTTATGCGCCCTACCCAGTAAAATTTAAATTAATAAAAAAAATATTAAATAAAATATAATGACTGAGAAAAAAGTTAGTGAGGCTATAAAACACAGAAGATCAGTAAGAATATATGATCAAACTAAAAAGATTGACACAAACATCGTTAAGGAATGTATAGAGCAAGCTTCTTTAGCCCCTACAAGCAGCAATATGCAACTATGGGAGTTTTATCACATTACAAGTCCAGAAAAACTTAAAGAAGTATCTTTTGCATGTTTTAATCAACCTGCAGCTAGAACTTCACTGCAATTAGTAATACCGGTAGTAAGAAAAGACTTGTGGAGAAATAGAGTTAAATCTAATATTGACTTTTTAAAAACAGAATTCAAAAAAGACAATCAAAAAGATATTAAAAAAGAAAAATCTGCACTGATTTATTATGAAAAGGTTGTCCCTGCTCTTTATTTTGACTTTATTGGTTTGATTGGTCTATTTAAATATATTTCGGTTTTAATACTTGGTTTTTTCAGACCAATATATAGGCAAGTAAGATCAAGTGATTTAAGAATAGTTGGACATAAAAGCACGGCATTAGCTGCTCAAAATTTTATGATCAGTATGTCTGGCTATGGTTATGACACTTGTCCAATGGAAGGCTTTGACTCTAAATTAATTAAAAAAGTATTAAATCTTCCAGATAAAGCAGAAATAAGTATGGTAATCGGATGTGGGATTCGTGCTGAAAATGGGGTTTATGGACCTAGATTCAGAGTGCCTTTCAAAGATGTTTATAAAGAAAAATAACGATTTCTTTTTTTAAAGATTTAATCCGTTTTTTAACCAATTAAAATACGATTCTTCATTAGTATATTGAATTGGTGAATTAAGTATTTTTCCATCTGAGCTCATTAAAACATAAAATGGCTGTGAGGCAGAAGAAAAATTTAAACTTTGAAAGGTTGCCCATTTATCTCCGATAGTTTTTATTTTTTTCACTCTACCATCTTCAAATTGAAAATTAAATTGATTTTCTTTAGATAGTTTTTCTCTATCATCAACATATAAAGAGATTAAAACAATTTCATTTGATAGTATTTCAAAAATTCTTGGTTTAGACCAAACGTTTTCTTCTATTTTTCGACAGTTAACACATGCCCAACCGGTGAAATCAAGCAAAATTGGTTTATTCTTTTCTTTTGCTACAGCAAATCCAATGTCAAAATCTTTATAACATTCCAAGCCAAGCGGACAATCACTTATTCTGGGTTTAATAGAATAAAATTCAGGAGGAACAAACCCACTAAATAATTTAAATTTATTGGTATTAGAAACTACACCGATTGATAACCAAAAAGAAAATATTAAAAAACTTAAACCAAGAATTTTCTGAGAAAAATTTGGAGTTGTTTTAGGTTCATGAGGAAATTTAAATAAACCAAAAAGATATAGTGAAAGAATTAAAGATAAAAATATCCATATACCTAAAAATATTTCTCTTGGAAGAATTCCCCAATGAGAAACTAAATCTGCATTAGATAAAAATTTCAACGCTAAAGCAAGTTCAAAAAAACCTAAAATTACTTTAAAGTTTTTCATCCAAACTCCTGACTTAGGTAGCTTTTTTAATATATTAGGGAATAAGGCTAAAAGCGCAAACGGAAAAGCTAAAGCAGCACCAAAACCAGTCATTCCAATGGTTAATTGAAATGCACCACCATCTGATGTTAATGAACTAGCTAACAAAGATCCTAATATTGGTCCAGTACATGAAAATGAAACAATTGCAAGAGTTAAAGCCATGAAGAAAATTCCTATAAAATTACTTTTACTAGAAGCAGATTCAGATTTATTACTCCAAGAGTTAGGAAGGGATAAATTAAAATAACCAAAAAAAGAAAAAGCAAATAAAACAAACACTATAAAAAAAAGTAAATTTAAAACAACGTTGGTTGAAATATTATTTAATATCTCTGGACTTATTGAATCTATAAAATGAAAAGGTAAACTTAAAATGAAGTATATTGAGATTATAAAGAATCCATAAACAAAAGAGTTGATTATTCCTTTTGAATTAGTTGCTCCACTTTTTAAGAAAAAAGAAACAGTAAGAGGAATCATGGGAAAAACACAAGGTGTTAACAAAGCAATTAATCCTCCTAGAAACCCTAGAAAAAATAAATTCCAATAAAAATTTAAACTTTCATTTTCTTGAGGACTTTCAATTAAATAATTTTTATTTTTTAAATCAATATAAAGCTTGTCAGTTAGTGTTCTATCTTTAGAGGATAATTCTATTAATGATTCTTTAAAAGGTTTTGATGAGAAATTAAAAACAAATGATTCATTTCTAAATATACATACCTTGTCATCACATGCTTGATACTCAATTTCTCCTGTAAGAGATGATATTGACGGATTATTTATTATAATACTTTGTTTGAAAATCGCTTCTTTTTCAAAAAAACTAAGATTCATATTGAAAACTGAATCGAATTCAATCTTAGTAAATCCCTGAATCATATCATTTTTAAGAGTTATTTGATCCTCTATTATATTATAATTAAAAAGTGTTGGAAGTGGACCTTCAGGAGGAATATTCAGTCCATATAAATGCCAATTTTCTTCAATAGAAGCTTTATAAGTTATAATATATTCGTTTTGATTTACCTTCTCAAAAGACGTAGACCAAGAAACAGGATTTTGAGCTACACAAAATTGATTTATAATTGAAATTATAATCAAAAAAAAACTCTTTTTTATAAACATTGAATTACAATTTTATTTGAACATTCATTATTAGCTAAGAATCTACGATCAGCTCTTTTTCCAATAACCCAAACAATATTTTCATCTGAGCAAAGCAACCACTGTTGCTCCTTTTGAATTAAATTAAACTTTTCATCTTTAAAATATTTACTTATTTTTTTTTTACCATTCATTCCGAATGGATGAAAATAATCACCTTTATTCCACCTCCTAATCGTCAAAGGAAATTTCAACAATTCTTTATTTAAACTTATAAAGTTATTACTAAGTTTTGATTTTAAAATGATTTTCAAATTAATTGGCTTTTTAATTGATCTTTTACAGTCCCATGAATATTGTTCTTTCAGTTCAGATTTAATAGTTGTCAAAAAAACAAGTCCTCTTCCTTTTATTAACCTATGTGTTTTTGAAATCAAATTCTTTCCAGATTGGGTTTTCAATAAACTTATAACATCAATCGTATTTGTAAAACCATATGGGCCAAAAATTTCAAATAGATAATATTCTGAAGGAATTAACTTTAATAATTCCTTAATTGAAATAGAATATCCATAATCCATCTTTATAAAACTCTCATCCTTAAACTTAGACACAATATTGTTTAGAGCACTTGAGGCTAATGTTAAGTTATTTAATGTTCGACTAAAATTATTTAGCAACATTGGCTCTATATTTAACCATTCAGATATAAGGTTATTTCTAATAGAATTTCTCAAGTAATCATCTTTACTGTTTGAAGAATCTTCTCTCCATGATAAGGTTGATTTGATTGCATATTTTAAAATTTGATCTCTTTTAAAAAGAAGTAACGGCCTTACAATATTTTGATTATTTGATGGAATTCCTAAAATCCCTTTAAGCCCCGTAACTCGAGAGGTATTAATTAAATAAGTTTCTAATTGATCATTTAAGTTATGAGCAGTAACTAAATATAAATAATTCTCCTTTTTCAATAGTTTTGAAAACCATTTATAGCGAAGAGATCTAGCTGCTAACTGAATTGAAATATTATTTTTTTTCGAATATTTTTTGGTTTTAAATTCCTTGATGAATATTTTTTTATTATTTTTTTTAGTAAGTTTCATAACGAAATTCGAATCTTCATCACTTTCTTCCCCTCGTAATTTAAAATTACAATGCGCAACATCAAAACTGTAATCTAACTTTAGGAATAAATCAAATAAAACACTGCTATCAATTCCTCCACTTAATGCTAACAAAAAAGGAGCATCTTTTAATTCAGGAAAATTATCAGTAATATGATTCTTGAAATCTGCTAACATATTACAAATTTAATATTTCAAAATGATATTAAGTAGTAATTTGTAAAATGAAAAAAAAAGAGTTATAACTTGTATATTAGGATAAATTATATGAAATTTGTTGAAATATATGGAAAATCTATTATCATATAATCTTTTTGCTCCTAATTCTAATATTAGTAGAGTCATTAATCTTTTTCGTCGCCCCTAGGGGTGAAATATACTTATGGGACTTCGGTGCGTCCAGTTCTATCTTCGTCTAAAATTTTGTTTAATTTAATTTTATATCTAAATGGAAATCGTTATTGCTAGTCCAAAACATATTCATTTTGCAAAAGAAATAAGTCATTGTATCAATGAGTCTGCTAAAGTTAGAGGAACTGGCATAGCCAGAAGGACTCCTGAGTATCTAATTAAGAAAATGAATCATAAAAATGCAGTAATAGCTATTGAAAATGATAATTTTGCTGGATTCTGTTATATAGAGGTATGGGGAGAAGGTAAATATGTTGCGCATTCTGGTTTAATTGTAGCTCCAGAACATAGAGGAAAAGGTCTTGCTAAATTAATAAAAACAAGAGTGTTTAATTTATCAAAAGAAATATTCCCTAATGCTAAAATTTTTGGAATTACTACAGGAATGGCAGTAATGAAAATTAATTATGAATTAGGGTATAAGCCCGTTTCTTTCTCTAAACTAACTGATGATTTAGAATTCTGGAAAGGATGTCAAACTTGTAAAAATTATGATATTTTAACAAGAACTGAAAAAACCATGTGCTTATGCACGGGAATGCTTTATGATCCTGACTCTGAATCAAAAACCTAAGTAACTTGATTAATTATACTATATATTACAAAAAACAATATAAAAATTAAAATATTTAATAATGAAAAAACTTGTTTTAGCATATAGCGGTGGATTAGACACTTCATATTGCTTGAAAAGCTTATCAGAAGAAGGATATCATGTTGACGCTGTAAGTGTTAATACAGGAGGTTTTACTCAAGATGAAATATTAGACCAAAAATATAATGCGCTAAAAATGGGTGCTAAAAAATTTAAATCTATTAACGCTTTAAATTCTTTTTATAATAAAATTGTTAAGTATTTAATTTTTGGAAATGTTTTAAAGAACAACACATATCCACTTTCAGTAAGTTCTGAAAGAATAATACAAGCAATTGAAATAATTAAATATGCTAAAGAAATCGGAGCTGATTATATTGCTCATGGAAGCACGGGCGCAGGAAATGATCAAGTAAGATTTGATCTTATATTCCAAGTTCTTGCCCCAGATATTAATATAATCACTCCTATTAGAGATAATAAATTAACTAGAGAATATGAAATAAACTACCTAAAGTCTCATGGAATTAATATTTCTTGGGAAAAAGCAAAATATTCAATAAACAAAGGCTTGTGGGGAACAAGTATTGGCGGCAGTGAAACTTTAACTTCAAATATACCTCTACCTGAATCTGCATTCCCTAGCCAATTACTTGAAAGTAAACCTCAAAAAATAACTCTTAATTTTATAAAAGGAGAATTAGTTGGGCTTAATGGTGAAAAAAAATCATCAGTTAATTTGATTCAGTCTCTGCAAGAAATAGCAGGAAAATTTGCAATTGGCAGAGATATGCATGTTGGTGACACTATAATAGGAATTAAAGGTAGAGTTGGGTTTGAAGCTTCAGCTCCTATAATAATAATTAAAGCTCATCACCTTTTAGAAAAACATACTTTAACAAAATGGCAACAATTTCAAAAGGAACAATTATCTAATTTTTATGGAATGCTTTTACATGAAGGTCAATATTTAGATGAAGTAATGAGGAATATTGAATCTTTTCTTGAAAATAGTCAAGAAAAAGTTAATGGAGATGTTTTTATAACTCTTCAACCATATAGATTTCAATTAGATGGAATTAGTTCTCCTAATGACCTGACAAATGACTCTTTTGGAAGTTATGGGGAAATCAATAATACTTGGTCAGCTAATGAAGCTAAAGGGTTTATTAAAATTACAGCTAATGCTAATAAAATTTACAATAAAGTAAATTCTAAAAAATAATAAAATGAAAACAGTTGGTGTTGTTGGAGGGTCAGGTTATACCGGAGGTGAATTAATAAGACTTATATTAAATCATCCAGAAATTCAACTTGACTTTGTTTATAGCTCAACAAGATCTGGGACCTATGTCTATAATATTCATCCAGATCTTTTGGGCTCAACTAAAATTAAATTTTCTAATTATATAAATTTTAGTGTTGACATCGTTATACTTTGTATTGGACATAGTAATTCTAAAGAATTTTTAAAAAATAATATTTTCCCTGAATCAACTATCATAATAGACTTAAGTAATGACTTTAGACTTTCAAGGGACAGTCAATTCAAGGATAATGAGTTTATTTACGGTTTACCTGAATTTCAAAGAGAAAAAATTAAAAAAGCCAAACTAATTGCAAATCCAGGCTGTTTCGCTACATCTATTCAGTTAGCCCTTTTACCTTTATCAAAGAAAACTCTTTTAGATAAAAGTGTTCACGTTAATGCAATTACAGGAAGTACTGGCGCAGGAGTTAACCTATCATCAACAGCACACTTTAGTTGGAGAAATAATAATATTTCATGGTATAAAGCATTTAACCATCAACATTTAGATGAAATTAATCAGACATTATCTTATTTGCAAAAGAATCAAATAGACATATATTTTATACCTCAAAGAGGGGATTTTACAAGAGGAATATTCACTACTGCTTATACTGAATTTTCTGGAAGTATAAATGATGCCGAAAAATTATATAAAAGTTTTTACGAATCACATCCTTTCACGCATATATCTAAAAATGAACTATCCATAAAGCAGGTTGTCAATACAAATAATTGCTTTCTTCACTTATATAAGCACAATAATTTATTATTAATTACTTCTGTCATAGATAATCTTATAAAAGGAGCTTCCGGACAAGCTATTCAAAATATTAATATCATAATGGGATGGGAAGAAACTTTAGGTTTAAAATTAAAAGGTTCAATTTTTTAACATAAACAATTAACTAATGAAAATAGGAATTATAGGAACTGGAAATCTCGGATTAAGTATAGCTAAAGGTTTGATCGTTAATAACACAATAACATCACTTTATTTAACTAAACGTAATGTTGAATCAATTAATAAATGGAGTGAATATAAAAATGTTACTGTAACTGATGATAATTTAAAAGCAATTAAAAATTCAGATATTTTAATTTTTTCAGTTCAACCAAGACAATTTGAAAAAATACTTACGGAAATAAAAAATTATTTAACAGAAAAACATGTTATTATTTCTACTATTACCGGATTTCATGTTGAAAGAATTGAATCTATACTAGGAGATGGGTTTCCAATAATTAGAAGTATGCCTAACACAGCAATATCTGTAAGGAAATCAATGACTTGTTTATGCTGTAACAAAGTGGGTGAGAAAAGAATTGATATTGCAACCGCCATTTTTAATGGATTGGGTAACACTATTCAAATCAGTGAAAAAGACATGCAGGCTGCTACTGTAATATGTGCTAGTGGGATTGCTTTTTGGATGAGAATAATAAGAGCAATGACTCAAGGTGGAGTTCAGCTTGGATTTGAGGCGAAAGAAGCAATGAGGATGTCAATGCATACTGCATTAGGAGCGTCTACGCTTTTAATTGAGAACAGCTCTCATCCTGAGGAAGAAATTGATAAAGTTACAACCCCAAATGGCTGCACAATAGCTGGGTTAAATGAAATGGAACATAACGGTTTAAGTTCATCTTTGATTCAAGGATTAATGGTCTCTTTTGATAAAATTAATGAAATATCAAAACAATAAAAATGAAGCTATTTGACGTATATCCTCTTTATGAAGTTACACCTGTTAAAGCAAAAGATGTTTATGTATTTGATGAGAAGGATACTAGATATCTTGATTTATATGGAGGTCATGCTGTAATCTCCATCGGTCATGGTAATCCAAATTATATAAAATCAATAACAGATCAATTAAGTAAAATTGGTTTTTACTCAAACGCAATACAAAATCCTTTACAAAAGGAGTTAGCTAAAGAATTAGGTAATCAATCTGATTGTAATGATTATCAATTATTTATGTGTAACTCTGGTGCAGAATCAAATGAAAATGCATTAAAACTAGCCTCTTTTTATACTAAAAAATCTAGAATAATTGCATTTAATAATTCATTTCACGGGAGAACAAGCGCTGCAGTTGCGGCAACTGACAACCCTACAATCGTATCACCTTTAAATGCACAACAAAAAGTTACATTTCTCCCATTTAATGACATTATAAATTTGGAAATTGAGATTAAAAAAGGAGATGTTTGTTCTTTAATTTTTGAATCAATTCAAGGAGTTGGAGGACTAGATGAACCTAACGAAGATTTTATTTCTGAAATGTCTATTTTATGTAAAAAATATAATGTATGCATAATTGCTGATGAAGTTCAATCTGGATTTGGAAGGTCAGGAACCTTTTTTGCATTTCAAAAATATCAAATAAAACCTGATATAATTACAATGGCAAAAGGGATGGGAAATGGATTTCCAGTTGGAGGGATTTTAATTCATCCTAAAATAAAATCAAAATATGGTATGTTAGGAACCACTTACGGCGGAAATCATTTAGCTTGCGTCGCTTCATTAGCAGTGTTGAATGAAATTAAATCTCATGATCTTCAAAATAATGCGAAACAAATTGGCACCTATTTTAAATCTAAAGCTAAAACTATAAAGGATATAAAGAAAATTAAAGGTAGAGGATTAATGTTAGGAATAGAATTTAATTTTGAAGTTAGTGAGTTAAGAAAAAGGTTGCTATATGATCATAAAATATTTACTGGGGGTAGTAGTAATAAAAGTTTATTAAGAATACTCCCCCCTTTAACAATCAAAAAAGAGCATATTGACGTTTTTTTTAATTCATTAAAAATTGAATTAAAAAAATAATTCTTAAATAAAGTATTATAAATATCTAGAAATGAAAAATTTTATTACTCTTGACGATTTACCGAATTTTGAAGAATGTATAAATCAAGCAATTCAATTGAAAAAAAATCCTTATTCCTTTGAGGATATTGGAAAAAGAAAAACAATAGGAATGTTGTTTTTTAATCCAAGTCTAAGAACTAGATTAAGCACTCAAGTTGCAGCTCAAAATCTAGGATTTAAAACCATGATAATGAATTTTTCAAATGAGGCATGGGCACTTGAATTTGAAAATGGAACTCAAATGGGAGGTTTACGTTCTGAACATATAAAAGAAGCTGCTGCAGTTGTTTCTCAATATTGCGATATGATTGCAATACGAGCATTTGCCTCTCTAAATGATAAAATTCAAGATGAATCAGAAATTGTTTTAAATAGTTTTTCAAAATACGCTAATATTCCAATAATCAATATGGAAAGCGCTACAAGACATCCTCTTCAAGCTATTGCTGACGCTATTACGATTAGGGAAAATATAACCACTTTCAGACCTAAAGTAGTTTTAACCTGGACCCCACACCCAAAAGCACTTCCCCACGCTGTTGGAAATTCATTTACTAAAATGATGAATTTTATAGATGCTGAATACGTTATTACACAACCTAAAGGATATGAGTTAGATAAAAGAATCACTAAGAATGCTAGTATAGTTTATGATCAAGAAAAAGCTCTAGAGGGAGCTGATTTTGTATATGCTAAAAACTGGTCCTCATATGAGCAATATGGTAAAATTTTAAGAACTGATGATAAATGGATGTTGACTGGAAAAAAAATGAAGAAAACGAATAATGCTAAATTCATGCACTGCTTACCAATAAGAAGAAATATAGTTGTCTCTGATGATGTTTTAGATACTCCAAATTCATTAGTAATTAAACAGGCAAACAATAGAACCTGTGCGACTCAATCAGTTCTAAAAATACTTTTAGATAATGAATAAAATTAATATAATTAAAATTGGCGGTGCAGTGATTGATGATGAAATGACATTAAAAAGCTTTTTAATTTCTTTCAATTCGTTAAAAGGAAAAAAAATATTAGTACACGGAGGTGGAAGAAAAGCAACTCAATGGTCAAAAAAAATGAATATTCCTGTTAAAATGGTTAATGGAAGAAGAATTACCGACTCAAAAACATTAGAATTAATTACAGGTATATACGCAGGTCAAATTAATAAAACTCTTGTTGCAAAGCTTCAAGGGTTAGGGACTAATTCCTTAGGCCTATCTGGAATAGATGGCAACTTAATTGAATCAAAAAAAAGAATAGTAAATGATATTGATTATGGATGGGTTGGCGATGTTATTAATATTAATATAGATTTACTTTTAATCTTATTAAATAAGAAATACGTTCCTGTAATTTCTCCATTGACTCACGATTGTAATGGACAAATTTTAAATACAAATGCTGATACTGTTTCCTCTGAAATAGCAATATCTTTATCAAAAAAATATGAAGTCTCATTATATTACTGTTTTGAGCATCAAGGCGTAATGGAATCATTAAAAGATTCTAATTCATTAATTGAAAAAATTGACCTTAAAATGTACGAATCACTTTTAAAGAAAAATATTTTATCTGAAGGTATGATTCCTAAAATTCAAAATGCTTTTAATGGACTTAATAATGGTGTAAAAAATGTTTTTATAGGGCTGCCTGAGATGATAAATAGAAAAATTAAATACACTAAAATTGAATTATAATTATGAATAAAGTGTTAACCAATGAAGCCATTACTTTACTTAAAGATTTAATTTCAATTTCATCTTTTTCTGGAAGTGAAGACAAAACAGCTTTAAGAATTCAAAAATGGTTTACTGATCACAATATAGATTATAGAAGGCATAATAATAATATTTATGCTTTAAATGAAAATTTTAATAAAAATAAGCCTATGCTTTTACTGAATTCACATCATGATACAGTTCTCCCTAATAAGGCGTATACAAAAGACCCCTTTCACGCTCATATTGAAGATGGAAAACTATATGGGTTAGGAAGTAATGACGCAGGAGGCTCTCTTGTTTCACTAATCGCGTTATTCACATATTATTATAACCATCCTGATCCAAAATACAATATTATTATAGCTGCAACAGCTGAAGAAGAAAGCTCTGGTAACTTAGGGATAAGCAGTCTTTTAAAGATATTACCAAAAATAGATATTGCTATTGTAGGTGAGCCAACTCTAATGCAATTAGCGGTAGCTGAAAAAGGGTTAGTTGTAATTGAAGCGAAAATTAAAGGCACAGCAAGCCATGCTGCTCATCCAAATAATAATAGTGCAATTGAGAAACTACCAGCTGTTTTAAAATGGTTTAAAGATTTCACTTTTGATAAAAACTCTGAAATTCTAGGTCCGGTTAAAATGACTGTAACTCAAGTTAATGCTGGAGAACAACACAATGTAATTCCTTCTGAAGTAGATTTAGTAATAGATATTAGAGTTAATGATTGTTACACAAATACAGATATCTTAAATTTGTTAATAGAAAATGCTCCATGTGAGATTAAGGCGCGGTCTTTAGATTTGAATTCTTCTTCTATTTCAATTAAACATGAGTTGGTTAAAGCAGGAAAAAAAATAGGTAGAAAAACTTATGGGTCACCTACATTATCTGACCAATCAAAATTAAATTGTCCTTCAATTAAATTAGGGCCTGGAGATTCTAGAAGATCTCATACCGCAGATGAATATATCTATATTGAAGAGATCATTAAAGGAATTGAGCTTTATACTGAATTATTAAAACAAATTTTATAATATCATTATTAATCCACTTTTTTAAAATTATAACTAATGAAACTTTGGCAAAAAGGAAAAAAATTAAATAAGAAAGTAGATTATTTTACTGTTGGAGATGATAGAATTCATGATTTAAAACTAGCTAAATATGATTGTCAAGCCTCTATCGCTCATGCATTAATGTTGGAAAAAATAGGGCTATTATCTAATAAAGAGTTGATTAAAATAGTAAATGTTTTAAGTGAATTAAAAAACCAAGCTGAAGATGAAACATTTATGATTGAAACAAATTTTGAAGATGTTCATTCAAAAATTGAATTTGTATTAACTAAAAGATTAGGAGATCTAGGGAAGAAAATTCACACAGCAAGGTCTAGAAATGATCAGGTTTTAGTTGCTATGCATCTTTATGTAAAAGATTCTTTAGATGAAATTAAAGAACTAACAATAGAATTATTTGACAAACTATTACACCTTGCCGAAATTCATCAAGAGAAATTATTACCTGGATACACCCACCTTCAAATTGCTATGCCTTCTTCTTTTGGCTTGTGGTTTTCCGCTTATGCAGAGGCTTTAATAGATGATATAATATTCATTAATGCTGCTAAAGTTATTGCAAATCAAAATCCATTAGGAAGTGCAGCAGGATATGGAAGTTCTTTCCCTATTGATAGAGAGTTTACAACTAAAGAATTAGGTTTTGAATTTTTAAAAATAAATTCAATTGCTGCTCAAATGAATAGAGGAAAGTTAGAGAAATCAACCTCTATGGCTTTAAGTTTAATTGCTAGTACACTTTCTAAATTATCTATGGACATTTGTTTATATATGGGACAAGATTTTAATTTTATTTCTTTTCCTGATGATTTAACTACTGGATCTAGTATTATGCCTCACAAAAAAAATCCAGATATTTTTGAATTAATTAGGGGTAAGTTAAATTTATTACAAGACTTACCTAATCAATTAACTTTATTAACCTCAAACCTACCTAGTGGATACCATAGAGACTTTCAATTAACAAAAGGCCCTTTGCTGAATGGTTTTAAAGAATTAAAATCATGCTTAGAAATGATGATTTATAGTCTGCCTAAAATTAGAATATCTGAAAAAATTATTGATCAAGATAAATACAATTATCTCTTTACTGTTGATTCTCTTAACGATGAGGTAATGAATGGTACCCCATTTAGAGAAGCTTATCTGAAGTTAAGTCAAGATATAGAATCCGAAACCTATATTCCAAATAAAAATGTAAAACATACGCACATAGGTAGTGTTGGAAACTTATCATTAAATTTAATTAAAGAAAAATTAAAACTTATTTTACTGAAATGAAAAAAAATTTAAAATGGTTAGTACTCATATTAATCCTAATTATTTCTATTATTTTAATTGGAATGTCTATAATTTATTATAAAGTCAAGTATGGTTTTCCAATATATGAAAAGACTGCCCCTGAATTGAATATTGACATAAGTAAACTCAATATACTTATTTATTCAAAAACAAATGGATTTTCACATACCGAAAGTATATTAGAAGCAAATAAACTTTTTAATCATTTTGGTAAAAAAAATGATTGGAATATCACCTTTTCAAATAACGGAGCTATATTTAATGATGAACATTTAAATCTCTTTAATCTTATTATATGGAATAATGTTACTGGAAGGACTTTAAATAAGGACCAACGTAAAAGCTTTAAAAAATATATGGAAAATGGCGGAAGCTTTATAGGTCTCCATGGAGCAGGAGATGATTCACATCATTGGCCTTGGTACTATGAAAATCTTATAAATGCAGAATTTTCTCACCATTCAATAGATCCACATATACAAGGGACTTCATTAAATAGAGAGTGTTCAAATGATTTAATCTATTGTAAAGAAATACCCGAAAGATGGATACATAGTGACGAATGGTATGTTTTTTATAGCAAGCCCACTGAAAATGGCGCTAAAGTTTTATATTCGATAGATGACAATTCTATTAGCACTAATGGTAATATGGGTTTTTTAATTAAAAATAAAAATTTTGGAATGGGTGAAAATCATCCTGTAATTTGGCATAAATGTATCGAAAATGGTGGTAAATCTTTTTATTCAAGCCTTGGACACTCAAGTGAAGCTTATCAAGATATAAACTATAAAAAAATATTAGAATTTGCTATAACATGGTCAATTGATAAAAATCAATTATGTAATTAAAATTTATGAATAAAATTAAAATTCTATTATTATTAGCGGTAACAAGTTTATCTGCTCAAGACTGGTCTGATTTGAAAAGATATAAGTTAGAAAACAAAAATCTTCCACCTGCTTCATCTGGAAGAGTTGTCTTTATGGGTAACTCAATAACTCAAAATTGGGTTGAAAATCAACCTAAATTTTTTACAAACAATGATTATATAGGTAGAGGTATTAGCGGTCAAACTACAGCTCAAATGTTACTTCGTTTTAGACAAGACGTTCTGAATTTAGATCCTAAAATAGTAGTTCTATTGGCTGGAACTAATGATATTGCTGAAAATAAAGGGCCTACTTCTCTTGAAGAAATTGTTGGAAATATTGAATCCATGTCAATTTTAGCTATTCAAAACAACATTAAAGTTGTTTTATGCTCAGTCCTTCCAGCTTCTAATTTTAGTTGGAGAAGTGGATTGAATCCTGCACCCAAAATAATAAAACTTAATGGAATGATTAAAACAATAGCTGAAAAATATTCCTTAATATATTTAGACTATCACACTAAAATGAAAAATGATTATGACGGCTTACCTGCATCTTTAGCTCCTGATGGTGTTCATCCTAATAATTATGGATATAAAATAATGTCATCAATGGTAAGTCAATCAATTTATTCAATTCTAAAATAAATTATATATGGATTGGTCTATTATCTGTTGCTGCAAGAGCAGCTTCTTTTATTGCCTCTGCATATGTTGGGTGTGAGTGACTCATTCTAGAAATATCTTCAGCTGAAGCTCTAAACTCCATAGCTATTACCGCTTCCGCTATTAAATCTGCAACTCGAGCGCCAATCATGTGAACACCTAAAACTTCATCAGTTTTAGAATCAGCAAGTATCTTAACAAAACCATCTGTATCTGAACTTGCTCGAGCCCTACCTAAAGCTTTCATAGGAAATTGACCTGATTTATAATTAATGTCACTAATTTTTAATTCTTCTTCAGTTTTACCAACAGAGGCAACTTCCGGCCATGTATAAATAACATTTGGAATTAAATTATAATTAATATGAGGTTTTTGACCTGCAAGTATTTCGGCAACCATAACACCTTCTTCTTCTGCTTTATGAGCCAACATAGCTCCTCTAACTACATCTCCAATAGCGTATATATTAGAAATTTTAGTCTGTAAAAAGTCGTTTACTTCAATTTGTCCAGTTTTTGAAATTTCAATACCTAATGATTGAATATTTAATCCAGATGTGTAAGGTTTTCTTCCAACTGAAACAAGACAATAATCTCCTTCAAAAGTTACTTCTTCTCTATTTTTATTAATTGCAACAATTGACACAAGATCACCTTTTCTAGTAACTTTATTTACTGTATGAGATAGATAAAAATTAATTTTTTGTCTTTTCAAAACTTTAGTTAACTCTCTTGATATAGAAGCGTCCATTAAAGGTGTTATTCTATCAGCGTATTCAATAACTGAAACTTTAGAGCCTAGCCTATTATATACTTGCCCTAATTCTAAACCAATTACTCCTCCTCCAATTATAACTAAATGTTTCGGAATTTCTTTTAGTTCTAATGCCTGCGTTGACGTAATTATTCGCTCCTTGTCAATAGAAACAAAAGACAAAGAAGCAGGTTTTGAACCCGTCGCTATTATGGTGTTTTTCGCTTCAATGACGATTTGCTTATTAGATTCAATATTTATATGTGTTGAATCAATAAAACTACCTAAACCATTATATACTGTAATATTGTTTTTTTTCATTAAATAATCAATACCCTTTACTGTATGATCAACTACAGATCGTTTTCTTGAAATCATTTTTTCAAGATTTATATTAATTTCACCAGGAATTTCAATTCCATGAACATCGAAATGATTAATTGCATCATCATAATGATGAGAAGAATCCAAGAGTGTTTTAGAAGGAATACAACCCACATTTAAGCAAGTGCCTCCAAGTGTATTGTATTTTTCAATCAATGCAGTTTTCATTCCTAATTGTGAACACCTAATTGCAGCAACGTACCCTCCAGGTCCAGATCCAATTACCGCTACATCATATTCAGTCATATTCTTTTAAATTTTAATGTTATTATACAATAATACGAATGTTTATATAACTTTTTACTAACTAAAAAAATAAAGAAAAAGACGTTGATTTTAGATTTAAATAAATATTGGAATGTAAAACAGATTATTGTATCATTACAATTAATATTTAATTCAAATTTAACATGTTTGAAAATAAAAAAACAATTTCATTGCAAACGGCAATTTTCCCTATAATTGTTTTAGTTTTTTTATTAGCAATAAATGTTTCTATATATGGAGATAATGCTCTAGAAGGCTCCAATCAGTTTATACTTTTAATTGGCGCATCAATTGCTTCTTTAATTGGTTTTAAAAACAAAATATCATACCGTTTTATGATAGATAAAGTAGCTGATAATTTAAAGTCTACAACTGGAGCTATTTTAATATTATTATTTGTTGGCGCACTTGCAGGAACATGGTTAATTAGCGGAATTATTCCTGCGATGATTTACTATGGTTTAAAAATAATTGACCCTTCTATTTTTCTTCCATCTTGTATAATAATATCAGCTATTATTTCATTAGCTACAGGAAGTAGTTGGTCTACTTCTGCAACTGTTGGAATTGCTTTAATTGGGATTGGAAAAGCGCTAGGTTTTCCACCTGGAATGGTTGCTGGCGCTGTTATATCTGGATCTTATTTCGGTGATAAACTATCACCTTTAAGTGATACAACTAATTTAGCTTCAGCGATGTCTGGATGTGATCTTTTTGTGCATATCAAATACATGCTTTACACTACAATCCCTTCGATTCTAGTGACTATAATTGTTTTTTTATTTTTAGGTTTTTTTCAAGATATATCTACTGAGCATAACTCTTCAACTATTATTGAAAGCATTGAACAGGTTTTTAACCTTAATATTAGCTTATTTATTGTTCCCGCTTTAGTAATTTTAATGATTTTAAAAAAGACACCTCCTTTAATTGCTTTAATGATAGGAACTCTTTTAGGCGGTATATTTGCTGTAATTTTTCAACCAACAATTGTTCATCAAATAACTAATTCTAATGAATTAAATTTAATTAGCGGATATATGGGTATAATGAATGCTATGACAATTTATACAGAAATACCAACTAGTAATGAGCTTTTAAATGATTTGTTTCAGTCTGGTGGAATGCAGGGAATGTTAGGGACTATATGGTTGGTTATTTGTGCAATGGTATTTGGCGGAGTTATGGATTCAATTGGAGCCTTAACCTCTATAAGCAATAGCCTTTTAAAGTCTGCTAAATCAACTTTTGGATTAATTCTAAGCACAAGCGCTTCATGTATCTCTATAAATTTAACAGCCTCAGATCAATATTTGTCTATTGTAATTCCTGGAAAAATGTTTGACAAAGCATATAAAGACAGGAAACTTGCTCCGGAAAATCTAAGTAGAACACTTGAAGATTCAGGTACAGTTACTTCAGTATTAATTCCTTGGAATACATGTGGAGCATATCAATCAAATGTTTTAGGAGTTAATGTGTCAGATTACTTTATTTATGCAATTTTTAACTGGATAAGCCCTGTAACCACTCTTGTCTATGCCTATTTTAAAATAAAAATTGCAAAAATTTAAATTTTTTAAAGTTTCTAAACAACTTCAAGTTTGTAATTTGAACTTCAACAATCCAATCATAATTTGTATTTTTACAACAATAGTATTACATTAATGTCAAATAATAAATCATCATCTAAAGAGCTTTTAGATTCTACTGATATTGTTTCAAAAGCAAAACGATCTAGAGAGATCATCTTAGGCGGGTTTTTAATCCTATTATCAATTTTATTATTTATAAGTTTTACTTCATTTTTTTTTAATTGGAAAATTGACCAAAGTAGTTTGAATTTATTTTCAGATAGATCTGTTGAAGCTAATAATTTATTAAAAAAAATTGGTGCCTGGGTAAGTCACTTATTTATATATAATCTTTTCGGTTGCGCTTCTTACATTTTTTCTTTTCTTTTATTTAAAACTGGATTATTTTTATTTTTTAATTCTAAAAAAAGCAATTTACTTATTGATTGGACTTGGGGACTTTATTATACATTATGGCTCTCTATATTACTTGGTGTTTTTCATAAGACATATCCTGTACTTGGAGGAGTTGTTGGTTTTGAAATCTCTTCATTTATAATAGATTATATTGGTGAAATTGGATTTAGTAGTATTATAATCTTCGGAACTCTTTTCTTTATTGTACTTCACTGGAAGATAACCCCAGAATTAATTTTAAAAAATTTAAAAAAGAATTCAAATCAAGAGATGATCAATGATTCAATCTCATTAAATATTGATGCTACTGAATCTCTAGTTCAAGAAAATGATATAGAAGGGATTAAAGCAAAAAATACTTTATATACTACTTCTAATGAACTAGACAAAGACTTGGAAAATAGAATAAGTTCAAAGGACTTAAGCCTTGAAATTAATGCTATAACTGAAGAAGAACAAACCGATAATCTTTCTCAAGATTTAGTTAATAAATTTGGTGTATATGATCCAAAGTTAGATCTAATTAAATTTAAATTTCCATCTATAGAGCTATTAAAAGATTATGGAGATGGAAGTATTACTATAAATGAAGAAGAATTAGAGATTAATAAAAATAAAATTGTTGAAACACTTAAAAACTATAAAATTGAAATTGCTCAAATAAAGGCTAATATTGGGCCAACAGTAACCTTATATGAGATTGTTCCTGCTGCGGGAATTAGAATATCTAAAATTAAAAATCTTGAAGATGATATAGCTTTATCTCTTGCTGCATTAGGAATAAGAATAATTGCGCCAATTCCAGGAAAAGGAACAATTGGAATAGAGGTTCCTAATCAAAACCCAAGTATTGTTTCTATGAGATCTGTTGTTTCTTCTCAGAAATTTCAATCTGCTCAAATGGAATTACCCATAGCTCTTGGAAAGACTATAAGCAATGAAACTTTCGTGGCTGACCTAACCAAGATGCCTCATTTACTTATGGCTGGAGCTACAGGTCAAGGAAAGTCAGTAGGTTTAAATGCTGTTTTAACATCTCTACTATATAAAAAACATCCTGGTGAAGTAAAATTTGTTTTAGTTGACCCAAAAAAAGTGGAATTAAATATTTATAATAAAATTGAAAGACATTATCTAGCTAAATTACCTGATTCTGAAGAAGCAATAATAACTGATAATACTAAAGTGATTCACACCTTGAATTCACTTTGCATTGAAATGGATAATCGATATGAACTCCTTAAAAATGCACATTGTAGGAATTTAAAGGAATATAATTTGAAATTTATAAATAGAAAGTTAAATCCAAATGATGGACATATATATTTACCATATATAGTTTTAGTTATTGATGAATTTGCTGACCTAATTATGACTGCTGGAAAAGAGGTAGAAACCCCTATTGCTAGACTAGCGCAACTTGCTCGAGCAATAGGAATTCACTTAATAATTGCCACTCAAAGACCATCCGTTAATGTAATTACTGGTGTAATAAAAGCTAATTTTCCAGCACGAATAGCCTTCAGGGTTACATCAAAAATTGATTCTAGGACTATACTTGATAGTGGAGGTGCAGATCAATTAATTGGAAGAGGTGATATGCTTTACACTCAGGGAAATGATTTAACTAGAATTCAATGTGCTTTTGTGGATACCCCAGAAGTAGAAAAAATAACAAACTATATTGGAAGTCAAACAGGCTATCAAGATGCTCATTTACTTCCTGAATACAAAGGAGAAGAAACTACTTCTATAGATGTTGATATTGAGGACAGAGACGTTCTGTTTAGAGATGCGGCTGAAGTGATCGTTACTGCTCAACAAGGTTCAGCGTCTTTACTGCAAAGAAAACTTAAACTAGGATACAATAGGGCTGGAAGGCTAATTGATCAAATGGAAGCTGCTGGAATTGTTGGCCCATTTGAAGGAAGTAAACCTCGTCAAGTTCTTATTCAAGACTTGACCACATTAGATAAAATTTTAAATGATGGAATACTTTAAAAAATCACTTAAAAAAGTAATGCAATTTATTGTTTTAATAAACTTTATTTACATTAATGGTCAAGAATCTAGTGACGCTTATGAACTATTAACTAATGTATCAAATAAATTTCAATCATATAAAAATGTTAGTTTTGACTTTAACTACATCTTAGAAAATAAATCCGAAAAAATAAGACAGGAAATAAAAGGAGATGCAACTATATCAAAAAAACTATACAAAATTAATTTTCTTGAAGCAATACAGCTTTTTGATGGAAATAAAGTTTACACAATAATACCTGAAAATGAAGAGATTACAATTATTGATCCTAATAATGAAAATGACGATTTAGGTATTAATATTTCAAATATTTTTAAGTTTTACAAAGAAGGGTATTCGTTTGAATGGGATATTAAACAAAAAATTGATGGAAATATAATTCAGTATATTAAATTACTTCCAGATACTTCAAATAATGAATTGAAATATATCTTAATAGGAATTAATGAATTAAAAATGACTCTATATCGAATAATTGAAATAGGATATGAAAATACACAAACCACTCTAACTTTATTAAATCAAAAAGAAAATATTGATTTAAGTGATGATTATTTTAAGTTTAAAAAAGAATCATATCCAGATTACTATATTAATCAATAGATAAATGAAAATATTAGATCAATATATATTTAAGACTTATCTACTTAAACTTATAAGTGTCTTTATAATTTTAATGTTCATTTTTATAATTCAAACATTTTGGTTGTTTATTGATGAATTTGCCGGAAAAGGACTTGATTTTTACATTGTATTAAAGTTTTTAATTTACTATTCTCCAAAACTAATCCCTCTTGTTTTACCTCTTTCAGTGTTATTGGCTTCAATAATGACTTATGGAGAATTTGCTGAAAACTATGAATATGCAGCTATGAAGTCTACAGGGATATCTCTAAAAAGGACCATGATTGGATTATTGATATTTCATTTTTTTTTAGGAATTGGAACTTATTATTTCGCAAATTATGTTGTTCCATATGGGGAATTAAAATATTATAATTTAAGAAGAAATCTTGGAAAACTAAAGCCAGCTCTTGCAATAACAGAAGGGATTTTTAATGAGATTGGAGAAATGAATATTAAAGTAAGAAAAAAATCAGGTGAAGATGATAGATTTCTGACTGATGTAATTATTCATGAAAAAACTATTGATGAAAAGAATAGAATAGTAATTAAAGCTGTTTCAGGTGAACTTAAAAGTGCAACTATTGACAGACAGATGCAGCTAATTCTTTTTGATGGCTATAGGTATGAGGAAATTAAATCTAAAGAAGTAAAGAAACAAAATTATTTTCCACATGCTAAAGTTCAATTTGAAAAGTACATTATGAACATTGATTTGTCTCAGTTTAACAATGTTAACCTTAATGAAGAATTATACACTTCCACCTATAAAATGCAAAACGTTAATGAATTAAATAAAAGCATAGATTCTCTTGAAGTAAATTATTTTAAAATTAGAAAAGTTTTTGGAGAAAATTTTTCTAAAAATAATAACATTAATGAGCTTACATATATAAATTCATCAATAGAAACTGACGAAATAAAAGTAGAGGACTATTTAAATCCTTTAACTTTTACAATAGATGATAGAACAGCGTTAAATAAGAAAGAACAAGTGCTTAGCGCAGCAATAACATCAGTTGGTAATCTTTTAAGAAATTTAGATGTAAATAAAAGAAAATTCTTTATTTATCAAAAAATAATAAATCTTCATAAAAATTCATTGAATGAAAAATACACTTTAGGTTTTGGAGTATTTTTTTTATTTATTATTGGCGCTTCTTTAGGTGCAATAATAAGAAAAGGCGGGCTTGGATTGCCTATGGTACTTGCTATTTTAATATTCTTGACATATCATTATATAGGGTTGTTTGGAAGAAATTCTGCTGAAGATAACAGCATAAGTCCCTTAATCGGTAGTTGGTTATCTAGTCTTATTATTGCAGCTTTTGCTTTTTACTTATTTAAACGTGCTTCATCCGATCAAAGTATCTTTAAATTTGAAAAATTTAATTTATGGCTTATGCCCTATTTTAATAAATTTAAAATCAGTAAAAATTCTAAATGAATTTACTATAAATATGAGAAAAGAAATAAAATTAGATGATATTAAGAGCGCTATTAATGCTATTAAAAATGGAGAGATAATTATCGTGGTTGATGATTACGATAGAGAAAATGAAGGAGATTTTGTTGCTGCAGCTGAAAAAATTACTCCTGAAATAATAAATTTTATGGCCACTCATGGTAGAGGATTAATCTGCACCCCTCTTAGCGAGAGGAGATGTAATGAGTTAAAACTAAATAGAATGGTTGATAATTCAACCGATCCTCTTGAAACTGCTTTTACTGTCTCTGTAGATTTAAAAGCTAAAGGAATGACTACCGGAATATCAACAAAAGATCGTTGCCAAACAATTAAAGCATTAATTAACCCTAAAACCAAATCTCATCAATTATTAAGGCCTGGTCACATATTCCCATTAATCGCAAAAGAAGGAGGAGTACTTAGAAGAACTGGACATACAGAAGCTGCAATTGATTTTGCTCGATTAGCAGGAATGAAACCTGCTGGAGTAATAGTTGAGATAATGAATGAAGATGGAACAATGGCTAGACTTCCAGCTTTAAAATTAATAGCAAAAAAATTTAATCTAAAAATAGTCAGTATTGAAGATTTAGTTGCATATAGAATGCAACATGATAGTTTAATTTTAAAACGTGAAGATACAGAGGTAGAAACTCGCTTTGGTAAATTTAGATTAAGAGCCTATCAACAAACAACCAATAATCAAGTCCATATTGCTCTAACTAAAGGAAATTGGAAAGAGAATGAGCCGGTTTTAACTAGAATAAATTCCTCTCAAATGACTAATGATTTGCTAGGGACTATTACGGGCTACTCAAAAGATGGTCTCGATAAAATATTTTCATTAATTAATAAAGAACAAAAGGGAGCAATTTTATTTATAAACCAAGAGCAACACTCTGAAAATTTACTTTCAAGAATAAATCAATTAAAAAATATTCAAGTTAAAGGTATTCTCTCTAAAGTTCCACCTCTAAAAATGGATTTGAAAGATTATGGTATTGGCGCACAAATTCTTCACGACTTACATATTAGCAAATTAAAAATAATTAGTAACAACAAACGAACAAGAAGAGTAGGAATTACAGGATATGGACTTGAAATTATTGAATATATACAGTATTAATTAAGAGAAAAACCATAACCTTATAGACATTAAAGTGATTACTACCGTTAAAAAAATTTTAATAAATTTATCTCCTTTATTTACTGACCACCTACTAGAAAACCATGCTCCTGAAGACATTCCAAGTGCTAAGACAAATCCAACTTCCCAATCAATCTTATCATTTAAGGCAAAATAGACAACAGCTGCAAATGTATATATTGAAACTAATGAAACTTTTGTAGCATTAGACTTAACTAGAGATAGCCTATTGAAGCTATTAAGAAAAAGCATTATAACAATACCTATTCCAGCATTTATAAAACCGCCATATATTCCTATAAAAAAGAAAACTATAATTGAAAAAAAAAGATATTTACCAGTTAATCTCTCAGGTAATATGACATCATTTTGTTTTGGTTTAAAAAGTATTATTATCAAAACAAATATCATTATTAAAGCAAGAATTCTATTAAAAAGTTGACCATCAATCTCCATTGCTATTTTTGCACCAATGAGAGATCCAAATAAAGCAGAAATACCCATATACAGATTAAAAGGAAAATTAGTGACACCTTTACTGGCATAACCAGCTGCCCCGCTAGAAGCCTGAAAAAGAATTCCTATTCTATTTGTAGCATTAGCTATAGCTGGTGGTAATCCTAAAAAAATAAGTATTGGCAAAGTCAACAAAGACCCTCCTCCTGCAATAGTATTTATTGCTCCAGCAACAAAACCTATGAATATAACTAGTATGTATTCCAATGAATTATCTAAGTACATCTTAACAAAATTAATCAAAGTATACAATATTATAATATCTATAGCTTTAAATATTTCATAAACACATAAAAAAATTTTTAAACTTCAAAAACCAGTGTATATTTGTAAACTTGAATGGAGAAATGGCAGAGTGGTCGAATGCGGCAGTCTTGAAAACTGTTGAGGGTCACACCTCCGGGGGTTCGAATCCCTCTTTCTCCGCTCAAAAGTATGTAAACCCCTGCAAATAGTAGGGGTTTCTTTTTTTGGTGTCCGTTATGGTGTCCGTATGGCCTAAAGTTATATTCTTAATCTCGATAAGCATAAAGGATTTTAATAATGGTTTATTGATCTAAAAAAAATGTGCTATTTTATTATTCCAAGTAATTCGCTCTCTACATCATTCCAATCTTGATTAAGATTTACGGTATTAATTGAAATTTTCTTTCCAGAAATTATTCTTTAATTTCTGATTTTAGAATGAGTTGACGGATAAAGAAGCATGCCCTCTAGACCATCGTGACTTTCTTTAAAATTATTCAGATAAGTAAAGATTTGATAAATATGATTGCTGCGAAACCTAGGTGTGTTGAAGTTATTTTGAAACATTTCCCCATAATACTTAATATCAATAATATATATCATTTCAGGTTTTCTAATTTTGATGTCTGTCTTCATTACAGGGTATAAATTACTTTCTGTTTCTGAATCCCATTTGACATGCTCACTCCCCCCTTTTTTTTACTTTAAAATATTTTAAATTTTTCTTATAAAAGTTTAAAATGCAATTCCTAAAAATCAAGCTAAAGCTACCGCAGATTTTTTATGGGAATTTGACGAGAAAGACCCGAACGATTCCTCAACCTGGTATGCGAAGCCACGTGCCTAAATGAAAATGAAAGAATTGGTAGGAACAGGTATGGTTGAGGTATATAACCACCAAACCCTTTGGAATAATCGTCAAATGCAAAAAGTCTACGATGCCTTTGTAGACGTATGGGGTACCGAGAAATTATGGGCAACAATTGATCGCGTTAATTTGAACTTTCCACAACGACCGGGAGAAGAAAAAGAAGGATTCATTCATTGGGATTACGACCCTGAAACTAGACCCCAAAACGTACAGGGTGTTATCGCACTTGCCAACCAGATGAACGAATCCACGGGTGAGGTTTCAATGCATTCCGTGGTTGTACCGAAATTATGATGCCTGGAAGCTAACCCAGCCAGAAGACAGGAACCGTTTTCAGCCCAATAATATCGACGCTTTACAGGATAAGCTTGTAAAAGTATTGATGGAAGCAGGAGATCTGCTAATTTTTAACAGTACAGAACCCCACGGAATCCACCCCAACCGATTTCGGAACAATGTCAGAATTGCACAATATATTTCGATGATGCCTGCAGAAGAAGGGAGTCTAGAACTCAAAGATTGGAGGGTAAATTCTTGGAAAAACAGAATCGCCCCAAAGGTTATGCTTTTTCTGGTGATTCAAGAAATTGGGAGCTAAAAAAGTATAAAACAGCTGAACTGTCGGATTTAGGTAAAAAACTATTGGGCCTGAACAAGTGTTAAAAGAAAGAGTCTAAACGATATAATTATTATTACATAGTATTATCTCTAAATTTATAATAGAGAGCGATGCTACCATAGTTGCACCTCTCATATTTGCCTATCTTTTAAATATGTAATTGTGAAAAGAATTATTTAAAGAATATTAATTTCATATTTTTGGTTTCTTCGAAGAAAAAAGAGAAATCAAAAATCCAAACAGAAAGATCACTATGGTGCCAATTACAATAGTCAAATAAGTGTGAAAATAATTTCCAATTGAATTTTCTCCGAATAACATACCAGAAAGGCTCAACCAGAGAATCACTAAAATTCCAGCTATAGTTCCAACAATGGCTCCAATTACATTTTTTGACTTGGATAAAATACCTAAAAGAAATAAGCCAAGCATACCTCCGCTGAAAATTGAGGCAAGCTTCCACCAGGCATCCAATGCGCTTTTTACATTTATCATAGAGATAGCAATAGATATTCCCAAGATGCTTATCACCGCAGATGAAATATAAAGCACTTTCATCCCTTCCTTATCCGATGCATTTTTTTTAAAATATTTATTGTAATAATCCGTTAAAAATACAGTTGCAGAACTATTAAAACTCGTTGATATTGTGCTCATTCCCGCAGCGAATATAGACGCAACCATTAAACCGCTTAATCCCGATGGTAAACCATTAACAATAAAATAAGGAAAAATTCTATCACTTTTTGTAGCATCTTGCAATTCCAAAGGTAAACTGGCTACCTCATTATAATAAGCAAATAACGCTGTGCCAATAAAAAGAAAAAGTGCAGAAATGGGAACATAGATAAGACCGCCAATTAACGCAGAACGTTGTGCGGCTTTATCAGATTTGGAAGCCATGTACCTTTGGACATAATTTTGATCGATACCATAATTCTGTAGATTAATAAATATTCCATAAACCAAAACAACCCAAAAGGTAGAGTCAGATAAATCTAAATCAAAGCTACCCAGTCCAAACTTATTGTTTGAAAACGCTATGTCCATAATTTGTCCAGGGCCTTCTGGCATATTAAATAAAATATACCCTACGCATACTAAAGCCCCTATAATTAAAATAATTCCTTGTATTGCATCGGTCCATAAGACTGCTGTAATACCTCCTAGCATCGAATAGACTGCCACTATAATACCTGTTAAAACTATAATAACGGTAATATTCCATCCAATAATAGCATTCAAGGTGAGTGCAAGCAAATAAAGAATTGTTCCTATTCGCATTAGCTGTGTTAAAAGATAACAAAGTGAAACGTATATTCTAGCCCATGAACCAAAACGTTGCTCCATATATGTATATGCAGAGGGGCTGTTTATTTTACGATATAATGGAACGAAAAATTTAACAGCAATTAAGGAAGCAATAGGCAACGAGAGGCTAAAGGCAAAAGCATTCCAATTACTTAGAAATGCATTCCCAGGCAATGCGAGATAGCTAATGCTGCTTACAAAAGTTGCAAATATTGACATCGTAACTACCCAGGCAGGAATATCATTATTTCCAACTGTATATGAAGATGATGTTCTGTCTTTTTTAAAAAAAGAACTTCCGAATATAGCTACACCAAATATGTAAGTTAAAAAAACAATAATATCTAATGAATTCATTCTAGTTTAGTTTTATCTAGACAATCACTAAATTCTCTTAATTAATCTAGTTTGAGTTTTTAATTTAGAGATAAGTCTTTTAAATGGGACTGAATACGTTCTAGATTATTAGAAATTTGAATCATTTCCTTTTCTAAAAATGGTTTTAAAGGTGACACCAAATAGTTATTGCAAATTCCTAAAAGAGAAGCTGAACCTTTTAAGCCTTTTAAAAAACTGGAATTGTACTTACCAACCGTATATATCAAGGTTGCAATTTCTAAAATCTGTTTTTGCAACACCTTTATTGTTTCAAAATCGTCGGCTAAAGCAGCATTATACATCTTAACATATAGCTTTGGGAAAAGATTAGCTCCTCCAGTTGCTCCTCCGTTTCCTCCCATTAAAACAGTTTCAGCCATTATTTCTTCTGAACCTACAAACAGTACAAAGTTATCTTTATTTATGGAATATTTTAAGGCCTGAAAATAAACAGTATTGGCAGAACTATCTTTTAAACCAATAATATTTGGATGTTTGGAAAGACGTACTGCCGTATCTACAGACATAGAAATCTTAGTCATTGATGGTGTAATTCCGTTAAAATTTTGATTCATTATTTTTATATTTAGATTGTTAATTTATCAGGATCTATAACTACATGTTTAATGGACTGTCTCAAATATGTATACGTAATATGAACAAGACCATCTGAGGTTTGAATAATTGCCGGATAAGAATAGCCTGCTTTTGCAGGTGTTGTTTCAAGAGTCATTATGGGTTTCCAATTATACCCATTTTCAGATATTGCCAAATTCAACATATTCCTATTATTTGGTTCTTCTCCCATTTTAGTAGTATGGTTATATATTAATAACTGCCTACCATCCTTTAAAGTAACTGCGTCTATTCCTGAATTTGGATTGGGAAGACTTGTGGAAGTCATCTTGCTCCAGGTTTTACCATTATCTTCGGACCAGCTTTCAGTAATCACATCCTGCCTTGTCCTGCATAACACCTGCATCTTGTTGTCAGGATAAATTAATATACTGGGTTGAATTGCGTCAAATTCATCTCCCTTGTTAATTGGACCTATAACCTCCCAAGTTCTTCCTAAGTCTTTGGTTATTTCAAAGTGAACCATCCACTTATCATCATCAGCTGATTTATATTCCGTGCTTGACGGGCAGATTATTGTACCATCTCTGAGCTGTATCGGTTTATTTTTAATAGGCCCAAGTAAATGACCTATTTTATCATTAGAACCTAATTTTGAAGGTTTTGACCATGATTTACCGTCATCATTCGAGGTCTTTAGCATACCCCACCATGTCCTAGGGTCTGGTCCTATCTTATAAAATAACATAAGGGGACCGTTCTCTGGCTTAAACAATACTGGATTCCATGTTGGATAACGAAGTGTTTCATTCTGAATACCATTAGCTACTTCTATTGGCCTTGTCCAAATTCCATCTACCAATCTAGAAAGACTAATCACTACATCTGGATTCTTTTCATGAGTACCTGCAAAGAATGTAACTACTATACCTGATGGGGTTTCAATAATACTTGAAGAATGGCATTGCGGTGTTGGCTTATCGTCTAATGGATAAATTAGTTCACCACTGATGAAAGCGCTTTCACCTGGATAAGAAATGGGAGGAAGTGTAAAATATCCTGTTACATCATTTAATTTTGGAGCTTCTTTCGTCTGGGACTTATCCCTTTTTAGTATAATGGACTTTTTATCTTTACCATTTTTGCATGAAGTAAATATTAAGGTTAGTGTTAAGATAAAACATAAAATTCGTTTCATTTTCGTTTATTTTTTTTTCACATATATTCTGGATAATAATAATCATAAAGACACGGATTCTTTAGTATATTCATATAAGAAAATAAATAAAGTTATTAGAGATCTTTTAAATTACTAACCTATGAAGTTAAAAAATTTAAATTTAAAGTTTTTTAAGGAAGTCATTTGGTAATTATTAAATTCAAAAAACCCTTAAACTCTTAGAGGTAATTAAAGATTATACTCTCCTAAATTTTCTCCAGAAACACCTAGATCATTCCCTTCAGAAACTAAACTAACCATTACAACTGCTAAAGCTCCCCTAGCTCCAGTAATCATTCCTGGTCGACCTCTAATTAAAGAGGTGATTAGTCCAGTTATAAAAGCAGTATAAAGTCCAACTAAGGGTTCTACACCTGCTACAAATGAAAACGCAAGAGCTTCTGGCACTAAAGCAAGTGACACAGTTAATCCACTTAAAATATCATTTTTTGAATTAGAAGAACGCTTTCTAATAAATTTGAACATAATTAACTACTTAAAAGCGGCAAAAGTAAACCTATATTTAAACTAGACAAGCTAAAAAACACCGTAATTTCAGTTAAGTTTATAAATATCATTTTATTTAAATAACTTCCTTAATCATCCAGAAGAAATACGGGATATTATCATTATAAATTAGAGATGAGATCTCTCCTAAAGTATTTGCAGCTTCAAGGTGTTATATTATAACTTATACATCATCTAAAAATACCTGAGAATATCCCCTTAGAGAATAATGTTTTAATTGACTATTAAATAGAGTTATAGGTAAAGAAACATAACCTCAAGTCTTATTTATTTTTAAATTTGTGATGTAACTAAAAATATAGCATGGAAAAAGTTGATTCATATAACTCCAAATACCCTTCAATAGAAGATCTCAGAAAAAAAGCTAAAAAAAAAATACCCAAATTTGCTTTTGAATATTTAGAGGGTGGGTGTAATGAAGATATAACTCTTTACAGAAACACTAATAATTTGAGAAAGATTGAATTAAAACCAACTTATCTAGTTCCTTTTTCCAAACCCAGCTTGAAAACCGAATTATTCGGTCATAACTACGATGCACCATTTGGTATAGCTCCAGTTGGACTTCAAGGATTAATTTGGCCTAAATCTCCTGAAATTCTTGCTAAAGCAGCTTTTAATCACAATATTCCTTTTATTCTAAGCACTGTAACCACTTCAAGTATCGAAACCATTGCTGAAATCACTGAAGGAAGAGCTTGGTTTCAATTATATCACCCTGCTAAAGAAGAAGTTACTCGAGATATTATTCGCAGAATTGATCAGGTTAAATGTCCCGTATTAGTTGTTTTGTCTGATGTTCCTTCTTTTGGTTATAGACCAAGGGATATTAGAAATGGTTTATCTATGCCTCCTAAAATATCTCTAAAAAATATTTTTCAAGCTATTAAAAGACCAAATTGGTTGATGGAGACACTAATTAACGGGCAACCTAATTTTGAGACCTTAAAACCTTATATGCCTAGAAACATTAATTTAAGTCAATTAGCTAAATTTATGAACGATACTTTTGAGGGTAGACTTAATGAAGAAAAAATTAAA
>Ga0114997_10000217_pt1 | contig 45178 bp, 58 predicted proteins | sample ArcticOcean_MG_C_2_FD_87045 | JGI IMG/M metagenome (GOLD analysis project Ga0114997, IMG submission 87045) | Marine microbial communities from western Arctic Ocean - ArcticOcean_MG_CB4_136 | ecosystem: Environmental > Aquatic > Marine > Oceanic | place: Arctic Ocean: Canada Basin | collected... | reverse complement strand
GATGAAATTGAAATCCTCAACAATTAGGTCTGTACTGGGTTTACTTATAGTTTTAATTGGTCTATTTCTTCCTCAGATTCAGGAAAGGATTCCTGATTTGATTCCAGACACGGTTCCATCTATACAAATAGTGGAGCCTAGCGAGGAAATAAAAGAAAAGACCTCAAGTATTGCCGGTAAAGTAACCGATCCTAAAGATAGACTTGATCTTTGTATTTTTAACAAAACCTTTTCCGAAAGGGTATTGAGTTATGATGCAAATATTCAGCAACTTAATGACGTGTATACTGAGGCTGGAAAGATATTATTTCAAGAATCTCTCAAGGGCAAATACGATGGATATGGAGTTGGTGTAGTTTCTTTAATGTCTGAAATAACAGGAAAAGAAAACCATAACCTAACACCAGATGAAAAGCGTCAAATAAGTGAAGTTTTTAGTGGCCTAGCTTGGAATTTATCTAAATAATGAAAATTAAAGTTATCTTCATAGTCTTGAAGAAGGATAATAATATCGGTGCGAGTAACGATAAACATCTAATGGTCTATCTAGATGATTCTTATCAATTTCCCTCGTCCTATATATCAACAAAGAATGAATACGAAACCCTAAAGGATCTATCCAATAAACACTTTGAATTAGACTTTGAATGGATGAAAAAAGAACTTTTTGACTTTAGCGTATTGAATAATCAAGAATCTGAGTTAATATATCTTTCATGCATCCCAGAAGTTCTACAGGCGGAGAAGAATGGGTCATTTTACACTTTACCAGAGTTACACGACATAGGGATTAAATTAAAAAAGAATTATGAAAGAGCAATATTTAAAAGAGGAAAGTCCCCAGTCGGATGGTGATATTGTTTCTCAGCTTTTGGTTTACACCCAATCGGATGGTCAGATCTATTTTTCTTGCGAGTGGGACGATTCCCCAAATTCGGCTACGAATATAGCCACAATACTTTATAGACTGTCTGATGGAGATTTAGTTACTGAAATTGTCAGCAGTTTGGAGTCTCAATGTGTATCAGAAGATAGGATGGATGATTTTAATAAGATATCTTTTCTGATTTCTAGCCTTCGGTCTTTAAAAAAACAGACAGAAGACTCGTCAGAAGATGATATAGTAGTAGATCCTCTAGGTGCTACAAACTTTTAATAAGAAAGTCAGGTTTTATTATGTCTGAACATAAAAAAATAGCTTGGGAAAGCTGGAATGCAAAAGTAGAGACAGTAACCATACCAGAACAACCCATCGAAGATTATGAAATAGAGCAAGAAATTCAGAATCAGATAGAAAAGGGGTTTATATTAGAGCAGCAGCGTGTCTTATACACCCCCCTCGGACCCTATCCAGAAGAATCTACACTAAAGCCTTCGGATAGATGGGATTGTTGGGTGGGATATACAAATTTTTCTATAACGAACAAAATATTAAATATACTAAACAAAGATGTGGAGGGAATAGAGGCTTTAAAGGTACTGGGTAAGTATTCATTCTTTATCGGTGTTGCTAAGATGTTTGAAATAACCGATATTAGAAAAGACATTGAAGAAAAGTTATGCACTTATACAGAGAGCGAAATACTGTCGGATGAGGATACTCAAGAGACAGTCGATCTCGTAAAGGGGCAGCTTGTTAATAACAAATATTGGTCGATACTAGTTTTTCCAAAGGGAAAAGTTGAATATATAGTTTCTGATGATATGGATAAAGTGTATTTAGACGGTCTGAATGGACTTATTGAATTAAAAAAACAGTTTGGTGGTATAATACTAAGGAGTCAGGATGGATAAGGATATTGAGGTGTATTTGAAAGATAATAATATACTCATGATAATGAATAAGGTTTCATGGCCTTACAAGTATAATATAGACGCAGATGAGATTTGGTCGATGAAAATGGATGTGTTGTGGGACTGTATCAATAAATACGATCCAAAGAGGGGTTCTAAGTTTACTTCTTACCTATATCAGCAACTTTCCTTTGCTCTACGTAGTCGGGTAAAGAAGAAAAAGAGCGCCTCCCGAAATGGGCGCACATTCAGTAGTATGTGGTGTGGGGCTGGTCCAAATAGCTCTATAGAAAACAATACTATATGCCACAGAACTCAATCGGATATGAACTGTTACGACATTCTCGATGGATTACCTAGCGATGCTTCGTATATAATCAAGCAAAGATTCGTAGAAAACATGACAATGAAGGAAATAGGAAGCGCAAATGGGTACAGCAGAGAGACAGCCAGAAGAAAATTATTAAAAGCAATAAAAATATGTAAAGAAAAAAACAAGATTGAAATCTGATTTGTGTATAACTCGTTGGACTTGGATATTAATTGTGGGACAGATGGAAAAAATACATAAATATAATGGAGATTTTTAATGGCTGTTCCTACACAAAGTCAGTATTTGAGAAATACTACAGGCGGCGCTTATACCGTCCAAACACAGGGTGGTACTGTTCTTGGCAATACGACCACTAGCACTGATCGAATTACCAAAGCTCTAGCACTTAAAGATAATGCTGTTGATTTCATTAATTCCCTGCCTAAAGAAAAGGCCAATGGATTAGTAGCAAATCAAAAGGCTCTTTCCGGTGGAACTTTTGCTTATGAAGTTGCCGGTCAATATGTTATTGCCTCAGTTAGTGCTACGCTTTCTGGCGTTTCTAAGACTAATATTCTTATAACGAGCCACGCTACTAAATCGACTAGGCCGATTGCTAAATTTATGCACGATTTTGGTGCTGGTGTCGCTAGTCTAATTAGGGCTAATAGATTCGCTAGGGCTGGATTCTTTAATAATGGCAATAAAGTCAGTTCGCGTTACTTGTGGCTTAATGCTGCTGGAACGGCTGTTGCAAAACCATCAACCCTCACCACGACAAATATGTGGGATCTCGCTGATGGCAATGCTACTAACATAGCGGCTGATAGTGCGGCAGAACCTACTCGCGCTGTTCCGGGCGAGCTTGTAATGAAGGTTGACTTCGTTACTCTTACTGTTGCTTCTGGCGGTGACTTCTTCGACTACAAAGCAATCACTGGTATGTAATAGATGGTTACTTAAACTGGGGGGCGGGGTGTGTCTCGCCCCCTTTTTTTTGCACACAGAGGAAGCATCATGAACGAAGCATGGAGTTTAACTAGAGACATCGCAGAAGTTATAGGAATGTTTTTTGTTCCTGTCATGGTGTGGGTTTTGTATACTATCGTAAGTCATGGAAAACAAATTATACTTTTGGAGGAAAAGGTGAATGATTCTTTAAACCGAAGAATGGCGTCTATAGAAGATAAAGTTGTTAGCATGGAAGGTAAAATAGAAAATAAAATAGACGGCATGGAAAGAAATGTTATGGACTGTAAGATTGCCATAAATAATCTTTCAAACGCTAACGCCAACATAAGTGATTCAATTTCTCAAAAATTCGATACTATTATTGATAGAATTGAGGAGATTAGATGAGTCTAAAATCTATTATTATCGAAGAGATAATGGAAGAGTTTGGAATAACTAAAGAGATGGTAGATAAGGTTAAAACCCTAATAGATCATGTCGATATTCAAAAATTTGAAGACAAAACTATAGTTAGTATAAAAACTAAAAATATATCAATAATTATAGACAAGTAGGAGCTAGATGGACGTACCGGGCGCGACACATATTTACAAAACTTACTAGGAGTTGGTTGGTTTTTCTCTTGACTTTTCTTGTGTTTAAGCCTATAATAAACTGTCTAATAAAAATATATAACGTACTAGGAATAATTAATGTCTTTAAAGTCTCTCATGGATTACACCTTTGTTTCAAAGTATGCGCGGTGGATACCGGAAAAGAAAAGAAGAGAAACTTGGAACGAGGCTGTTGATAGAGTTAAGCAGATGATGCTTGATAAATATGAAGATAAACCAGAAGTTGAAAAAGATATTGAGTGGGCATATGAACAGATGCGTAAAAAGCGCGTTTTAGGTAGTCAGCGCGCCCTACAATTTGGCGGGGCGCCAATTTTTAAACACAATGCAAGAATGTATAATTGTATTGTCTCATTTTGCGACAGAACCAGATTCTTTCAAGAGTGTATGTATCTCCTTCTGTGTGGTTGTGGTACTGGCTTTAGTGTACAAAAACACCACATCGAAAAGCTACCAGACTTAATACCCAAAAAAGAAGGAAGTAAAAAATATGTCATACCTGATACAATTGAAGGGTGGAGTGATGCTGTGGGAGTCCTCGTATCAAGTTATTTTGATCAATTTATTGATGAAGAGTTATTTGTAGAATATTCTGGTAAGAATGTAAATTTTGACTATAGTCAGATCAGGCCAGCGGGGGCATATCTTAAATCTAGCGGGGGTAAAGCGCCGGGGCCAGAACCGCTTAAAAAGGCTTTAACTAACATTAGGAAAATTTTAGACAAAGCACTAAAAGATGGGCAAGATAAACTCAACCCTGTTCAGGCTTATGATGTTGTCATGCATACTGCTGATGCCGTTATTTCCGGTGGCGTGCGTCGTAGCGCTACCATTTGCGTGTTTAGTCCTGACGATACCGAAATGGCTACTGCGAAGACAGGAACTTGGTTTATTGATAATCCACAGCGTGGGCGTTCTAATAACAGCGCCCTGCTTTTGCGTGACGAAACAACTAAAGAACAGTTCTCGGAACTGATGAAGTCAGTCAAAGAGTTTGGCGAACCGGGGTTTGTTTGGTCAGACAGTACAGAGCTTCTAGTAAACCCCTGTGTAGAAATTGGAATGTGGCCCGTATGTGAAAAAACAAAAGAGTCAGGATGGCAGGCTTGTAATCTTTCTACTATTAACTGCGCTAAGATTAAAACAGAACAAGACTTCTTTGACGCATGTAGGGCCGCGACCATCATCGGCACGTTGCAGGCGGGATTTTCGGAGTTTTCATATCTTGGCAATACGTCAGAAAGAATCATCGAAAGAGAAGCGTTACTTGGTGTAAGCATGACCGGGATTATGGAGCGTCATGACATTTGCCTTGACCCAACGTGTCAAAGAAGAGGTGCAGAAATCGTTAGGCGTACAAATAAAAAGATAGCAGCCATGCTTGGTATTAATCAAGCCGCTCGCACAACCTGTATCAAGCCAGAAGGCACTTCTAGCTGTGTACTTGGAACATCCAGCGGCATTCACCCCCATCACGCCAAGCGTTACATCAGGCGCGTTCAGGCTAATAAAATGGAACCTATTTATAATTACTTTAAAGAAATAAACCCAAGGGCTTGCGAAGAAAGTGTTTGGAGTAATAATGATAGTGATGACGTTGTTGGATTTTGTGTAGAGGTTCCTGATGGCAGCAAGACAAAAAACAAGGTCAATGCTATTCAGTTATTAGACTATGTAAAATCCACTCAGCAAAATTGGGTGATAAAAGGCACAAATTCAAACATTTGTACGAAACCTTGGCTGAGTCATAATGTCTCTAATACGATTAACGTAAAGCCTGACGAGTGGAAAGAAGTAGAAAAGTACATTTATAAGAACAGGAAGTATTTCTGTGGCATTTCTCTTTTATCTATATCTGGAGACAAGGATTATCCACAGGCTCCTTTTACTACGGTTTACCTACCGAGCGAACAGGTTGCCCATTATGGAGACGCCTCTCTTTTTGTGAGCGGTTTAATCGAAGTCGCCCTAACCCTCTGGGAAGACAACCTCTGGGCAGCGTGCGATAGCCTATTGGGAGTTGGGGAAAAGATAAAAGGAAACGGAAAAAGAGCTTGGCAAAAAAGATGCCAAAGATTTACAAAAAAATACTTTGAAGGGGACATTAGAAAGCTTACATATTGTATGAAAGATGTGTATAATTGGAAGGAGTGGGTCGATATGAAGCGCGAATATCAAGATGTTGATTTTACAAAAATTATAGAGGAAACTAATAACGTTCAACCAGAACAAGAACTTGCTTGCGCAGGAGGGAAGTGTGAAATCTAAACCTCCGTGGATACAAGGGAATATGAAATGATTAGAGTTTATGATAACGGGACAATAGAAACACAAGACGGAGCCTTATCCATTATGAATACTCACCCGGATCAAACCGCTAGAGAAAAAATGATTGAAGAACAGCAAACAAAAACATACCTACCAAGTGATATTAAACCTTGGAATGGACACCCTCTGAAAATTTGTAAGCTAGACAAAGATGCAAAAATCCCCACCAAAGCAAATTCTACGGATGCTGGATATGACCTATACGCTTTAGGTGGAGATATTTTACATAAACACACCCATAAACTAATCCGAACTGGAATATCCATGTCTATACCAAGGGGTTATGTTGGATTAATCTGGCCGAGGTCTGGACTTGCTTATAAGCATGGCTTAGACGTTTTCGCTGGCGTTATAGACAGCGGATACAGGGGGGATGTTGGGGTTGTGCTTTACAATTCCCAGTTTGGTGACTATCATATAGAAGCTGGAGATAGAATTGCGCAAATTATATTCCAGAAAATTGAAGACTTTGAACTCATAGAAGTGCCTCGTCTAAACGAAACGGATCGGAACAACGAAGGCTTCGGAAGCACGGGGATATAATGACGACTTTACCATTTGATGATTCCAACGGTAGGATATTCTACGCTTGTCAGGCTGTTCTTGTCACAAAGAGAAACTCGGCGGCAGAAAGTGATGCTACGGATGGCGTGTATCTGACGGGTGTTCAGTCTCTTGGCATAAGTGGAGATATGCCATCGTCTTCTCTTATAGATATAGGTAGGGCGCAGAGACAGTTTCATTATTACGGTCAGCAAAATTTTGAGATAACGATAGAAAGAAAAATAGATCAAAATAGTGACTTCTTCTATTATGTAGACCCTTCCGATTACACTTCGGGAACTTCGGGTTATCTAAATGCTCACATTCTTAATAAAAACAATCTTCATAGTAAGGGGTTTGCTGATTCTGATGGTAAATCTTTAAGAAACTATGATATTACTATCTTATATACGCCCGATAAATTTAGATATATGGGTTCTTATCTTGATGATATGGAAACTGAGATTGATCCGGGACCGCCAGCCGTTTACAAAGAGCCACAACCTCCCGGTAGCGATCCAGATTCAGATAGAGACAAGGTTATATCAGTTACCTACAAAAGCTGTTTACTCTCTAACATAGAATATTCTATAGGAATAGATGGCATAACAGAATCTATAACTTTATTCACAAAACAATTTAGGTACAATAAAGATCTTTCTACTCTAAGTGCTTATGATATAAATGACGATCTACCACAAAGTGGTGATATAATTAAAAGAGAGAACTTAGACATACTAAAACAGCCTATTGACAGAAAGTCAAGACTTCCCCAAGAAGTCATCAGTATGTTTGAAGTTGGTAATACGGAATCGGTTTACACTGGTGACGATGGTACAATAAGACCTATGAAAATATTTGGACTTAACAGTATAAGTATTGGTTTATCTATAGATTATTCTCAGTTATCGGATACGGGTTTTTGGAGAGGGTCGGAAAAAGATAAAGAATATGAGCAAAATATATACACTCATGTTGATTTGCCAATTCAAGTAACCTGTTCGTTTACGGGAGTGGCTAGACGCGCTCTTGAATATGGAGAGTTTATATGGACAAATTCAGCAGATGATGTGTTTGTTAGAAATACAGATGTGAATTTTGGTGCTTCTGGCGTTATGGACCCCAGTACTGGTTTAAGTCATGGTGGCGGTCCCTATAGAGATGGTCTTGATCCGAATAATCCCAATCCCCCAAGGTACGGTTCATCAAAACCACCATCAGACGTATATAATAGAACAGATAGACCTATAAGACTCGTATTTGAAAAATTTCCTTCGCCGCCAACTTCTCAATATCATATAATTGATCTTGGGTCAAAAAACTATGTAGTAAACATAGGCACTAGCGGAGGTGATACAGGAGGTGGGAATGTGGAAACGACAATATCTTATCAAAACGACTACAGTGATATCGTTCTAGTGAGGGATAATCAAGTGAGGGATTTAATAAATAAACCCAGTCCATTCTAATCAAAGGGTTCACCAGATGACAAAAAGAAAACCTAGAAAAGAAGCAAACGCTCCCCAAAAAGTAAAAATAGTAGAAGCAAAAACGGAAAACCAAAAAGAGTATATAAAATTAATAATAGAAAACGATGTAATTTTTTGTAGTGGACCATCTGGGTCGGGGAAATCTTTCATAGCTTCTGGAATAGCCGCAGAACATCTACACAGGGGGGAAATAGATCAGGTATTAATTACACGCCCACTAGTCAGCACGGGGAAAGAGCTAGGAAGTCTGCCCGGAGACCTATTAGAGAAAATAGCTCCATACCTTCTACCCATGCAAGAAAACTTTAAACACTTCTTGGGTCGCGCTTACTATGGTATGTATTACAACGAGGGGCGGATAAAATATCAACCGTTAGAGATCATGAGAGGCTCCACTTTTAACAATACTTATATGATTTTAGACGAAGCTCAAAACTGTACATTTGAACAAATAAAGATGTTCATTACTCGAATGGGCCAAAACAGTAAAGTCTTAATAAATGGCGACACTAGACAGTGTGATCTTTCAAAAAGCGGACTCTGGGACTGTATAGAAAAATTAAAAGACGTAGAAGGAGTTGGTACGTCCGAGCTTACTAAGCAAGATATTCAAAGAAACGGAATTCTTGGTAGAATATTAACAGCTATGGAGAATTAGCGTGTAATATGATGAACATCCTCCTAGAATATAGAGTCAGTAACCAAACAGGAGGCTCATATGCCGCTTTATGACTTTGAATGCAAGAAATGTAAATACTACGATGAAGTTAGACAGGCTTACGACGCTGCGTCTATTATAGAATGCCCCTGCTGTAACGAGAAAACTTTAAGAAAGGTTTTTATAAATGCTCCATCCATCTCAGTAAGGGGTGAGCCAAACACCATAGGGCAATTAGCTGACAGGAATACGTCTAAAATGGGCCATTACGAAAAACAAGAAAAACACGATAAAGATAAGCCTAAAAACAACAGTGATGCCCAACAGAGGAGAAATCTAAATAGAAAAGTAAACTCTATGACGCCTGTAGAAAAGCTTAAATGGATAAAAGAAGGAGATTAAAATTAACGAATTCGAGGTCCAAGAGACCGAAACAAAAAGAAGAGATTGTCCACATCACATTACTATAACCATGAAGATAGATATAAGAAAAATGAATAATGACGGAAGTTTAGATCATCAGGTGATGGGCAATAGATTACTTGCCAAATATGGAATTTCAAACAAGGCTCAGATATGCCTGTCTGGAAGCTCCGAGGCTGATTGTATAAAAACCCTAAAGCAAAAACTGGAGAAATTAAATGGCTAGGTGGGAAAATGAAGATTTATCAGAATTAGATATCCCAGATCCAGAGAATGTCGAGAGATTATACTTTGGAAAAACCGGAGAAGAGTCTAATGAAAAAGATGCATTTGCTTCACTTTACAGGGTTGACAAATCAGAATCGTATTATATCCTATACGATAGAGCGGAAATAATAGATCCGCATAATCACAGGATCTCAAGATCCACGATTGCTACAAGGGGGTTTAGAAAGGTCTGCAAGAAGTCTTTTGATTTCTATATGAAGTATCTAAAAACCAGAAATAACTTATATTTTACAAGAGCCAGAAGACTCGTTATGGAGAAGTAATATGAAGAAAGGTCCACTTTCAAAACAAGAAAAAACTTACGTTCAAGAAAATCATGAAAAAATGACCGCCACTATTATGGCGGATAAGATGGATAGATCTGTACACATTGTCGATAAATACATTACATCGCTAGGATCTAAGGATGATGTAAAAACAACCGATAAATCCATCGCAGATTCTTCCTCTCTATATGTTAGGGATTCCAATAAGGTTGCTACAATTATGACAGAAGCGGCTTCCGCCGCCTCCGATGAGTCTAGGAAAAGACCAACTACCCCCAAAAGGTACACAGGAATAATTCATAAAATAAAAGAGGATTAATATGATTTGCAAGCAGAGGGATGGCTATATGCGGTCATTAATAGTTGACCAATTAATGATTAGCTGGATTACAACCCTATCTGATGGCACTAGGGTTTATGGTGATTATGATAGGCCGGGGATGAAAAACCCTTGGACCAGACTTATAAATCACTGTAAAGAAAACAACGTGTTTCCGACCAAGGTTGAGCTACATATGTTTGGCGCGCCAACCAAGGTTTTTTTTGACGACCCTAATGGCTTAGATGGTCTTGCTGTAATGAGAGGAATAGCAAAAGATCAAGCTATGGATGGTAGTCATTCGACTTCTTTTCAGACTTTGACTGTTTGTTTACTGAGAGACGACTGCTCTGCTATAGATGTCGCAAAGTACACTTGGCCCTACAATGAATTTGAAAAGGCTGAATCGGTCAGGTCTATTACAGAAGATAATATAAAATACATGATATTCAAAAATGAATCAGAAAAACCCCAACATCCAGAAGTACAAAAGTATCTCGACGGGGCAACCCTGTGATACTGCCCAGTACTGCGCAGAGTTAGTGTGTCTAAGAAGAAGAGAAAGAGAAAACAAAGGCAGTCTTGAATTCAAATTTTGGAACAAGTCACAAAAAGAAGAATATCAAACACAAATCAGAATTGCGCATAAGCTGATTAGCAAATATGGAGAACGGTCTTTGGTGTCTTATTTAAATAGCTCAAGAGGTAAAAACGTTTACTCTTTGGGCTTTCTTCATAATTCAAAAAAATTCGTTTTAATTACCAAGTTTGTAGAAGAGGGTGTAGCTAAAAGACAACAAGAATTAATAATAGAAAAAGAAAAACCAAAGAAGGTTATAGAAGTGTCTGAAAGCACAGAATATAAGCCCAAGGTAAGAAAGAAAAAGAAAACACTACTCTCAAAACTCAGGAATAATAATGGCGAAGAAGGCTAAAGCTGTAAAAAAAGATTCTATTTATGCAGATATAGAAAAGCAATATGGAGATGTTATAAGCTCTGGAATGGATGTACTAAAAGATAAGCGGGATTATAAGATAATATCTATAAGTCCTGCTATAGACCTAGCTCTTGGTGGAGGAATTAGAGAAGGTTGCTGGCTAACCCTGACAGGTGATCCAAAATCAGGAAAGACTACAACAGCCATGCAGATAGCGGCAAACTGCCAGAAAGAGGGCCGTCCCATCATCTATCTAGATGTAGAGGGTAGACTAAATTCAATGAATTTTGAAGTTGGCGACCTAGATCCAAAGAAGATGCAGGTTATTGGGCCAATAGATAAGCCACTTCCGGCAGAGCATTTCTTGGATATAGCATATAAGCTTCTGACGCACCCAAATAACCACGGTGCTGTTCTAATCATAGACTCAATATCTTCCCTGATCGCAGAGAAAGAGCTTATAGGAGACTTCTCTCCCACCAGAGCGGGGTTGCCTAAGATACTTAGCATTTTCACCAAGAAAGTTGGACAAATTTTACCAAATCAAAGAGGGTTGATTATTGGAATCACACACTTTATTGCTAACACGGCTGGAAAGGGAAAGGCAAAACTTTCAGACGGTGGCATCAAGATTCAGTATCAGGCAGATACAAGATTAGAAATTGGTTATGGCGGCGAGGGAAAGCCGGGAGTGACAGCTTGGGAGAATTCGGAGGGGGAAAAGATAGGACAAATTATTAATTGGAATATTCTTCATTCTTCAATGGGGCTTCATCACGACAATGTAAGGAGCTACATTAGATTTGGCAAGGGGATAGACAAGGCTCAGGAGGCTATAGTTCTCTCATGTGATTTGGGACTAATTCAAAAAGGAGGCTCTTGGTACACCTGTTCCTTTATGCAAAACCTTCCAGAAGAAGCAAAGAAGATTGACCCAGAGCTAGACGTAGAAGACAAAGAAAAGCTATCTACAGCCTTTAAGTTTCAGGGTCAGGATAAATTGTATAGCTTCCTTACAGGAAACGATCTCATTAAATATTTAGAGTCTTCCATAAAGGAAATGCTCAAGTGAAAATAATAGGGCTAGACGGAAAAGAATATAAGTGGAATCCATCTTATAATCAATCAAAGGGTGACAATAGGTCTGAATTACATAAAAAAGCTAAAAAACTTATTGAAGAAATGTTTCCGCATGATATAATCTTGGAAGAAGTGTCGCTTGCGGGTAGTCGTACTCAAGATGGGGGTGGGATACTTCGTGCCGATATGTTTGTGCCAAATAGAAATCTAATAGTAGAAGTCCACGGGGAGCAGCATTATAAGTTCAATAAATTTTTCTTTAAGAACAAGTTAAAGTTCTATAAGGCGCAGGCAAGGGATAGAGAAAAAATAGAATGGTGTAATATAAACGACATTAGGATAGTAGAGCTAAATTATAACGAGGACTTGGATGAGTGGCGAAAAAAGATTGAGTGAGTTTCTATCGGCTATTGAGACATGGAAATCGTGTAAAAACCTAGTCGAAATAGAAGAAAATGAAAATGTAGATCAAATCCTAAATATGAACTCCGACGATATCAAAACAATGACAGGAGAAGAGTGCCTATCCCAAGCCTATGAACTATACGCCTACGGAGAGTATATAGAATCTGTGAAGGTGAAAGAAAAAATTGTTTTAGACTGGGCAGATTCGAGTATTTGGTATATAATATCTACAACGATGCAAAACTACGGAACCCAATACACTAAATGGCAAGAGAAGTATTATTCCGCAATTAAAGAAAACCCCCTAGCTGCCGACATACTTAAAGTTAAGAATCACGCGGAAGCTAGAGTTTCGTTATTGAGCGGTAAATCAGATAGAATACAAAAAATGGCAGAGATATTAAATAACCTAGCTAGGAGAAAACAATGAGTGATGATTTGGTGCAAAAGATGTTGGAACTTCTTACCCCCTCGCAAAAACAAGAGCTAGCGGCTAGTCTTTTGGAAGAAGGCGAAAAAGAAGAGACTAAAGGGCGTGGTCAAGACGGGCAAAATGTGGTTGATGATTTCACGATGAAAGAAAGTAAAACTGGAGCTAAACCCACAAAGATGAAAATGGTTAATACCTTTGTAGATGATGGAACCGAACACAAAGACAGACAAAACGAAACGCCAGAAGTAGAGCCAACAGAAAGAAAAAGAGGGCCGACCAATAAAGTCGAGCAATCTTGTCAATCGTGTTCAGCAAAAGTTAAAGTACACCCGTTACATTCAAGGGAGTTTTTTGTCTGCGATAAATGCTTGAGGTCAAAGGCTGTATAGTGAAAAGAAAAAATCTTGAAGATTTAGCCTCCGAAAGAGCGGTGCTTGCCGCACTATGTCAGTACGGGCTTGATTGTTATTTAGAAGTAGATTTTCTTGACGCGGATCATTTTACAGATAATATAAATCAAGTAATTTTTCACTGTATCTATAAATCCATATCAGAGAACTCTAAGGTAGAATTGGCTTCTATCTTGTCTGCCGCAAATGGCTTGGGTGTTTATGAATCTATAAATAACAAGGAAGAAATATCTTTCATAAGGTCTTTATTTAATTTTCCCATTCATAAAGAAAATGCAAAATCTCATGCGGTAAAGATAGCAAAATTAAAACTAGCAAGAGACTTAAAAAGGACTCTCAAGGCGTGTGAAAAAGATCTAGACGCCACCACGGGGGAAGAAGACGTTATGGATCTCATCTCTAAGATAGAGACTCCCATACTTAATGCTACGGCAGACGTTTATCAAAGTTCAAATAATAAGACTGAAATTATAGGAGAAGAAATTGATGACTATCTTCAATACCTTTCTGAAAACGTTTCCGATAACGTAGGAATACCCACAGGCTTTCCTAGATACGATGCGGCTATTGGTGGCGGACTAAGAAGAAAATGTGTTGATCTTATCGCCGCACGTCCTAAAGTCGGTAAATCCATGTTTGGCGATGCCGTAGCTATGAATGTCGCTAAAAACAACATTCCCGTTCTAATGCTGGATACGGAAATGAGCAAAGAGGATCACCTTAACAGAATGCTTGCAAATCTTAGTGGTGTTGATATAAATAAAATATCCACTGGTAAGTTTACAGAAAATCCAACAGATAAGGAAAAGGTAGAAAAAGCCGCTCAGGAACTAAAGGATATACCATATCATTATATAAGTATTGCGGGACAATCATTTGAAAATATACTAGCACTAATGAGAAAATGGATATATCAACAAGTAGGCTTTGACGAATCGGGCGTAACTAATGACTGTCTAATTGTATATGATTACTTAAAACTCATGGGGTCGGAAGGCATCAGCAGTTCGATGCAGGAATATCAAGTGTTAGGCTTTCAGATAACTCAACTTCATAATTTTATGGTGAAGTATGATGTTCCATGTTTAAGTTTTGTTCAGCTTAATAGAGATGGTATAACTAGAGAGTCTACCGATGTGGTTTCGGGTTCTGACAGGCTAATATGGCTCTGTACGAGTTTCTCAATCTTTAAGCTAAAATCAGAAGAAGAAGTAGCTGAAGATGGAATAGAAAATGGAAACAGAAAATTAGTTCCTGTTGTGGGTCGGCACGGCCCCGGACTTGATGATGGTGACTATATCAGCATGAATATGTTTGGGAATATCGGCAAGATATCCGAAGGGCAAACTAGAAACGAGCTTCATAATAACGCCAGATCGAGAGAGGAAGGTTTTGAAATAGATGCAGAAATTGACCCAGAATCAGATATTGATAGTATGTGATAATTTAGTCAGAGTGCTACCAAGTGTTCTTAATTATTTTGATATCGACGCATTAGAGTATCCAAATAGGTATTCTTTTCCGTGTCCCGTTCACGGTGGGGATAGTCCAGAAGGTTGTAGTATTTTTACAGATGGGGATTCCGTAGTCGGAAACTGGAAGTGCTGGACTAATCAATGCGAACAAGACTACCAGAGTAATATTTTTGGTTTCGTCAGAGGTGTACTATCTCAGAAAGAGGGTAAAGATCTATCTTTAAATCACGTCTATAATTTCTGTTTAGAGTTTTTGAAGCTTGACCCAGAACAGCTAGATGCTCAACAGGTAGAGCCTAAGAAAGATGTAAAATTACTAGAACTATTTGAGAGAAAAATAGAAGTTCGACCGTCTGGTATCTCCAGAGAAGAGATAAAATCAAGAATCAATATACCCGCCGAATATTATTTAGGGAGGGGTTATGTACCAGAAACCCTAGAGGCTTTTGATATAGGTACATGTTTTGCAAAAAATCAGGCAATGTCGGGAAGAGTTGTTGTTCCCATCTATGACGGAGACTATAATTATGTAGGATGTGTAGGCAGGGCTACAAGCGAAAACATTACACCAAAATGGTTACATAGCAAGGGTTTTAAGAAATCTTTTCTTTATGGATTCAACATAGCAAAAACCTCAATGGGCAAAAATAAAGTTCTATTTTTATTAGAGGGTCAGGGAGATGTGTGGAGAATGCACGAAGCCGGGTATAAAAATTCAGTTGGAATATTTGGATCTAGTATAAGTGAGGACCAGCTATTAATACTTGAGCAAAGCGGTGTGTTAAATTTAGTCATATTAACAGATTATGATGAGGCCGGAAAAAAGGCAGCACAGCAAATAGTAAAAAAATGCGGAAGAAGATTTAACTACTATAGACCGCAGATTTCTAAAAAGGACATTGGAGAAATGACGATTAAAGAAATTCATGAAGAGCTTAAACCACAATTAAAAGGGTATAATTTAGTATGACTAACAAAATCTTAGCATTTGCAGGAAGTAAACAGTCCGGGAAAACCACATCCAGTAACTTTATACATGGTTATCAGATGCGGTCATATAATGTCATAGAAAACTTTAACCTAACAACAAAGGGGGAGTTGGTTATAACCACTGAGATTATTGATCCCAAAGGAGAAAAACAGAGTGGTCATGCTATTCTTGATACTAAGAGGGACGACTTAGAATTTGGAGAGTGGGCTGTCTATAATATGTGGCCTTATGTTAAAAGTTATTCATTTGCAGGCCCGCTTAAAAATATAGCAACGGGCTTATTTGATATCAAGGAAGAGGTCGTTAGGGGAACGGATATACAGAAGAATTCTAAAATACCAATCACTTGGCAATCTATGCCGGGGGTTGTGACATGTCCCAAATCCGCTAAGACACCGGAAGTAAAAAAATTAATCAGCAAAGGGGTTTTAACTTACCACAAGCCCGGAAGGATGACAGGCCGAGAATTTTTACAATTCTTTGGATCAGAGGTTTGTAGAAAAATATATGAAGAAATTTGGGTTTCCCGACTATTGAAAGATGTGGAGGCGGAAGGTTCTTTATTGGCAGTTATTGATGATTGTAGATATGGCAACGAAGGAGAAGCTATACAAAACGCGGGAGGTAAAGTCATCAAGTTAACGAGATCTAATCTCAAAGATTCCCACAAGAGCGAAAACGGCTTCGATGAAGATTATACATTTGATGCAGTTATAGATAATCAAAACCTATCCATTCAGGAAACAAACTTAGAAATAATAAAAACCATTGACGAATGGGGGTGGTTGGGAGATCCTATACCTACTCAAGATGCCAATAAGGATTCTGAGCAGGAGCCAGAATTAGTTGGTGGTATCCATAAATTTAGAGGGTCGGAATGATAGTAACATACATTAGATCGTCTAGCTATGGAAATTATGACTTTTGTCAGATGCAATATTTTATGACATATGTGCTGGGATACAGGTCAGAATCTGGCAAGAAGGCGCAGCTAGGAACAACTTGTCACAAAGTGATGGAATGTCTAGCCTCTTGTCAAAAAGAACTACAAGACAATCCAGAAGAGAAATCATTAACGATAACGGACGATGCTATTGGGGAGGTGGAATTTACTCCTAGAAAATTAAAAACAAAGAAGTTTATTGCGGGCTTATTGACACGAAGTTATGATTACTATGGATCTAAAGATAGCCATAAGTACTACCCTGCCGACTTTAAGTTTTGTGAAAAGCAAATAGAAACGGCAATATCTTTTAACGATGGTCAATTTGACCCCAGAAAAAGAATAATAGTAGACACAGAGCCTACATTCGATATTCCCATTGAAGAAGACTGGGCGAAATATAAATACGAAATGCCTGATGGGACAGTTGTCGAAGGTAATTTAGCAATCAAGGGGACGATTGACTTAGTTACTAAGATAGATGACAACATAATTGAAGTGGTAGACTGGAAAACGGGACAACGAAAGAACTGGGCTACGGGAGAAGTAAAAACATATGAAAAACTTCTTGACGATGCGCAGTTGCTATTGTATAATTACGCTATATCAAAGTTATATCCAGACTATGACCAAGCTATTATGTCTATCTTTTTTACTAGAGACGGTGGACCATTTAGCATGTGCTTTGATAACAGGGATCAGGATAGATTTTTAGACATGTTGAAAAAAAGATTTGAAGAGATTAAAGAAAACATCCAGCCAAGACCGATTAGTAGTAGTCGTAGAGATTTTAGATGTCAGAAACTCTGCCACTTCTATAAGAACGACTGGCCCGGAACAAATACCACAATGTGTGAGTATGTAGAACAAAAACTGCATACGATAGGACATAAAGAAACAGTGAAAGAGTGTACTAGTGAAGGCTTTAACATAGGATATTACGAGGCACCGGGATAATGAAAATACCAAATAATATCATATTGACATGGAAAGATGACAATATTCCTAGTTACGTAATTCCAAATATAAAAAAGCTAAACCCTGAAAAAGAGATACTTTTTTTTACAGATGAAGATGTTGTTGATTTTCTGTCAAAAGAGTACGACTCATCTTATGTAGATTTTTTTCATACAATTAATCATGGCTGTAACAAAGGTGATTTTTTTAGATATTGCTATCTGTATAAAAGAGGTGGGTATTATTGTGATGTAGATATTAAACATATAGAGCCTATTGATAATTACGTTTCTCCAGATATAGATTTATTTAGCGTTCTTTCTTTTTTTGGCAGTCATGTGTTTCAAGCGTTATTATATTGTGGTAGCGACCACCCCATTATAGAAATGTGCATTAAAGATATTATGAGCGATAAAGCGCAGCGAGACACACATTTAAATACAACTTCTGATATGTATAAAAATATATTGAAATTTTTAGGTAAACCAAAATCATCAAGATTAAAAGATGGAACTACAATAAAAATGGATGGTAAAAACGTAAGACTTGCAAAAGAAGCTATGTTAAACAAAGAACAAGCTTGTATATACAAAAATATAATTATAGCAATGTCAAGATATCCAGAATACGATCAAGAAAAAGGCTTTTTGAAACAGGTATGACACACGGAGATGAAATGGCAGAACTAATTGATTTAAATAATGAGTTTGATTTAGGTAATAAATTTACACTAGATGTCGCTACCAAATTTAGTGAGATGCTAGATGATAGCTATAGAGTCATTGTAAAGTATGATGCTCAAGACATGCCAAAATTTGGTGACAATAAATTTAACATTCTAATATCTACGTCCAGAGAAAACCATCAAATTCCAGAGGGATTTTTTAATGATGATGTATTTTTGATATTTCAACATTATCATGCACTTGATAGATGGGAACAGTGCCTAGATACACCCTTGACATTTCCTATTCCGCTGGGACCGTTTAATGATTTGTACAAAGATATTGAAATAAGACCACTATCACAAAGAGAATATGATTTTACTTTTATTGGACAGATTCCAAAAACCGGAACAAGAGACTGTTTTAAAAGAGGTCTTGACAAACTAGTAGAAGAGACTGGCGATAAGTTTAAATACAAAATTGAATTTACTGATGGCTTTGGTAAAGGATTAGAACCAAGAGAATATATGGAGCTTTTAGCCAATTCTAGGATGTCTTTATGTCCTGCTGGAGCCTATAGTATGGAAACATTTAGATTTTTTGAATCCACACTTATGGGCGCTATGCCGGTTGTAGACAGGCTTCCAAAATTCTGGTACTACGAAGAGGCTTCATTTTTTAAAGGCGCTTGGGACGTACTTGATAACACATTGTCAAAATCTTTAAATTATCTACAAACTGGAGCCTGTAGAAACATGCTTAAAGGTTTAGCTATGTATAATAATGATGTATTAAATGTTGAGAGTTTAGCTTCTAGGATGAGACACATCGTAGATCAAAGACATAGCAATATGGAAAGCTCTAAAGAATATCTAAACAATTTAAGGAAACATTTGAGAGATGAACTGGATTCCGATAAACTGTAAAACACACTTTAGTTTGTTGCATGGGTTTTGTAAACCTGAGAAACTAGCTAAACTTTGTTCAGAATATGGCTATAGTGCTTGTGTTGTGGCAGATATAAAAACCGTTTCTGGCGCAATCAGTTTTCATCAAGCCTGTAGAGCGAATGACGTAAAACCCATCCTCGGATGTGATTATGGGGGTTATTTACTGATCGCAAAAAACAAAGAAGGTTGGTTAGATATAGCTAGACTAACGACTATATTTAATCAAACCCCAGATATAGACACAGTAAAAGAGTTTGCGTCGAAAGGTAATATTATATGTGTGAGCAATAATAAGCTTTATAAAAACTTTTTTGGTAAAAACTTTGTAGAATACGACTATGAAAAAGATGGAGTTTATTATGTGACAGAGGATGAAGCGGACTGCCACAGAGTCTTACTTTGTTCAGGCATGAAGACAACTTTGCCAAAGGTGGAAGCAAAAAAGAAGAAGGGAGAGGCAATAAACAATGCTGAGTTCTTCGATAGTGATAACTATTACTTACCAAAACCAGACGAAGTAAATGGTAAAGATATAAAATTACTTAATAAGATAGCGGATATGTGTGAAGACTACGAAGTGACAGACAAACCCATGCTTCCCAGCTTCTCCTGCCCAAAGGGTTTTGATGAAAATGAATATCTAAAAGAGCTTTGCCGTCATGGTTGGAAGGGCAAACTTATCCCCAGCGGAAAAGTCGTTAACATTTCAGACAGGGATATCTATCTAGATAGAGTTAAAAGCGAATTAGAAGTTATTTTTAAGGCTGGGCTTTCTGGATATTTCTTAATCGTTCAAGACATAATAAACTACGTTAAAAAACAGGGGTGGCTAGCCGGACCCGGAAGAGGCTCCGCTGCCGGATGTTTGATTTCATACCTCTTAGGCATTACAGAAGTCGATCCTATAGAATATGATTTACTTTTTGAGAGGTTTTATAATGAAGGAAGAAATACAGAAGATCATATTTCCTTGCCAGATGTTGATATGGATGTTCCAGCCGAGCATAGAGACGAGGTGATTGACTATGTTAAGGATAAGTACGGTATAGAGAACGTGTCTCAGATGATTACATTTGGTAGACTTCAAGGAAAATCAGCCCTAAAGGAAGTATTGAGAATTAATGACGCAGTATCATTCAGCGAAATGAATGAGATTACAGACTGTATTCCTGATGAACAGGAAATTTCTGATCAATTAGAAATGATGGATAAGGAAGACAGGTCTATAATAAAGTGGGCGTTGATCAACGAATCCGAGGAGCTTAAAGAGTGGTGCAGGTTAGACGAAGACGAAAACCTAGAAGGGTCACTCGCTAAATTTTTTGAACAAGCTATAAAAATAGAAGGAACAAACAAGTCACAAGGTAAACATCCGGCTGGTGTCATTATCTCCAAGCATAAACTAAAAGATGTTTGCCCAATGGTGAAAGACGCGACAGGTAAAATGATAGCGGCTTTTGAAATGAACGACCTAGAATCTCAAGGTCATGTTAAGTTCGACATTCTGGCGATTGATTTATTAAGTAAAATTATGGAAATAACCAAAGAAGGAGAATAAAGTGGAAGCTACCGTGGAAGATTATAAGTCTATTATTTTTTCAGGCTGCTCAATTGAAAGCAATAAAGTTTGTATATGTAACCTGAGCAATTATAGTAAAAGAATTGTTGCAGACAACGAGTATCAGGTCTGGTCAGATAAACACAAACAATATCACCTGTATAAGAACATAGATGATGCTGTCAATAAATTTTTAGAACTAAGGGGAAAAAGAGTATGAACTATAGAGACATAATTGTTTTTGACTTTGAGACAGGGGGGAGAAATCCTCATATGTGTCAGCCCACTCAGATTGCCGCTGTAGCGATTCATGCTAGAAAGCTTGAACTCCAGCCCGGAGGTACATTCAACAGCGAGATCAGGCCAATCATAGACGATGACGAGGCTATTAAGGCTGGTGTTGACCCGCTAGAGGAAGAGGCGCTAAAGATAACCAGAAAGACAAGAGATAAACTCGCTAAAGCACCGCTTCCTAAAACGGTCTGGGGTAAGTTTGCGCAATTTTGTGAAAAGTATAACTTCAAGAAAACAAGTTATTATGCACCCATTGCCGCTGGGTATAACATTAATGGCTACGATATGCCCATTGTAGAAAGAATGTGTCAAGAGTACGGACCCATAGACGCAAAAAGAGGCCGTCAAAAAATCTTTAATCCCATCTTCACCATTGATGTGATGCAGCATATCTATTGCTGGTTTGAAAACAATCAGGACGTTAAAGGTTACAGCATGGATTATATGCGCGATTACCTTGGAATGGGCGAGAAAAGCAAGGAGAATGCTCATGACGCCCTTCAAGACGTGAAGGATACTGCTAATATCATGATTAAATTCATGAAACTTCAAAGAAGTCTATTGAAAAAGGTTCAGTTTGAAAAGACATTCGCCAACGGGGAAATTTATGTATGAACAATAAAGAAACGATTGAGCATAGGAGATATTGGATTAATTTATTTAAAATGTCTCACGGCTGCTCAATTTGCGGATATGATAAACACCCGTCCGCACTTTGTTTTGACCACGTAAAACCAGAAGAAAAACATGAGATGACAAAAAATGGCTGCTCTAAAAGAAACCATGCGGGTGGAATGTTTATGCTATATGGAAAGAAATTTTCTAGCGATGTATTACTAGACGAAATAAACAAATGCAGGATACTTTGTCATAATTGCCACATGGAGCAAACTCATAACAAGAGGCCAATTCCTGATAAGCCCCCCTGTAAAATGAGTTACCAAGAACTGGAATCCAACTTGAGAAATGATGAGAAAGCTTTAGATGTTTGATATTAATGATTTTGAAGATGAGAATGTGTGGGATTTGATTTGTGATGGACGTACCAAGGGTGTGTTTCAACTCGAATCCAATCTCGGAAAACATTGGGCCAAGAGGGTTGGTCCAAGAAGCATAAGTGATCTAGCTGCGCTGATTAGCTTGATTAGACCGGGGTGCTTAAAAGCTTTTACGGATGGTAAGTCTATGACTCAGCATTACGCCGACAGAAAAGCTAATATAGATCCTGTTATTTATCCACACGAATCTGTTGAGCCGATTCTCAAGGAGACCTACGGTGTTCTTGTTTATCAGGAACAGTCTATGAAAATAGCGCAAAAGCTTGCCGGTTTTGATCTTAAAGATGCCGATGCGCTCCGTAAGGCTATTGGAAAAAAGAAGGCAGACCTAATGGAGAAGGTCAAGAAGTCCTTTCTTGAAGGTGCAGAAAAGGAGGGAATTGTATCCAGTGAAGTAGCCGAAGAAATTTTTTCTTGGATTGAAAAATCGAACAGGTACGCCTTTAATAAATCCCACGCCGTCTCCTACGCCATTAACGCTTATTGGAGCGCCTACTGTAAAAATTATAGAATGAGAAGATTCTATAAGTCTTATCTGAACAGATCGGATCGGAAACCCAAACCCCAAATAGAAATCAGACAACTAATAATGGATGCTAAGTTTGAGGGAATAGAAGTATATCCACCAAGGCTCCAGCACATGTATACAAAATTTACTGATGTTGATGGTAAAATTTACTTTGGCATGAGGCATATTAAAAACGTAGGAACAAAAGAGTGCGAAAAAATAGAAGATATCACGAAGACAGAAGACATATCTGAATATACATGGATGGATGTTTTAGTTAAGATTATTAATAGCCGCAGAATAAACAAAAGGGCCGTTATCGCCCTAGTGTCCGTTGGGGCTTTTAATGGTGTAAAGAACACAAAAAACCGTCAGGAAATGCTATATGAGTTTGATAGCTGGAAAGCCCTCTCCGTTAGAGAGCAGAAGTATATAGAAGAAAATTACAACAGTAATGCTACCCTTGGTGAAAATGTACAAGGTCTGATAGACGGCTTTAAAATAAACTCAAGAAGAATAATAACTGTCAAAGATATCAAAAAGTCTCTTGATAAACCTTTCTATGATTTAGGCGATAGTGTTGAGACAATTGCGGATCAGGAGTTAAAATTCCTAGGCTGCCCTCTGACATGCTCAAAAACAGACGGAACGGCTGGTATTTTATCTAATTATATGTGCAGGGATGTATCAAAAGGGGCTATAAGAGGGAAGGTAAACCTAGCTGTACAGATAAATTCCCTAAGAGAATATAAGACCAAGAAGGGCAAAAACCCCGGACAGCTTATGGCTTTCCTAGCGGTAGAGGACTCCAGTGGTGAACTTGACTCTGTTACAGTTTTCCCAGAGAGCTATAAGGCGTATAGGGATGTTTTAATCGAGGGGAACACCGTATTAATACAGGCTGAGATATCTAAAAAAGACGACACTTCCATTATTATAAACAAAGCAAGTCAAATATGAAAAAAATACTTTTTTGTTCCGAAGCCTCTTGGTTTGCTACTGGGTACTCCGTTTATACAAAAGAAGTTCTATCTAGGCTATGTCAGATAGAGGATTTTGAAGTAGCAGAACTTGGATGCTACGCGCAAACTTCTGAGTCTAGTGATAAAAATCTGCCTTGGAAATTCTACGGGAATAAACCAGACCCAAGTAGTCCAGAATATAGCTCTTATCAAGGGAACCCAAGCGCTCAATTCGGAGATCAGTCCTTTAATTCAGTTTTACTAGATTTTAAACCTGATATTGTTATGGATATTAGAGACTGGTGGATGATCGAGTATCAACAGCGCTCTCCATTTAGAGACTTTTTTCATTGGTCTATTATGCCAACCGTTGACGCGGAGCCGCAGGCGGACCAGTGGGTTAACACATACGCCTCTGCTGATTCAGTTTTTGCATATTCCGAGTTCGGCAGAGATGTGCTACTAAACCAGTGTGATAAAATCAACTTTGTAGACGTGGCTTCACCAGCAGCTAATCAATGCTTTACACCAGCCCCCAACAAGGGTGAGCATAAGGAGAGTATGGGGGTTTCTCCTGACTCCTTTATTATTGGGACGGTGATGAGAAATCAGCGTAGAAAATTATATCCAGACTTATTTCAATCATTTAGAAAATTTCTTGATGAAACCCAAGATAGTAACGCTTTTCTTTATTGTCATACATATTACCCAGACGTTGGGTGGGATTTACCGAAGCTTATCCATCAAAACGGACTAGCCAGTAGAGTCTTGTTGACTTACAAGTGTAAGAATTGTCAAAAAATTTCTGTTGACTTCTTTCAAAACTCTATTCAAAATTGTGGAAATTGTCAATCTCTCTCTAATCATATTGTTGGAATATCTAATTCCATATCTGATGAAGAATTGGCAAAGGTTTATAATTGTTTTGATCTTTATGTTCAGTATGCTAATAGTGAGGGGTTTGGAATGCCGCAACTAGAGGCGGCTAACTGCGCGATACCGGTTATCTCTACTAACTATTCTGCTATGGAGTCCGTCATAAAAAATATTGGTGGATACGGAGTTATCCCAAGTTCTTATTACGTAGAGTGTGAAACGGGCTGTAAAAGAGCGATTCCAAATAACGAAGCTTTTGTAAATCTATTAAAACAATTGCATTCTAGGAAAAATGAAATCTCAGAAATAGGCAAACAGGTTAGAGACAGATCCTTGCAAAATTACAGTTGGGACAAGGCGGCAGATGTCTGGGCTACATATTTTAAAACCATAGAAAAGAAAGACCCAGCAACCACTTGGTACTCTCCTTTAAACGCACCACAGCCAAGCCAAGGTCTTCCAGATGGGTTAAACTCCACTGCCGAGGCAGTAAACTATATATTCACAGACATTCTACATAAACCGGAATGGATAGGTGGCTATTTATGGAAGCGCGTCTTGAGGGATGTTTCATTTGGATATAAGTGCGAAAACATGGATAAGCAATTCTACTTCAATGAATCCCACGTAAAGGGTCATAGTAGCAATTCACCATTTTCATTAAAACAAGCCTGTGAAGAAATGGCGAACTTTAGGAATCAATTGAATAATTGGGAACATATCAGAGTTAATAAAACCCAGCAGGAGTTAGCTGCAACGAAATGAAAATTTTATACATAGGAAATTACAAGGATGGTACAGGCTGGGCGAATGCTTGTATTAATAATATATTGGCGCTAGATAGTGTGGGGGTAGAGGTTGTCCCTCGCGCTATAACTTTCAATGATGGAAGTCACAACTGTCCAGAAAGAATATTAGAGCTAGAGGAAAACTCAGAAGCTGGATGCGATATTTGTATTCAGCATACGCTACCCCATCTTTATTCATACAACTCAAAGTTTAAAAACATAGGATTTTTAGCTACTGAAACAAGCAACTTTATTGAAAGCTCTTGGCAGCATCATGCTAATCTCATGGATGAAATTTGGGTTCCGACGAACTCCTGTAAACAAGCCTGTGTGAGTAGCGAAATTACAAAACCTGTAAAAGTGGCCCCACACTCTTTAGATATTTCTAAATATGATTCTGCAAAATATATTGAATCTGGATCTAAAATAGAAAATTTACTCCATACATTTAACTTTGCTTTTGTGGGGGAGTTTCTAGAAAGAAAAAACATTCAGGCTTTGGCTAGAGCTTTTCATTCTGAATTTGATCCAGACGAGCCTGTAAATCTCTATATTAAAACGTCTCAGCAGTCACTAGAGTATATTCAAAATTATTTTACGCAAGTCAGACAAGGGCTTAAACTTAGGAAGGATTACAAAGAAGAAGTTGTAATATGTGGAAATCTTGATAAGAAGGATTATATATCCGTACTTTCTCAGTGTCATTCATTTGTTATGCCCAGTAAGGGTGAGGGATTCTGTATTCCCGCCCTAGAAGCTATGGCTATCGGAATCCCGGTTATATATACAGAAAACACAGGAATGGATGACTTCTGCTATGGCTCACCCGTTCATTCTAATAGTTCTCCGTGTTTTGGTGCAGTTTCCACTCTGGATTATCTTTACACGGCGCGTGAAAATTGGAGAGAAGTAGATGTTGAACATTTAATGATTTGTATGCGGAGTGTATTTATGAAATGGAAAACGGAAATAGCCACACAGGAGAGCCAAGAGGCAATCAAACGGGCTAGAAAATTTTCTCATAAAGAAGTAGGATTAAAATTGAAGGAGATTCTCAATGACCGCTAAGGCAAACCAAAGAGCCATAAGAAACATTATGCGGAGATCTAATCCGCCAGAAAAGCTTAATATATTGACTTTTCCGACACACGAAAGATACGAAGAAAATTTATGTAAAACGGGGCATCATTTTTATTCTTTAACGGTATTGCCCGGAAAAGAGTGGGACGAAGATTACGCTAAGGTTCCAGAAAACTATAGTATATTTCATAAAATACCAGACGATATTGAATTTGATTTAATTTTAGCGCACTCTTCCTGCAATAGACTACAAATAGCTCATGATTATTTGTCTTCCACGCAAGGCGCAGTAAGTAATATGTGTCATATTCCCATATTGAGACATTGCCACGTATTGCCAGATATAAGATTTGATGTTAATAGCCAAATACAAGCCTATGGCTCTATACCAATTGGAGAAAATTCATTTATCTCAAAATATAATATGGGGGCATGGAATTATACAGAAAGCAATTCAAGCATTGTAGAACATGGTGTAGATACTGACTTCTGGAAACCCGACGACAGTGTGCAAAAAGATAACGCATGTCTTTCAGTGGTGAACGACTGGCCCAATAGAGACTGGTGTTGCGGTTTCAATCTCTGGCAACAGACCACTCAAGAATTACCTATAAAAGCCTATGGTAAAAGTCCCGGATTCTCTGAACCGGCAGAATCCACGGAGCATTTAAGAGAGATATATCAATCTTCAAGAATATTTTATAACACATCTTTACATTCGCCGGTTCCTAGTGTATTATTAGAAGCTATGGCCTGCGGTTGCGCTATTGTCTCCACCGCAAATTGCATGATACCGGAGATAATTGAGAATGGTAAGAACGGACTTATCTCAAACGACCCTCAAGAACTCCGGGGCTTCCTTGAACTTTTGTTAAAAAACGAAGACTTAGCCAAAGAACTAGGAGCCAACGCTAGAAAAACCATAGTTGAAAAATACAATCTTAAAAGATTTACGGATAATTGGAATAAACTATTTTACTCTACTATAAATAGCTACAGGAATAAATAATGAAAGTATATTTATCTAATACATCACCCTCTGATCAATCATTTAAACATTGCTCAAACTTAGCTGCGCTGGACGCGGTGGCATCGGATAGTGAAATAACAAAGCTGACTATAGACTGTTTTCTTTGCTCCTTCTCTTTCGAGGAGGCGGGGGCTGCTATGGCTCAGATATTAAAAAAATGCAGGATGAACTGCGAAGTAACAGTAATGGAGGCTGATTGTAATATACTATTCAGACTTTATACAAGGGGGGATATAGATTTGGAATATTTCAATACCTTATTCTTTGAAAGTTCAAAAAAATGCATTTTAAACATGCCCACGATAGAATCGCTAATACCAGAAAACTTTAAAGTAGAAGAAAAGTATATATCTAATTCTGCTTATTCGATAGTAAAATTAAGGAGAGTTAAATGATAGCAGAAACTCATTGTAAAGGTTGTGTTTTTTCAATAGAGACCGAAGGAAAGCAAACCGGCTGCCAGCTTTATAGAGCAGAAAAACTAGGCATTAAAGAAAGTCAAGATGATTCATTTGTGCTGAATAGGTACTGCAACACATGGAGACCAGAAGAATGGATTTCGGAATTGTCTCTAGAAGAATATAATAACAGACATCAGATAGCCATAAAGGAAGTGATTCCACGGGTGGGATTTTTTGTGTTACTAGACACAAGTAAAGATGCTGCCGATAATCTGGTTTCTATGGAAGATCTTAAAAAAACCATTCAAGATATTCAAAATCAAACAATTCACCAAGCTAGATATATTGTTGTGATTACAGATAAAACAGAATATAATCAAGAGATTCAAAAAATGCTGGTTGAAAATTTTGATCACGATAAAACCCTGCATCATCTAATTAAAGTAAGTTCCATCCCAGAACAAAAAATGTTTCTTATTGATGAATGCTTTAAACACGCTAAAAATGGCTGGATATATGTTACCACCTCTGGTGAACCTATTGATCAAGAATTAATAGAAAAAATTAATCAAAGGACAAATATAGATATGAAAAGATTATCTGTCATCAAGCCTTATGATGACTTTAATGGATTATTATTTTCTACTCCGTTATTTAAATTTCTCAATGGCAATAGAAAAAAAGCCTACGAGCTTGACGATGGAGAAATGTATTTCGACGAGCGGCCATTTCTAGAAAAGATAGAAGATATGAAGGATGACACCAAAGAAACCCTGATTACTTGGGAGGAATTCAATGCTTCCTAAAGTTGCAATTATATGCGCCAACTATAACTACGGACGTTTTATTGTTGAGGGTATGAAAAGTATACAAAAACAATACTACAAAGGTAAGACAAGGCTTTACATTGTAGATGATGGATCTTCTGACGATTCGTGGGAAAAAATATCAGAATTTGCAGCGGAAGATCCTGACTTTGTTTTTGCCCAAAGAATAGAAAACTCAGGCGCTAGTGTGGCCCGTAACACCGCGCTAGCCGCTGCTTGGGAGTGGGCTGATATATTTGGCATCCTAGATGCTGATGACTCTTATAAGCTAAACAAGGTTGAAAAACTAGTAGAAAAGCTAATGGAATACCCAGAAGTTGGTGTTGCTTACGGCGACTATGATATTATCAAAGATTACGGAGATAAACACTATGTAAAATATGAATCTAAAAGTCCATATTGCAGAAGGGAACTTTCCCGAAGATGTATGGTTCATAGCAACGCGCTAATTAAAAAAGAATATCTAGAAAAGGTAATCCTTCCGAATGGAGAAATCTTTGACAGTAGGCTTCACGGTCCAGCCAGCCAAGGCTTTATCGGATGTACTGAGGATTTTGATCTATGGCTAAGGCTGTCCCATCACTGTATTATGTGCCACATGCCAGAAAGTCTTTCTATCGTTAATGAAAGCGGTCAAAATCAATCAATGAAGATGACTCCAGAAATTTTTCAACAACAAGCTCAAATCCTAGGCAGTCGCTAGTGGCTAGATTTACAAGACAGATAACCACCCCCATAAAGAAAATCAATAACAAAAGCGATATCGCTGTTATTATACTATCGGCGGGAGTGGGGAGCAGGATAAAGTCAAACGAGCCTAGAAGTTTGATAAAAATAGGAGGAAAAACTTTGATAGAGCATCAAATTAATTTTGTAGAAAACAACATTGAAGATGCTGAAACAATTGGAGTATTTGGATATAGTGCAGATAAGATTATAAAAAAAATAGCAGGAAAGATAAGAATTGTAGAAAATCAGATATTTGATAAGACAAACAACTCAGAAAGCCTTAGACTAGCCGTAAATAATACCAATAAAAAAAATATCCTATTCTTTCATGGAGACCTATACTTTAACCATGAAATCTTAGATGACGCAAACTTTAAAAAATCTTTTATCATCGTAGACAATAAGGGTATGATGAAGAATAAGGAGATAGGTGTCACGATGTCAAAAAATAAAGCCACAATACTTTCATACGGACTGTCTACAAAGTGGTGTCAGATAGCCTTTATGACAGGTAGGGAATTAAAAATACTAAGAAGTATATTAAACAAGCTAAGGGGTAGTCGAAAAAAATTATTGTCTTTTGAGATAATAAACTTAATAATATCTAGTGGTGGCAATTTTGAGTGCCACGAACCGAACAATATGAGCATTATAGAGATAGATTCCATAAAGGATATAAAGAATGAAAATTTTAATTTCTAGTGACGGAAAACACGCGCACTATTTTCAAAGGATGGCTTGGGCAAATGCTTTTTCGGCCATAGGATTTAATGTCATGTTGTGGGATTGTAAAACTGTTCCCGCTTTTGACATATTTGACACTTTTGAGCCAGATATCTTTCTGGGGCAATCATATAATCTTGATGAAGCTCTGATTAAGTGTATCTATGAAAGACCCCACTTAAAGGTTGGCCTACGGGCTGGCGACTGGGGCGACCAAGAAAAGGAAGTAGATAAATCAAAATACAACATTCTCTTCTGCTCTAAGAAAGAAAAAGAACTACTTAAAAAACTCAAAGACGAAACAGGAAAACCAGACTTCGTACATATTCATTATAATGATGCCGACATTAAAAGAACCCATAATCACTTTGAGACCATCGGAATCAAGCCGGTATCGCTAATGATGTGTGCCGATACTGCGGCCTACGGGGGCGCTCAGGTTGATCCAAGGTTAACGTGTGATATTGGATTTGTTGGTGGCTACTGGCCCTATAAAGGACAAGTAATTGATCGCTACCTTACTCCGCTGCTCTACCCTACAGAACGATATAAAACAAAAATATTTGGAAATCAGCCTTGGGGCGTAAATCAATATTGTGGCCTTATAGACGATCACGATGTTAAAAACTTATTCAAGTCTGCAAAAATTTCCCCTAATCTCAGTGAACCCCACGCTCAAGTATATGGTATAGATGTAAATGAAAGAATATTCAAGATTCTATATGCTGGAGGCTTCTGTATAAGCGATAATGTAGAGGCGTATAAAATGTTTGGTGATGGTATTGTTATCGCGGATTCTCCAGAAGACTTCGCAAAAAAGATAGAATACTACGCAAACACAGACGCCGGAACAATTGATAGGTCTGAAATAATATATAAGGGCCAGAAACTCGTAACGGAAAATCACACAGGTTTTCACAGGATAGCAACAATTATGAAAGAGATTGGTTATGAAGACGAATCTTTAGGTATTTTAAAGGCGTATAAGGATACATTAAATGCACAAGGCTAAGGTTGTGATAACTGGTGGAGGCGGCTTTCTTGGCAAGGCCGTAAACAAAGTTTTAAAAGATAATCTGTTTTACGACGTTGTGTCTCTTGGTGGCAAAAGAGAGTATGACCTAACAAATCAGAAACAGGTTGACTACCTATACAAAGAGCATGAACCCGATGTGATCGTACACCTAGCCGCTAAAGTTGGCGGTATTGGTGCGAACAAGGACAATCCCGGCTTATTCATGTACGAAAACTTGGTCATGGGAATGAACCTAATTGAAACAGCTAGGAAATACGGCAAACTCAAAAAGTTTGTGATGGTGGGAACTGTCTGCGCATATCCTAAATTTACGCCTGTGCCGTTCAAGGAAGATGATATTTGGAATGGTTATCCAGAAGAAACAAATGCGCCTTACGGCATCGCTAAAAAAGCTTTGATGGAGATGCTTATAGCTTACCAAAAGCAATACGGGCTGAATTGCACAAACCTCATTCCGGTAAACATGTATGGGCCGAATGATAATTTCGACCCTAGAAGCAGTCATGTTATTCCTGCTATTATTTTAAAGATTGATAAGGCTATTGATAATAATGAACAAGTTGTTGAGCTATGGGGAACGGGTAAGGCTAGTAGAGAGTTTCTTTATGTTGACGACTGCGCTGTAGCTATTAAAAAAGCCCTAGAGATAGATACTACACCACACCCTATCAACATAGGAACAGAGTCAGAACATACCATATCCGATCTCGCGACGAAGATAGGTAAGATGATGAATTATAAGGGTTGTGTAGGATTTAATACAAACACACTAGACGGACAGCCTAGGAGATGTCTAGACACGTCTAAAGCACACAAGGTGCTGGGCTTTGAAGCGCGGACTGGCCTTGATAGAGGCTTACACGATACAATAAGCTGGTACTATAAGAATAAGGAAAAGTTTGTTGATTACTTCGATAATATTCAGTAAGGATAGACCTCTTCAATTAGACCTATGCTTAAATAGCATAAAGAAAAATTTTAAAGACTCTAGTCAAAATATTGTTATACATAACAACTCAGAACCTTTTGATAATGCCCACAGAAAGTTAACAGGGGAACATTCCGATGTAGAATTTTGGCGGCAGTCGGATTCTTTGTTTAAGGATGTTTTACATGCTATATCGGGTGCCGAGAATGAATATATCTGTTTCTTTACAGATGATGATATATTCTATGCCCCTTTCGCGTGTGAAGGTTATGACTTCTTGGAAGATCCCAACCTTAGCTGTCTTTCTTTAAGGATGGGGTTAAATATAGTAGAAAGGTCTCACGCAGGTCAAACCGGCTCTGACACATGTCAAAAGGGTTGGCAAACTGACAACGGTATGATAGCTTGGCCTAAAACCTTTCACAGTTATGGTTCTTATTGGTCTTATGATTTATCTGTTGATGGACACATATATAGAAAGTCTTTAATTTTAGAAATGATAGATGAGCTATGCTTCATACAGCCTAGATATAACTGGGGTAATACTCCAAACGTTTTAGAAAGTACAATACAAAGATTTTGGACAAATGGCCCCAACTATATCATAGCTCCGCAGCATAGCGTTGTAGTAAATAGCCCCAACAATAGAGTTCAGAAAACTCATGAAAACAAATCGGGAGAAGTTCATGATTATAGCTCAGAATTTTTACTTGACAAATACGAATCTGGAAGTAGAATTGACCTAAAAGATTTGGACTTTTCTGATATTAAGTGTCCACATACAGAAATTGATATATTGAAGGGATTAAAATGATATTTGATTTAAACTCTATAGAGCAACAGACAGGTATAAAAATCACAGGCGCAATTCATGTTGGCGCTTTCTTAGGGGAAGAATTATCGCAATACAGAGGATTAGGATTAACTAACACCATATTGTTTGAACCTCAAAAAAAACTCTACGATATCGTTAAATCTAAATGTATAGTCAAAGAACAAGTCTTTAATGTAGCACTGGGGTCAGAAGAAGATGTTGTGGGTATGTTTATATCGGATAGAGAGGGTGGCGTATTGAATGGAGCAGGAGCTTCTAGTTCTATTTTAGCACCCAAAAAACACCTAGAAGAACATCCAGAGGTTACATTTCCTTCTAAAGAGACAATTATTGTAAAAAGATTTGATAAGTTTATAGAAAAGAACGAAGTAGACATAAGTAATCACAATCTTTTAAATATAGACGTTCAGGGTTATGAATTAGAAGTCTTGAAGGGCGTGGGCGATAACCTTAACAAAATACAGCTTATTATAGCCGAAGTTAATAGGGATGAAATGTATGAGGGGTGTCCTATGATTGAGGATATAGACTCGTATGTGGCGGGCTTTGGTTTTGATAGACTTGCAGTTCATTGGCAATCAGCGAGTTGGGGAGACGCCATCTATGTCAAACGTTAAACATCTGGTGACTTTAAGTGACCATAACTATATAATAAACGGAATGTGCTTGTACGACTCGCTGTGCGTAACGAGTGAAGATTTCATATTACACTATCTTTGCTTAAATCAAGAAACGTATGATGAACTAAGTTCTCTTGAGCTAGAGAATCTTAAATGCTATAGGATGGAAGAGCTTTACGAAGATCCAGACTTTGAAACCCTTAAAGCCAATAACGAAAGCCGTCCTATAGATAGTAGTGATGGTCAAAGTCATTTCCACTGGGCGCTGGCTTCTTTCTTTTCTGGTTATCTAACTAACAACCATAATCTTCCGCACGTTCTATATGTAGATTCTGATATTATCTTTTATAGAGATGTTCAGGAAGTTTTTGACGCTATGGGGTCTAAGAGTATAGGTATTATCACTCACAAACACAATAAATTAGATAAAGCTACTACAAATGTAGGATACTATAACGTAGGGATAATTTACTTTAAAAACGACGAACCCGGAAGTAAGTGTTTAAACTTCTGGAGAAATTGCTGTATAAATTCTGACAACGAATATGCTGAAATATTTGGCTCTTGCGGAGATCAAAAGTATCTTGAGTTGTTTGATGATCTTTTTGGCGAAGAAAACATAGAAGTTCTTTGTAGGAAAGTTGGAAACGGCGCACCTTGGAACTTCCCAATGTTTGAGTTTTTATCTCCCACTAAAATTATATGGAAAGACCCTAACGGATTTGTACTAGATAAGGATGAAGAATTGGAGCAGGATTTAGTTTTTAATCACTTTAGTCACTTTACGCCAGATTATGAGAACAAAGCGTTTAGATTTGATAGAGGTGGAGAATGGGGGCCAATTTACAATAATCCCGGTGTGACAGATGTATATGTCAATTATATGCACGAATTAATTTGTACAAAAGGAAAATACGAACTATGAAAATAACATTTGGAATGATTGTTTTGAATGGCGATCAGGTTTTGGAAGAAACTTTGGCGTCTGTGTACCCATATGCGCATCAAATTCTAATAGCTGAAGGTCCAGTAGGATACTGGCAGCAACAGGGCTACACAACCTCTGTAGACGGCACAAATGAGATATTAGAAAACTTCCCCGATCCAGAGAATAAAATTAAGATTGTCCACTCTCAATATCTAGAGAAAGACGATCAATGTAATGCCTATATGGAATTTCTTGACGATGAAACAGATTACATTTGGAACTTAGACTGTGATGAAGTATTCAAGCCAGAAGACATAGAAAAGGTCATCAACTTACTAGAAACAGAGAAATACACATCTGTAGGATTTAAGAGTGTAACATTCTACGGAGGCTTTGACAAGTGTCTTGGGGGCTTTGAAGAAGGCGCAGAGTTTATGAGAATTAGAAAGGTGTATCCGGGATCTTACTGGCAGACGCATAGACCCCCCACCATAGCCCACAAGATTGATAATCCTTGGCCTGAAAAACATCTGAACTTTGACTTCCTTGCCCAAAAGCATGGCGTCAGAATGTATCACTATTCTTACGTCTTTCCAGATCAGGTGTTTAACAAGCTGAAATACTATAAAGAATATCTAAGTAAAGATAATTGTATAGATGATTACTTCAATAAAGTATATCTTCCTTGGGTCACGGGCGGTCCAGATACTAAAATAGAAATAGAAGATCGTTATCGCGGTGTACATGAGTTCAAACCATCATATAGAGGTGTTTGCCGCACTAAAAAATTTGAAGGAGAGCATCCAGAAATTATTAAATCAAACATGGAAGCACTAGAACAAAAATTCGAGCATCAATTGGGCAAATATAATGCCTGACAGCGATAATACTTATGAACATTTAGACTCTTGGAAGAGTTCAAGACAGACTTTTGAACAGCAACTCAGCAGAAACAAAGAAGAGTTGCGAAACGGCTTTCCTCCGCATTGGATTGATTTTGTGCAGCTTGTAAAGCAACTGAAACCCAAAAGGGTTGTAGATGTGGGATGTGGCGCTGGAGCCTACTCTTTTATTTCAGAAAAGCTTGGGGTTGAATATATGGGATATGACTATTCTCAAAACGCCATAGATATCGCAACAGAGAACTGGGGAGAAAATTTTGTCTGTAAAAGCTACCAAGACATAACCCCAGAGGACATAAATCGGGGGGATTTAGTTGTAGCTAATGCTATTTGTGACGTTTTACCGAATGGAGACGAATGTCTTAGGCATTTACTGTCTATTAACGCCTATAATATTTTGATACAAAGGGTCAGACTAACAGATAAAAAAAGCTACTTTACAGAATACCAAGCGTATGATATAATGACTTATGAATTTTATCATAACGAAAAACAGCTTGATCAGGATATAATTGAAGCTGGATATGAAGTAAAAAAGATAAACCTGTACGAAGACATATTTGATTTATACATAAGGAAAAGATGATGGCAGAAAGAAGACCGGTAGTAGCAATTCCCCCGTCCTATAGTAAACATGAAGACCTTGAAACAGATAGTACTAAAAATTATTTAAGCTACCTAGAAGAAAATGGCGCTAAATGCGTTATGACAACCGCCGGGACTTCTCAGTTTAATTTACTGAGTACAGAAGAGGTTCACCAGTTAAATCAAGGGGTGTCGGAATTTAACGGTCAAAAAATATTAGGAGTTCCTGCGCTTTCGCTGCGTCATACTATTGATTTCGTTAAACAGGCTAGAGATAGCTACTTAGATGAAGATTCAAGCCTGATGGTGTTGTATCCAGATAGATATTATTATGACCATGTTTTAGAGTCTTTCATAGAAAAAGTAACAGACCACACAGATAAAGTATATTTACATACGCCCAAAATGAGAAAGGGTAAAGGCGGAGATTATGAATATCAATCAAATGTAGTATCGGACATGCTTAAATGGGGATTGACCGGAATAAAAGAAGAAAACTCAAACCTACAGCAATCTTATGACTTTGTAAGAAATCTACCAGTAGATTTAGATGTTATAGTCGCTGGTGGCAGCATGAGAAGATTTCAGTTTCTAGAATCTGCTGGTGCAAATTCTTTCTTGTCGGGGATAGGAAATTTGTTTCCGCGTATTGAAAACGGGTTTTTATCTTCGGGTGACGAAAGACAAAAGGCTTTGGATATTGAATCAGAATTCTTTGATTTCACTTCAAAAGTTGGCTGGCATCCGGCACTTAGGTCATCCTTAAAAGAGATGGGCCTTACTTGTTTTTATAATAGGCAGCCTTGGCCTGAACTTTCCCATGTCGAATTTTTAGAATTAGCAACAATCATTAAAGAGGTACAAAGTTATGAGTAAAGTGTGGATTCTTGGCCCATGCTCTATTGAAAATAGGGATCTTTTTTTTGAGTGCTTAACTCGCATAAACAATATTATGCGTGATGGTGACGATTGGTATATGAAGGCTAGCTTTGATAAAGCTAATAGAACATCGCTGCACGGAGGGCGTGGCCCCGGTTTAGACGAAGCTGTTTCTATATGGAAAGAGGCGAAATCTGAGTTTCCCAACGTCAAATTTACCACAGATGTACATGAGTGCTGGCAGGTTGAAAAGTTGGCGGACGTTATTGACATGGTTCAAATTCCAGCATTTCTCTCTAGGCAAACAGATTTAATTATAGAATCTGCAAAACATTTCCCAATTATAAACGTAAAGAAAGGTCAGTGGCTAGGACCAAACAATCTAGTGGCCTCTGTAGATAAAATAAAAGAAACAAACGAAGATTGCCAAGCTTGGATTTGTGACAGGGGTTCCAACTTCGGATATCATGATTTGTTTGTAAACTTTGGAATTGTTGACGAATTAAAACAATCTTATGATAAAGTCATACTAGATTGCACACATTCTACACAAAGATCGAGAACGGTACACGGAACACAAGGAGATCCTATTCTTGCTGGTAGATATCTTGTTTCTGCTGATCTATTTAATTATGATGGAGTATTTGCGGAAACCCACCCAAGACCGGAAGAATCTGTTTCTGATGGCGAGTGTCTAATACCGCTAAATCAACTAGAGGGTCTTATAAATAAAGCAAGAGCCGTAGGAAATATTGAATGATTGAACACCTAAAGGAAAACAATATATCTTACTGTGCGCATTTTAAAAAAGCCACCCATATAGGAATAAGAATGATGGTGTCTGGTCTATGTTGCTGTATTCATGCATTTGTTCCATTTGCCTTTACTGACACGGCAAGCGACACCATAAAAAAAATAAATGAGGAAATAACTTGAAAACACTAGCAGTAATTCCAGCCAGAGGCGGTTCTACAAGATTAAAAGACAAAAACATATATCCACTAAATGGTAAACCTTTGATTAGATGGATTACTGAAACGGTAGTAAACTCAAACCGTTTTGAAAAGGTTTTAATATCTACCGATAGTGATGAAATATTTGATGCTGTCTCTGACCTTGCTGTAGAAAGGCACATTAGACCAGAGGCCCACGCAACAACCAAAGCTACGGTTTTAGATGCTATGATAGATTTGATGCAGGATCAAACGGGGTATGATTCATTTGCATACTTTTTACCTACGTGTCCGTTTGTTTCTATCTCAGATATAAAGAAGGGAGTTGAGATACTGTCAGAACGTACTGTTTTTTCAATTCCAAAATGCGATTCTGTTGTAAGTATGACCGAAATACCGGAAACAATACAACTAGCCTGCCTTATGGGTCAAGATAATTCCGTTTTGCCCGTGTTTGATAACCTTGAAGCAGGTTTAACTAATAGTAAGTTTATTAAGAAATACTACAAACCTTCTGGCGCTTTTTATATGGGGCTATGGAATTACCTACTAGAAAATAAAAACTTCTTTAAAGGATCTACTAAAGGTGTTATTGTACCACCGGAAAGATCCGTAGACATAAATACTTTACAAGACTTAAAATATGCGGAGTCTATTATACGATGCAAAACCTAGATCAAGACACACCACTAGAAGAAATGAGAAAAACCCTGTTTCGCGATGGTGTTTTTAAAATTGAAAATTACTTAAAGGGTTCCGATTTAACCGGACTACATGATGAGGTTTATAATAAGTGTGAAAATGAGGCTGGTCATTATGAATTTGGCAGGAATTATAGAGGTGAAGATCTATCTAAATATCCAGAAGATAGTGCAATATCAAAAACTTACAATCAACAGTGGATGAAAGACCTGCATGGGCTTTATACAGGCAATACTGATAGATATGGAATCAATGTGTTTGCAACCTATGACTATAAGTTTGAAGGCGAGCTAGCTAGAAATGGCTGGCTTCATTTTGATAGACTGTGGAGACTAAAGTTTTTCATTTACTTGACGGATATAGACAGTAGTTCTGGAGCCTTTGCCTGCTCGGTAGGCTCTAGGGCCAAAGGGGAGGAACTGAGACACAAGGCTTGGAATACGCCGGATTATGAAGGGGTTAAAAACAGGATAGATCTTGATTATCCAGAACTAGCCCACGAATATCCTGCGGAACCCGTAGAAGCCCCTGCGGGAACTTTGATTGTATTTGACACTAACACCTTCCATAAGGGTGGAAAATGCCAAAAGGGAAAGGAAAGACTAGTAGTGAGGTTACATTGTGAGTAAGATTGAATTTTTAGATCTAGGAAAACAGCCTATAGCAAATCGTTTTTTAGATAAAGATGATTTTGAAGATGAATTTTTCTATGACCTTAAAGTTGGTTTTGATACTGAAACATGTTTAGTAACACATATGGAGTATGTAGATGCGCCCATGATGTTTAACGATGACTACTCATACAGAGGCTCTATGTCTGCCACCATGAGGAATCATTTTTCAAACCTTAGCAATTCTATCAAAAAACAGCTACCAATTACTCCTAAAGTGTTAGAGATCGGAAGCAACGATGGCGTGTTCATAAAAAACTGGGATACCAAGACATCTTTTGCGGTAGAGCCGTGCGGAAACTTTGCGAAGGAAACCGGCGACCTAGGATACAAAACATATAACAATTTCTGGACAAGGGATTTAGCAAATAAAATCCTTACCGAAAAAGGAACTATGGATCTAGTATTTTCCGCCAACTGCATGTGCCACATACCAGACTTAGACGAGGCTTTTTCCGCTGTAGAAAATATCCTAAGTTTGAATGGGGTTTTTATATTTGAAGACCCTTCTCTGGCAGAAATGATAAGTCTAAACTCCTACGACCAAATATATGATGAACATCCAAATATTTTTTCCATAACTGCTCTAAATAAGATATTAGAAAGAAATGGTTTAACTATAGTGAAAGTTGAAAACACTAATGTTCATGGAGGCTCTAACAGGGTTTGGGCTAAGAGGTCTAATTTTGCAAATCCTCATAAAAGCGTACAAAATAATTTAGACTTAGAAAACCTACTAGAGTTAGACAGGATGGATACAATGGAGCGCTTTACTGAAAGGGTGTGCCAATCTAAAGTTGATCTTAGTCGTTTTTTGACAAGGTGTGAAAATCTTGGTAAGAAAGTGATAAGCTATGGAGCTACATCAAAATCTACTACGATATTTAACTATTGCAATATCGGGCCAGATCTGATACAATATATAACAGATACCACACCGGAAAAGCAAAACAAATACTCTCCGGGTATGCATATACCAATCATATCTCCAGAGCAGGGCTTTAACAACTCTGTTGATTTTGCATTTCTAGGTGCTTGGAATTTTGCTCAAGAAATTAAAAACAAAGAAGAAGATTTTAACGGAAGGTTTATTACTCATGTCCCAACGGTTAAGTTGCTATGAGCGTTCAATATCATGAAGATGATAGAGGTCAAAGACTTCTTAATATATTTCCAGAAGTAAATGGTCAAATTAATATTACCCATGTAAACTCTACATCTCATATTGTAGCTTGGCACAAACATGAATTGCAGACAGATTATTGGTTTTGCCCCAAGGGTTCCTTTAAAGTGGGGCTTGCCGTACCCCAACAAGACGGATCTGTGAAAGTGGAGTGGGAATATATATCTGACAAAAATCACAAAGTTTTATGTATAGAGCCGGGAACTTGGCACGGATATATGGCACTTGAACCAGAATCAATTATGATGTATTACCTAACACATAAATACAATCCTGATGACGAATGGAAAACTTCGCCGGGATCTTTTGGTGAAGATTGGAAGGTTATAGATAAATGATTTCTATTAAAGATGTTAAAATAATTAACTATATGGGATTTGTTGAAGATGGTATGCTTGTGCCAGTAGAAGACACGCCCTTTGAGATAGCTAGAGTTTTTTATGTTTCTAGTGTGGAATCTAAAAAACCCAGAGGAAAACATGCACATTATAAGACTCGTCAAATATTAATTTGTTTATCCGGTTCCATAGTATGCACATGCAGGGATCAGCGGGGCCGGTCTAAAGATTTTGAACTAGACGATCCCGCAAGAGGTTTGTATATACCGGAAATGATTTGGGATGAACAAGTTTATAATTCTAAAGACTCTATACTTCTCTCCCTGTGTAGTACAAAATACGATAAAAATGATTATATAACAAACTGGAAGGACTTTATAAATGTCAATAGTTAAACCTTACGAAAACTTTAACGCATGGTATATAGATGATTTTGTGCCGTCAGACTCTCTCGTAAGAGCCGCTGCTGAAAGCTTTAGTGTAATAGAACCTTGGTGGATATCTTATGAAAAGGACGATGGTCAAATTCAGAAATGTTCACCACCCTCAAGAAATAGCTGGACCGCAGAATGCGCTTTAGTTGCAGACTACATGGCTATGCATTTCGATCCAGATAAAGAAACCGGTCTTACAGAAAAAACATTTCCAGACCTTTCAGGTTATGGTGGTGGTATGATGCTAACCCCCAACAAAAACGGAGAGGGGGGCTATCTTGGTATGCACATAGATGCAGAGCGTCACAAGCTTCATCCGGCTTGGAAAAGACAATATAGTGTGGTTTTAGGTTTGTCAGAAGATTATGATTCTTCATTTGATCTAAGATTGCATAATGGCAAAAAACACTGTAGACTGGAATACAAATTTAATAGGTTAAATATATTTAAGTTTGAAGAAAACTCTTGGCACGGTTTCCCAGAGATAACCAAAGGTAAGGATAGAAAAACAATAGGAATTATGTATTGGTCAATAGAAGCAGAAGACCCAAATCCAGAAGCGGCAAAAGCTAGATTTAATAATGATTTAGTGTTTTGTTGAAAAAACCGCGCTAAAAAGTGAAAGTTTTCATGAAAGTAATGATATCGGGCGGCAAAGGTAATCTTGCCCAAAATATAATAGAACAGTCTAGTAGTCACGACATCGTAGCGCCTAGTAGACAAGAGATGAATGTGTCTAATCTGTGGGAAATAGAAGATGAAATTAAACACCACAATCCAGACGTGTTTATTCATGCTGCCGCATACACAAGACCGATGCGCAAGCATCAAGATAACCCGGATAAAAGCATCCAAGCTAATATAATTGGTACATCTAATGTTGTTTTAGCGTGTATGAAGCACAATATTAAATTAGTCTATATATCAACAGACTATGTGTATCCCGGCACAGATGGAGACTATCATGAAGATGATGCGCTCTCTCCTTTTATGGGGAAGTCTGACGGCGTTACCAAATATGGATGGTCAAAACTAGGTGGAGAATGTGCTGTCAGAATGTATGATAACTCCTTGATACTGAGAACATGTATATGCAACCACCCATTTCCACACGGTCAGGCACTAACAGATGTTAAGAAAAGCCTGATGTATAATTTTGAAGCTGCTAGAATCATACTTAAACTGCTGAATGAAAAAGGCGTCATAAATTTAGGGGGTGATTCTCAAAGTGTATATGACTTTGCTTCTAAGAAAAATCCAAGGATAAGAAAAATAACGAGACAAGACGTAAAAGATGTATACATAGCCCCCGATACTAGCATGAATACCTCTAGACTAAAGGAAATATTAAATGATTAGATTGAATTTGGGATGTGCCTCTAGACTTTTAGAAGGCTATATTAATGTAGATATGGACTCCGTAGAAGATATTAAGAAAAGATATCCGAATATAGAGATCAAAGATGATTTAGATTTCATGCAAACAAATGTTCTGACTTTGCCCTTTACGGATGGTGCTGTAGATGAGATTAGGTGTGATGCTCTAATCGAACATTTTTCTTTCAAAGAAGAATCAAAATTCTTTTACGAAGCTAAAAGAGTCCTAAAGACTGGCGGCTTGTTGAGATTTTGTGTTCCAGACTTTGAGGACTGTGTTAAAAGGTGGCTGGACGCGGAAGATAATTGGAAAGATTTTTTCAGAGATGACGATGAAGCCATAGAACAGCAGCATTGGTTTGGTAACTATTCCTACTCCACAGAAAACAGATGGGGCTATTTGACGGCCAGTATATTCGGAACCCAAAACGGAGAAGGGCAATTCCATAAAAATGCATACACTGTACCAAAAATAAAGGCTATCTGTAATAAGCTGGGATTTGGCGAACCGTCCATCGAAAAGTTTCAGTGGAAAGGCGATAGAGACTTAATGATAAATGTACAAACTAGGAAGATTTAATTATGAACCTTTTTAAAACGCACTGGAAAGAAGCCCAGAGTAACTATCCGCACCATCTAAGAAATATTATCTTAATAGAAGCAGAAGAATTTGTAGATAAGGTAACTAACGCAGACGAAAAAGAATCTAAATCAATAGTGGAATCTGTCTATAGTGGTGATGCCTATATCTTAAAAAACGCATTTAGTAAAGATCAAGTAGAAGATATTAAATCAGAAGTTTTTGAATGGTCAAAAGATAAACCATCAGAATCCTTTAAAATGCTCGACGGATGCCCAAATTATCACTGTATAAATGATAAAGCTAAAGGTCCGAAGGGTGGATATACTACCATAGAACATTCTTATGTCTTTTTTAGACACAATGAAGAAGAGCTTGGTGATAAGCTATTTGATGCTTTTGATAAATACTGGAACGCAATTAAAATTCTCAGCGGTAACGAGGCAGAGTCTTTCCGTAATAACATTCCTTCCGATGGAGTCATAGATAGAATTACTTTCCTGCAATACCCATATAACTGTGGTCAAATATCTAAACATTATGATTCTTCTAAGACCCAGAAATTACTACTGGGCGCACTATTTTCTCAAATAGGTGAAGATTATGATTATGGAGAAAATGGATTTTATGTTACAGATAAAAGTGACAATAAAATATTCTTAGAAAATATAGCCAGCAAGGGGGATTTTGTGTGCGTTTCTCCCACCTTGTATCATGGCGTACCCAACGTGAGTAGGATGAATAAACAAATGATTAACTATCCCGCTAATTGGGATAGTAAAGAAGGCAGATGGTATCTACAGTGCTATAGTCCAGAGTCTCATGAGGTTGCAGAAAGAGAATTTACAGTAGGGATTGGAGATAGAAAATGAACACCTTTTCGATTTTACTGGTGTTAAAAGATAGAAGCAACTATACAGTACGTCTTATGGATAAGTGGAATAGTGAAAATTTTCCTTATAAGATATGGATAGCCGATGGAGGAAAAGATAGCCACATAGAAGCACTTCTACTAAACAAAGAAAACTTTAAAAATTTAAATTATGAATATTTAAGGTATCCCTTCGATGAAAGTCTTCAAGATTTTTACAAAAAGATGTCAGACACCGTGATGAAAATAAACACAGACACCACACTCTTGATGGATAATGATGACTTTATAGAAGTGGAAGGTATAAATAGGTGTTTACAAGTTCTTGAAGATCAAAGTTATTCTTCGGCTAGAGGTCTTATGCAAGACATGCAAGGAAACAATATGTATAACCTCTATCCCGACTCTATAATTGGAAACAGCGCCTCAGAAAGAGTCATAAAACAAACTAAAAACTTTCATGGCAATTGGCATAATGTATCAAAAACAAATCACATACAAGCCGCTTGGAATATGATACACGTTGCAAACCCTTTTAACTTTAGAATAGTAGAACAGGCAACATCTTATTTAGGCACGATATGGGGTAATAGCTATAGGGGGGATTTTCCTTGGATGCATCATGAATTTAGCGAAAGAATAGAAACTCAATCTGGAAGTTTAGGCGATCATTTTCCAGATCAAAGAACTTGGATAGAATGCAGCCACGACCCAATAGTGTGGCTACAAGAATTCAATAAATTAACAGAACTAGTAGGCGCTGCAATATCTTACTACGATCAAATACCAATTGACGAAGCTTTAAAAATATTTAGAGAATGTTATCATTTTAAGTTGCCAGATCTAAAAGATCTATTAGATGTTAGAATTTCCCAAGCTTTTGACTTAGGGTACGACTATAATAAGATAGGCCACATGTTTCAAATCATGGAACACCTCGATATAAAAAGGGCAAAAAAATGAAAGGTATCATACTGGCAGGAGGAACGGGTAGCCGACTCTACCCCCTTACTAAAGTTACAAATAAACATCTGTTACCGATAGGCTCTTTTCCTATGATTCATTACCCTATTATCAGTATGACAAATGCTGGTATAGATGAAATAATGATTATCAGTGGAACGGGTCACGTAGGAGACATGATAGCCTTTCTAGGCAGCGGAAATGAATACGACTGTCAGTTCACCTTTAAGGTCCAAGACAAGCCTGACGGCATAGCCGGGGCGCTCAAGCTGTGCAGAAACTTTGTGCATGATGATAGCTGCTT
>Ga0114997_10000216_pt1 | contig 45196 bp, 34 predicted proteins | sample ArcticOcean_MG_C_2_FD_87045 | JGI IMG/M metagenome (GOLD analysis project Ga0114997, IMG submission 87045) | Marine microbial communities from western Arctic Ocean - ArcticOcean_MG_CB4_136 | ecosystem: Environmental > Aquatic > Marine > Oceanic | place: Arctic Ocean: Canada Basin | collected... | reverse complement strand
TAAGATTATAGTAGTTAATGATATTCCAAGAACTAAAAATGGAAAAATAGTTGAATTAGCTGTAAAAAATATAATAGAAGGAAATGAAATTAAAAATAAAGAAGCATTAGCAAATCCGAAAGTTTTAGACCAATATAAAAAATTAAAAGAATTAAATTATTAAATGTTAAAAAATATAGTTAAAGGTTTAGAACCATCATCTACTCTAAAAATTAATGAAATTTCTAGACAGTTAGAAGACAAGGGTGAAAAAATTTTTAAATTTGGATTTGGTCAATCTCCATTCCAAATACCACCAGATATTGTTAACGAGTTAAAAAATAATGCTTATCAAAATAAATATTTACCAATGCAAGGTCTTAAGGAGCTTAGAGAAGCTGTTGCAAAGTATACATCAATTAAAAAAGATTATAATTATAAATCTGAAAATGTAATTATTGGTCCTGGTTCAAAAGAACTAATGTTTTTGCTACAGGTTTTGTTTGAGGGAGAAATAATATTGCCAGTACCAAGTTGGGTTTCTTATGCTCCACAAGCAGCCCTAGGAAGAAATAAAATTCAACTAATTCAAACAAAAAGAGAAAATAATTGGTTTCCAACTGGATTAGAAATTGAAGAAGTTATTTTAAAAGATAAAAATAAAAACTATCTATTGTTTTTGAATTCACCAAACAATCCATCTGGACAAATTTGTGGAAATTTAAAAAAAATCAGCGAGATTGCTAAAAAATATAACCTTATTATTTTATCAGATGAAATTTATTCAGAGCTAAGTTTTGAAGAAGGCTTTAAATCTATTTCTAGTTTTTGCCCTGAAAAAACGATTATAAGTACAGGCTTAAGTAAATGGTGTGGAGCAGGTGGTTGGAGATTAGGTTATTTTATAATTCCAGAATCCTTAAATATTTTAAAAAATTCAATTAACGTACTTGCTAGTGAAACCTTTTCAGCTGTCAGTGCTCCAATTCAATATGCTGCTGTTACCGCATATACAAACGATTATAGTAAATATATAAATAGTTCTAAAAATATTCTTAAAGCGGTTGGTAATTATGTTTACGAAAATCTAAAATCAAACAAGGTTTTAATTAATAAACCTCAAGGTGGATTTTATCTTATGCCAGAATTTTTAAATAAAAAATTTAATACATCATCAGAAATGTGTGATAATATTTTGAAAGAGACAGGTGTAGTATTATTGCCAGGATCAGACTTTGGTTTTGAAAAAACTAAAATGCTAGCAAGACTAAGCTTTACAGATTTTGATGGTCAGAATTTTATGTACCAAGTTCAAAATGGACAAAAGATTGATAATAGCTTAATTTTAAAACTTGCACCTAAAATAGTTGAGGGTGTGGATAAGCTAAAAAAATGGTCAGCATCAACATAACTACTAGCTATACATATTCCTTTAATTTCTGTTAGAATTAAAAATATAAATAACGATATAGAGGAGAAAATATGAAAAAAATAATATCATCACTATCTAGTGCTCTACTGATCTTTGTTGCATCATTATCTTTTACTGGTGTTGCAAAATCTGCAGAGTTCTTTACGATAGGAACGGGTGGACCTACTGGAGTATATTTCCAAACAGGTAATGCAATTTGCAAAATGTTGCACAAATCAGCAATTGCTAAAGAGCATGGAAGAAAAAAAGGTATAGATAAAGCTTACAGATGTACTGCGCCTTCAACTGGTGGATCAAATTATAATATTGGTCAAATAGCAGCTGGTGAATTTCAATTTGGTGTTGCTCAATCTGACTGGCAATATCACGCTGTAAATGGAACAAGTAAATGGGAAGGCAAACAGTACAGTAATTTAAGAGCTGTATTCTCAGTTCACAATGAACCTTTTCAAATTTGGGCAAGAAAAAAAGCAAAAATTAAAGATTTTGCTGGCCTTAAAGGTAAAATTGTAAACATTGGTAACCCTGGTTCTGGACAAAGAGGAACTATGGAGGAGCTTATGAAAGCAATGGGAGTTGAAAATAGTTTCTTTAAATCAACTACTGAATTAACTTCATCAGAACAAGTAAAAGCTTTGTGTGATGGTAAAATTGATGCTTTTGGATATTCTGTAGGATTTCCTAACGGTGCTATGGAACAAGCAGCAACTTGTGCGGCTAAAGCTTCACCTATCAACTTAACAGGTTCTGAAGTTCAAGGATTAATTAGTGGTGCTGATTATTATGCGCAAGCTATAATTCCTAAAGGAACTTATACAGGACAAAAAAAAGATGCTACTACTTTTGGTGTTAAAGCTACTTTAGTAACTAGTGCGGATGTTTCTGAGGAACTTGTCTACTTAGTTGTAAAAGCTGTGATGGAAAATTTTGATGATTTCAAAAAACAACATCCTGCTTTTGGATTTCTGGAAAAGAAAAACATGATTAAAGATGGTTTATCTGCTCCATTACACCCAGGTGCAATTAAATATTATAAAGAAGTTGGATTAATGTAATCCAATTACTTAATTAAATTAAAAGGCCTGATATGTTTATTGGGCCTTTTTTTGTTATAGAGTATCTTTTAAAAAATGAATCAAAGTATTAGTAATAAAGTAGGAAATAAGATTAGCGAAGATTTATCACCAACCAGAAATCTTACTGGCTTACATTTAAAAATTATTACAACTATTGCAATCATTTGGTCTTTATTTCAACTTTGGTACGCCTCTCCATTCCCCTTCATGTTTGATGTTGGAATGTTCAAAGGGCTTCCTGCTAGGGCAATTCATCTAAGTTTTGCTTTAACTTTAGCTTTTTTAATTTATCCAATTTCTAAAAGAAAAAAAATTTCTATATTTGATATTTTAATTAGCTTTATTGGTGCTTTTTGTTGTTTGTATATTTATTTTTTTTATGATCAACTTGTTGATAGAGGTGGGATTCTTTTAAACATTTCATTTGGGGAAAATTTTAATTTACCAGTTGAATTAATTATTGGAAGTTTGGGAATATTAATATTACTTGAAGCTACTAGAAGAGCAATTGGATTACCCTTAGTTATTATTGCTATTTGTTTTTTGCTTTTTTCATATTTTGGTAGATACGCACCAGAAATAATTTCTCATGGAGGTCTCTCGCTAAATAGACTCGTTGGGTTTCAATGGCTTGATCAAGAAGCAGTATTTGGAATTCCAATAGGTGTTTCAGTAGACTTTATTTTTTTATTTGTTTTATTTGGTGCACTTCTCGAAACAGCTGGTGGAGGTAAGTACTTTTTAGATTTGGCTTTTGCTATGGTCGGAAAAATGAGAGGAGGACCTGCAAAAGCAGCAATTTTAGGATCTGGAATGACTGGTTTGATTTCGGGATCTTCGATTGCAAATACCGTTACTACTGGAACTTTTACTATTCCAATTATGAAAAAAACTGGATTTTCCAAAGAAAAAGCTGGTGCAATAGAGGTTTCTTCATCAGTTAATGGACAATTAATGCCTCCCGTGATGGGAGCAGCAGCCTTTGTGATGGCAAGTTTTATTGGAGTTACTTATTTTGAGATTGTTAAGCATGCATTTTTACCAGCAATCATTTCATACGTGGCACTATTTTATATTTCTCACCTTGAAGCTTTGAAGCTAAACTTAAAAGGTATGGATGATGCAGATGTTCCAAACTTAAAGAAAACATTTTTGTCAGGATTACATTTTTTAATACCTATTTTTGTCTTGATATACATGCTTGTTTATCTAAGGTTTACTGCCTCATATTCTATATTCTACGCAACCATAGCATTAATCATTGTAAACCTAACTTATATATTAATTAAAAATCCTGATTTTAAAGTAGCACTGAAAGTTTGGTTTAATCAAACTATAAGTGGATTTGAAAAGGGTGCTTTAAATATGGTTGGTGTTGGAATAGCAATAGCAACAGCCGGTATAATAGTGGGAGCCGTAGGCTCTACTGGATTAAGTACAAATTTAATTATAGTTATAGAATCTATAGCAAAAGATAACATTATTATTTTATTATTTCTAACAATAATTTTATGTCTGTTGCTTGGCATGGGTCTTCCCACAACAGCAAATTATGTTGTCGTAGCTTCATTAATGGCAACAGTATTAGTTGATGTTGGAAATGCATCGGGCTTTATATTTCCTCTTATAGCAGTTCATTTATTTGTTTTTTATTTTGGTTTAATGGCTGATGTTACGCCTCCAGTTGGTCTTGCATCCTATGCAGCGGCAGCTATTTCAGGAGGAGATCCACTTAAAACTGGTCTACAGGCTTTTTGGTACAGTTTAAGAACCGGTATTTTGCCTATCGTATTTTTATTTAATCATGAATTATTGTTAATTGGTATCGAGAATGTTTGGCATGGATTGCTAGTAATTATAACTTCATTAATTGGAATTTTGGTTTTTACCTCAGCTACACAAGGTTGGTTTATAAATAAATTAAGATGGTATGAAATAATAGTTTTTTTATTTATTTCGATATCTTTATTAGCTCCAGAATTTGTGCTTAATAAATTTTATCCAAAATATAATTATAAAGATATAAACAATATTCATTTAATAAAGCTAGATTCTAATAAGGAAGCTAGATTTAAAGTAACACGCCCAAGTAATTATGGTGAAAGATATAAACTATTTGTAATTAAAAAAAATACTTTTGAAAAGAAGTATAGTTTGGAAGAATATGGAATTAAATTGGTTAGAGAAGAAAATAGAGTTATTGTAGATACCTTACAATGGAATGGTAAAGCCAAAAAAAGCGGTTTTAAAACTGGTGATTATATAAGTGAGTTTAAAATAGAAAATATTGACAGGCCTAATAAAAGAATTATTTATCCAATAGCTATTTTACTGCTACTTATATTTGGGTATATAAATTATAGACAAAAAAAATGATTTATTTTTACATATGATGAATTTGATATTTTTTTTACCAACATTTAGTTACGGTGGAGCTGGAAATTCAGTATTTCGACTATGCAAAAGCTTAGATAAAAAAAAATATAATATAAATATAATCTCAATAGGGAAATGTGATTATAAAAGTGAATTTAATAATTTTGGTGTTAAAGTTTATGAACTTAAAACAAAAAAAGTTAGTAAATCTATTTTTGAATTAAATAGATTAGTTAAAAAAATTATTTCAATTAAGTTTTCTAAAAATATTTTTATTTCAGGCATTCATTATGCAAATGTTGCTTCTATAATTTCTTTAAGATCAATAAAAAATTTAAAGTTAATAGTTGTTGAGAGAACAGATATTCAAGAACTTAAAATTCATAGTAATTTTGTCAAATTCATAAAAAACACATTAATATATTTATTATTAAAAATTTTTTATAAAAAAGCAGATTTAGTTATAGCTAATTCTTTAAAAGCAAAAAATGATTTACAAAAAATATGTAATATCAAAGTAGAAAAAATTACACCACCATCATTTTTAGGTTATGAAAAAATAAAAAAAAATAAAAAACAAAATAAATTTCTTAAAATTTTAACTGTTGGTAGGTTATCATGGGAAAAAGATATTCACACGATGGTTAAAGCCATTAATGAAATTAAAGAAAAAAAAATAATTTTAAAAATATTGGGAGAAGGTAATGAAAAAGAAAGTATTAAAAATCTTATAAAAAAGTATAAATTACAAAAAAGAATATTTGTTTTAGGACATAAAAAAAATCCTAAAAAATATTATTTGCAATCAAATTTATATATTAATGCATCACACTTTGAAGGATTTCCAAATGCAATTGTGGAGGCTATTAATTTTAATTTACCAGTAGTTTGTTCAGACACTAATAGCGGTGTAAGAGAAATAACATTAAATGGGAATGGTGGTGACTTATTTAAGATTGGCGATTATAAAAATTTAGCAAATAAAATACTTTCATTCTATCAAAATCCAAAACCTTTTTATAAAAAATTAACTTTAGCAAGAAAAAATATAAAGAATTTCTCGATTGAAAAAAATGTTGAAAAATATGAATCTATTTTTAAAAAAATTTAATTAAATAAAAATGTTTTAGCCGCCAGGTCCTAATTGAGAAGGTTTAATATTTAAAATTTTCCATATACCTGATGCAGAAGCAACAATTTTATTGTTACATTCAAGGTGACAAATTAAAAATATTAATGTTCTTGTTTTTTTTTGTATTTTTACAAAACCAATTATTTCATCTCCTTTTCTTGTTGCACCTATAAATTTTAAATCTAGTGAAATTGTTACACATGGAATATTTCCTGTAGCTCTGTATGCTGCAGTACCTGCTCCAGCATCAATCAAAGCAGACAAGTATCCACCATGTGTTATTTCCGCAGCATTTAGGTGATTTTTATTTACAACAGATTTAAATTCATATTCTACATCAGAAATATTTTTAAACAAAAGACCACCATTGTGTTTCATAAAACCTTGTTTTTTACTTATTTGTTCGAAATTCTTAGTCATAAATTTATAATACGAGAGTTAAAATTAATAAAAATAAAAAAATAATCACAAAAAAGTATATAACTGATTTTTGTAAAGATGATTTTATTAACCAGTTTAGCATTTAATTTTTTTTAATATATACAATATAAATACCACGAGAATATAGTTTGTAGTAATTATTTTTAATTTGTTTTAAATTTTATTTGTATATTTTAGTTTTTTTTATTAGTAGTACTATTAAAATTTAACAATAATCATGAATATTAAAAACTGTAGAAACTGCAACCATAATCATCTTATACATTTATTTAGCTTAGGAAAAATGAGTTTTACAGGAAAGTTTCCAAAAAGTTTTTTACAGAATGTACCAAAAGCTAAGCTTAATTTGTTAATGTGCAAAAAGTGCAAGCTAGTCCAGCTAGATAGAAATTTTAATATAAAATATTTATATGGAAAAGATTATGGTTATAGAACTGGTATTAATCAAACAATGACTGATCATGTAAAAAAAACAGTAAAAGTAGGAACGACCATGGTTAACTTACAACCAAAAGATCATGTTTTAGATATTGCAAGCAATGATGCAACTTTATTAAATTTTTATAATAAAAATGTTGTAACAGTTGGAATTGATCCGTTGGTTAATAAGTATAAAAAACATTATAAAAAAATTAATTACTCAATTTCAAATTTCTTTCATGCTTCTGAAGTAGTAAAGTTAAAACTTAAAAAAAAATTTAAGATTATATCAGCTCTATCTGTTTTTTATGATTTGCGTGATCCTAATAAATTTTTAAGACATGTAAAAGAATCGTTAGATGAAAAAGGAATTTTTATTTTAGAGCATGCGGATTTATATATGATTATAAAAAATAAAATATTTGATACAATTTGTCATGAGCACTTAGGATTTTTTTCATCAAAAGTTATAATAGAAATGATTAAAAATGCTGGACTAAAAACTTTTCACCATGAATACAATGATATAAATGGTGGAAGTTCTAGATATTATGTTTGTCACAAAAATGCTAATTATGTAGTTAAAAATAGTATTAAAACAGTTTTGTTAAAAGAAAAAAAAATAGGATTACATTCTAAAAAAATCTTCACAAATTTTTTTAATGAGATTTTAAATCAAAGAATTAAACTTAAAAAAATTATAAAAAAAATAAAAGATAAGAAACAAACTATTCATGGCTATGGTGCTTCAACCAAAGGAAATGTTCTTTTACAATTTTATAACATCAACAATAAGGATGTCAGTTATATAGCCGATAGAAACCCTTTAAAATATAATTTATTTACACCTGGCACAAAAATAAAGATAATTTCTGAAAATCAATCAAGAAAATTGAGACCAGATTACTATCTTGTTTTGCCATGGCATTTTAAAAAAGAAATTTTATCTAGGGAAAAATTAGCAAAAAAAAATGGAACAAAATTTATTTTTCCATTACCGAAAATAAATATAATTTAAAATATTGTATTATTTAATTTGAAAATAATTTTTTGGTGGACCTACTAGAAGTCGAATCTAGAATCTCTCCGTCCGTAGCGGAGCGCTCTATCCAGTTAAGCTATAGGTCCCTACTAATTTTATAAAATATAACAAAAAATTTTATTTAAAAGAATTAAAAAGAACATTTTTTAAAACTCTTACTTAATAAAGCTTTTTGTATTCAAAACCTTCCGTCAAAATCGTATATACTTTTTAAATCAATTATTTTCTTTAATATTGATGCAAACACTAGGTACAATTCATGCACAAGATTGTCTAAAAATTACTTTAAATGTGTTAAAAATATATCAAATATTCTTATTTTATGTATATAAATCTGTTTAAAAAATGAGCCAAAAATTACTTGTTCCAGATATTGGAGATTTTGAAAAAGTTGAGATTGTTGAGCTATTAGTAAAAGCTGGTGATAAAATTAAATTAAATGATCCACTTGTCACAATAGAGAGTGATAAATCCAGCATTGAAATTCCCTCAACTATAGAAGGAACTATTGAATTGGTTAATGTTAAGGTAGGTGATAAAGTTTCAAAAGGTGATTTATTATTAAATATTTTATCTTCAAAAGAAATTCCTTTAAAAAAAATAGTTCCTAAAGATACAGAAAGTATCATTCAAGAAGCAGAAACCACTTTAAAAAATAAAGAAGAACAGTTTATTAAAAAAGAATCTATCAAAAAAGAAAACAAAAAAATAATTCAAGTTCTAAATAACAATGACATTGACCCTTTGGAGACTCAAGATTGGATTGAATCTTTATCAGCTGTTGTTAAAAAAGATGGAAATCAAAGAGCTCATTTTTTAATTAAAGAGTTAATTAATAAAGCCTATAGAGAAGGATCAAATATTCCTTACACTCAAAATACTCCTTATATAAATACTATACCACCTGAGTCTGAAGTAAAATCAAACGGTGATCAAAATATAGAAAGAAGGATTAGATCTTTAATTAGATGGAACGCAGCAGCTATGGTGGTACGAGCTAATAAAAAATTTCCTGAACTAGGTGGCCACATAGGAACCTTTGCATCAGCGGCAACACTTTATGATGTGGGAATGAATCATTTTTGGCGAGCTAAAAATAATAAATTTGGTGGTGATCTAGTTTATTTTCAGGGTCATAGTGCGCCAGGCATGTATGCTAGAGCATTTTTAGAAGGTAGATTAAATGAAAAACAATTAGACAGCTTTAGGCAAGAGGTAAGACCAGGAGGCCTTTCTTCTTATCCTCACCCTTGGTTAATGCCAAAATTTTGGCAATTTCCGACCGTATCAATGGGATTAGGACCTATGCTTGCAATTTATCAGGCAAGGTACATGAAATATTTAATTAACCGTGGATTAATCAAAGATGAAGATAGAAAAGTTTGGGCATTTATTGGTGATGGAGAAATGGATGAACCAGAGTCTTTGGGTGCAATAGGGTTAGCTGCTAGAGAAAAATTAGATAATTTAATATTTGTTGTAAACTGTAATCTTCAAAGACTAGATGGACCTGTAAGGGGTAACGGAAAAATTATTCAAGAATTAGAAGGAAGTTTTAGAGGGGCTGGATGGAATGTAATAAAAGTAATTTGGGGATCCTATTGGGATTCTTTAATTGCTAATGATAAAACAGGTCATTTAGTTAAAATTATGAATGAAACAGTAGACGGAGAATATCAGGCAATGAAAGCTAGAGATGGAGCTTATGTTAGAGAAAAATTTTTTGGAAAATACCCAGAGACCCAAAAATTGATTTCTAGTTTATCTGATAAGGATATTTGGAGACTAAATAGAGGGGGTCACGATCCTCATAAAGTTTATGCAGCGTATGATCAGGCATCAAAAAATCAAGGAAGCCCAACTGTTATATTGGCCAAAACTATCAAAGGTTATGGGATGGGCAAAACAGGTGAAAGCGTTAATACTGCTCATCAAACTAAAAAATTAGATGTGGATGATTTATTGTACTATAGAGACCGTTTTAATGTTCCCTTAACAGATGAGCAAGTTAAGAATACTGAATATTTCAAACCAGATGAAAAATCTCCTGAAATTAAATATATTAAAGAAAGAAGAATGACTCTGGGAGGTTTCTTACCAGAAAGAACAACTTATTCAAAACCGATTAAAGCACCAGTAAAAAATATTTTTGATTTTATGAAAGTATCAACCAATGAAAAAGAAATGTCTACAACTATGGCATTAGTTAGAATGCTTACAAATTTATTAAGAGATAAGAATGTTTCTCCAAGGTTAGTTCCAATTATTCCCGATGAAGCAAGAACTTTTGGAATGGAGGGTTTTTTTCAAAAAATAGGAATATATGCTCATGAAGGTCAAAAGTATGAGCCTGAAGATTCCGCTCAATTAAGTTCTTATAAAGAAGAGAAAAGTGGGCAGGTATTAGAAGAGGGAATAAATGAAGCGGGAGCAATGTCATCATGGATTGCAGCTGCAACATCATACACGAACCATGATATTGAAATGATTCCTATCTATATCTTTTATTCTATGTTTGGTTTTCAAAGAATTGGAGATCTTGCTTGGGCAGCCGGAGATAGTCAGGCTAGAGGTTTTTTAATTGGGGCAACCGCAGGAAGAACTACTTTGGCAGGGGAAGGATTGCAGCACCAAGATGGACATAGTCACTTGATAGCTTCAACAATACCGAATTGTGTTTCTTATGATCCAACTTTTCATTACGAACTTGCAGTAATTTTTAGAGAAGGATTAAGAAGAATGCATGACAAAAATGAAAATATTTTTTATTATATAACTACTATGAATGAAAACTATACACATCCAGCCATGCCAAAAGACAAAAATTGTGAAGAAGGAATTCTTAAAGGGATGTATAAAATAAGAGAATTTAACAAGCACAAGAAAACTAAGATCCAACTTCTGGGATCAGGAACAATATTAAGAGAAATGATAGCTGGTGCAGAAATTCTTCAAAATGAATATAAAATAGATAGTGAAATTTGGAGTGTTACTAGTTTTAATGAATTGAGAAGAGATGGAATGGAGACTGAAAGATATAACCTTTTAAATCCAGACAAAGAACAAAAAACTTCCTTTGTAGAGCGATGTTTGGGAAAAACAGAAGGACCAATAATGGCTGCCTCTGATTACATGAGAATGAATTCAGATCAAATTAGACCATACATAAATAAAAGTTTTTATTCATTAGGAACAGATGGATTTGGAAGAAGTGATACAAGGAAAAATCTTAGAAAATTTTTTGAAGTTGATAAAGAGCATATTGTTGCTTATGGGTTAAGTGTGCTTGCAAAAGAGCAGTTAATAGCATCAAAATATGCAAAAGAAGCAATAAAAAAATATAATATTGACGGCAACAAACCAATGCCGACTAAATTATAAGATGTCAAATAAAGAGATTAAAGTTCCAAATATTGGTGAATTCAAAGATGTTGAGGTAATTGAGGTATTAGTTTCGAATGGCCAATTAATATCAAAAAATGATCCACTTATCACAGTAGAAAGCGATAAATCAAGTGTTGAAATTCCATCTTCTTTTAAAGGAAAAATTAAGTCAGTAAATATTAAAGTTGGAGACAAGGTTTCAGAAGGTGATGTAATGTTAATTTTAGAAAACAGTGAAGAAGTTAAAGACGATACTAAGGAGCAGCCTAAAATTGAAAAAGAACAAGTAAAAGTAGAACTACAAAAAGAAACAGCTGTTAAAGGCACATCTAAAAAAAATTTTACAGAAAAAAATGAGTCAGGACTTTCTTCTGCTAGCCCTAAGGCACGTAAATTTGCGAGAGAACTTGGTGTAGATATTAATCAAATTTCTGGAAGTGAAAGACAAGGAAGAGTTATAGAGAGTGATGTAAAAAAATTTATATCATCTAAAATTAATAATATCTCAGAGAAAAAAGAAGCCTCAACTAAAAAAATTACAAGTGAATTTTCTCATTCTGATTTTGGTGAAGTTGAAATTAAAGAAATACCAAGAGTTAAAAAATTAGCATCAACTTATTTAATAAACTCATGGACAACAATACCCCATGTAACTAATCATGATGAAGCTGATATAACTGAAATGGAAGAATTTAGAATCTCTCTTACTGATATTTATACAGGTGAGAAAAAAAAAATTACTCCATTGGCATTTATAGTTAAAGCTTTAGTGGCATCTTTAAAAAAATTCCCAAGTTTTAATTCATCAATAGATGATATTGAGAATGGAAAGATTACCATAAAAAAATATTTTCATGTGGGTATAGCCGTTGATACCCCACATGGATTAATGGTTCCTAAAATTAGAAATGCTGATAATAAAAACATTAGTCATATAAGCAATGAATTAAAAACAGTTAGTGAACAATCTAGAAATTTAAAAATAGATAAAAAAGAATTTTTTGGAGGATCTATGACAATTACTAGTCTTGGAGGTATAGGAGGTTCATTCTTTACACCAATAATAAATTATCCTGAAGTTGCTATTTTAGGTATTGGAAGATCGGAAAAAAAACAAGTTTTTATTAATGGTAAATTTCAAACCAGAACTATGCTTCCACTTTCCTTATCATATGATCATAGAATAATAGACGGTGCTGAAGCTGCCAGATTTAATAACGATCTTAAAGAAAATCTTGGCAAAAACTTTGCTTATAAATTAGCAATATAAATATTTTTATGACAAAAACAGTCTCATTATTAAGTGCTTTACTATGTACATTTATTTGGGGAACTACATTTATAGCTCAAGACACAGGTATGGATGACATCGGTCCTTTCACATTTAATGCAGTTAGATTCTTTGTTGCTTTTCTAGCTGTTGCGCCACTAGCTTTAATTTTTGAAAAAAAGAATTTTTCAAAATCAATTCGTAAAAATAGAAAAAGATTTATTAACCTGGCGATTTTAATTGGTCTATCTCTATTTTTAGGATCTGCGATTCAGCAGGTTGCTTTGCTTTATACAGATGTTGCTAACGCAGCATTCTTTACTGTTTTTTATGTACCTATGGTCCCATTCATTATCTTCTTTATATATAAAAAGCCCATTCATTGGAGTATTTGGCCATCAGTCTTTCTTTGTGTAATGGGTGGATATCTTTTAACTAATTTTTATAGTGCAACAGTTAGAATTGGTGATGCTCTTGTAATAATAGGTGCTTTTTTTTGGAGTACGCATATTATTTTTACAGGCAAGATTATAGAAAATTATAATCTTCCATTAGCAATAGGAGCAATTCAAACTTTAATAGTTGCTTTTTTGTCATTAATTATAGGGCTAATATTTGAAGATTTTATTTGGGCAAATATTATTAAAGAAAAATTTCAAATTTTATATGCTGGTATTTTATCTGGTGGTCTTGCTTTTGTTTTACAAATATATGCACAAAAAAATATCTCCGCTGCACCATCTGCAATAATATTTTCTTTAGAGGGAGTCTTTGCAACAATTGCAGCCTGGATTTTATTAAATCAAATCTTAGATATAAATAATTTATTTGGATGCTTGTTTATTTTGTTTGGAGTTTTATTTTCTCAATTGGCACCAATATTGAAAAGAAATTAATTATATACTATTATAAATAAAATTATTGCAACAATAATCCTATAAATTACAAAAATATTTAATGAAAATTTATTTATATATTTTAAGAAAAATTTGACAGTAAAGTAAGAAGACAAAAAAGAAAATATTATAGCTACAAACATAAGATAGTTGAGATCAAAACTTTGCCTCATAACATCTTTTAAGCTCAATACACTTGCTCCAGCTAATGCAGGAATAGCCAATAAAAAAGAAATTTTACTAGAGTCAAATCGATTGAATTTAAAGATTCTTGCAGCGGTTATAGTAATTCCAGCCCTGCTAACTCCAGGTATTAAAGCAAGAATCTGAAGTAAACCAATATATAAAATTGTTTTAATATCTAAGTTAGATGATATTTTTTTATTAAATTTGTTTTTGTCAGCAAAATATAAAATGATTCCAAATATTAAAGTAGTCCATGCAATTATTTTTATATCTCTTAACAAATAAATTAATTCTGTTTTATGTAGAATATAACCAAATATAATAAGTGGAATTGAGCCAAAGATCATTAAGGATAATAATTTTTTGTTATTTTGAAGATTAAGTAAATCTTTCTTAAAGAAAAAAATGATTGCAAGCAAAGAACCAAGGTGCAAACTTACATCGATTAATAGCGAACTTGATTGAAAATCATACAGTGTAGAGACAACAATTAAGTGTGCCGAAGAACTTATAGGCAAGAATTCAGATACACCTTGAATTAATGATAAGATTACAACTTCAATTATATTTAAAAGCATTTTTACTTGGTAACTTAAATATTCCCCAAATAAAACAATTCCATCACAACATAACAGTTATGCAATAAGCAAAATTCATACGATTCAAGACAACTTTAGCGCTATAAGGGTCATATATATTGACCTTGTTTTGCTTTTATTATTTAAAATCATAATATATGCTTAGATAATAAATTGTAAAAAATGCCAAATAAAATGTTAACATTTGTAAAAATAGGTCAACAAACCCCACCTAAAAGAGATGTTGATAAACGAAAGCAGGATTTTAAAGAAATTTATAAAGATTTTATCCATGGAAAAGCTGGTGAACAATCTAGTAGATGCTCACAGTGTGGAGTTCCTTTTTGTCAAATTCACTGTCCATTAAGTAATAACATTCCAGATTGGCTAAAATTAACAGCAGAAGGAAGATTAAAAGAAGCTTATGAGTTATCGCAAAGCACAAATAATATGCCAGAAGTCTGTGGAAGAATATGCCCTCAGGACAGGTTGTGTGAAGGTAATTGTGTTATAGAACAATCTGGACACGGAACAGTCACCATAGGCTCAGTTGAAAAATATATTACAGATAATGCATGGGAACAAGGGTGGGTAAACCCTATAAAAATTAAAAATGAAAAAAATCAAAGTGTCGGAATTATTGGTGCAGGACCAGCTGGACTTGCGGCAGCAGAACAATTACGTAAACTAGGATATCAAATTACAGTATACGATAGATACGATAGAGCAGGCGGCCTGTTAATTTATGGAATTCCAAATTTTAAATTAGAAAAATTTATTGTTGAAAGAAGAACAAAGTTATTAGAAAAAAGTGGAATAAAATTTATTCAAAGTTTTGAAGTTGGAAAAGATTCTACTTTGGACCAACTTAGAAAAAAACATGATGTGCTTTTAATTGCAACAGGTGTTTATAAAGCAAGAGAAATAGAATTACCAGGAAGTGCATTGGGAAATATTTTTCCAGCAATGGAATTTTTAACAGCATCCAACAAGAAAGGGTTGGGAGATAAAGTAAAATTATTTGATGATGGAACATTGAATGCAGAAGGTAAAGATATTGTTGTAATAGGTGGTGGCGACACAGCAATGGATTGTGTTAGAACTTCAATTAGACAAAATGCAAAGTCAGTTAAATGTTTATATAGAAGAGACAAAGAAAATATGCCAGGTTCAGCAAGAGAAGTGGCTAATGCTGAAGAAGAAGGTGTGGAATTTGTTTGGCTATCAAGCCCAAAAGAATTCATTGGAACAAATAAAGTTAAAGAACTAGTTGTAAACAGTATTAAACTAGGTGAACCAGATGATAGTGGCAGAAAAAAACCAGATGTTCAAAAAAATTCAGAATTTAATATCAAGGCTGATATAGTAATACAAGCACTTGGATTTGATCCAGAAAACTTACCAAAATTATTTAGCTCCGATGATTTACGAGTAACTAAATGGGGAACATTAAAAACTAATTTTGACACAATGGAGACAAATTTACCGGGCGTTTTTGCTGCTGGAGATATTATTAGAGGAGCATCATTAGTTGTGTGGGCAATTAAAGACGGAAGAGATGCAGCAGAAGCTATGAAAAATTTTTTAGAAAATAAAGAACTTAGAAAAGAATGGGTAGCTTAATGAAAAATTATAAAAAAAACCTTAAAATTCTTCAAGAAGGACATGTTTATTCAAAAGAAATGGAGCATGATGCTTGTGGAGTAGGCTTAATTGCCTCGACAGAAGGCAAAAAATCAAGAAAAGTAGTTGAGTATGGGATTAACGCATTAAAAGCAGTTTGGCATAGAGGAGCAGTTGATGCTGACGGAAAAACAGGTGATGGAGCTGGAATCCACTTAGAAATTCCAGCTGATTTTTTTGCTGAAAAAATAGAACTCACAGGACATAAACATGATGGAGCAGAAATTTGTGTAGGAATGATTTTTTTACCAAGGAATAATTATGCGGCACAAGAAAGCTCTAGGACATTAATTGAAAGTGAGCTGACTAAAAGTAATTTTAGTATTTATGGCTGGAGACAAGTTCCTGTTAATTCAAAAGTTTTGGGTGAGAAAGCTAATTTTACAAGACCTGAAATTACTCAAGTACTATTTAAACATAATGATAAAAATTTAGTAGGAAAAGATTTAGAGAGAAAAATTTATGAATCTAGAAGAAAAATAGAAAAAGAAGTAATCAAAAATGCTATAGAAGGATTTTATATTTGCTCTCTCAGCTCTAAGTCAATTATTTATAAAGGTATGTTTTTAGCAGAGTCAATTGCTGAATTTTATTTAGATTTAAAAGATGAACGATTCATTTCAAGATTTGTAATATTCCATCAAAGATTTTCCACAAATACAGCACCAAGTTGGGACCTTGCTCAACCTTTTAGAGCAATTGCACACAATGGAGAAATAAACACTCTTAAAGGAAATTATAACTGGATGAAAGTTCATGAACAAGAAATGGCAAGCCCTTTATTTGATGACATAGAAAACTTAAAACCAGTTATACCTCCAGGATCATCTGACTCTGCTTCGCTTGACAGTGTCTTTGAATTATTAAATATTTCTGGACAATCAGCACCTCTTGCAAAGCTAATGTTAATTCCAGATGCATGGTCTAAAAAAAGCAAAACACTGTCAAAAGATCATCAACAATTATTTAATTTTTTAAATAGTACCATGGAACCGTGGGACGGACCAGCCGCAATAGCGGCTACAGACAATGAGTGGGCAATAGTAGCAACTGATAGAAATGGACTCCGTCCAATGAGGTATACCATTACTAGAGATAAAATATTATGTGCAGGTTCAGAAACAGGAATGGTTGAGCTTGATGAAAAAAAAATTGTAACAAAGGGAAGATTGGGTCCTGGGGAAATAATTGGAGTTAGAATAAGAAAAGGCAAAGTATTTACAAATAGTGAAATAAAAAACTATTTAGCAAAAGAATTTAAGCATTTTAATAATCAAATTGTAGATTTAGATAAGAAATTTCCAATAAGAAATGAAAAATTTATTTTTTCCGGGGAAGAACTTAGAAAAAAGCAGCATGCATTTGGATACAGCATAGAAGATTTAGAGCTTATTCTTCATCCAATGGCAGAGGATGCAAAAGAAGCAATAGGTTCAATGGGAGACGATACTCCTCTTGCAGTGCTATCTGACCGTTATAGACCTCTTTATCACTATTTTAGACAAAACTTTAGCCAAGTTACCAACCCTCCAATTGATTCTTTAAGAGAAAATAAGGTCATGAGTTTGAAAACTAGGTTTGGAAATTTAGGAAATATACTAGATTTTACTAATTTAACTGAAGATAATATATATGTTTTAGATAGTCCTATTTTATCAAACTCACAACTTGAAAAATTTATTAATTTTTTTGGAAAAAATTCAATAACAATTGATTGTACTTTTGGCAAAAGTGAAAATCTTGAAAGTGCAATAAAAAAAATACAAAGAGATTCAGAAATTGCAGCAAGACAAGGTATTACACAATTAATTTTAAGTGACAAAAATATATCCAAAAATAGACTGGCAATTCCAATGATTTTAAGTGTTGGAGCAATAAATACTCACCTTATTAAAAATAAATTAAGAGGGTACATTTCAATTAATGCACAAACTGGAGAGGCATTAGACACTCACTCATTTGCAACATTGATTGGAGTGGGGGCAACAACTGTAAATCCTTATTTAGCTTTAGATAGTTTGTATCAAAGATTTGAAAAAAAATTATTTGGTAAGTTTGGTTATGACGAATGTATTGAACGATTTATTCAATCTGTAAATTCTGGACTTTTAAAGATAATGTCTAAAATGGGAATTTCAGTCATAAGCTCTTACAGAGGTGGATGTAATTTTGAAACAGTTGGCTTGAGTAGAACGGTTGCATCAGAATACTTTCCTGGAGTTTTATCAAAAATTTCAGGTATCGGTTTGAGTGGGATAGAAAAAAAATTAAGAACTATTCACAAAGAAGCCTTTGAAGGAACAGACTCAGTATTACCTATAGGAGGAATTTATAGATATAGAAAAAATGGTGAAACCCATCAATATCAAGGAAAACTTATCCATTTATTGCAAAGTGCAGTAGGATCAAATTCTTTTAAAGCGTATAAGAAATATGTAGAAGGCATTTATAACCTTCCACCTATACATCTTAGAGATCTGATTGGGTTCAGAAACAGAAACTTAAACCCTTCTATAGAAATCACAGAAGTAGAATCAGTTGAAAATATCTTAAAAAGATTTGGAAGTGGAAGTATGTCTCATGGAGCATTATCAAAAGAGGCTCATGAAACTTTAGCAATAGCAATGAATAGAATTAAAGGTGCTTCTTGTAGCGGAGAAGGAGGTGAAGATGAAAAACGATTTGTTAAAATGGACAATGGTGATAGCGCAAACTCTAGAGTTAAACAAATCGCCTCAGCAAGATTTGGTGTTACAATTAATTATTTAAATAATTGTAATGAAATCGAGATTAAAATAGCACAAGGTGCAAAACCCGGTGAAGGAGGACAATTACCAGGATTTAAAGTAACAAAAGAAATTGCAAAATTAAGATACTCAACACCTGGAGTAACCTTAATATCGCCACCACCTCATCATGATATTTATTCTATCGAAGATTTGGCACAATTAATTTATGACCTTAAACAAGTTAATCCAAAAGCTCGTGTTGGAGTAAAATTAGTTGCATCATCCGGAATTGGAACAATTGCAGCAGGTGTAGCAAAAGCTAAAGCAGATATAATTTTAATATCTGGTCACAATGGTGGTACTGGAGCAACACCACAAACAAGTGTTAAGTATGTTGGAATTCCTTGGGAGATGGGGCTAACAGAAGTAAATCAAGTTTTAACTTTGAATAATTTAAGACATAAAGTTACTCTTAGGACAGATGGTGGAATTAAAACAGGAAGAGATGTTGTAATTGCAGCAATGATGGGAGCAGAGGAGTATGGTGTAGCCACTACTGCGCTTGTTGCTATGGGCTGTATAATGGTAAGACAATGTCATTCAAATACATGCCCGGTAGGAGTATGTACTCAAGACGACAAACTGAGAGAAAAATTTACTGGCACACCAGAAAAAGTAGTAAATTTATTTAAATTTATAGCAGAGGAAGTAAGAGAAATTTTAGCAAAACTAGGTTTTAAATCATTAAATGAAATAATTGGTAGAACAGATTTGTTAAGACAAGTTAGTAAAGCCTCATCAAATTTAGACGACTTAGATTTAAATCCACTTTTTGTTCAAGCCGATGCTGGTGAAAACTTAAGATATTGCGAATCTCAAGAAATTAATAGTGTACCAAATACTTTAGACCAAGAAATTATTCCAAAAATAAAAGATCAAATAGGAAAAATAAAGATAATTGAAAAAGAGTTTATTATTAAAAATACTCATAGAACTGTTGGCACAAGGATATCCCATTATTTATATGAAAAATATGGAAATAATAAACTAGATAATGATTTTTTAACTTTAAAATTTAAAGGATCTGCAGGACAATCTTTTGGGGCATTTGGAGCAAAGGGTTTAAAACTTATTTTAAAGGGAGATGCAAATGACTATGTTGGAAAAGGTTTGTCCGGAGCCACATTGGTAGTTAAGCTTTCTGATGAAAGTAATCTACTCTCTCATGAAAATACAATAATTGGAAATACCGTCTTATATGGCGCAACATCAGGAAAACTTTTTGCAGCAGGTCAAGCAGGGGAAAGATTTGCTGTTAGAAATTCAGGTGCAATATCAGTAATAGAAGGCTGTGATTCAAATGCATGTGAGTATATGACAGGAGGAACAGCAGTTGTTCTTGGCAATGTAGGCGATAACTTTGGAGCAGGAATGACAGGGGGAATGGCTTTTATATATAATCCAAATAATGAATTCGAAAAAAGAGCCAACCCAGAAAGCATTATATGGCAATCTCTCGAAACAAAATATTGGACAAACTATCTAAAAGATCTAATTAACGAACATTTTAATGAGACAAATTCAAGCTTATCAAAAAAAATAATTGAAAATTTTGATAAGGAAATTTTGAACTTTGTACAAGTTTGTCCAAAGGAGATGATTGATAAACTAGAAAATTCTATAAGTTTAAAGCCAATTATAAAAGATGTTAGCTAAAGAGAATAATATAAATATTTTTTGCTTTGGTTTTGGTCAAGTAGCAAAAAATTTTATAAATAAGCTTAGGTCAGAAAATTTTAAGATTAATTTATCAACAACATCTACAAGTAAAACTTGTAAATTTTTTTTAAATGGTTTTGAGTATGAAAATTTTTTTTTAAATAAGGAATCTTATGATGAGAGTCTTATTAAAAAAATTAAAGATGCTGACTATATTTTGGTTTCAATCCCACCTACAAATGGAATCGATCTAGTAATAAAAAATTTTTCGAAGAGTATAAGAAATTGTAAGGCTAAATGGATAACTTATTTATCTGCTACTAGTGTTTATGGAGATCACAATGGAGAGTGGGTAAATGAAGAAAGTATAACAAAGCCCACATCTCCAAGTGGAATAGCAAGACTGACAGCTGAAAATTCTTGGCTATCTTTAAGATTAAACAAAAATCTTCCTATTCAAATATTTAGATTGTCAGGAATTTATTCCAATAAAAGTAATGTGTTAGTAAGATTAAAATCAGGAAATATTAATTTGATTAATAAAAAAAATCATTTTTTTTCAAGAATTCATGTTGAGGATATTGTGGGCATATTATTTAAATCTCTGTATAGCTTCAAGTCGGGTGAAATATATAATATATCTGATGATAAACCCTCTTCATTTGAAGAAATGACATTATATGGTGTTAAATTACTTGATATGAATAGACCCAAAACAATTGAAACCAAAGATATAGAAAGTGAAATGTTAAAAAATTTTTATAAAGATTCAAAAAAAGTTAGTAATAAAAAAATGAAAAGTTTTTTTAATTATAATTTAAAATTTCCAACTTATGTAGAAGGTTTAAATTACATTAGAAACAATTTTATTTAATTCGATATTAATTTTCTTAAGTCCATATTTACTTGATAGGCTATGGTTACCATTTTTAATAATTATCAATCTCCTTTTCGCATTGGTGAATATTTTTAAAATCTTTCTAGAATAATTTACTGGAACAACCTCATCTTTACTTCCATGAATCATGGTTATATTAATTTTTGAATTTATTTTTTTATTTAAAATTTTATTTTTTCTACCATCTTTTATTAGTTGATAGGTAATAGGGTATTCATAATCACCATGTTTTAAATTATAAATTCCATTTTTAATTGTTTTTTTTTTCATTTTGATTGTGAATTTTTTCCACATTAAATTTTCTAGAAATTCTGGTGCAGAACCAATTCCTAGAAAGCCTTTTATTTGTTTTTTAAAATTTTTAAATTGATTTAATGATAACCAGGCACCCATACTTGATCCAACTAATATAAAATTATTTTTTTTAACTATTTTTTTAATTATAATTTTAATTTCCTTGGACCATTTACTAATGTTTCCATTGGTAAATTTCCCTGAGGATTTTCCATGACCTGAGTATTCCAAAGCAAGAAAGCCCAGTTTATTTTTTTTTGCATATTTAAAAAGAGCCTTGGGTTTTTCACCCTCAATATTAGACATGAATCCATGAAGAAAAACTATATAAAGGTTTTTCTTATAATAATTGCTTAAATATCTAATTTTTTTAGTATTTGATATTTTTAAGTACTTAAATTTATTCATAAAAGTTTATAAGACTTATTTCTTAATATATAACTGTAGCAAATGTCGTCAAAATTAAAAGTTTTACAGGTTATACCAAAGCTAGGTTATGGAGGAGCAGAGACGGGCTGTTATGACCTTGCTCATTATTTGTCAGAAAATAATTGCTTTTCTTATTTAGTAACAAGTAGTGGTGAATTGCTCAAATATGTAAATAAAAAAAAAGTGAAAGTAATCAGGCTTCCAGTGCATAGCAAAAATCCAATTTTAATACTTCTTAATTCAATATTTTTAACTTTTATAATTTTATTTTTTAATATTTCCATTGTTCATGCCAGAAGTCGAGCGCCTGCATGGTCTTGTTTCTTAGCATCAAAAATAACAAAAAGAAAATTTGTAACAACATTTCATGGAACATATAATTTTAAAAACCCAATTAAAAAATTTTATAATTCAGTAATGGTAAGGTCAGACCTTATAATAGCAGGTTCTAATTTTGTTTTTAATCATATAAATCAAAATTATTCTAAATATCTGAATGTAAAAAAAAAATTTTTAGTAATATTTAGAGGTATAAATATAGATTATTTTGATACCTCAACAACAATTGAAAGTGAAGAGGATAAATTATTTAAAGAATGGAAACTTAAGGTCGGAAGAAAAATAATATTACTTCCGGGTAGACTTACTTCCTGGAAGGGACAAGAAGTTTTTATTGAAGCGTTAAATAAAGTCAATATTGAATTGGGTCATCAGACTTTTTATGCAATTATATTAGGAAGTGACCAAGGAAGAAATCTTTATAAAAAAAAACTTTTAAGATTAATTGACCGTTACAGATTAAATGATCAGGTAAGATTTATTGATCATTGTAAAAATATGCCTTTAGCATACAAAATTTCAGATTTTGTTGTTTCGGCATCAATTGAACCAGAGGCATTTGGAAGAGTATCAGTAGAAGCTCAATCTATGCAAAAACCTATTTTAGCTAGCAATATTGGTGGTTCTAATGAAACTATTATTAACGATAAAACTGGATTTTTATTTAAGTCTGCAGATTCAGACTCATTGTCAAAAAAAATTATAGAAATATTTAGTTTAGATGAAAGTACGTTGAAATTTATGGGTATTGAGGGTAGAAAAAATGTAATTAAAAAATTTAATGTAGAAAAAATGTGTTTTTCTACTTATTCAGAATACAAAAAATTATTAAATGCCAACAATTAAATTACCTGATGGTAAGAATCTAAGTTTTTCAAATAGTGTTACGGGCTACGAGATTGCTGAAAAAATAAGCAAATCTTTATTTAAACAAGCTCTTTTAATGAGCGTTGACGGAGAGCAAAAAGATTTAAATTATAAGATTAGAAATAACTGTGAGGTAAAAATTTTTACTTCAAAAGATCAGGAAGGCATAGATACCATAAGACATGATACAGCACATATTACTGCAATGGCTGTTCAAGAACTTTTTCCAGGAACACAAGTAACTATTGGCCCAATTATCAAAAATGGTTTTTATTATGACTTTGCTAGAAAAGAAGCTTTTACAGAAGAAGATCTAAACAAAATTGAAAATAAAATGAAAGAAATTATTGATAGAGATCTTCCCACAACAAGAGAGGTGTGGGCTAGAGACAAGGCAATATCTCATTTTAAAAACAAAGGCGAGATTTATAAAGCTGAAATAATTGAAAGCATTCCCCAAGGAGAAGATGTTTCTATTTATTTTCATGGAGAATGGCATGATTTATGTCGTGGTCCACATTTATCTTCTACAGGAAAAATTGGAAAATATTTTAAATTAACAAAAGTGTCAGGTGCTTATTGGAGAGGAGACTCCAATAATGAAATGTTACAAAGAATTTATGGAACTAGCTGGCCTAATCAAAAAGATCTTGATGATTATTTAAAAAGAATAGAAGAAGCTGAAAAAAGAGATCATAGAAAACTAGGAAAAGAAATGGATTTATTTCATTTTAGAGAAGAAAGTCCAGGATCAGTTTTTTGGCATGAAAAAGGATGGAAGCTTTTTCAAAAGTTAGTTGCCTATATTAGAAATAGACAAGAAAAAGCAGGTTATAAAGAAGTAAATACTCCTGAAATTTTAGATAGAGCTCTCTGGGAAAAATCGGGACACTGGGGGAAGTATGGAGAACATATGTATACATCTCAAACTCCTGATGAAAAAATATTTGCAATCAAACCAATGAATTGTCCAGGGCATGTTCAGATTTTTAACCAGGGTTTAAAAAGTTATAGAGATTTACCTATGAAAATTTCAGAATTTGGAAAAGTGCATAGATACGAACCTTCAGGAGCCTTACATGGGTTGCTAAGAGTTAGAGCCTTTACTCAAGACGATGCTCATATTTTTTGTACAGAGGAACAAATTACAGAAGAATGTATTACTGTAACAAATTTAATTTTAGATATTTATAAAGATCTTGGTTTTGAAAATGTAATTTTAAAATATGCAGACAGACCAGAAGTGAGAGTTGGTGATGATGAGGTTTGGGATAAAGCAGAAAAAGCTTTATTAGATGCAGTTAAAGCATCTAAAATTGAATATATAATTAACAAGGGTGAGGGTGCATTTTATGGTCCAAAAATTGAATTTGTTTTAAGAGATGCTATTGGTAGAGATTGGCAGTGTGGGACATTGCAAGTAGATCTTAATTTGCCAGGAAGATTGGACGCATCTTTTGTTGATAAAGATGGAACTAAAAAAGTTCCTGTAATGCTTCATAGAGCATTATCTGGATCTTTGGAAAGATTCATGGGCATACTTATTGAAAATTATGCAGGAAAATTTCCATTTTGGTTGGCACCCTTGCAGACAGTTGTAATCCCTATTTCTGAAGATTTTTATGCATATGCAAAAGAGGTTCATAAAAAAATTAGCAATGCAGGCATAACTTCTGAAGTAAATTTAAAAAATCACAATCTAAATTATAAAATTAGAGAACATTCTTTATCAAAAATACCGCTTTTACTGATTTGTGGTAAAAAAGAAGTTGACAGTAACTCAGTAACGATTAGAAGATTGGATACTAACAAACAAGAAAATATGGAATTAAACTTATTTTTAAAAACTTTCTCAGCTTTAAATAAAGCACCCTCGAACTAAGTGGCAGACTTCAAGCAAAATTATTTTCAAAGAAGAACTAAGGATAGAGGACCAAAATCTAATAACAGAATAAATTCACCTGAAGTTCAGGTTATTGGAAGTGATGGTGATAATCTAGGAATATTAAGTACTAACGAAGCTATATCAATTGCAAAAGAGCAAGGATTAGATTTAATAGAGATAGCTCCCAATGCAAAACCACCTGTATGTAAAATTATTGATATGGGTAAGTTTAAATATGATGCTCAAAAAAAAGCAAATGTAGCAAAAAAAAAACAAAAAATAGTATTGTTAAAAGAAATTAAAATGAGGCCAGTTACTGAAACACATGATTATGAGTTTAAAGTTAAAAATGCCAAAAAATTTATTGGAAAAGGTGATAAAGTAAAATTTACAATAAGATTTAAAGGTAGGGAATTGCAGCACTCGCATTTGGGTAGAGAGTTAATGGATAAAATAAAAGTCGATATGCAAGAAATTGGAAAAGTAGAGTTGCACCCAAAGTTCGATGGGAAGCAAATGATAATGGTTATTCAGCCTTTATAGGGTTTAATAGAGGTTGTAAATCTATAACAATATTCGTATAACTCCGCAGAATTATGCCAAAATTAAAAACAAAAAGTTCTGCAAAAAAAAGATTTAAAATTACAGCTACTGGAAAAGTGATGATGGCCCAGGCTGGAAAAAGACACGGTATGATTAAAAGAACAAATTCACAAATTAGAAAATTAAGAGGCACAACCACCATGTCAAAACAAGATAGCAAAATAGTTAAATCATATATGCCTTACAGCTTAAGAGGATAAAATGGCAAGAGTAAAAAGAGGTGTAACAAGCCACGCAAAACATAAAAAAGTTTTAAAAGCTGTCAAAGGTCAATGGGGCAGAAGAAAAAACACAATAAGAGTTGCAAAGCAAGCGATGGAAAAAGCCATGCAATATGCTTATAGAGATCGTAGAACTAAAAAAAGAGAATTTAAATCTTTGTGGATTCAGAGAATCAATGCTGGTGTTAGATCTGAAGGATTAACATATTCAAAATTTGTAAATGGTTTAAGCAAGTGTGGAATTAAGCTAGATAGAAAAATACTGGCTGAAATAGCTTATGATAGCCCAGAAGCCTTCAAAACAATCGTTCAAAAAGCTCAATCAGCATTAAATTAATCTTCACTATTGTTTTTTTTTGTTGAAGAAATAATCTGCAAACATGTCTGATATTAAAAAAATAAAAGATGAATTTCTTTTAAAGTTAAAAGAAAATTTAGACTTAAATCAAGTTAATCAAATCAAAACAGATTTATTTGGTAAAAATGGACTTGTTTCATCACAATTCAAAAAACTTGGTGCAGTTGCAGAGAATGAGAGAAAAAATTTTGCATCTGATTTAAACTCTGTAAAAGATGAACTTCAAAATATAATTTCTTCAAAGGTTAATGATATAGAAATAAAAGAAATTAATGATAAATTAGAAAAAGAAAAAGTAGATATCACATTACCAGAGAGACCCTTTGTTCAAGGAAAGATTCATCCTATTTCACAAGTGATTGACGAGATATCTTCTATATTTTCTGAAATTGGTTTTAGCGTTGAAGAAGGACCTGATGTAGAAAATGAATATAATAATTTTACAGCTTTGAATACGCCCGATAACCATCCTGCACGAGATATGCACGATACTTTTTATCTTGATGATAAAAAAAAATTATTATTGAGAACACATACATCTCCAGTTCAAATTAGAACTATGCTTAAGGATAAACCTCCTTTTAAAATTATTGCACCAGGTAGAACTTATAGATCTGATAGTGACCAAACACACGCTCCAATGTTTCACCAAGTAGAAGGATTACATATAGATAAAGATATTAATATGGGAAACTTAAAAGGTTGCCTAAATTATTTTATTAAAGAGTTTTTTGAAGTGGATAAAATTAAAATGAGATTTAGACCTAGTCATTTTCCTTTTACAGAGCCCTCTGCAGAAGTTGATATTGAATATGAAATTAAAGATGGAAAAATTGTAATTGGAGAAGGAAATAAGTGGTTAGAAATATTGGGATGTGGAATGGTTCACCCTAATGTTCTTAAGAATGTAAAAATTGATACTAAAAAGTACCAAGGGTATGCATTTGGAATTGGAATAGACAGACTAGCTATGCTTAAGTATGGAATTAATGATTTAAGGGCTTTCTTTGATTGTGACTACAGATGGTTAAATCATTTTGGTTTTGATCCTTTGGATGTACCATCAAATTATAGAGGTCTTAGCAGATGAAGATAACTACTAATTGGTTAAAGGATCATTTAGATACAAAGCTTAATGAAAACCAGATTATAGATAAACTAACTGACATTGGTCTTGAGGTTGAAAGTGTAGATATCCAGCCTAGAGAGCTAGATAGTTTTTTGGTTGCAAAAATATTAAAAACAGAAAAACATCCTGACGCCGATAGGTTGAAAGTGTGTGATATAGATATAGGAACAAAAGTTTCTGTTAAGGTAGTTTGTGGAGCTTCTAATGCAAGAGAAGGTTTATTGACAATATATGCTCCTCCAGGAGCTATTATGCCTAAAAATCAAATGAAGCTAGTAGTTAGTAAGATAAGAGGTGTAACTTCTTATGGAATGCTTTGTTCAGAGTCTGAATTAGATTTATCTGATGAAAGTGACGGAATTACTGAACTTTCAAATGAAAAATATAAAGCAAAAATTGGAAAGAATTATTTTCCAAAAAGTAATTTAAAAGTAATTGATATTTCAATTACGCCTAACAGAGCAGATTGCTTAGGTGTCAGAGGTATAGCTAGAGACCTATCAGCCGCAGGGTCTGGAAAATTAAAAAATATCAAAAGTGAAAAATTAACAAAAAAAAATAAACAAAAGATAAATATCAAAATTACAAAAGAAAAAAATCAAGACTGTATTACGTTTGGAAGTTGTTTAATTACTGGTGTAAAAAATATTGAAAGCCCTAACTGGTTAAAAGAAAAAATTATATCACTGGGTCAAAAGCCTATTTCAGCAATAGTTGATGTTACCAATTATATTATGTTTGATTTAAATAGGCCACTACATGCGTATGATGCAGATAAAATAGATCGAGGCATAATAGTAAGAAGCTCTAAAAAAGGAGAAATCTTTAAAGCATTAGATAATAAAGATTATAAACTTGATAATGATATGTGCGTAATTACAGACAACTCTGGAGTATTAGGATTAGGAGGAATAATTGGAGGAACTAGATCTGGTACAGAGCTGGATACCAAAAATGTATTAATAGAAGCTGCTTATTTTAGCCCGAGATCTATTAGAAAAACTTCTAAAATTTTAAATATAGACACAGATGCAAAATTTAGATTTGAAAGAGGGATTGATCCCCTGTCTATTGAGCAAGGCCTTCAAAGAGCTGCTGAGTTAATAAAAAAGATCTGTGGAGGAGAGGTTAGTAAATTTGATATTCAAAATTGTGGAAAAATAAAAAATAATTTAATAAAATTTGATCCTTTATTGTTTGAAAAAATTACTGGATTTAAAATCGATCAAAAAGAAATGACTAAAATTTTAAATGACCTTGGTTTTGAGCTAAAAAAAGAAAAAAAAATTATAACTTTAAAGGTTCCTTCTTGGAGGCCTGATATAAAGCAAGAAATAGACATTATTGAAGAGTTAGTAAGGATACATGGTTATGATCAAATACAAATAATTGAACCAGAAAAAAGTAGAGAGAAGCCAACATTAAATAATAAACAAAAACTATTTCATTTTCTCCAAAGATCTATTGCATCAAAAGGTTTTTTAGAAACTATCACTTGGTCTTTTACTGACTCAAAAATTAATCAACTATTTATTGAAAATAATAAAGAAATTAAGATTGTTAATCCAATAAGCTCTGACCTTAATGTTTTGAGAAATTCTATTTTTTCTAATCTAATTATTTACCTTAATAAAAACCTTGATAGAGGATTTAAAGATGTTTCACTATTTGAGATTGGCCCAACATTTTCTGGTTCTCAACCTGGCCAGCAAGAGACGGTAGTTAGTGGGTTACGTTCAGGGAAAATCTCCAGACTAAGTTGGCTAGAAAAAGATAGATTAGTTGATGTTTTTGACGTCAAAAAAGATGTCATTCAAAGTTTGGTTGAAGCAGGATTTGATCAAAATAAATTATATATTGATGATAAGTCTCCTAGTTATTATCATCCTGGTAAATCGGGTAGAATATTTTTAAATAAAGATAAAGAAAAAGTAATAGCTTTTTTCGGAGAAATTCACCCAAATATTTTAAAGAAAATAGATATTAAAACTGAGTCATTAGTAGGCTTTGAAATATTTTTAGATAATATTAAACAAACTAAAAATTCATTAAATAATCAAAAGACACAATATCAATATTCTGATTTTCAAAAATCAGAAAGAGATTTTGCTTTTGTTATAGATAAAAATTTTTATGTTCAAGAATTAATAGAAATAATTTATAATGTTGATAAAGATTTAATTAAAAGAGTTAGAGTATTTGATGTGTATGAAGGAGCAAATATACCCAAAGATAAAAAATCAATTGCATTAAATGTTACAATTCAATCCTCAGAAAAAACATTAAAAGACGAAGACTTAGATCGAATTAATCAGGTTATAATCTCTAAAGTCAAAGAAAAAACTGGTGCAAAAATTAGATCTTAATTACTCATGACAATCATTGATAACATTAGAAATTTTGCAATTATTGCACACATAGATCATGGAAAATCTACCATAGCAGACAGAATAATTCATAAGTGTGGTGGTCTTACTGAGAGGGAAATGAAAGCTCAAGTTTTAGACTCTATGGATATTGAGCGTGAAAGGGGGATAACTATTAAGGCTCAAACTGTTAAACTTAACTATAAAGCAAAAAATGGAAAAGATTATATTTTAAATATTATTGATACACCAGGGCATGTAGACTTTAGTTATGAGGTTAGTAGATCCCTATATGCATGCGAGGGTTCAATTTTAATTGTTGATAGCACTCAAGGTGTCGAGGCACAAACATTGGCAAATGTTTATCAAGCTTTAGACATTAATCATGAGATCGTACCAGTTTTAAATAAAATAGATTTACCAGCATCTGATCTAGAAAAAACAAAAAAACAAATAGAAGATGTAATAGGTATAGACACAAGCAACGCTATTGCTTGCTCTGGAAAAACAGGAGAAGGTGTTGAGGAAATTTTAGAACAGATTATTAAAACATTGCCTGGACCAAATGGAGAAGAAAATGAAAACTTAAAATGTTTATTAGTAGATAGTTGGTATGACACATATTTAGGAGTTGTTATTTTAGTTAGGATAATTAATGGAAAAATTTTAAGAAATATGAAGATTAAAATGATGTCCACCGATCAAGAATATATTATTGAAAAAGTTGGTGTATTTACTCCAAAACCGCAAGATGTTAATGAGTTAAACGCAGGTGAAATTGGCTTTATTACAACTGGAATTAAAATTTTATCAGAGACAAAAGTAGGAGATACAATTTGCGAAGCAAACAAACCAGAGCAAAAAGCTTTACCGGGTTTTAAACCAAGCAAACCCGTTGTATTTTGTGGTTTGTTTCCAGTTGATAGTTCGGAATATCAAAAATTAAAAGATGGCTTGGGGAAACTTCAATTAAATGATTCAAGCTTTTCATATGAAGCAGAATCTTCTTCTGCGCTTGGTTTAGGATTTAGATGTGGATTTTTAGGTTTATTACATTTGGAAATTATAACAGAAAGATTAGAGAGAGAGTTTGATATAAATTTGTTAACCACTACACCAGGAGTTGTCTATAAAGTCCATTTAAATAAAGGAGAAGTAATAGAGTTACAAAATCCTTCAAGCCTTCCAGATCCTACTTATATTAAGATGATTGAAGAGCCATGGATCCAAGCTACAATAATAACTCCAGATCAATATCTTGGTGCAATAATAAAAGTTTGTCAGAATAAAAGAGGTATTCAGACAAATTTAAGCTATTCGGGAAACAGAGCAATATTAAATTATGAATTGCCTTTAAATGAAGTTGTTTTTGATTTTAATGATAGGTTAAAATCTATGACAAGTGGCTACGCCAGCTATGATTATGAAATCAAAGATCATCGAGAAGGCGATTTAGTTAAATTAGGAATTTTAGTAAATGAAGAACAGGTAGATGCACTATCAATGATGGTTCATAAAGATTTTGCCCAAACAGTTGGAAGAGAAGTTTGTGAAAAATTAAAAGATTTAATTCCCAGACATAATTTTATGATCCCAGTGCAAGCAGCAATAGGTGGAAAAATCATTGCAAGAGAAACAATTAAAGGGTTTAAAAAAGACGTTTTGACCAAAATACATGGTGGTGGAGCAAGAGATAGGAAAAGAAAATTATTAGATAAGCAAAAAAAAGGAAAAGTAAGAGGAAAACAATTTGGTAGAGTTGAAATACCACAAGAAGCATTTATTGGAGTTTTAAAAATTAAAAAGGAATAGTTTGTGAAACAAATAAACTGGGGAATCATTGGCTTAGGTAATATAGCTTTAAAATTTGCAGGTGGATTCGAAAAAGTGGATAATGCCAAATTAATTGGGATATCAAGTAAAAATAAACAAAAACTTCAAAAATTTGAGGAAGAATTTCATATAGAAGAAAAACTTTGTTTTAATAATTATGAGAGTTTAATAAAATGCAAAGATATTGATATTATATATATAGCTCTTCCAAATTCATTGCATTATGAATGGATATTAAAATGTATCAAAGAGGGAAAAAAAATTTTAACAGAAAAGCCTGCTACAATAAATTTTTCGCAGATTAATGAAATTAAAGATAAAATTTCAGCGAAAAATGTCTTCTTTGCTGAAGCATTTATGTATAGGTATCATCCACAAATAACAAAAGTTATTGAATTAATTAATGAAAATGTAATAGGAAAATTAGTATCAATTGAATCTTATTTTGGAGTAGATATATTAAACAAAAAAAATTTTTTTGGTTTTAAAAAAAAAAAAAAAATAAACAAAGAAAGTAGAATTTACAATAAAGAATTGGGGGGTGGAGCTATATTGGATTTAGGATGCTACCCAAGCTCTTTTAGCCTGCTCATCTCATCGTTGATTTCTAATGTTAATTATTCGCAAGTGGAAGTTTTAAATGTAAAAAAAGAAATTGGGCCAACAGGTGTAGATTTAAATTCTTATGCTGAATTGAATTTTAACAATAAATTCTATGCAAAAATTGGCGTCGCGTTTAATGAAAACCTTGGCAAAAAAACCAAAATTATTGGAGAAAGTGGAGAATTGTTAATAGAAGATACTTGGCACGGTGAGCCAAGTTTAATTAATATTAGAGGTAAAAATAATTACAAAGTTAAAGTAGAATCTAGAAAAAATATTTTTTCATATGAAATTGAATGTTTGAGTAAATGTATATTAGAAGATAAACAAGAGCCAAACTTTCCAGGAATGAATTTAAATAATACAATGATTAACATGAAAATTTTAGAAGATTGGCTAAATTATGAAAAGTAAAATTTTTGATTGTATAACTTTTTTTGATAACAATTTTATGTTTAATCTAAGATACAATATTCTTAAAGATTATGTGGACTATTTTATTATATGTGAGTCTAAATACGATCACAGAGGTAACCCAAAAAAAATAAATTTCATTAAAAAGGATGAGTATGATTATAAAAAAATAAAACATGTTATTTTAGAAAAACAATTTCCAAAAAATTCAAATATGTGGGAAAATCAAGCTATACAGAGAGAATTTCTACTAAAGAGCACTAATAGTGCAAAACCTGATGATTATATTTTTTTCTCTGATCCAGATGAAATCCCAAATCCCCAGGTTTTAAAAAATTTTGAATTAAAGGAAAAATATGGAATATTTATGCAAAAATGTTTCAATTATAAATTTAACTTATTTAATAAGTACGAAAGCCCCTGGGAAGGTACAAGAGTTTCAAAAAAAAAAAATTTAAAATCGATTGATTTTATGAGACAGAAAATAAGATCCAAAAATTTATCCTATTCTTTTTTAAGAATTGATAAAGAGAAAAGTATTAAAATATTTTATAATTCAGGATGGCACTTTAATAATATTCTTAGTCCAGAGGAAATTTCTTTAAAATTAAAAACATTTGCACATTCTGAATTTGCTAATGTAAAATTTTCTTCATTAAATATTATTAAAAACAAAATAGATAATAGAAGAGATTTATTTGGTAGAGGGCATCAATACCAAAAAGTTAAAATTGATAAAAGCTACCCAGATTATTTAAAAAAAAATTTATATAAATTTAAAGATTTTATTATATGAAGGACAGATTGGATATTTATTGCGTAACAGATAAAGATTTAAATTTTTTAAAAGAACTAGACTATAATTTAGCTGCAGTTGGAAAAAATAAATTTTCTGAAAGATATATAAAATGTGATAAAGAAGACAATATATTTTATAAGGAAGAATATTATTCTGAATTGACATTTCATTATTGGTTTTGGAAAAATCAATTAAAAAAATATATTGATAAAGAAATGTGGATTGGTGTGTGCCAAAAAAGAAGATTTTGGATTCAAAAAAAGGATAATCATAATAATTTTAGTAATTTTTCTAAAGAAGGTTTATTGAGATATATTCCAAAGGAGTGGTCAGGATATAATTCAATAATTTGTGAACCCATAAATCTGCAAGTAACAAAATACTCAAAATTAATTAAGAAAGGATGGAGAAATATAATTAATGAGCCATCGATTTTATTTAATAAAAATAAACATTCAATAAAATTACATTTTGATATGTTTCATGGTTACGGGATTATTGAAAAAGCAATAGATGTAATGGATAATAAAGACAAAAATGAATTTAAAAATTTTATTTATAATTCTAATAAATTTAATCCACACATTATGTTTGTCGCAAAACCAAAAATTATAGAACTTTGGTTTAGAGATTTATTCAAATGGCTCGATGATTGTGAAAAAGTTTTTGGCTTTGAAAAATTAAAAGGTTATGAAACAAAAAGACTGTATGCTTATCTTGCAGAAAGATATTTATCCTATTGGTTTAAAAAATATTCAAACTGTTTGGAATGGCCATATGTCTTTATAGACACAGAGAAGAATATTTAAAATACGTGGAGAGATGGCCGAGTGGTTTAAGGCGCACGCTTGGAAAGTGTGTGTACCCTCACAGGTACCCAGGGTTCGAATCCCTGTCTCTCCGCCATTAGTTCGATTTTTTCTACCATTGCATTCGGACTTATTTTTACACAGAAATTAGTAAGTTTGTAAATGTGAAAAATAACTCAATCATACAGGGCAAGTGGTATAAAATTAATAAAAAAAAATTAAAACTAAATACTACAAAACCAAAAATTAATAATAGACCTTAAAATTTATTTTTCAATTGTAATTAGTGAAAAAAAAATATTAAAAGTAGGATATTGTACATTTACAAAATTAGAAAATGAACTAATACATAGTGAAGTTTCAAATTATATAAATAAAAATAAAAAAATAATGTCTGATAAAATTAAAAACATTTTAGTAGCTGGAGCAGGTGGCTTTATAGGGGGACATCTAATTAAAAGATTATTGGAAGATGGTTATAATGTTATTGGTGCTGATATTAAGCCATTAGAATATTGGTTTCAAAAATTTGAGAAAGTTAAAAATTATTCATTAGATTTGAATGATTATGATAAATGCTTAACTGTAACCAAAGATGTTGACGCAATATTTAATTTAGCCTGCAATATGGGGGGCATGGGATTTATTGAAAATAATAAAGCTGAATGTATGTTGTCAGTATTAATTAATACTAATTTACTAAGAGCTTCAAAAATTAATAATGTTTCTAAACTTCTATATTCATCGAGTGCCTGTATTTATAATACTGATTTGCAACAAGAAACATTTGTCGACGGATTAAAAGAACATCAAGCCTATCCAGCAAATCCTGAAGATGGATATGGATGGGAAAAGTTATTTAGTGAAAGAATGTGTAGACATTTTTATGAAGATTTTGGAATAGAAACTAGAGTTGTTAGGTATCATAATGTATATGGCCCTTTTGGAACATTTGATGGTGGTAGAGAGAAAGCACCCGCAGCAATAGCAAGGAAAATAACAAACGCTAAAATTAACAAGCAGGATTCTATCGAAGTTTGGGGAGATGGAGAACAAACTAGAAGTTTTCTTTATATAGACGATTGCATAGAAGGAACTCTAAAACTTTTTCATTCCGATCATAGAGAGCCCTTGAATATAGGCAGCGATGAACAAGTTTCGATCAATCAACTAGTAGATATAACAGAAAAAATTTCAGGAATAAAAGTTAAAAGAAAGTATCTTTTAGATAAGCCAAAAGGAGTTAGGGGTAGGTCTAGTAATAATGAGAAATTAAAGGAAGTACTTAATTGGAACTATTCTATTAAATTAGAAGAAGGTATGAAAAAAACGTATGAGTGGATCTATGATAATTTAACAAAAACAGATCCTGCTACAGAAAAATTTATTAAGTCTGATATTAAAAACACCAAATAATAATAGAATAATTAACATTTTCCACTTAAAGTAGGATATTAAAATAAACTATATTCATTAATATCCAAATATTTATAAAAAAATGATTCAAAAAAAAATTACTGGCGGAAAAAGAGAAAAAAGTAATTTTAAAAATAATAAAAGAAATGAACCTTTAATTTCTGTAATTATGGTTTGTTTAAACAGCCAAAAATACTTAACTAAGTCCATAAACAGTGTTTTAAAACAAAGTTATAAAAATTTTGAATTAATAGTAATTGATGGAGGCTCAACTGACGACACTTTAAAAATTTTGAAAAAAAATAACAATAAAATTGATTTCTGGATTTCTGAAAAAGATAAGAGCCATTTTGATGCAATGAATAAAGGAATTAAATTAAGCAGAGGCTCCATAATATCAATTTTAAATTCTGATGATGTTTATTACATAAATACCCTAAAAACAGCAGCAAAGTATTTTGTAAAGTATCAAAAAATTGACTTTTTATTTGGAGGTGTAGTCAAACATAAATTACTTCATGGTTATAGACCAGAAATAATATATCGAAGCTTTGGTTTCTATAGTGCTCATTCAATTGGTTTTTTTATAAGAAAAAAATCACAAATGAAAGTTGGTCTATATAAATTAAAATACAGATTCTCTTCAGATTATGATCTTTTTTATCGATTAATTGTTAAATATAAAATGAAAGGTATGGCCACAAAAAAGAATGAAATATTTGGAAAATTTAGAAGAGGTGGAATTTCTTCACAATTGTCAAATAATGATTTTTTAAGAGAAATCTATAAAGTGAGAGTCGGTAATGGTCAAAATAAAATTTTTGTTTTATTCTTGCTTTTTTTAAAATATTCAAAATATAATTTAAAAAAAATTCTAAGACTATAAATACTTAATGAAAAGATTTTTACTACGACTTAGAATCTTTTGTCCGTCATGTTATCATTAAAGCAACAAAACTGCAGTTTCACTCTGGTAATTGTTTTATATCATTATTTTATTTATATAGAGGTAGATGAGTTGTTTTAAGGGGCACGCCCATGGAAAACTGTGCAATGCCATAGATACCCAAAGCTTGAATCCATATCTCTCCACCAGTATTTATTTGACTATTTAATTTTTTTTAAAAATTATAACAAAAGAAAAATTTTATAGATTGCTTACAAAAATTTATAACTAGTTAAAATGAAATATAATATTGGCTATTAGTTAGAAGTGAGTTTTAAAAATATTTAGTAAATCAAGATGAATTTTATCAACTATTTTTTTATTTCCTTTTATCAATGTATGAAAGGGGTCAAAGAATGTTTTTTTTTCTAAAGAAATAATTTTTTCATCAAGTTTGATAATATTGTAATTTTCCTTTTTACAAAATTCTTTTAATTTTTCATTTATTAAATATAGGTTATAGTTTGATAGACCATCGTGACTTATTTGAGTAATGAAAATAGGAATTACTTTAAATTTTTTTATATAAAAATTAAGAGAATTTAATTTTTTTTCAAATTGACTTAATAATAAATCATTTGGAATTTTATTAAGGTGCATTTTTTTTGCGTCCTGGTAATTAATGTAATTAAAATTATCATACAAATTAATACCAACATTTTTTAATCCATATTCTTTTTTTAATCTTACAAAATATTTAAATTTAATTTTTTTAATTAACTCCACAGCTTTGCTGTTGTTTTTAATATAGTCTCTAAATTTTTCAAAGTTACTTTCTCTCCATGGAGTGTCAAATTTTTCATCATGCAGTAGACTAGAGTCATTTATGCCTGTATAAAATATCACTATTTTTGGATTAAAATTTGGAATTTTTGGAAACCAATATTTAAAATCATTAACATATCCTTTTGTAGATTTACCATCGGTTGAAGCATTATATATTTTGAAATTGTAACCATCGTTGTTAAATTTTTTATTTAGCAAGCCAACTATAGTTAAGTTTTCTGGTGTGACTCTTTGATTTCCTGTGCTACCGCCTAAAAAAACAATTTTTATATTTTGCGGATCGACCTCATCACCTCTAAAACCATAAAAATTTCTTTTGTAGTAAAATGTATACTTTTTTTCATCATGAATTGTCTCATAATAATTTTGTTTTTGTCTTTCATGTCTCATGAAAAATCCAAAATTATTTTTTTTAAACCAATATCCAAAAAATATTTCAAATATGAAAATTAAAGAAAATAAAACAATACAATTAATATAAAAGATTTTTAAATATTTATTTTTATTCATAGTGGGTAATTCTGATTTGATAATATTTATATAAACATAAATTTATCTAACAATCTGATTAATTTTGTGTTTATTAGATTGTTAGATAAATTTTGTAGGCACACATATTAAAATATATATACCTACAAAAAAATTAAAAGCAGATAGCTTTAGTTCATGAAATGATTCCACGCCCACCAAGCTGCTCCCAACACTATTACTACTTCCATTTTATCTCCTTTGTTTGATATCAATAGAATATACTATTTCTTAATACTTTAATTTAATAAACATATTTAAATTTTATATCTTTTTTAAAGGTAATTAAGCCTTAAATTAAAAGATAATTTGAGTTATTTAAATAGAATTTTATTAATTAATTTGAGCAATTTAGAAAAAAAATGGTATAATTATTTTTTCCATAAAATTAAAAATGACAGATAAATCAACATATAAAGCAGATTCTATTAAAGTTCTAAAAGGTCTTGAAGCAGTCAGGAAACGTCCTGGAATGTATATTGGAGACACAGATGATGGTACTGGTTTGCATCACATGGTTTATGAAGTTGTTGATAACTCAATAGATGAAGCATTAGCAGGACACTGTAAAAATATTGATATTTATATTAATTCAGACGGTACAATTACTGTTCGTGATGATGGTAGAGGTATACCTGTTGATATGCATAAAGGGGAAAAAAAATCTGCTGCAGAAGTTATAATGACTCAACTTCACGCAGGAGGTAAATTTGATCATGATTCTTACAAAGTATCAGGAGGATTACATGGCGTTGGTGTTTCAGTTGTCAATGCCTTATCTGAAAAATTAAAATTAGAAATAAGTAGAGATGGAAAAAAATATTTTATTGAATTTAAAGATGGTGCAGCAAAATCCCCATTAAAAAGTATTGGCAGTACAAAAGAAACTGGAACTAAAATAAATTTTTTACCATCAAAGGAAATTTTTTCTTCAATAAAATTTAGTTCAAATATAATTCTAAAGAGAATGAGAGAGCTCGCTTTTTTAAACAAGGGAATTAAAATTAGAATTAATGATTTAACTATTAAAAATTCAAAAATTACGGAATTTAAATTTGATGGTGGATTAATTGAATTTGTTGATTTTTTAGATGAAAAAAGAGGAAAACTACAAAATAAAAATGGAAATGATTTATTTAAAAAACCAATTTATATAGAAGGTAAAAAAGATAATATTGAGATTGAATGTTCTTTAAAATGGAATGCAAGTTATGGCGAAGATATTTATCCTTATACCAATAATATTTATCAAAAAGATGGTGGAACACATATACTTGGATTTAGAAGTGCTTTAACTAGAGTTATAAATAAATATGCAAATGAACATAATTTATTAAAAAAAAATAAATTAACAATTTCTGGTGACGATATTAAAGAAGGGTTAACTTGTGTTTTATCTGCAAAAATACCAGATCCAAAATTTTCATCTCAAACAAAAGATAAACTAGTTTCGTCAGAAGTAAGGATGATTGTAGAAACTATAATTAATGAAAGATTATCTATATGGTTTGATCAAAATCCATCTTTATCAAAAATAATTTTATCAAAAGTAATCCAGGCAGCATTAGCAAGAGATGTTGCAAGAAAGGCAAGAGAAAATGTAAGAAGAAAAGGTGCATTAGAATTAAGTGGTTTACCCGGAAAATTAGCAGATTGTCAAATTGGAAAACAAGAAGGAACCGAATTATTTATAGTTGAGGGAGATTCTGCCGGAGGCTCAGCAAAACAAGGAAGAAATAGAGCAAATCAAGCAGTTTTGCCATTAAGGGGTAAAATACTAAATACTTACGTTGAGGAAATTGCTCTTAAGAAAAATGATAATAAAAATGGAAGTGAGCATAGAACAAAAACATTATCAAAAATGATTTCTTCTAATGAAATAGTAACTTTAATCAATGCACTTGGTTTAGATCCGAAAGTGGAAGAGATTGATTTGAAAGATTTAAGGTATGGTAAAATTATTATTATGACCGATGCCGACGTTGATGGTTCTCATATTAGAGCATTACTGCTTACTTTTTTTAATAACAAGCCCTTTAACAAACTAATTGAAAATGGACATGTTTATCTTGCTCAACCACCATTATTTAAAATAAACAAGGGTACAAAGGGAATTTATATAAAAGATGAAAAAGAATTAGAGGATTATATTTTAAATAATAATAAAGAATTAAAAAAATTAAAAAAAGGAAGCAAGGACTTTCTAAAATTTTTAGATGAAGAAAAATCAAAAATGAGTATCCAGAGATTTAAGGGACTAGGGGAAATGAATCCAGAAGAATTATGGAGCACAACTCTAGATCCAGAAAAAAGAAATTTACTTCAAGTTCAATATTCTAAAGATTTAAAAAAAGATCAGAACTTAATTCACACTTTAATGGGCAATGATGTGGCGCTAAGAAAAGATTTTATTGTATCGAATGCTATTAATGTTCAGAATTTAGATATTTAATAATGAAGTTTTTCGAAACTTCAAAATACTTTCAACTAAATAAACCTACCTACATTAATTTAAAATGGATTTCTATTATTGGCCAATTATTAACCATAAATTTAGTTGCATTTATTTTTAAATTTAATTTAAATTTTATCTTATGTAATTTTGTAATTTTAATAGGAATTTTTTTAAATTTTTATTTAATATATTTTCATAAAGAAAATTATTTAACAAATAAGTTTTCATTTTTTTTTCTTAATATGGATATTTTTCAATTAAGTTTATTGATATATTTAACAGGCGGTATAACAAATCCTTTTGTTGTATTTATTATTATACCCTGCATATTTTCATCAACAAATTTAGATATAAAAGCTAATTTGTTATTAGTTTTTATAACCATATCATCAATAGTTTTTTTAACATTTTTTTACCAAAATCTACCCGGTAATTTATCAACACATTTTCATGTTAGTGATTTCTACTATTACTCTGTTCCTTTTGCATTATCTATTGCATTAATTTTCTTAAATTATTTTGGTCTTAAATTTGGCTCTGAAGCAAAAATACGAAAAGAAGCATTGAATAAAATGGAAGAAATGATTGCAAAAGAACATGAGCTTTTATCGCTTGGGGGACAAGCCGCAGCAGCAGCACATTCATTTGGCACGCCACTTTCTACAATCAAAATTATTTCTCAAGACCTTTTAGAACAATTTAAAAACGATAAAGATTTAAAAAAAGATATTGAGCTGTTGGTAAGCCAGGTGAATAGATGTGATGATATTTTAAAAAAACTAACTTTAAACCCCATAGTAGAGGATGACTTTATAGATGGAGATATTACAGTACAAGATTATTTAACCGAGATTATCAAATCATTTGAAGAAATAAGTGAAAAATTTTTTGTATTAGATTTTAAGAAAAATTTAAATCCATTAAGATTTTTTAAATCAATTGAAATAGTTTATGGGCTTAGAAATTTTATAGGAAATGCCAATAAATATGCAAAGCAAAATATTTTTATAACCATTGAAAGTGACGAGAATTTTACAAATATTACTATTGAAGATGATGGTTATGGGTTTCCAAAAGATATACTAAATAAGGTTGGTGAGCCATATTTAAAATCAATGACTGAAAAAGATAAATCTAAAAAAGGTCTGGGGCTTGGGATATTTATTGGAAAAACTTTATTGGAAAAAAATAATGCAAAGATTATATTTAAAAATTCTAAGAAAGTAAGTGGTGCAGAAATTAGTATTACTTGGAAAAATAGTGATTTATTGAATCTTTAATTAAGTTTTTTTTTATTATCAAAAAGATTACTAATTTGTTCTATCATAACGTCACCTAATTCTTGGACATCTGTAATTTTAATAGCTTTACTGTAATATCTTGAAACATCATGACCTATGCCAATTGCTAAAAGTTCAACATCTTTTTTGTTTTCAATAAATTTTACCATTTTTTTTAAATGTTTCTCTAAAAAATCTCCTGAGTTTACAGATAGAGTTGAATCGTCTACTGGTGCACCATCTGATATGATCATTAATATTTTTCTTTCCTCTTCTCTTTTTTTAATTCTATTGTGTGCCCACATAATTGCTTCTCCATCTATATTTTCTTTTAATAAACCTTCTTTAAGCATTAAACCTAAGTTTTTTTTTGATTGTCTCCATGGAGTATCAGCACCCTTGTAAATAATATGTCTTAAATCGTTAAGTCTTCCTGGATTTTTTGGTTTATTATTTTTATTCCATTCTTCTCTACTTTTTCCACCTTTCCAATTTTTGGTTGTAAAACCTAAAATTTCAACCTTTACAGAACATCTTTCTAGTGTTCTCGATAGTATATCGGCACATAGTGCTGCAATTGTTATCGGTCTACCACGCATAGAACCCGAGTTATCAATTAGTAAGGTTACAATTGTGTCCTTAAAATCTAAATCTTTTTCTTTTTTAAATGATAAAGAATTATAAGGATCTATAATAATTCTTGTTAATTTAGAGCTATCTAATAGCCCTTCTTCTATATCAAATTCCCAAGATCTATTTTGTTTTGCTAAAAGTTTTCTTTGTAGTTTATTAGCTAATTTGGTTATTAGATCTTGAAAACTTACCAATTGTTGATCTAAATTTTTTCTTAGTTTATCAATTTCTTCTTTAGTTTCCAGCATTTCTGCTTTAGTAACTTCGTCAAATTTATTGGTAAAAATTTTATAATCTTGATCAATATTATTTGTATCTTTTTTTTGAATAACATTTTCTGTACTTTCTTTGGCAGAATCTGTATCAACTAATTGTTTATCCATTTTATATTCATCAATATTGTAGTCAGTATCTAAACTTGTTTCAGCTTCCTGTTCTTTATCTTTTTTTTCTTGGCACTCTGAATCATTTTCATCGTTATTACTTTCTTCTTTATTATCTTTGTTTTCTTCATTATCCTTATTTTCATTTTCTTTAGAATCAAAAATATTCATTTCTTGAATAATTTTAGAAAATTTTAGACTATAATTATGTTGGTCTTCTAGGCTTTTGTTTAAAAAATCTATATGTTTAAGTATAGATTTATTAAAATCTTTTTCCCAGAAACTTAACATTTTAGAAGTTAAAGAATTTAATTTAATTTTGTGAAAATTTTTAAGCATGTATAATTCAAAAGCCTCTGAGACAGTAACATCTTCTTTTGACTTTAATTGATCTTTTCGTTTAAGCTTAATTTTATGATAATAATTGTCACTTAAATTTTTTTCTATACCTTTTAACATTTTACCACCTAAAACTTCATATCTAATTTTTTCTGCAATATTATAAAGAGGTCTACAAGAAATATTGGATGGAAGGTTTTTTTTGTATATTTCTTTATTAGAAAATTTCTTTTTTAAAGCAACCGAGTCAGTTTCTGCTCTAAGTTTTATAAAATCAGTTTTATTTGATAAATTATTTATCTCAAAAAAATCTATATTTTTAGAACTTAAATTTTTATTATTGTTCTTTATTTTGATTTTATAATCATCAGAAATTACTTTTGCAGTAGACGTTAAAGCTTGTCGAAATTTTTCTTTAAAGTTATTTTCTTTATTGTTCATTTATATTTGAATATTTATCATTGATTCTGGCAAATCTTCTCCAAAACATCTTTGATAATATTCAGCAATAATATTTTTTTCTGTTTCATCGCATTTGTTTAAAAAAGTAACTCTAAATGCATAACCTGTATCTTTAAATATTTCATTATTTTCTGCCCAATGTAAAACAGTTCTAGGACTCATTACTGTTGATATGTCACCGGCTATAAACCCTTTTCTAGTTAGAGATGCAACTTTAATCATATTTGAAACAATTTCTTTACCTTTGGAATTATTTAAATTTTTATTTTTAGCCAAAACAATTTCCATTTCTTTGTCCAAGCTTAAATAGTTAAGAGAGGTTACAATATTCCATCTATCCATTGCAGCTTGATTTATTTGTTGTGTTCCATGATATAGTCCCGTTGTATCGCCCAGACCAATAGTATTTGAAGTTGCAAAAAGTCTAAAATATTTATTTTGTTTTATCACTTTATTTTTATCCAAAAGAGTAAAACTACCCTCAGCTTCTAATACTCTTTGAATAACAAACATAACATCAGGTCTACCAGCATCATATTCATCAAAAACTAAAGCAATAGAGTTTTGAATTGACCAGGGTAAAATTCCTTCTTTAAATTCTGTAATTTGTTTTCCATCTTTAAGAACAATTGCATCCTTTCCAATTAAATCAATTCTACTGATATGACTATCCAGGTTAACTCTTATGCAGGGCCAATTAAGTCTTGCTGCAATTTGTTCAATATGCGTGCTCTTACCTGTTCCATGATAGCCATTAACCAAAACTCTTTTGTTAAATGCAAAGCCAGATAGAATTGCTAAAGTTGTATCTCGATCAAATTTATAGTTCTTGTCAATTTCTGGAACAAATTCATTTTTTTTTGAAAAACCCTCTATTTCCATTTCAGATTCAAATCCAAATGTTTGTTTAATGGAGATCTTAATATCAGGTTGTATATTTAAATTAGTTGTCAATTTTTTCTCTATAAGTATTTTTTAACTGCGTATATGCTAAAGTTATTAATTTTAACTTTTCTTCATATTTTTTATTTCCTAAATTAATATCAGGGTGAAATTTTTTGACAAGAGTTTTGAATTTATTTTGAATTTTTCCCCATTTTAAACCAACTGTTACACCAAGAATTCCAAAAGCTTTTATATCGTTATGATCAAATTTAAATTGACTCATATGATTAAACTGACTTTTTAATTTGGTTTTATCGAATTCATCCTTTAGGGCATTATTCCAAAGTATCTTAAAAAAATTGTCTGAAGAGCTAAAGCTTTGAGTGGGTTTGTGCCAAGTCATGTCAGATTTTAAAAAACTAAATACCTGCTCATCATTCATGCCAGCAAAATAATTCCAATTTTTATTAAACTCTTTAACATGGTTTAAACAAAGCATTCTATAGTTTTTACTATTATCTTTTTCTACAGGAGCTTTATATTCACCTGTTTCAAAACAATTATTCCAGTCACAAATATTTTTCATAGTATATAATGATATAAATAATATTTATGAATATAAATCAATTAATTAAAATTGTAGAAAAAAAATTAATGAAAGATTTGCAAATAGAATATTTAAAAATTGAAGACAAATCATTTCTCCATAAAAATCATAAAACGAACGAAGAAGGAAAATTTCATTTAAAATTAAGTATACAATCTAAAGAATTGAGAAAAATACTTAAAATCAATGCTGTGAGAGTCGTTTATAAAATATTAGATGAAGAATTAAAAAAATATATTCATTCTATTCAAATTTTAATTGATTAATTCTTTTGTTAAAAAAGAGT
>Ga0114997_10000211_pt1 | contig 45836 bp, 37 predicted proteins | sample ArcticOcean_MG_C_2_FD_87045 | JGI IMG/M metagenome (GOLD analysis project Ga0114997, IMG submission 87045) | Marine microbial communities from western Arctic Ocean - ArcticOcean_MG_CB4_136 | ecosystem: Environmental > Aquatic > Marine > Oceanic | place: Arctic Ocean: Canada Basin | collected... | reverse complement strand
CTCGCCCCTCTTGGATGGATTGTCGCTTGATTTAATGATAAAAAGGCTGCATGTTCAGCCGCGATTTCGATAAAATTCAAATCAGGTTCGTCCCAATTGGCCAAATCTGTAACATTGATTTGAATTCGATATTGTATATTAGTAGCCATTGTCGAGATGTTCAATTCATGAATTCCGACATCATATGTTGAATTGATGGTTCCATCATCCCCCCTCCACTCAAGATTGGTTATCTGGCTGGTTTCATCGTGAGCCCGATATTGAAATGATAGTACTCCACCCGGTCTATTTCCTCCATCCAATTCAATTGTGATTGGCCTCGCTTTACCATTAATACCTGGAACGAGAGATATTACTGGGGATGTAATCCAGCCGTCGGCAAAATCACTTGCGTTTTGGAATTCAGAATCTGCCGAAAACATTTGATTCCAAGTTAGATATGGATAAGTTGACGAATCGCCAGTACCCCATACTATACTGCCGTTAAGTGCTTCAACCGAGATGTCAAAATGGCCGATAGATCCTATATCTTGTCCATTTGACCAGGTATCCTCAACCGGATTCCATTGATAAACAGTCTTTTTAGGTCCACCATTCGAACCGCCAATTAGAACGATTTCATCGTTGTAAACGGTTGCTCCCCAGCCGAACATGGCAACCGGTAAAGATGACAGATTAGACCATGTATCTGTTGCAGGATTGTAGGACTCGACATAATCCATTGCTGGTCTATTCCAAGTTGATGTACCTTGGAAACCACCTATTGCGTATAATAGGCCATGGAAATTAACCAAGGGGAATGAGGCTCGGGCATGATGCATTGATGCCATTTGGCTCCATTGGTTAGTACCAGGATCGTATCTCCAAGTTTTATTTGTTGCATCGGTTCCACTTGGATTGCGCACACCACCTGCGTAGTAGAGCATACCTCCTGCTTCGGCCATTCCACCCAATCCTCTCTCATCGTTCGATGGCATATTTGTCCCATTGGACCAAAGATTATTGGTAATATCATATATTTGCACCTTGCCATCAGGATATTTAGCCGGGTTTGAATTTCTATACCAATCCCCTACGACATATATTTTGTCGCCGATTCGTTCAGCTTCACAATATTGTTGAGTGCTCGGCATCGAGGTTTCAGCAGGAGTCCAAGTTTTATTGACCATGGACATTCGTTCGACCAAGTCGGTAGGCATCTCATCATTACTTTGGGTTGGGTTAGGGTCGGTCCTTCCACCCATAATCCAAACCTCATCTAGTGTTGGAATTGTGGCCGAGCAAGTCCCTGTGCGAATGCTAATCATAGATTGAACCGGTGTTGTCCATAATATATCTGGACGAGTAAGATGTGCCTTACCATCAGCTGAATAATGTACATCACTACTGGTATAACCGCTCTTGTTAAATTCGGAGTCATTGTGGATTACCGAATTTGGCTGAACCTCAAAATCTAGTTGCTCAGCAGGTAATAATGATTGAAACAACAATAGTAAAATAATCCCAAAAGCCATCTTACCCCCTTGCATGATTGTCTGGGGGGGGAGGCTGGGGTTTGATAATTGCCCTAAAATGTCCATTTCCAAAAGAGGAGGGTTCATGAGGCTCCACCTATTGCCCGGGGCGCAATGTCAAGGGAGTTCGTAGCGCGTGACCCTCGAACGGGTAGGCCAATTTTTTCTGGAAAAGAGGTATCTAGCCGTAAAAAAATCAAAATTGAATCGGGTCCTTATCAGGTATTACCGCCGCAGGTCGTCATTCCCTTAGCAACTGGGCAAATAGAGTCGTACCGAGTTTCCTACATGGAAGAATACCATCATTTGGGCCAGTTGGATGGCATTAGGGCGCTCTCAAACCTCTCCGGCGCTTTGGCTCATCAAGGTCATGCAATTTTATTGGAGTCTTTGATTTCACAACAAGATGAGGTCAGAATTGCAGCATTGACCGCATTGCCATCGATGGCTGAAACATGTCCGGATGAGTTATTTGACCATCTCTCGGTTTTACTCGATGATGAAGTACTCATCGTAGCCAAAGCCGCAAGCCGCTGTCTTGCAAATGTAGCGCCGGTATTTCCTTCGGCAACCGAAGGAACCCTCGCATACGAGATTCGCCATAAAAACAGCTATCGGCGCAACGAGGCCCTGAAGGGACTCAAGGGTCTTTGCAAAACTTGGCCCGAGGTGGCTTGTGACCACATCGATGAATTGCTTCAAGAGGATGACCTTCCTCTTCGCCGTGCTGCAGCAGGGATGCTGCGCAGCCTCCTCCACCGTGGCCGAGCAGCCGCCTGGGATCTGATCGGTTGGGCTCTGGAAGACGAAGATGTCGAGACCCGCCGAAAAGCTTCAACCTGTTTGGTCACTTTAGCTAATAAAGAACCTCGAATCGCTACCATTCTGGCTGAAAAAGCAATTTTGGACCCTGATTCTACCGTGATGCTCTCAGCTATCCGCTGTATCGAAGCACTCGATACCGATCACGGTCGTGCAAGAGAGTTGGTAATCACCGGATGCTCGCACAAGAACCCGAACGTCAGATTGGCCTGTGTGAAGATTCTACCAAGATTAATGGGTGATGAAATATTGAGGAATCATTGTGAAAGTCTGATGCGAGATGAGAAGGATCCTAGAGTCTTGGCGGAGTTGGAAAAATTGACCTTCGACGCCCAGATGGAAGGTACAGAAGCACAGAAGAATGCCTACCTCGCACCGGCTCCATCCGTGCCACAGATAGACCGTGAAGTCGCAGAGTCCCAAGGTAAAACCATAGGTCTAGAAGACCTTCCGCCACCGGTTGTAAAGGGCGAAGACATTCGGCATGGTTAAGAAGGGGCCATTGGTGGCCCGAATCGCTTAAGGAGCTGTACTCTATGACTGAGGGAACGTTCAACGACAAAGAAGAACAATTCAACAATCTTTGGGACGGGATTACGCCAAAAGGTGTAAACCGGGTCAAGTCACTAAAATTCCGCCAATACATTCTCGAACATGTTCGCCAAATGAAGCGACCTATGAACCGAGAAAACGCATTCAAATACTGGATGGGTATTCTCAAGGCTGAAGCTCGTGAAAGCGAGAATTTCTGAGTTTTACTTTGGGGGTCACCTTGCTGGTCCGGTGACCCATAAATGGGAAGGACAGCACAAGAGGGATGACAAATGTTCACCACAACACCATTTAGCGCTTGGGAATTAAATTCGGGACTTCAACAAGGCTTAATCGACATGGGGTGGGAATTCTCAACCCAAGTGCAAAAAGATACCATTCCATTGGCCATTGCTGGCAAGGACGTTATCGGCCAAGCTCGAACCGGTTCTGGAAAGACCGCAGCATTCGGCTTACCTACAATGAATGCTTGCCAACCAAGTGGTAAACTTCAGGCACTATTACTAACCCCTACTCGCGAATTGGCTAACCAAGTCGCAGAAGAGATGAATACAATTCAAGGCGATAACGGCTTAACTATCCTCACCGTTTACGGCGGGACTGATTTAGAAAAGCAAGCCCGTGAGTTAGCAAAAGGTGTCGACATAATCGTTGGTACGCCTGGAAGGGTAATGGATATGTGCGAACGGGGTCACATCGACCTTGGATTACCGAAACTGTTTGTTTTAGATGAGGCAGATAGAATGCTAGATATGGGATTCTTCCCCGACATCATGTGGGTTATCGAAAAAATGACCAACAGAACTCAAACACTTTTATTCTCAGCAACATTCCCTCAAGAAATTATCGATGCTGCCAACGAATTCATGAACGAACCTGAATTCGTTCTGACAAATACTGAAAAACTCGACATTCCCCCAATCGACCAACATAGTGTTCGAATTGGCAGAGCTAACAAGTTATGGGTTATCGGCCGATTACTTTGTCGAATGAACGATCAGGACCAGACCCTAATCTTTGCAAATACCAAGCGAATGGTCGACCTATTGGTTCAACGACTGAATAAGCACCGTTTCGACGCAGAAGGGTTGCACGGTGATTTAAATCAAAACCAGCGTGAAAAAATTATCGCTAAATTCCGTGAAGGCGGTTCGAAAATCGTCGTTGCTACCGATGTAGCAGCTCGTGGAATAGATGTCGATGGTATCACATTAGTAGTCAATTACGATGTACCTGACGATGTTGATAATTACGTTCACCGCATTGGTCGAACCGGTCGAATCGGTCGTAAAGGAGAGGCTTGGACTCTAGTTGGGCGGGACGACATTCCTCAACTCAACAAAATTATAGCAACCCATTCTCTCGAAATAACTGAATCAGAGGCACCTACTCTTCCAGAAGGAATCGAACGCGACCCAGTAAAACTTCAAGAGGACAACGGTGAAGCCGCAGATGTATTCGGAATGGTCCCAATCAAGGTCGAGACAACTTCTTTATCCAAACTTGGTCTTAGTGATCTTTTATTGGATTCACTCAAATGTACAGAGATTGCAATCGGAGATATTACTATCAACCATGACCATAGTGTCGTCGAAGTTCATAATCGTCACGCATCTTTAGCGGTCCGCGCTCTTAACAGCAAGAATCTTAGCGCATCGATTATCAACCAATAACCAAAGGTTTAATTGGACTTTTCTGACTCAATTAAATTAATTGAAGTCATTCTTCCTCGGTCTTGGGCGGATGTTTAATCGTTATTACCGTTGCAAATATTGTTACCAATCCAATTGAAACAAGTGACCAGGATTCGCCGATTGCATTATCCCATGCTTGTTGGCTATTTCCACAATCAGCCGAGACGATTTGATTAAAACTACAGGCGTCCACCTCGGCTTTTGCTTCGATAGCGACCGGGTCGAGCATGATATTTGCAGCAGCACCTGCGATTAGTAATAATGAAATCAAAATCAATATTTTATGAAGCATTTTCCACTCCTTTCTAAATGCGAATAACCATGATTTAGTTTCAGCTTCTGAAGCTCGTTGAATCGCTTTGCCAGCATTAACCCACTTAAACCACGCAAGCCACATTAGAAGTAGAACGACCATAAATCCCCATTTATAAACCGAGGTGTGGAAAGTCCACATGTCGGTCAAGCAAGCCGGGTCGTTTGGATTGCCAGTACAAGCATTCAATGCTAGCGGATAAAATGCCAAAAGCCGGGAGAGATTAAGGACATATACGATACCACACATCACCAATGCACTCTTTATTTTCAATCTTTGAGGCACACCATCGGTTAGAAGGATTAAGGTTGAAATGAAAACCATTTCATGAATCCCAGCACATTCATCGCTCACATATAAGGAAACTACATTGAATTGGCCAGGGAATACCGCATTGGTGAATTCAAGCTTGGTCAAGAAGCCATTATGATAGAGAAGTTCGCTTGTTCCACTCCCCCAAATCATCTCAGCTAAATGATGCCAAAGCCATGCTTCGCTGATCTGAATCGGTGCTAATGTATTGAGTGGTTGAGTCAAAAACCAGTAAAAAGCCTCGACCAATAATAACGCAGCCGGGATTTTGAGATATCTTAGCCCTAAATTTGAAACCTCAGCCCAAGAGAGGTCCTCTTTGACCGCACCGTTACCTCCGGCCATATACTTGACTCACACGCCTCATTGATGAAGTCTCACTTGATAAGTAGGTTGAAATCGCACATACATTAGGATTGAATGTGGAGCCAACCCATCGCCTAGATGTTCTCGGCCATTATTGCCCGATCCCGATAAGTCAGGCTCGAAAATCCTTGTCCGGAATGATTTCGGGTCAGGTGTTAGAAGTTCTTGCAGATGACCCTGAAACCCTTCATGATATGCCGCTTTTACTGGATAGGCTCGGACATCGATTGGTCGATGTCCTAAAGCAGGCGGGCGAGTTCCGCTTCATTATCGAGGTGAACAGATGAGTATAGATGAGGTTCCAAGCACAGCCCGCCTACCCACATCGCACGGTGAATTCAAAATTCGAGTCTTCCACGAAGCATCGACCGGCTACGACCATGTCGCTCTCACCTTAGGCGACATGAAGGGGCCAGACCCTGTTCTGGTCAGAGTCCATTCGGAATGTTTGACCGGCGATGTATTCAGAAGCCTGCGCTGTGATTGTGGCCCCCAACTAGATGGGGCGCTAGAACAAATCGCAAAAAAGGGCTGGGGAGTTGTGCTTTACCTACGTCAAGAAGGCCGGGGAATTGGACTTCATGCAAAGATCCAAGCCTATCATCTCCAGGATAAAGGAGCAGATACTTTAGATGCTAATTTGATGCTTGGATTACCGGCTGATGCACGGGATTATAGAATTGCTAGCACGATGCTGAACTCACTAGGAGTTGCTAAGGTTTGCTTACTTTCGAATAATCCGGACAAGGTCAGTCAATTGGAATCTCATGGGATTATTGTTCACGAGAGGATGCCGCTTCTAGTCGGAGTTGGAGTGGATAATCGTGACTATTTACAGACAAAGGCAGATAAAATGGGTCACCAAATTAATTTCGGAAGTGAATGAAAATGGTAAAATTGACCGCAACATATGACGGAAACTTACGCTGCACCACAACACATGGACCATCGGGAGCAATTTTGGTCACCGATGCCCCAGTCGATAACCATGGAAAGGGTGAATCCTTTTCCCCGACAGATCTCTTAGCAGCCTCAATGCTCACCTGCATTATGACAATTGTCGCGATCAGGGCTGATTCAAAATCAATTTCAGTCGCTGGAATGACTGGACGAATCGAAAAAACCATGGCTCCCTCGCCCAGAAGGGTTTCAAAATTGGTTATCGTGATAAATTTGCCAGCAAAGATTGGAATCGAAGACCGTTCTTGGCTCATTCAAGAAGGCTGTGATTGTCCGATATGTGTCTCAATTTCTCAACAGATGGAATTAGACATTACCTTCCAATGAGGAATTGCATTATGAGCGATCATCAAGAACACTGGGACGATGCTTACCATGACAGCGATAATTCGATGTTAGGATGGTACCAATCTGAACATTCTGTCACCTTGAATTTGATCAAAGAGATTGGAAGATTTCAGTTGAATATCATCGATGTTGGCGCTGGCGTAAGCACTCTCTTTGACGATTTGATCAAAGGTGATAATGAGGTTAGTGTGCTAGATATTTCTCAACAAGCACTTAACAGATTGAAATCGAGGTATGGTGAAAAAATGAGTTATCACCATGGTGACCTTTGTGGAAAAATTGAGATCGGGCAATTTGATATTTGGCACGATAGAGCAGTACTTCACTTTTTATTGGAGGAGGGACAACGGAGATCATATGTTGCTAATTTGAATGCGGCTATCCCCTCAGGAGGTCATGCCATCATTGAAACATTTTCACTTAGCGGCGAGAAACGCTGCTGTAATTTAGATCTTTATACTTATGATGAAAAATTATTGGCTGAATTATTGGGTGATGAATGGCAATTAGTCAATCATGTCAACCATATACACATCAATCCATTTGGCAAAGAGAGGCCATATGTTTCGACACTTTTCAAGAGAATGTGATTATAGATAATAATCAGTTTGTAATTCCAATGAATTATCAACCGCATATTTGCTGAAATCTGTACAACCTTCTTCTCTTAGCACCGATTCATCGGTGTGAAACTCTCCGGATTTTTCATTTTCTCTGCTCATCAAAACATAAGCTGCATCGGCAACGATTTGAGTTGTTCTACTCCTTTGAGCCATTTCTTGCCCACCGAGAGCTTCGTTATAGCGTACCGCTGCTGTATCGATTGTGGTCGCTGGCCATACCTTTGTGAATGAGAACCATTTGGGCGAACCATGGCTCACCTAACACTTCTGACCGCATCGGATGGAAAGAACATGGTTTTGGCCGAAAAATTCGCAGCCCAAGCAAGTTCTATGGGGCACACAACCGACATCGTTGACCTGATGGCATTGGAATGGCCGGTTTATTGCAATAAATTAGCAAAAGGTGGATTCAGACCTGAAGATGTTAAGGATGTGATGGCACGTATGGATGAAGGCGTAGGCTGGGTTTGTATCGCCCCTGAGTACAACGGTTCATTGCCATCGGCACTCAATAATACCATTGCCTGGATCTCAAAACAAGGCGATGATTTTCGAGCACTATTTAACAATCGTAAGGTTGGGCTTGCCACCCATTCCGGTGGTGGCGGTGATTATGTCATCATGGCGATGAGACAACAATTCGGCTATCTCGGTTGCAATGTGATCGGTCGAAGTGTGACCTCCAATTTTTCTAAAGAGGCAAATCCAGAAACCATCGAATCAATTCTTAATCAGCTTTGCGCTTGAACTAGTTTCCACTTGGGGGCTTCATGCCACGAGGTCGGAAAATAACCCATTTCATCTGTTTCAATATTTCGCGATAAAATCTGAAGCCAACTCCAATCGCCTTGAATGGGTGACGTAAGATGAATAGTGGATTACCCATTCCGATAAGAGGATAACGCAATTGGTCGATCATATTTGGTTCGATATATTCTTCGACTCCATATTTTGTTGGCCGTTTATCTTTCGGCATGTAATATGTACCAAAAATCATATCCCAATGCGGGATTACTGCGCCATAATTACTCCAAATAGCATCGGTTTCACTAGAGTGGTGCCAATGGTGCATTTCCGGCGTTCCAACGAATGGGTGAAGCCAACTCAAGCGGAATCTTACATTGGCGTGTAAGAATAACCCCAAGATGATTTGGATGATGGCAAAAAGGCCGGTGAGCTCGGTTGAAAACCCAGCAGCGATCAAGAAAAAGAATGCTGGGGCGATCAGAGTTCCATCGAATGGATGGGCTCTGAAACCACTAGCCCAATCGAGATGTTCAGTCGAGTGGTGAATAGCATGGAATTTCCAGCAAAATGGGATTTCATGGTAGAATCGGTGGGTCCAATAACCAATCAGATCGAATAGTAAAAATCCTATGACTGGCATTGCAATGGGAGGAATCATTGCAACCAATGGCCTAATCATCAATCCTGGGACCCACGCAAATGTAAACACCCCGACAAAAACTGCTGCAATCAATCCCGCTCCATTCAAAAAAGGAGAGGCTAATGCATAGCTGATATCCAATTTATAGAATGGCCTCCTCACCTTTTGCCCTTTGTGACGAGGAAATAATTTCTCTACAGGGACCACTAGAATGAATAGAACAAAAACCGCTCCTAAACCTTCAAACGAATAGTAAAGGGCGCCCCCTACTATGCTCAGGCTTAGCAATCGAATGATAGCTACCCCAATCCATCCTCTTTTAACCGGTTCTTCGGGTTGTGGTGAAACAAAATCCACCTTTTCGGCTGGAAGTGGTTCGAATGTAGTCACCTCTTCCATATTGGAACCTGTTTGTGTCCTGTTATTTTAATCTCATGCGGGCTCGTAGCAGGATTTATAATGAAGTGAGGATAATCTATATTTTGTTGAACGAAACAGAATTTTTCTGCAAAACCGCAATCACTTGGTCGATTATATGGATCGGCAAATCTTCAGGTGGATGGATGCCTCTGCTGAGCATTTTTGGGTTGTCCAGCCAAAGTAAAGCACAAGCTACAGTTACCAATCCGGTGGAGCGGGCCATAGAAGAATCTCCATCCTTCCCCCCATCTCTGATTATCCATGTTAATTGTTGGTCTGCAGATTTCACCTTTACCTCCATCCAAGTGAACTCGGGGATATCAGGGTTGAACTTCCACTGTTGTACCAAATCATCTGGTTTCAATTGAGAGGAAATGTATTTTTGAATATGTCCTGGCCACCTGATGGTATATTCACCCATATGTTTGCATTTGATATCGAGTAATGATCTCAAACCATCTGAAAGAAAGGCATCCATCTGGTTTCCATCTACTTCTATTGAATGCAAGTCTGAGATTGCTGGTAGAGCTGTTCTTTTACCATCTCGGATCACTCTTGCCGGTCTTGTGTATTCTGCAATCACATCGTGAGGAGAAAATGGCGCCATATATGACCAATTGTCATCAGGCTGTTGTGGGTTTCCACCCACCTTGATAGTAACCTTATCCAGTATTGGTAATTGAGACATTGCCTTTGCTACCAACATATTAGAGAGGCCTGGGGCGATTCCTACATCCCATAGAATAGTGGCATTTACTTCAATAAGGTGATCTGGGGTGATTTCACTAAATGATAAATCTAGGATTTTTTTGTCCAAAGTTTTTAGCCGTTCGAGAGCAGAATGGCCATATTTACCCGGTAACATATTGATGATTAAATCCGCATCTGAATGATCTGCTTGGATCGCATCTTTGATGTGTAAAATCGCTTTTGTTTCAATCTCTTCGATATCGAAAAGATGGATTTCATGTTTCGACTTGAGAAGTTCTTTGGTTACGAAAGAGCCAACTAAGCCTCCTCCTAAACAATGTATGCGCGCCATTACAATTGCTCCTGTTTTAAGGATTCAGCACCCATAGCGAGCATGGATAATTCAGCGACCAAGGCGTGCCAACCGTGAGCGTTCTCACCGTATTTTTCACCGACTTTATCGAATGAAAGGAATCTTGCACTTGGAGAATTCAGGTTTTCCATATCACCCTTTTTATGGTTAATTCGGTAAAACCACGATGCTGCTTGTCCATCGACCAAATAGACGACCGGCTCAACCGGTGAACCCATCTCATCTTTAATCTCGGTTGGAACCCCTTCTTGTATCAGGAAATTTTCAACATCAACACCGCCTTTTGAATACATTAAGCGTTTCATTTTCCGATTTGATAATGAGAGTAATTCCGAGCCAGATTTTACCGCCATGATCCCAAGTCCGTAAGTACCTTGATCATTCTTGATGAAAGCAACAGGCTCGCGCTCAATTCCCAACTTTTGATATTTATCGGCGATTCTGGCAAGAAATTCATCGACCTCCGCTGCTAAGATTGAGCGGCAGGATTCCTTTTCCAAACACTTACCCTCGCTGACGAACCATTCGGTAATCAAATGCCAAGGATCTATTTCAAGAATTTTGGCGATTTCTTCGACATATTGTTGCAGGCATTGGTAATGCTCAGATTTTCGCCTTCTTTGCCAGCCCATATGAGGAGGTGGGCTGACATTATGGGTACCTAATCCGGCGACCATGCCTTCAGTCAAGTCATTATTGAGCAAAATGAGGCAAGGTTTTTTATTTTTGATTAAAAGTTGCTCACCATCTAATACGACCTCATCCAATTTGAGAGGTCCTGAGATGCCGTCAAGTGATCCGTGACCCAATAATTCTGGTGAACCTACCGTACACCTGAATCCACCTAGCTCAATCAAATGTTTAATGGTTGCAATATTCTCGACATAGCCCTGATTTCTAGTATGAGATTCGGGATAAAGATGAATCCAACTGCAGCCTGGATGTTTTCTATTGAGATGATTTCTTAGAAGTGCGGCTAGATGGGGTTTATCTTCGGCTGAAATATTGTTGAATCCAGCTGGGAAGTGGTTTGCATCTACAACCGCTATTTTCCAGCCAGCATCCCTGATATCGACCGAGCCATAAATCGGAATTGGAACCTCGCTTCTCTTGGTATCCATCCATTTGCTTATCAAATTGCGATTGGTTTCGAGACGCTCTGATAAATCATGCAAAAAACTCATTAAATCACCTCGTCAAGCAGCGCGCTAACATCGCCGTTGGGTTTGTATCGTCCGCCATCTATGATATGCATTGCCTTGAACAAACCAAGACCGATTGCAATATCTGGTTGTTTGAGTAAGGCCTTTTCCATAGTTGGTTCTTGACTTGCCAGTTCAGCCACCCTTGGCTGAAGTTCGGCCAATAAATTATCGATCAGCTTGGGCGAGGTTGCTCGTCCGGCAGGAAGTTTGGGCCGAGTCACGATCACCTCTGGCAACTTGGTGAGATTCGCGGCTTTTCTAAGCGCAACTTTTTCTTCCATATTCGTGGATAATCGCCATTCCATCGGCAAATTATGAGCGGCCTTTCTATGGCTTGAACCTAAAAATGGCACCCTTACCTCCAAGCCATGAGCCATGGAATGACGATCGACCAATCTCAATTGGAAGTTTGATAATTGGCCGTGGTCCAATTCAAACTGAAGAAATTCATCTAGTGAATTGCAATGGGTTTGGGGATTATGATTTTCAGCCCACCATTGGTTACCCTGCAAATTATCGAGCGAGCAATTCAAGTCATCCAATCTGACTTGGATTTCTTTTGCGTGCTGCTTGAGATCGCGGTATCTCGGATAACCAGCATGTAATTCGTCTGCACCTTGACCGCATAAACCAACGGTAACTTTTTCAGCCATCTTTGCAAATAATGGTTGGAAAAATAATACCGTAATATCGAGATCCTCACCGTGCCAAGCCAAATCTGGAAGTCTGGAATGGAATGAATCCTCTTCTAATAAATATTGATGATGTTCCAAATCCAATGAAGATGCTACAAGTTCGGCTGCTTGCCAATCAGGATTATCTTCACTTTCAGCAACCGTCCAACATGCAGGAACCGGTTGGCCAGCCCTTTCTGCTGCTTCATGAGCAACAGCTGCAACCAATGATGAATCCAATCCTCCAGATAGAACGATACCTACAGGAACATCTGCCATCAATCTTTCTTGGACGCTGATTACGAACGATTCCAATAGGCCATTTTCATCATTCCAAGTTGAACTTGGATCAACTTTTTGAATTTCGAATGCAGCGCTGCTTGTAAGCATAGGCTTACTATCGATTAATTCCCATACTTCAACAGTTCCGGGTCGGATTTGGTGAACATCTTTTAGCAAAGTTGTAGCGTCTAATGGATATTCCCAAGCAATTCTGGCACGCATCGCTAAATCATCAATTTCAGGGATATGGCCCTCGTGAGCCCGGAGGGCCTTATGCTCTGATGCAAAAAGGAGGGTGTCGTCGATTATTGTTCTGACTAGAGGTTTTATGCCCATAGGATCTCTTGCTAAAATTAATTTTTTATTTGACCAAATTGCAAAAGCGAACATGCCGTCAAGCTTGGCGATCCATTTGGCATGGTCCGCTGCACTCTCACCCTGAGATTGAGAATGAAGAGCAAGAATTGATTCGCTATCACCATTGGTTCGATAAGGATAACTTGGATTTTTCAAGTGTTGGTGATTGTAGATTTCACCATTGACAACCGCAACTGATTTTTCTCCATAAAGCGGTTGTTTTGAGCCGTGCACATCCAATATCGCTAAACGGGCATGGGCGAGACCACAATTATCGTCGCTGTAGATTCCACGGCCATCTGGGCCACGATGCGCTAACAAATCTATCATACGGCTAAGAACAGCCTCATCGGGCTGCCCGAGCATTCCGCCAATTCCGCACATGTGACTTCCTTCACCATAATGGGTAAACAAACATGGTTAGAAGAAGTAAGGCTGATGCAAGCAGGAAAGTGAATAAATATACGCTTTGTGGCGGGTCTTGGGAAGTGTTCTCCTCACTCATTAGTTCTCACCTATTTTACTTGCGAGAGAAGGAGCCATTTCAACATGTTGTTTCAAAGCCAAGGCATTATCAATAAAATTACTGCTAATGGAATGAGTAACATAGTCGCATTATCATCGATCCAGCGCAGCCTTGGCCACTCGGAACCTACGCATATCAACCCCATCAAAGGTGCGAGCCAGAGTGGGGTTGAAAGAAAATGCCATGAGATTGCCCATATTATTGCAATGAATATTGATCCGATAGCGAACACATTTTTAGAATCGAGGTTTTTCCTTCTTAATTCACCCAAAAATGGATCTCCAAACGACAATGAAATAATTAGTGGAAACACAAATTCAGGATTATTTGGCAAGGTTAGAAATGTGATTCCGATAGCCAATGCGCCCCATGCAAGGGCACTAACTTGTTTTGACTCATAATGGCGTTGACCAAAAACCGCCACTCCTAATTTCAACCTTATCGTTTCGGCTATGATTGCAAAAATTACTATGGCCGACACAATCTTTTGGGCTTCAGCACTATCGTGTAGATAAAAAAAGAGAAACGGGAACCCACCCATCGCTAAATGGATTGTTCTTCTGGTCATGTGCCCCCAAATACCGCCTACCGATAATTCGACTGGGTCGGTGAGTTCTACCTGGGTGCTCATCGTAATTCCTCTAAAGCATCCTCAATCGACAATCCCTCTTCAGCAATCCGGTCAATAACCTGGCCAAACAGCGGATTAGAGGTCAAGTTAAATTCGTGCACCATCAAGAGATTCTGTTTTATTTTAGCTTTTTTCGATTTAACATTGATGCTTATGGAAGTGATTTGTTGGGCAAATTCATCGATACCCTCGCCGGTCTTCGCGCTTACTTTGATGATAGGTGGTGCGGCTCCACCAAGTTGTAATGACATCGTCAAATCGCTAACAACTTTTTCAGCACCATCCAAATCAGATTTATTGACCACGATGAGATCTGCCAATTCTAGCACACCTGCTTTTTCTGCCTGAACCACATCGCCCCGAGCAGGACCTTCGACCAAAACGATACGATCTGCGACCGCGGCACAACGGATATCCGCTTGCCCTGTCCCGACGGTTTCAATCAGGACCAAGTCAAAAGAATTACCTAGTAAATGCTGAGCAAGGCCCTTTACTATAGAAGGGATTGATCCGCTTGAATCCCTTGTAGCAATACTTCTGAAATATACAGAATCCATTTGATCGGGATCATCTAAAACCGTCATTCTAATCCGGTCTCCTAGAAGTGCACCTCCACTTAGAGGAGAACTCGGGTCAACCGCCAAAACCGCAACTCGATGATTTAAGACCAGTTTTTGAAGCAGTCGATCTATCAAACATGATTTTCCGACCCCGGGAGGGCCGGTTATAGCGATTATTTGGCCTTGACCGGCTATCGGGTCAAGTTGAAGATTCTCGATTGCCGTCAGCTCTCGAGCCAACTTTCTCCGGTCCAATCAATCACCCCAATGCCACGGGTCTTTCGAGGCGACTCCGCAATCACGCTTTGAAGCGACTTCTATGAACTCAAGAATTTCGCTCGAAAGAGTACCTGGGCCAAAAATAGCCTTTACTCCAGCATTGTATAAAGCCGATCGATCATCGATCGGAATAATTCCGCCGCCAAAAACAACTACGTCATCGAGTCCGGCCTCACGCATCAATTCGCAAACCTTCGGAAATAGATGCGAATGTGCACCAGATAGGCTAGACAGACCAACAAAACGCGCATCTTCATCGAGAGCGGTTCGGACGATTTGCTCAGGTGTTCGGCGCAATCCGGTATAGATCACTTCGTGACCACCATCCCGGAGAGCACGGGCTACTATCTTCGCACCGCGATCGTGGCCATCAAGTCCGGCCTTGGCGATGATTATGCGCTGACGCTCTCCCATGTTTGAATCGGTGTTGGTTAGTCTATGAAGTGGTTGCGGTGTGCAAATGCTCACACAACCAATAAGTGGGGTCGGCAATACCAGCCGATTGGCGAATGCCATGATGAGTACTGAAGATAGGCTCAAAGATTTGCGAATACGCAAGGCCCAAGTGGCTGCTGGAGGCGGTCAAGCCCGGGTAGAAGCTCAGCATAAACGCGGCAAAATGACCGCACGGGAGCGCCTTGACACATTATTGGACGAAGGGTCTTTTCAAGAGATGGATACTTTGGTCGAGCACCGTTGTAGAGATTTCAACATGGATAAGAACATCATTCCCGGCGACGGGGTCGTCACCGGCCACGGAACCATCGATGGACGCCAAGTTTTTGTGTTCTCACAAGATTTTACCGTCTATGGTGGAAGTCTTGGCGAGATGCATGGTTTGAAGATCTGCAAAGTTCTCGATATGGCAATAAAGACTGGCCGCCCTGTCATCGGACTGAATGATTCTGGCGGTGCTCGAATTCAAGAAGGAGTAGCCTCCCTCGGGAGTTATGCTGAAATCTTTTTCCGCAATGTTCGAGCGAGTGGAGTGGTCCCTCAAATCAGTGTGATAATGGGACCATGTGCCGGTGGTGCAGTCTATTCACCAGCCATAACCGATTTCGTCATCATGGTCGACAAGACCGCTCACATGTTCATCACTGGCCCTGAGGTTATCAAGACGGTTACCAACGAGGATGTCAGTTTTGAAGAACTTGGAGGAGCAGGTACTCATGGTAGTAAATCCGGAGTCTCACACTTTACTGCAGAAAGTGATGAAGACGCATTATTATTGGCAAGAGAATTGTTCGGAATGGTGCCAAATAACAACATGGAAAGACCTGCGAACAAAAAAACTAGCGACCCCCCAAATCGAATTTGTGATAAATTGGATGATTTAATTCCAAACGACCCGACCAAGCCATATGATGTCAAAGATGTAATCACAGAAATCTTGGACGATGGCGGTTTCCTCGAAGTCCAAGAAGCATGGGCGGGTAATATCGTGGTAGGATTCGGTCACCTCGCTGGACAAACAGTAGGTGTAGTAGCAAACCAACCAAAGATGTTAGCCGGATGTTTAGACATAGATGCTAGTGATAAGGCAGCGCGATTTATTAGATTTTGTGATGCATTCAACATCCCATTGATCACCTTAGAAGACGTACCCGGGTTCTTGCCTGGTACAAATCAAGAATGGGGTGGTATCATTCGTCACGGTGCAAAGTTGCTTTACGCATATGCTGAAGCGACCGTGCCAAAACTAACCGTCATTTTGCGCAAAGCATACGGAGGGGCCTACGATGTTATGTCCTCAAAGCATATTCGAGGCGACTATAATGTCGCTTGGCCTGCTGCTGAACTTGCGGTCATGGGCGCTGAAGGTGCGGTACAGATCATCCACCGGAGACGCATTGCCGGCGCAAGGGATCCTGAGGGTGAGCGCGCCAGATTAATCGAAGATTTTGAGGAAAAATTTGCTAATCCATACAAAGCCGCAGCATTGGGTTATCTCGATGATGTAATCGAACCGAGTGAAACTAGAGACCGATTATGTAAGGCTTTAGAGATGTTACTAGACAAAGAAGAATTGAGACCGGCTAGAAAGCATGGCAATATCCCACTATGAACACAGGAGGTGCAATAAATGACCGATGATTCAATTCTAAGAATGGCTGCAATAGCCGCGGTTATTTCGGCATCGAGCAGTGGTGAAGACCCTGGAATGGTAGGTCGCCAATTAGGTGAGGCTTGGGCTCAAGACCAGCGCCGATTGAATATGGGATTAAGTTCATTGATGCACAAAAGGAGTTCAGGTTCTATCTGGAAGTGAGATTATGAGTGAAACCAGGAAGGTCATCGTCGATGGCCAAGAATTCGAAGTCGAATTAGAGATGGAAGGAGATACTTGGACTGCTACAGTCGAAGGGAAATCATTCCAAATCCAAGTTCCAGACGCCGGGCCCACGCCAAAAAAACGCCGGGCCTCTGGTGGAAAATCGAAGAAATCGGGCAAGGTTAGTGCAAATATTCCCGGCAAGGTCGTCACCGTCGAGGTTTCGGTAGGCGACGAGGTTGTCGAAGGTCATGTCGTTATGATTTTGGAAGCGATGAAAATGCAAAATGAGATCCAAGCACCAATTTCTGGTACTGTAACCGAGGTTTATTGTGAAGATGGACAATCGGTCGAAGCGAATGTGCCATTACTCGTCATCACCGCACCTGATTCTGAGGATGAAGACTAGTTCGTGCAATAGTTAAAGTGAGACCGAAGGAAAGGAGTGACCATGGGCGAGGATAAGGTTTGTGATTATCCCGGTTGTGGAGCGGTCGGCGAAATCATTTCTCGACTTTCACCTGAAGGATATTTGGTCGCAACCGGAAAGAAAGCTTACTCGTTTAGAGAAGCATACCGCCGTTTTCACTATTGTGGCGACCATCACGATGAACTGATGGCAGGTGTGTGGTCGAGAGTTAGAACTCCTGACGATAAAAACGACGGTCATGTCGCTCCAACCGCTATCTAATTCAAGGTAAGCCGATTAATTTTCTCAAACCTGGTGCGGCTTTCATCAATGGCACTACCAGACCACCGGCTTTACCCGCTTTGCCAGCGTTTTGTTTGAATAAGATGGAAAGGTTTCTCGATACAGTAGTTCGCATTGATTTTCCTTCCAAAAGATTTTGATTCTCGTCCAATAAAGTCACATGAGTATGATATACTCCTTTTCCTGATGCTTGCATCGAAAGCCAAATTACATTACCACAATCCAATGCAGAACCCATTACATGGACAAGGTCCATTTCAGTACTGTTAATGATATCCAATCGGTCTAAGAGGGGTAATTTGATACATTTGTTGTTCTCAAAAGTCAATTTGATCGATTGAGTTTCTGGAGCCAAACCGGGTGAATTAACCTCGATGGTATAAGTTGAGATTTTGTCGTTTGTATTTGCCAAAAACAGCATTAAATTAACCTCACCGCTGTCGACCTGTCGGTCGATTTCACAATCAAAAATATACGAGGATTGCCTTAACTCCTTGAGCCGGTTGATCAATCCATGTTCGAGTCGGTCGATCGTTCTGAAAAATGAAGGATTCAATTCCCGCATCAAATCATATAGATGGTGAATCATTTTTACGTTGAAAGTTTCATGGTTCAATATCTTTTCAACCGCGTCTTCGGCATAAATCTCAGCCATCTCAGCCCTGACTTCATCCAAATCAATAACACCTTCTTGGTTTAGATGAATCAAAAAAAGAGTTCGCTCTAAAGCCGCTAAATCTGAGACATCATCACAGGATAAACTGCTGGTATGATGGACATGCTCAAGCCATTTAGTGGCTAATCCTGGTTCCATCAAATATTGTAATGCTTGAGAAAATGGCGCAGTCAATAGGGTCGGATGGCCTGATGGTTGATATGTAGCCAAAAGACCACTAGGCTTCGAGGTGTCGAAATCCTTGGTAGGATCCATAACAGCTGCAACCCAAACAAAAACCGATAATCCGGTTCCAATCGCCACTAACATTGCAAGTATGAACGGCCAAGGGTTTGATAAATCAATCTCTATCATTTGATTCCAAGCTGCTGGTTGAGCAACAAATATCGAGCCGATAAAGGTACCAAAATAACAAAGTATTGCAAAAATACCAAACACACGGTGGGAGATTGCTTGAATCTGTTCGTCTCTCAAGGTATTGGAAACATCATCATAGCCCTCGAGAGATTTGAAAGGTTGACCTTTTCTTCGAGCGATCACCCCTTGAATCTCAAAACCTGCTCTGGTCAACTTTAGACCGCGCTCACGTTTCCCAAGTAATATTTGCCAAAGAATCTGACCCATGAGAATTAGCAATAACATCGTTGGCATCGAAAAGCCAGCCAACTCGATTGTGAGAATCGATGGATCGATTTGGTAAGTGATTCCAGCCGCAATAACCGGAATTGGCATTAATCGGTTGATCCAGATTCCGAGTCCGGTGTTAAAATTAAAAATTTCATGCTCTTCGGCATGAACCTCTTTTAGCCTTTCTTCCAATTTTGAGGTTGAATCATTAACGGTAAATATATCCGATAAGCCATCTGGCAAATCCTCGCCGATAGGTTGAGCCTCTTCGACCATGTTCTACTGAAGAGGACTCCAATCATGATAGTTTCGTCGCCATCAATTTAAGAGCAAGAGCAAGAATCGGTATTTATGGCCGAAATTAAACGCTGCACTTGGTCAACAAAAGACCCACTTTACATCGCCTATCACGACGAGGAGTGGGGCCGACCTAATCGGGACGGTCGGCTATTGTTTGAAAAAATTTGTTTGGAGGGTGCTCAAGCGGGTTTGTCTTGGATTATAATTCTAAGAAAGCGAGAGAATTATCGCCGTTTATTCAAAGGGTTCGAACCTGCAATTATTGCCGAATTCACCGAAGATGATGTCGAGCGGTTAGTATTGGATGCCGGGATAATTAGGAATCGAGCCAAAATCAGGAGCACGATAAAGAATGCACGGGCATTCATTGAAAAATTTGGGACCGATAAAGATGCATTTAGCGAATTTTTATGGAGTTTTGTTGATGGTGAGCCTATAATAAATTCAAGGCAAAGTATGGAAGACATCGTTTCTATCACCGATGCAAGTACTAGAATGAGCAAGGAATTGAAGAAAATAGGCTTTTCATTTGTTGGGCCTACAACTTGCTATGCTATGATGCAAGCCGCTGGAATGGTCGATGACCATTTAGTCGATTGTTTTTGCCATACCTCAAATAGAAACTAAGGCTCTTTCTTCAATAAAGGTATTCCTCGAAACGAGATCTTCGTTCGAGTCGCTCTGAATTATAACCTGATGTCAAAATATCTTGGTTCATAACTCGGCCCCTACCGTGGACATCGGTTTCTGCTTGATGTTCCTTTTCAAACTCCATTTGCTCCTTTTCTGCATTGTGTTTTTTCATGTCGACTTTTTGCATGAGAATCGAATTGATGAAAAGCGCAAAGAAAATCAGGCCATTGGTGCCTTTTGTCAATTCTAATTGTGAAGGAACCTCGCCGCTAAAAATCAAATATCCAGATATCCCCATCAATGAACCCAAACCAGCCGAACCGATCAAGTAGAGATTTCTTCTCATAAACCGATTGACGGTGAATGCTAATATTACCAATATACCTCCTGCGAATTGGTCGCCAATATCGAAGCCGCGGTTTTCAAGATTGCCAACGATGAATAACATGAATTGCAAAGATATGAAAACCGTGATTAATTTTGAAGCTATTCCAATCACTAACAATAACACAAATCCGGCGATAAAAGAGGAAACAAAAAGAAATTCTTCAGGTGTCCAGCCTGGTAAATACTCTGTAACATATGGAAAGACCATATTAGAACCTTGAAATCCAACCACCGCCCCCATAAAAAAAGTCAACAATTTGATCTTCCTATAGCCTTGAATCATGAAAACAAGGGAAATAGCGATCAGTATTCCACCAAAGAATGGACCGCTGAACGCATCCAAAGCAAATAGTGTGTTTTCTGACCCCATATAAAACCCATTATCTGACTGACCGATGTCTCCTTTTACCCAAATCAAAGTACGCCTTGAGCGAGCATTGCATCGGCTATTTTTAGGAAGCCGGCGACATTTGCACCAAAGACGTAATCGCCATCGCGACCATATTGTTTTGCGGTACTATATGCCTGTTCGTGGATTAGTACCATGATATCATCGAGGCGCTTGTCGACCTCTTCACGGGTCCAGGACAATCGCAAAGAATTTTGGCTCATCTCTAGTCCTGAGGTTGCAACACCCCCTGCGTTGCTAGCCTTTCCGGGAGCAAATAACACACCGGAGTTTTGGAACTTTTCAACTGCTTCTGGCATACAAGGCATATTTGCACCTTCAGCGACTGCGATTACTTCGTTAGCGATTAAATGCTCTGCATCTTGGCCGTTGATCTCGTTTTGAGTAGCACAGGGAAGTGCTACATCGACATCGACTGCCCACAATGGATTGTATCCAAGGTTGTCGTCACGAGCGGTATAGGTCGAACCGGTGAAATGATCTGCATATTCACTAATTCTTCCTCGGCGTGAGTTCTTGAGTTCCATTATCCAAGACAACTTTTCACGGTCGATACCATCGGGGTCATGGATGAAGCCACCAGAATCGGAGAGGGTCACAACTTTACCACCGAGTTCAAGAACCTTTTCGGTAGCAAATTGAGCGACGTTTCCAGATCCTGAAATCGAAACTTCTGTTCCTTCAAATGACTTGCCTTTAGTTGCTAGCATTTCGCGAGCAAAATAAACTAGACCGTAGCCTGTGGCTTCCGGTCTAATCAATGAACCGCCGTAAGAAAGACCTTTTCCAGTTAGAATTCCCTCAAATTGGTTCTTAAGTTTCTTATACATTCCAAACATGTATCCAATCTCACGACCGCCGACTCCAATATCGCCTGCTGGCACATCGCAATCAGCACCGATATGGCGCCATAATTCCATCATGAAAGATTGACAGAATCGCATAACCTCACCATCGGACTTACCCTTTGGATCAAAGTCTGAACCACCTTTCCCACCACCCATTGGCAGAGTGGTGAGACTATTCTTGAAGATCTGTTCAAAGGCCAAGAATTTTAGGATCGAGGCATTGACTGATGGGTGGAACCGAAGACCACCCTTGAATGGACCGATTGCACTATTGAATTGAATTCTAAAGCCGCGACAGGTTTGAACAACTCCATTGTCATCAACCCAAGGGACACGGAATTGAATTAAGCGCTCTGGCTCGACGATTCGCTCGACGATTCCAGCGTCAAGATATTCCGGATGTGCTTCCAAAACCGGCTCTAGTGATTCCAACACTTCCCAAACCGCCTGATGAAATTCAGGCTGATTCGGGTCACGCCGCTTTACTGCTTCGAAGATATCTTGGATGACACTCATATTAGCACCTCTAATTACACCATTGGTGTAGTCTGCGCCACCTGAATACACTTTACAAGCATTCCCACCCTTAGGGTAGTATTCAGTAGTATGGACAGACAGTAATGAAATGAGCCAAGCGCTCAATTCTGCGCATCCCGTCTTCATCAGAAGCGCTCATCGAACGAATCGCTTCTTCGATCAAAGCGTGTTCATTTGGCTGAATCCCTAATAGACCTCGCAATGTGTTCAGCATCGCCCATTCGTCCTCGCTTATCACTTCATCATCAAGCGCAGCGATCAAAGCCGATTGGTAGGTCGAAGCATCTCCGATCTGGTGATCATCATATTCTTCATCTTTGAACGGAGAGCGGTCTATTCCCTTTGCTACATCCATTGCTGGGCCGACATCAGATGCTGAAACACCCAATGAAGAGGCTAGAATTTTTAGAATATTTGATTCATCATGAGTCAGTAAATCATCTTCTAATGCAGTCGATAAAACCTTGAGATAAAGGTATAGTCCGCGGCTCGGTTTTAGGCTCATGATACGGTGATGAAGAGCCAAGGTATGAGGATTACTATGGTACACTCTCACCAATGTTGTAATTGATTGTCATTCGAATTGTCATTACCTGTAAGACAGTTCATATAGTGGTAGTTACAAGGATAACCATAAGCGGAGGGACCAAGATGACCACACCGACCACGGCTGTAACTCTAAGAATCACCGATGAAGATCTTGTGCTACTCGATTCTCTAATCGGCTTTGATGGGGCACGCAACCGTTCTGATGTCATCAGAACCGCTATCAGAACCCACCTGTCTAATCAACCACTATTGCCTGACATGGACGCTATTACAATCCCGATTGGACGGTCTACCAAACACAGGCTCGGACAATTGTACGAATTACAGGGAGTAAGCCCTGAACAAGCTGCAAGCCAGGGCTTGCAAGATTATGTGCGCCGCCTCATCCAAGAGGAAGCCGCACTAAATGAAACTCTAACCGAAGGCCTGATAGATGCCCAAGGTAAGACACAAAGACGTAAGGAGTTCACACAGTGAACTTAGGGTGAGAGCCACTAAATGGAGGGGATGGGAAAATGCGCTGGGAGAACGAAAATGCAAATGATCGTGCTTCCACCTTTCAGTTCAAGACCGCAATGTCAGGCGGAATTGGATTTGCAGCACTGCGTCTACGTGCAAAAATTGCACACACTGACAACCAAACACATGTCTCCCCGGGTAACCGGGGGGACTCCGATTCCACTCCCGCTTGTTGAGCGAGAGTAGTTCCACACGCACCCGGGCCCCCACTTACCCGGGTGCAATTACTCATCACCGTTGCAGCCGCAACAATTTTCCGTGCTCAACCTTAAGGCCCTTCGACAAGGGCCTGTATCTTATGCGTGCCAGTTCTGCCCTGAAGTGGCTCGCCCATCCGACCCCACGTGAAGGCCAACTCGAGATGATTCAAGGATGCATTGACACCCTGGTCGAAGGCGGTGCACATCTTGCTAGCGCACCGACAGGAGTTGGGAAAACCGCAGCTGCTTTAGCAGCAGCAATTGAGTATGCAAAGTCTTGTGAAGAGAGAAAAACCATCATGTTCCTTACCCCTCGGCAATCTCAACACAAGATTGTCGTAGATACTGTCCGAAAGATCAATGAAAGAAAAAATTCCGATAAATTAAGCCTGGTAGATATGATTGGCCAGTCTGGAATGTGTGTCGAACCATTTGCGGATACTGGCGGCGCCTTGTTTAGCATGCTTTGTTCTAAACATCGAAAAAGTAGACAATGTCGACCTTGGTTGACCAATACCCCCACATTTGAACAAAGGATTTTATCAGACCCATTGCATGTTCACGAATTAGTCCAACTGTCAAAAATTCATCGCGAAAACGGTGAAAAACGTCAAACCTGCCCTTGGAAAGCCGCAAGAAATGCAGCACGTAAGGCAGATATAGTGGTATGTGATTATAATCATCTTTTCATTGAAGAGGTTCGAAATGCTTCACTAAAGGCAATGGAACTGAGTTTGGACGACATTATTGTAATCGTCGACGAGGCCCACAATCTCCCTGATAGAGTCAGAAAAGGGATGGAAAGAAAACTCACACTAACCATGGTCCGCAACGCATCGATGGAATTGGAGGAACATCTAGGGAACCTTGAGAAATCCGCCTTGGTAAATGATAGTGCAGGTGCCGCTGTAGACCTCAAATCTTGGTCATTTATGGTTTGCAAAGAATTCAGACGAATAATGACGAGGGAATTCAAGCGATTGACAAAAGTATTGGGTGATGAGAAGGAGATAAAAATCCAAGCATCATCTATCCTCAAACTGATAGAGGAGGCCTTCGATGCAACTGCAGCAATCGCTTCACAATCAACATTGGCAGGTGGAGCACCAATGAGCACTCCCGATAAAGCCCTCAGATTACCTACATTCAAAATGATGTTAGAGACAAATGAAACCGATGTCGATGATGGGGCAGATAACGAACCATCGGCTCATCAATTAGCCAACTTGTTGTCGGTGATGATTAAATTTGGCGAATCAACCGCACTCTGCTTGGCGTTTGATGGAGAGGGTAGAGACGGGAGAATAATCACAAATCTATTAGATGCAGGACTGGTATCTGGCCCTATTTTTGACAAATTACATGGTTCCATCCTGATGTCGGGAACCCTTGACCCACCCCATATGTTTGCAGATTTATTGAGCATACCAAAAACAAGCCGAGGCGAATCGGTCCATCCATCCCCTTTCGAAAAAGGACGAAGACCTATTTTGGTAGCAGAAGATGTCACGACAAAATATACTGAAAGAGGTGAGGAAAACACTAGGAAAATTCAAAACCACATTATACAATTGGTTGAGAATACGCCCGGAAATATTGCGATATTTGCACCATCTTACAAATTGATCGAGGAATATTTTGAACACCTCTATACCCCCGGAGTACGCCAATTATTAGAAAGCAGAACTTGGTCTAAAGAAGATATCGGTGATTTATTGGTCACTTTGGAAGACTCTAAATCAACAGGAAAAAGAGTGATCATTGGAGGGGTTTTCAATGGGAAATTATCAGAAGGTATTGACTACAAAGGCGGAATGTTGGATGCAATAGTTTGTATTGGCATTCCAAACGCACCACCATCGGTTTTGCAAAAAGCTCTTGGTGAATACATCAAAGAAAAATTCGGCCAAAGAAACTTCTGGCGTTATGCTAATTCCCAACCGGCTGTTAATTCAATTCTCCAAGCGATGGGACGGCCGATTAGAGCAATGGGGGACAGAGCCCTCATCCTTTTATTGGACAAAAGGAACCTAGGGCGACCCTACGAAGAATGCTATCCTGGCACCATCCACATGAATCGGGCTTCAAGTTCTCAAGTAACCGGGTCTTTCGCAAATAGATTCTTTCGCAAGGTAAAATGGGAACCAAGTGATTGAAAGGTTCAATATGCCCCTGCTGTTGAGGTTGTTTTCATGGACGAATTGCCAGAGGTCGAAATCGAATCCGCGGTTGCTGTAGATGGACTTCAGGCCAGCGTTCAAGAATTACATGCTGCTTTCGAAATTTCAACTGATCATTTAGCCGAAGTTCGGGACCGTCATACAATGATGTTGGCTACTGCGGGGGAGATCCCTGAATCGCAAATCATGGTAATCGCCCCTGAAAGAAGACTAAAATGGATGGTCGAAGAACTCAACGGCAGAACCCACAACGGTGGATTTACCATTCCCCTCCAAGGAGCGGACTCAACCATGATCGATCTATCAAAAGGTGAATTAGAAGGCAATAGTATACTCAAACTCTCGATAGGAACCGAATTTGTTCGACTATTCCCTATCCCTGCGGCAGTTGCAAATATTCAAGCAAAAGTCGAGGATGGCGTCCTCTCTTTAAACTGGTAATTCGATCTCAACGAACCGGAATATCAGCCATCTGGCTGATTTCACTAACTACACGAGATAGAGAATCTTGAGCTTGTATCTTGTGTGATTCACCCATTTCGTGGCGGCTATACCTAGCTTCTTCGAATACAGCATCTAATCCAGATAATGCTTGGTCAGAAATTTGAGGCAATGCTTTTCTTATCGCCATCTCGAATTCACGTACGGTCTCGAAATCACGACGCAAGAACCCACGACCCAGCAAGAGATGAACCAGGCTTTCGTAGCATTGGAAAATCACTTCCCGCATCGAATCACCAGCTGCTAATAATTCGGCAGTATATGAGAAAATTTCAGCGATTTCTTTTGCTGCATCTTCAGATCGCTTGCGCATGATCAAGAATCCAACCCCTGCACCAATAACCAAAAGGGCAACTACGTACATCCACCATGGAGCCCCGGTATTTTCCTCAGCATAGGAATATTTGGGGGAGTCGCCAACGCTGTGTTCTGAGTTGAAATCTAGCAGACTAGAATCGGATAGAATTCCATTTCCATTTGAAGCGGTCATCGTAATCATAATTTCGCCATAATTGGAAGCATCGCCATAAGGCGGTTCAGCATTAAATTCAAAAGTAGCAGTACCTGAATTATCAGTCATAACAACCATCTCATCCAAACGACTCCCGTTAGATTGTTCGATATAGATAGTGATTGGTATTCCAGCGACACCCTCACCAGTATCATCAGCGGTTACGGTGATCACACCACTAACTACCTCTTGTTCATCCTCGATGATGTCAGCGAGTTCTACCGCGAAAGTTGCTTCGATTGTCAATCTGAAAGCATCGGTCCAAGACTCACCTGTATTCAGGTAAAGACTTGAATTCATTGGCGTTTGTACATTTAATCTGGTCATACCAGGCTCCATCCAAGAAGGAGGTATAGCGGTCATAGTGAAAGTTCCACCATTCCAGGTGATACTACTCACGACGATACATCGTGCGGTCGTAGTTGTATCTGAGCAATCGGTTCCATTTCCTAGGATGAGTTCTGCTTCATCGATTGAGATTCCTGGGCCACCTACTTCGGTAACCCTGCCTATAACCACTATCGGGTTGTTCAAACCATCACTGCGGATTGTATAATTAGAAATTGAATCTAGATGTACCGTTACATCTGCCCATACTCTGACCACCCCAGTATCGTTGACCGGTAGGTGTCCAGCGCTTCCTTCGAATTCAAAACTCATATTGTGATTTCCACGATCAAGTCCAGAATTAACGATGATAGAAGCGCTCCAATCACCAGAGATATCGGTGATTGCATAACCAACCTGTTGTCCATCGAGGAATATGTGAACAGTCTCACCAAATAAGCCCTCATTATCAGCGGTGTCCAAATCGTAAAGACTGCCACTAACATCCCAGAAGTCGAGTCTGGTCGCATCAGCAGCATCCAATCCAAAGGTGATTCCTGTTCGGTGGGACAAGAAGAAATTGGTAGTGCCATTTCCGGCACGATACCAACCTTGTGCGGGTACATCCGCAGTTAGAACATGGGATCCGTCATCGAGATAATTAGGGACTAGCCAAAACAAACTGAAGTTTCCGTTCTCATCGGTAGTAGCATTTCCAATCTGGATTCCTTCTACTGAAATTATTACAGACATCCCCGGAATTGCTACTAGTTGATTATTTGCAACAAATCCTTCTATGGTAGTGTTTTCACCAACCGATAGCGGGCTCTCAATATTGATCGTCACCAAAATTTGCGAGTAAATATACCATGTGCCAGATGAATTACTTGGGAGGTAATATGTAGAACCTGTAAATCTGGTTTCGAGGCTTAGTGGACCAAGCTCAGCATCTGCTGGAACTGGGTGGACCGCTGTGAATTGACCATCTAGGTCGGTAGTGACATTGGTAAGGAATACTCCACCAAGCCAAATCTCGATAGTTTGGCCAGACAAGGGGTTATCGACAATATCTAATAATCGTCCTTGAACTGTAAGAATTGATTCACGGTCGACATCTCCTCCCGGAGTTAGGAGAAGTATTTGGGTTGGAACACTTACGGAGAAATTGACTACGCTATTGCTTGAATAATAATATTCAGGATTTGCATTATCGCCTTGTCCTACTGGATCAACCCAATCTCGACCACCATTGAAGAGGATCTGTATTTGGTGAGGACCTGCCTCTGTATCTGTTGGAACAATATATGAAATTTCATAAGCACCGGTATCGGCATCGCTCATAACGCTTGCAACTGGGACACCATCTATCAGCAAGTGGACCACTCCACCTGCATTTACCCCACCATCCAAAAGTGGCATGCCCAAATCATCCAATAATGTCCCATTGGCAAATACTGTATCACCTGCGGTCAAACTAACTGAACTTTCATCGATTGTAATTACAGTATTTGCCAACACTACGAAGTTGATATTTGCTAGATCGCCAACCAATCCAGTAGTACCATTAATTCCTAAGAATTCCGCGGTTAATTTATGGACACCAGGATCGACATCATTTGGAATGGTAATTGTGACCTGTGCCATTCCATTGGCATCTGTAGTCCCAACCCCATTAATTGAGGTTCCATTCAATTCAACACTAACTTGAACACCGATAACCGGTGCACCTGCATTATCTATCAAAGATACACTAACCGTGATATTATCACCCCGGTCGGTTCTATCGTTCAAAGATGGTTGACCCGAACCGTCTAGAGCCGGTGTGATGAAACTTAAAACCGTGAAACCTCTACTATCGAATGATTCATTAGCAGATGAGCCTGAATAATAATTCACAGTTGGGATATAAGTGCCGGCAATCGTGTGATTACCAGCTGCAAAACTCGAGGATAATGTGATGATTGCAATCCATGTCCCATCGGCTTGGACGGTACCATTTGAGTATTGGAATCCAGTAGGGGAATCATCGATTGTGAATAGAATATTCGCAACTAATAATGCTCCAGCACGCACCTGTAATGAACTGCCATTATCGGATTGAATCGTACCGGATACATTGAATGCATCACCCGCAACTGGATTATCAGCGATCGCATCGATAACCAGTATCGTTGTCGAACGAACTGTTACCGTCGAAAGGTTTCGCTGAATAGCCAAAAGGTCAGAACTGCCGTTATACATTATCGAGATAGTAACCAATCCAAGCGGTTGTGAAGTCGGAATCAAATGGGTGAAATTACTCCTCCCCTGAGCATCGGTAGTATTGGAGGTTAACCAAGTTTCATCGAATAATACCGCAATAGTCATTCCAGGTAATACTTGCCACATATTAGAGGATTCAACCAATTGCATTGAAATATTAACCTCTGAACCACGGTTTACAATAATTTGATTAGGGAATGGTTGGAGATTTTCAAAGTCGGTCACTCCCATAACCTGAATGCTTCGATTTGTAGTTGCCTCAAGATAGAATGGTGAAGATCCATTCACGACATTGATTACGAAGACCCTTGCTCCACGAAGTGTTCCATTGCTTGAAATATCTGTAGGTACTGAAAAGTTGAAACTACCATTGATGCTTGTGTAAACACCATTGACCAACTTTTCACTAGGGTTATCTTCCCAAAACATTTCTAATGCGACTGGGGTCGTAAGTGGACGAGATTGGTTATCCCCGTCTTCTACTTGACCAATCACTTGGAAATTAACTCCTGCAATAGTTTGAGTTGGAATACTATCGATTCTGATAATTGATTGAACCTGAACGGTCACATTGGTTTGGGTGAAGTTTCCGAGATGTCGTGTTGCTCCTGCAATCTTTGCAGATGATATATCGTCTGCTACTTCCATTCTCAATACATAATCACCGGGTGCTATCCCGGTAACAAGCCATTGCAGAGTCGCATTTCCATCTGCTCCTGCAGCAGCGTTACCAAGGCTGATATTGGCACCACCATAATCTAAGATATAATCGACATTTGCTCCCGATACGTTGGAATTATCGGCAATATCACCAACCCAAACGGTTAGATCAGTCGTACTATTCATCGCTACGATAATTGCAGGCGGTGGGCCTCCAGGGCCAACTACCAATTTGACTTCAGATTCAACCCCCATGGTATCGCTAGGAGTCGCAGGCATGGCCGGAGGCATTGCCGCATCTACCCATTCGAAATATGCTCCTCCAGGTTGAGCTGGCGAATCGAAATCTGCAAATACTTCAACATCGTAAACCCCAGAAGGGATATTTGTTGGAACTGTTATACTGAAATTATATTTCCCAGTAGTATTATTCAATAATCCAAAAGATAAATCGATCGGTCCAAGTTCGGTTATCAAGACCGCCCTTACCAAGGAATCATTATTCAAAATTGCAGTTCCATGAACCGCATCGGTGAATTCACCGGTAATCCAAGTCGAATTTCCTAAGTGTGTCCAATCATCTATGATAATTACGGTATAATCAACAGTACCCTTAATTCTCATCGACGAGGTATTGGAAGAAACTTGGAAGAAGGCATTACCATCGAAAGCCATCTCGAAGTCATAATCACCTGCAACTAGATTGGCTCCAGGAGTGAATGTGGGTGTGAGGGTTGAGGAACCAGGGTCTGTTGTCGTATTTACAAGGGTTCCATCAAAAGTAAATTGGAAATCACCGGTCAAATTTAAATCCAATTCGTTGCCTAAATGATCTGTTACCTGCACAACAATTGCCACAACATTGGCTCTTGGTTGAGGATAAGCCGATAACTCAAAGTCTAAAATACTCTGTAACGTCCATTCACTTCCAGAGGTATTCAATGAGTCGGTTGCAGCTAAAGTATCTGGGAAGAAAACCAATGATAACTCGATTGCACCTGCCTTAACATATGTCGTATTTTTATCGAGTAAGTGTTGAATCGAAAATGAACCATTCACACTTTGATTGAATAATTCAACGAAAGTACCTCCGCCATCTAATTCTCTCATACCAAATGAAAGATTTCCAGCAAGAGCGGACGGTGAAACGCCATAGTCTTGGGCTGTTCCATTGATAAATAACAACTCATCGATTTGCATGATTGACGAATCTACCAAAGGGCCTTCGATGGTCGCAGATAAATTCGGCGCAGATTGAATGTCAAGAGTAATCGACCGAGAGACCGGTCGAAGATGGAATTGTGGAACTCCGGCAAAGACCTGAGATGTATCTTGCCAACCACTAAAACCGAGTGTTGCAGAAATATTTCCTTTATTTTCAGTCTCATCCAAACTCACATTGATTTCCCATATACCGTCGGCACCAACAATTCCGCTCAGATTTAAAGCACCATCAACCGAAGAAGTGAAATCTAGCCATACCGAAAGGTTCCCCAGGTTTTCGGCTCCTGAAGTCATATTATTCTCGAATAATAATTGACCGGAAACAACAGTTGTTGCTCCCCCACCTAAGACCGGAGCATCGATTGCATTCGGTCCTGTATGGGTTAGATTTGTATCATCGGTCATATTGATATATACACCTAAATCAATACCATTATTCGAAACATATCCGTTCTGAATATGTTCTATGACAATACTGGCAAATCCTGGTGCAACAGGGGATTGTAAAGTGCCATTGAATGAGAAATTACCGTTTGAATCGGTTGTAATGGTACCAAATAGGTTTTCGATTATTCCAGCAGACCCTGGAACCTCCCCTACATCATCTGGACTGACCACAAATCCTCGAAGAGTGATATCAGGTATTCCAGTAGCGTTATCTGTAAATTGGAGAGTTCCTGATACGCTCACTTCTGAGGACCCATCTCGGTCTAAGGTTGTTGGACTCCAAGTAAGATTTACAATCTGAATCTCCTCTGCAGCAGGACAAGCTTGGAATGGAATCCATCCCAGATCATCTCCACCTGCACCTGATGATAATTCAAGGCGCACTTCGGCCCATTGAGTAAGGTGCTTACCATAGACTGCGTAACCATTTCCGGTCCAAGTTCCGCCGCTATATCCTGAGACATAACGCGCAGGTAAACCAGCGGTTCGCGCCATTGTTACGAAAGTAGTTGTGAATTCTTGGCAAGTCCCTTCTTTTGCCCGGTTCAACAATTCATAGGTCAAGTCTGCCCCAGGAGCTGAGCCTGAACCATTATAATTGCGTTTGAAATCGTATGTAGCATTTCCATTTATCAAGAAATCGCTAATTGCTACAGATTTGGAATAAGCATCTGTTGCACCAGCATTATTGATTACCTCTGAAGTAATATTTGTAACTAGAGATTCCTGTACGCTCATGTCAGCAAACTCTGGTGGCAATATTATCTCGTACGATGCATTTGTACCTGCAATTGTATTTGTTGCAATAGTTGCCCAATCAAACCAATATTCATTTTGTTCAATCCACATTTCCTCGAGTACACCACTGGTAACTGAGTATGTGTGAGTATCATTTGTTCTCGCCATCGTCAGCATCGCATCCGACCAAAAAGTGATATTATGTTGGTAAGCAGGCACAGGTGCACTTCCACCCATAATTGGATTTGCATAAACAATTGACCAACCAACACTGGAATTTGCATAATTTGTAGAAGCCAATGCGGTCGCATTAGCATAGGGTGGAGTAATTGTTTCGGTTGAGTGAACTCCCTGTTCTAATCCATATGCTACACCGGTATAGTAATCGAAAGTATTGACTCGCCAATAATGAATTTTATCAGTATCTACTCCTGTAGTACTGTTATTTGCCCAAAATATCACTTCGCTCATACTTACATCATCGGATGGGTCCCATGGATTGAATGGTGAACCTTGGCAATTTGTGAACCAAAATTGTTGAGGACATTCATCACCATCGATCATTCCTCCGCCATCGGAATCAGGATTTCGCCAATCCGTGCCGGTTTGATTCTCGATTACATCAGGGATTCCGTCGCCATCAAAATCTTCGGGGAGCATGTCGTCAGTTGGATCATTTTGCGGATTGGTGCTATCAAAATACTCTTGCTTATCATTAACGCCGCCTGCATCAGAATCTCCATCATTCTCGTTAGTCGACCAAATATCAAACGAACCATTGGTTATTCCAATCCAAGAATTTGCACACCCGGTTGAGGTTTCAAAGTAATTATTCAGGCCATCACCATCGTCATCGAGGTTATTATCACAAGCCTGATTAGGATCTGTTCCACTCATGACCTCGTCATAATCATTTACACCATCACTATCGGTATCGACGATGGTTGGATTTGAGAAGTACCCAAAGGTTCCAAGGGTTTCTTGCCAATCTGCTAAGCCATCACCATCGCTATCTGAATAATCATCATCACAATGGGTTCCAAATGAGCCTGAAACTGCATCGTGGCAGAATGAACCATTTTTATTCAAGGCAATTGAAGCAGCCCCTGGGCCTGAAGAAACCCCTTGTATCACATTATTTGTAACTCCTGCATATGAAAATTGAGTTAAAGTCCCAGAGTTATTGTAGAATCCAATTCCACCAGCAGGACTGAAACCAGAGCCGTCATTTAGGGTTAACTGATTTGTTCCGCCATTGTATGAGATGATAGTAGTCGAGAAATCTATAACCGAATCACAGGGATTGGTATTATGGCTAACATTTGATTCGTCACCATCATTGATTCCACCGAAATCGGTATCTGCAATATTCCAACTAGAACATGAAAGATTTTCTTGCCAGTTTTCGATACCATCACTATCGGCATCGCCTGAATCTTCACGACGAGTGGGGTCGGTCTCTCCAGCATCGACAATACCATTTCCATTGGAATCTTCATCGCCATCATCAAATGCATCGCCATCAGTATTATTATCGCGCGGATCACTAACTTGAGCAGGGTTTCCATATTGGCTACCAATCTCAACACCGTCGCTAATTCCATCGTCATCGGTATCTGAATCGGTAGGGTCGGTTAGAAGAACCAAAGCCTCATGAGAGTCGTTGAGGCCATCGCCATCAGTATCTGAGTCCTGAGGATCAGTTGTAGTAATACCATCGGTTTCTGCAGTTAGGGTTAAGCAACCACCCGGGCCGATTCCTTGGTGAGGAGAACAAAGTGTAATCGTTTCAGTAAATGAGCCATCAGGTCCAGGACGATAACAATCTTGGCCACCGCAGGTTGTGGTCCAAGAAGGATTGACATATTCGTAAAGATTGACTAAACCATCACCATCGGGGTCACCATTAGCGCCATCATTTCCGGAAGGAGAGGTTGGGTCGAGTGAATTGGAAGCTTCCCAACCATCTGGCATCCCATCCCCATCGGTATCCCAACCATCCGGGTCTTCATCAAGCACTCCGTCGCCATCATCATCGTCCGAAGCACAATCTGCATCGCCATCGAAATCATTGTCGGCTGAATCGACCATGCCATCATTATCATTATCGAATCCATCAGTACAGATATTTCCAACTGGATCTTCATCGCATAGAATCGTGTTTCCAGAACCATCAGCACCTGCATCGCCACAGGCTAATTGATTATACTGCATTGCATTTTCTTCATCCCAATTACGTACGGGAACTGTCCCATTCCACCAAACCCCGTTATCGAGGACGGTTGGGGTTGAAGACAAATCCCAATTTTGGGTTTTACCATAACTATATTCTTGAAGATTGGAGAAACCATCGCCATCGGGGTCACCGATTGCGCCATCAACGCCATTGGTCGAAAGTGGGTCTAGGCCGTATTGCCATTCCCAACCATCGGGTAGTTGATCATTGTCGGAATCCCAGTCATTTGGTTGAGTATTAATCAGATATTCCAATCCATAGGTAAGACCGTCTCCATCTTGGTCCGTTGCTGCTAATGCTGCATATGAAATGAAATCTAAAGATGCGAATGATGAAAATACCATCAACGCTACAAGTCCGACTGACTTGAGAGTATTTGGTTGCAATTCCTTGAAGATCTTTTGGCGAGCCGTGGATGGGACTGGAGACATAGACAATGCTAACACCAAGTCGACGGGTGATTCCAAGCCTATTAAGGGGAATGGAGTGTTGTTCAGACAATAAACTGATTCGCTACATCTCCCCTACGGGGAGAATCACAACTTTTTACTCAAAGATCCTCGAGTTCATCGAGCAACTCTAAATCATCATCGAGGTCTTCATCAGACATGACCGGTTCAGGAATTTCCTCTAATTCCATCCCGAGACCATCCTCTTCAAATACAACGTCTCCGTCTCCCCATTTGTCATCATTTGAGCTCGAAGATTTGCCACGGCGATAAAGGGCTAAACCGCCAACTAACAGTATGCCAGCATAGAGAGCCTTCGTTTGCGGACTTTGGAAATCTGTTGCTGCATTGATGAGGCAAGGGAGGCCCTCACAAGTGGTTGAAAAGATGAATATCGGGCGCTGAGTATATTTTTCAGCATAAGGTTCCTCATCGTCCATCGGGGTTATTTCCATCTGGACTTTAACATCACTTCCTGCAACGACATCAGCGGGTGCGATCATTGTCATGGTGAATTCCTTGGTCGAAAATGCCTCGATTTCCAATATCACGAAATCCCGGCCACTACTGCTGCTGGTGGTCGATAATTTCGCTCCCCACCCGGCTGGAATATCCGAAGCGGTAATCACCACATCTAATGGGACATTGTTATCGTTTTCAATTCTGAATTCAATATCTTGAGCCTGATTCGGCAAGAAGGCGGAAAGGGCTGTTAATCGCTCAACATTCAATCTACCAGCCCTGACATCTTCATTGATTTCGATAATTAATGGAAGATCGAAATATCTTGCGTCTTCCTCGACATTCTCTTCGGTTATGCGAAGGTATAAAGTGTGGTTTCCGGCGGTAACTTGGTCCCTCATATCGATGGTGACAATAATGTCACTCGATTGGCCTGAGCTAAGTCTCAATGCGACAACTGCGGACTCATTATCGTCAAGGATAGAATAGTTCCATGTTCCATAAGCTGGGTCGACATCGGTGTTTTTATCAAGCGAACCTGGCGATTTGACCCTCCAGGTATTTTGGTTGGTTGTATTGGTACTATCGGTAACTCTGACGCTAAACGAAATAGTCTCCCCTGGGTCTGCGACGACCCTTCCTATTTCTTGGCCATCCGAATCTTGCAAAACCTCGGCAAGGATTCCAAATGTTCGATGAACTGTAAATGATACAGCCGAGTTCAATTCGGAATCACCAGTACTAGCAACACGGATTGAAACCAATCCAATATCGAGATCATCCCTGGAGAGCGGGGGGTAAATCTTTAGGACCAGAGAAAGGATTTCATGAGAGGAAATATCAGGGGTTAGCGCATGGATTCCTTCTGTGGTCAACTCGATCCCGGTCTCGTTATTGTAGAATATGTATTGCCAACCATCTGGAATATCTTCAACCTTCAAACGATAGTTATCATTATCAAATCCTGCATTGAATATATCGATGTAAAACTCGCCAACACTTTCAGAATCGATATAGTGTGAAATCGCCGGATCATAGGCATCTGGCCTAGTTGAATCTGCGATTTGTCTTTGATGCTCTTGGTCTTCGAAAACACCCATCCTAGGAGGGGCAAACACGCCAACTTCTTCGACATCGAGAACTATTTTTTCAATCGCAACCTCGGCTGACAATCCATCAACATCGGCAAAGGCACGAGCCCAAACCTCGATTCTTTCTGGAGCGGTCGATAGATCGCCATCAGGGGCTTCAATCCTTAGAATCGGGCGAGCAAACGAACCTCCGGTGCTAAGAGTATATCCTGCCGGTTGGCCCCAATCGGCCTCGGACCAAGTCGATGGCAAAGAAGTGAATAATTCAAATACAACATTTATTTCAATTCCTGCCGCACCGGTGTGTTCGACCATAAATTCGATGGTAGTAAGTTGACCTGGAGCGATCAAAACCACATCTGGTTGTTCGACCGGTAAAGAAAGGTACACCCCATGTTCAAGGAAGTCTATTCCTTGGTGGTTATACAAAACGGTATGTGCTTGTACATCGACGATCTCCAATTGAAGAGCATAATGGCCAGCTGGAATCCCTGCATCATATGTCCAAGTATAATTGCCAACCAAGCCATTATTGTCAAGCCTAAGATCATCCTCTTCGAATTCTTTGTCAAAGATGGTATTGGTCCCGGATGGAGTGGTTAGAATTAGGCTGACCGACTGAATGTCATCTCGGCCAAACGCATCTCTTACATCGACTGAAAATTGAATTGTCCTGAAATCCGGTCGGTGATTCGGCGACCATTCCAATTGTTCATCATCTACCCACAGCGAGCCGGTAGCATGAACTTTGACACTGGAATCAGAAAGTGCATTTGCCTTCATCTCAAGGCGGGAGAATCCGTCGGTTTGCTCTACATCACCAAAGGCTACCAAGATTTCACAATCTCCTTGGCCAATGCTGCCGCTTTGGCCTTCACAAGAAGCACTACCATCGATTTGCAAGCGTAATTGTGCTCCTTTTGCCACGACGAATCCATCATCGGGAACATCAAAAAACACTTCATTCACAGTCCAAGAACAATCTGAGTTCAAGATTCCACTACTACAAGGGTCATCCAAGTTCTTGGTTTCGGTATAAGTTGGACCCCCAACCGAATTGAGGGTGAATGTGATGTCAGCGCTTGAGCCTTCAGAGCCTTTGAACTGCATGTAAATCGATAACTGAACATAGAAATTGCTGCCTTCACCAAATATGGTTAGGTCGGATATCATATCGGTGGACCTAAATTCAACCCCTGAAAGAACACTCGCTTCCTTATGCGCTCCCGATGGTTCCATAGTGGTAATCGCTCCATCTCCACCCGAGTCACTCGGTTCGTCAAGATAGAGATCATAACCTTCTAGATTAGCAGGTACATGACGAGCAATTGCCTCTTCAGACAGGTCAGAATAGTCGGCAATAGGCAAGGCTGGAGACAGGAATAGTAGAAAAACTAGAATTGGAACCAGACGTGTCCTAAACATGCGCACCACCCAACGCTCACAGCCGGGGTGTTAAACCATTTTGCCCAACCTGTGCTTCAAGAGCATCACCCTATGGGTGAATATTCTAAATTCGAGGCGGACCAGCCGCGCAATTCAAAACCCCTAGGCCCAAGGCCCGCGATAAGAAGGGGTTGCCGAGTCGGTCAAAGGCGCCGGGCTTAAGATCCGGTCGGAATTCGTTCGAGGGTTCGAATCCCTCCCCCTTCACTCTTTACGCTTCCAATTATTCTCGTGAAGTGGGCTCAGGAGTTATGTTGAGTGGTGTACTTCAGATTGCTATGCAATCTTCACCTCCCTCCCCCTTCACTTGATTTGAATCCTATTGTTCTCGTAAAGGGGTGTGATTCACCCTCGTAACAACTTGCCGTGCAGGTAGATGATGGTAAGTATTGGATTGGTTATCTTTTATCGAGAGGCAATGAGGCTTGAAGGAGGAATATCATGATCCCTCCGAGGATTATTATTGAGAATCCGAGGGTATGATTAGCGGTAGCGAATGAAAGATAGCCACCGATTAGGACTGGGGCAAGGCCAATAATAGAAGCCCACGGGACCGAAATATTACCTTGACAATGATCACATTGAACAGTCCGAACTGGGCCTAAAAATAATTTAGCAGTAAATGACATCGCCACCATTCCACAGTACGGACACCTCATTCCCATAGGTTCGGCTAGACCTCACTCCATATCAAATAATCGCACCTTTTGGTTAAAGTGGTGAATCCCCTGTGGTCATATCGAATCCAACCATTCTTGCAACGGGCTCGACCTGGTCTTTACCGACCAATTGGCCAGCTCGATTCTACAACCTTTGCAATGCCATCATGGACATCAAAGTCGATCTTTTTACCAATCTCTTCCAAAAACCATTCGATTTCTTCGCATCCATATCCCTTCATACAAACAAGTCGATGATGAATCATTCGCCTTTATGTAAGCGACCAACCGCCATCTACTGGTAATATATATCCAGTGATATACTTAGCCGAGTTGAGGAAAAGGACTGCATTTGCGATATCTTCGACGGTACCAGCCCGGCCGAGAGGGACTTTTTCGATTATTTTATCGAATTTCTCCCGCTCCCAACCCGCAGCCATTATCGCACCTGGGGCAATTCCATTAACCCGAATTTCGGGTGCCAATTCGCCGGCTAAATTCACTATTAATTGACGTAGCGCACCCTTGGTTGAAGTATAGTGAGCCAATCCCTTCCAAGCATGGTCCCAACTGGTGTCAACCATGCCGATTATGCAGCCATTTTTTTGCTTTAATTTTGGTGCTAAACCCTGAGTGATAAAAAATGGAGCATCGAGGTGAATCGAGGAGTACCTACGCAATTCAGACGGAGTAACCGTGGCGAAGTCCTCGTGATTATAGATAGAAGCATTATGGATTAACAAATCGACACCACCTGATTTTTGCACCGCTTCGTGATCATAAATCTCTTCGATGACCCTGAATAGATCCTCGCTATTTCCAAGGTCTCCTTGGACTATAAAACCCTGGCCTTTTGTAAGCAATTGTCGAGCTTGTTGGACCGAGTTGTGACAATGAATAATTACTGTCCAACCCTCTTCCAATAATCTAGAGGTTATCCCGGCACCAATCCGTCGAGCACCACCGGTGATGACTGCAAGTCGCATATGAGAGGCGAAGGAAGAATTCGGCTTGAATGTGTTTAAAGATAAAAACCGACCCTTTTAGCACCCCATCCCTTCGGGATGGTTGAGGGGGGGTATCCATGACGGTAAAGAAACTGAAAATGGCCCCCGACCGCCCTCGATTACCCGACTGGTTTAGGACTAGATTGCCAACCGGTGAACTTCTGAAAAAGTTTAACCAAACCAAAGCGACGGTAACTGGAAATATGCTCAATACCGTGTGCCAAGAAGCCCGTTGCCCCAATATTCACGAGTGCTGGGCTGCAAAGGATGCGACTTTCATGATCGCAGGCCAAGAATGTACCCGTGGTTGTAGATTCTGTGCGGTTGGTACCATCAAACTCCCACCTCCATTAGAGTTGGATGAGCCTGCTAAATTGGCTGATGCGATCCAAACTATGGGTCTTAATCATGCGGTCATCACCGTTGTGAATCGTGATGATTTACCCGATAGTGGTGCTGGGCATTATCGTAGGTGTTTGGAAGCGGTTCGAGCGCGTAGCCCCTCGGTTACTCTCGAATTATTATGTAGTGATTTAGCTGGAGATCTCGGTGACTTGGCAATGTTGCTTGAAGGTTTGGAATTGGAAGTATTCGCCCATAACGTCGAGTGCGTACCTCGGCTTGACTCAAGAGTTAGAGATGCTAGAGCATCGTTTGACCAAAGTATTTCTATTCTCAAAGAAGCGAAGAGATTACGCCCAGAGATTTTGACCAAATCATCGATTATGGTCGGCCTTGGTGAAACCGATGAAGAGGTTGGTCAAACACTAGTTCTGCTCAAAAACGCCGGGGTTGACCTTGTGACAATCGGTCAATATCTTGCCCCAAGTGGGCAGCATTTAGCCGTGGACCGCTTCCCAGAGCCAACCCAATTCGATAAGTGGGCTATTATTGCCGAAGATTTAGGTTTCCTTGGTTGTGCATCAGGACCACTGGTCCGGTCATCGTACAAGGCTGGTGATTTACTGGCCAGAGCAACGGCAAGGCTTAGAACAGAAATGGATTGAGGGATTAACATGACGGAGGGTATTCAAGCGACTATTGAGCCTTATGCCGTTCCTACCGCTCCGTTCCGCCCTGGCGATACCGCCGATTTTGGCGGTCCTTGGATCGAACAACCCGGCGACCTAAATCGGCCGGATATTTCTTGTGATTCTGCAGAGACTCAGCCCCATGCAAACGGCTTGATACGGGTACTGAACGATGAGCATCATGCTAGCGGTGAGTGGAATCCTAACTTGGATGCCGCTCAATTGATTCGAGGACTCGAGTTGATGATGACGTTACGGATTTACGATGACAGAATGATTAAAATGCAACGGACCGGAAAATTGTCATTCTATATGCGCTCACTTGGAGAAGAAGCGATTGCGATCGCTCAAACTATGGCTCTTGACGATACCGATTGGATATTCCCTTCTTACCGCCAGCCTGGGGCACAATTTGTCAGAGGCAGAGATATGGTCAGCATGATCTGCCATTGTATCGGTAATACCGAGGACAATATACGAGGTCGACAAATGCCGGTTCACTATTCTTGGAAAGAAGGATACTTCATCTCAATCTCATCCCCGGTCGGAACTCAATTCTCTCAAGCGGTAGGAGTTGCTATGGCGTCGGCTTACAAAGGCGATGACCAAGCGACCATCACTTGGCTAGGAGATGGAACCAGCGCTCAAGGCGATTTTCATTATGGCCTAAACTTCGCCTCGGTGTTCAAACCGCCGGTAATCCTCAATGTTGTTAATAATCAATGGGCTATTTCGACCCATCGAAATACTGCTACTGGTGGAAAAAATTTCGCTGCTCGTGGTCTATCGTATGGTATTCCTTCATTCCGAGTTGACGGCAATGATTTCTTGGCATTATATTCGGTAACCAAATGGGCTCGAGAGCGTGCTCGTGCTGGATTAGGAGCAACCTATATCGAGTCTTACACTTACCGTGCAGGAGGACATTCCTCCTCGGATGACCCGTCGATATATCGGCCTGGTGATGAGGGAGATCATTGGCCTGGCGGCGACCCGATCAACCGATTGAAATCTCATCTCATCAGCATTGGAGCTTGGTCGGAAGAAAAAGATGAAGAGTTGGCGGAAAAAATCGGTGATAAGGTAATGGCTGCTTACAAAGAAGCCTGCAAATTTGGAGATTTGGCGAATGGTCCATATCCACCGGCCTCAACCATTTTTACCGAGGTTTACGAAACCGTTCCTTGGCACGTTCAAGAACAGCGCGAGGAACTCGGTAAGTGAGGTCGATTATCATGACTGAAATGAATATGATCCAATCGCTTAACAGCGCCTTAGATTCCTTGCTGACCAAGCACGATAACGTAGTAATCTTCGGAGAGGACGTCGGTTATTTCGGCGGAGTATTCAGGGTGACTGCTGGCTTACAAGAAAAGCATGGTGACCATCGTGTATTCGATGCGCCGCTGGCCGAAGGCGGAATTGCTGCAATCGCATTTGGAATGGGTCTCAACGGTTTGAGGCCGGTCGCAGAGATTCAATTCGCTGACTATATTTTCCCTGCATATGACCAAATCGTCAATGAAATTGCCAAGTTACGCCATCGTAGTGGTGGCGAATTCTCAACTCCTGTTACCTTCCGCACCCCCGCAGGTGGTGGAATCAAAGGCGGACACCACCACTCGCAAAGCCCGGAATCTCAGTTCACTCATACCCCGGGATTAAAAGTGGTTTATTGTTCAAATCCAACCAATGCAAAAGGATTGCTCACAAGTGCGATAGAGTGTAACGACCCGGTGATCTTCTTCGAGCCTAAGCGCTGCTACCGCGGCCCATTTTATGGTGATCCACACAATGTTCCAACCTGGAAGGGCCACCCTGAAGGCGATGTTCCAGATGGTTATTTTTCTATGCCACTTGAGCAAGCAAATATCGTAAGAGAAGGTTCTGCTTGCACCGTTATCTCGTGGGGAACGATGGTTCATGTTGCTCAAAAAGGCATCGAGGAAAGTGGAATTGATGCTGAATTGATCGACCTTCAAACCCTTTTACCTTGGGACCGAGATACCGTGGTTGAATCGGTTATAAAAACCGGCCGGGTTGTCATCGTTCACGAAGCACCAAAGACCAGTGGATTCGGCGCTGAGATGAGCGCATCTATCCAAGAGCGCTGCTTCTGGCACCTCGAATCTCCAATATTACGAGTCACCGGTTGGGATACACCATTCCCACATACGACCGAGTGGGATTATCTTCCAAGCCCTGCAAGAATCGCAGCGGCGATAAAGAAAACACAGGAGGCATAAACATGGGAGTATTTGCATTTAAATTACCGGATATTGGAGAAGGCGTAGTCGAAGGAGAAGTTGTCGAATGGATGGTATCGGTTGGAGATACGGTCGCCGAAGACGACCCCATTTTATCGGTTATGACCGATAAAGCAACCGTCGAAATCCCCGCACCTACCGATGGAGTTGTAAAATCCATGGTCGGCGAGGCTGGAACCATTTTAGCGGTCGGTCAAGTCTGTATCGAATTTGATACCGATGGTGAAGGTACTCCTCAAGTCGAGGTTGTACCAGAGCCTGTCGTCGAAGAAGAAATTGTACCAGAAATTGAAGAGGTTATTGTTGAGGAATCTATTCCTGAGCCGGCTCAAGTGGTTCAGGCAGTCGCAGGGGCTCGCAAGTTGGCTAGCCCTGCTGTGCGCCAGCGTGCTCGTGAATCGGGGATAGATATCAATTCGGTCAGTGGATCTGGCCCTGTAGGCCGTGTCACCCATGGCGATTTGGATTCTTGGAAAGAAGCAGGAAGTCCGGTCGCAGCAGCAGGCCCAGGTCGAGTTGCACTTACCGGAACTACCGATATACCTGTGATTGGACTACGTAGGAAGATCGCAGAATCTATGGTTGAATCCTATTCGACCATCCCTCACTTCTCATACTTTGAAGAGGTTGATATCACCGATTTAGAAACTCTACGAGTTCACCTCAATTCAAACCGAACAGAAGGCCAACCAAAGTTGACCTACTTGGCATTCTTAATGCAAGGATTGGTCAAAGCTCTTGGCGAAAACCCAATTTGCAATGCTCTTTATGACGATAAGAAAGGCGTAGTTACTCGTCACGAAGCAATTCATTTAGGAATTGCAACCCAAACCGAACGTGGACTTTACGTCCCAGTAGTCAAACACGTTGAGGCTCAAGATATCTGGCAATCAGCCGCCGAGATGATGCGAGTCAGCCAAGCTGCTCGTGATGGCACCGCTGGTTTAGCAGAACTTTCCGGTTCCACTTTCACAATTACCAGCCTTGGGCGCATGGGAGGATTGGGCGCGACCCCAATTATCAACAAGCCAGAAGTTGGAATATTGGGCGTCCATAATGCGGTCGACGCCCCAGTGGTCCGCAATGGCCAAATCGTCATCCGCAAGATGCTCAGACTCTCTTCCTCTTGGGACCACAGAGTGGTCGATGGCTGGGACGGAGCGGTTTTGATTCAAAGGTTGAAGACCTTGCTAGAGAATCCGGCTACTCTCTTCATGTGAAAAAAAGGTGATTTATCATGCAGGTTAGAAAATGCAAGGTTCTAGTCGTCGGTGCTGGCCCAGGTGGTTATGTCGCAGCGATTAGAGCAGGACAACTGGGGATGGATACTGTAATCATCGAAGGCGAAAGAGCGGGTGGAACTTGTTTGATCCGCGGTTGTATTCCTTCGAAAGCGATGATTCACGCAGCTCATAAATTTCATGACATGGCAAAATTCGCTAAAGAAAACGGCCATATGGGGATCTCGATCCCCGGCCCTGCTGAACTAAAGATGTCAGAATTAAAGGGCTGGAAAGACGGAATCGTCGATCGCCTCAACAAGGGTGTTGAGCACCTGCTAAAATCCGCTGGTGCTGAACTCATTACCGGATGGGCTGAATTCAAGGACGCAAAGACCGTAGTGGTTGGAGATACTCAAATCGAAGCCGAAAACGTCATCATCGCAACCGGCAGTATACCTATTGAATTGCCATTCATGAAATATGGCAATAACGTTATCTCGAGTCGAGAAGCGCTCGACCTCGAGCAATCGGTCGAGCATATGGTCGTCATCGGTGGCGGTTATATCGGCCTTGAATTAGGAATCGCCCACTCGATGCTTGGAGCAAAGGTCACAATTATCGAAGCGATGGATAGCGTACTACCAATTTTCGACAAAGAATTGCGAAGGCCTCTCGAAATATTCATCAAGAAAAACAAAATCAAGGTTAACCTTGGTGTATTTGCTAAAGGTATAGAAGATATGGATAACGGTAGGACCAAAGTTATGTTTGTCGATAAAAACCATGCTGATGACGAGTCGAAAATTCAATCGATAGAATGCGACAAGGTCCTAGTTACCGTTGGACGCAGACCACGAAGCGAAGGTTTAGCACCAACCGGAATCGCACTCGACGAGCGCGGATTTATCAAAGTTAACAACAAGTGCCAAACCAATATGAGCGGCGTATATTCGATAGGCGACGTCAATGATTTGGGAGAGATGCTCGCTCACGTAGCGACCTTCCAAGGCGAGATGGTCGCAGAAAATATCAGCGGAAAAGACCGAATCTATGATCCGGTCGCTGTACCTGCAATCGTATTTACCGAACCTGAAATTGTCTCGGTTGGCCTATCGCCAGCACAAGCAAAAGAAGCGGGACATCCAGTAATTACCGGAAAGTTCCCGTTCGGTGGAAATGGCCGGGCTCTTACCCAAGAGGCCGAAAAGACCGCCGGATTCGTAAGGGTTGTTGCAAGAGAAGATGATCACAGAATCCTCGGCATTCAAGCGACCGGTTCCCATGTTTCTGAGCTGGTTGGCGAATGGACATTGGCCCTTGAGATGGGGGCGTTATTGGAAGATATAGCCGGGACAATTCACGCCCATCCAACAATGACCGAAATGACTCACGAGGCCGTTTTGGCGACGTTGGGGCATGCTATTCATAGTGCTTGATTGAAGATACAGACGCTAGGCAGTGTACTGGGGGACTGAATACCCATTGTACTCCTCCATAATCTCTTGAGGGGTTTGCAAGAACCCTCGAGATTTCATGGAAATGATATGTCGTTTCT